>Ga0182742_1000338_pt1 | contig 79807 bp, 73 predicted proteins | sample eDN5th37CBELigMG_FD_128880 | JGI IMG/M metagenome (GOLD analysis project Ga0182742, IMG submission 128880) | Enriched Miracle-Growth compost microbial communities from Emeryville, California, USA - eDNA 5th pass 37_C BE-Lig MG (version 2)... ...
ACCGCAGCCTCCGCGAGTTCCGCTGCAGCCCCTCCGAGCACCGCAGCCTCCGCGAGTTCCGCTGCAGCCCCTCCGAGCACCGCAGCCTCCGCGAAAACCGCTGCAGCCCCTGCGAACGCCGCAACCTCCTCGCACTCTGCGCCCCCGGCGAACCCTGCGGCCTCCGCGCCGCCTCCGCCGCCCGATCGCCTCGAGGTGGAGCTCGCGTCGGTGGCGAAGGCTGTGGACGGGAGGATTTACGTCACGACGACCGATGGAGCCGTGTGGCTTCAGACCGAGAGCGTGATGATGCCCCAGCCCCCCATGGCCGGCGATCGCATGACGATCCGCAAAGGCTCGATGGGCGGCTACCGTTGCAGCGTCACCAGCACCAATCTCACGTACCGCTGCACTCGCAGCCGCTAGAACGCTTCGGCTGAAAAGCTGAAAACCGGAAAAAGGGCGGGAGTCTCACGACCCCCGCCCTTCTTTCATCGTAACGACCGGTTCTCCGACCTCAGAACTTCGCGGTGAAGCTCAGGAAGTAACGGCGACCCATGATGTCGTAGTTGCTCACGTCCGTCGTACCCGTCGCCGACGTCACGCCGCTACCCGTCGGCGTGGGAACCCAGTTAGCGCCGACCAGCAGCGGTTGACGATCGAACAGGTTGTCCACACCGCCGCGCACGGCCCACGTGTCGTTGATCGACCATCGGCCCGAGAGGTTGAACAGCTCGTAGGAGCTCGTCGGCTCCGTGGTCGACGCCGGATTCGTCACATGCGAGAAGTGGCGAACCTGCGGCAGATGACGCCAGGACAGGTTCACCGATGCCGAACCGACCGCATAGCCGATGTTCGTGATCGATTTGAACTTGTACTGCGCACCGTACTGCGAGCCGATCGAGTCCTTGTAGCTGAAGCTCGGCAGCGTCGAAGCGACCTGCACGTCGTAATCCAGCAGCCAGCTCGCATTGACGTTCAGCAGGAGCGATCCGGTCATCCCGCCGAAAAACGGCGTGCGAATCCGGTAATCGAACGTCGCGTCGACGCCGGACGTGCTCACCTTCGAAAGGTTCACGAACTGCGCCTGCGCGGCCAGCCAGTTGCCGTTGAGACCGTCGCGGACGATGCGCTGGCAGAACGGGTTGTTCGGGTCGTAGTCCGGATTGGTGCCGAACGCGTTGAAGCACTCCTGATACACATACGACGTGGTGGCCGTCGAGATCGCGCCTTCCACGTTGATGTCGTACCAGTCGACCGACAGCATCATGTCGCTCAGCGCGTCGGATTCGAAGGGCGAGCGCAGCACGACGCCCGCGGTCCAGGTCTTCGCCTCTTCCGAACCGAGGTCCACGTTGCCCTGGGTCAGGTCGCGGCCCAGCGGGAAGTACACGGCGTTCTGGCCGACGTAGTTGGGCCCGAAGCCCGCGAAGCCGTTCGGCCGGCCATCCACGCCGGGCAGCTGCGAGCACAGCTGGTTCACTCTCGCGCGATCCGGATTCGACGCCACGTTGCCGTAGCTCGCCCGCGTGAGGTTCGAGCAGGGGTCGTGGTCCGTCCAGGTCGTGATCTCGAACACCGCCGGCGAGAAGAGCTCGGAGATGTTCGGCGCACGGTTGGCGATCTGGCGTCCGCCGCGGAATTTCACGAAGTTGTTGACGTCCCAGTTCATCGTGAGCTTCCAGGTGGCGTCGCTGCCGGCGTTGATGTCGTAGTCGGAATAGCGATAGCCCCCGTTCACCTCGAGCGCCTTCGCGAACGGCTTGTCTCTCAGCACCGGCACGAGGACCTCGCCGTAGATTTCCTTCACCGCGATCTCGCCGCGCGTCTCGGTGGTATCGAACTGGCCCAGCACCACCGAAGTGATGTTGGTGGTCTTCATGCCCTGGTCGGGGAGGTACTGATAGGTGTTCTTGCGATAGTCCAGACCGACAGCGGCCCGCACGTTGCCCGCCGGCACGTCGAAGAGCCCACCCTGGAAGTCGATCTGGAACTGCGTCTGCTCCAGCTCCGAGCTCAGCTTCGCGTTGGAGTCGATGATGTCGACGCAGTCATCCGACACGCCCGTGTTCACGAACGGATTGAGACCGGTCGTGCAATGGGCGAGCACGCCGAGGCGGCCGTTGTTGAAGTCCTGCCCGGCACCGTAGTTCGGCAGGTTGATCAGCGCCTGGTAGGACGCCGCGTCCACGAATCCCTTGTACTCCGTGGCCACCGTCGTGTTGCCGCGGGTCATGAAGAAGTCGTAGGTCCAGTCGCTGAACCCGAGCTTGCCGCGCAGACCGGCCAGGAGCTCATACGTGTCCTGCGTGTTCTCGAGGCCACGCTTGGGCATGTACAGGAGGTTGTAGTTGAGGGTCCAGTTCGCGTTGGGCGCCGCGCGACTGTCGAGCAACGCGGCGAGCTCCGGGGGAACCGGGAATGCCTGCGAGTTCGTGCAACCCCCGGTCGTGGGACAGTTGAGCCCGTAAGCCCCTCCCGGGAGGTACGCAGCTCGTGTCAGGCCGGTCGCGGGGTCCACAGACGGCGCGTAAATGCCCGAGCCGTAGGGAATAGTCACGCCCCACTGATTGCCCGCGGGAACGTAGTCGCCGAAGCGCGTGGAAGTCTTGTTCTCCTGGAAGCTCGCCTGGACGTACGCTTCCGCGTAATCGTTCAGCTCATAGTGCGCGTTCGTGAACAGCGAGTAGCGGGTCAGCGGAACCTGCAGCGTGCCGCCCGTGCTGTTGGTCGTCAGCGTTCGCGCACCCGTGTTGGCGTTCGAGATGACGTACTTGGCATCCGGGTAAGTCCCACCCAGGTAGCCCGGCGATAGCATGCCGGACACACGGCCCTGCGGAAGAGCGAACACGGTCGCGGCGTCCGTCGTCGCAGCCTGATTGAAGTAGATCGCGGTGGTGTTGAGAACGTCGCCGGGCAGGTAGCCCTTCGCGCCGAACACCTGGTCCACGGCCGCCTGGCTCGGCGCGCCGCCCGCGGGTGAGTTCGTGATGTTGCCGGGAACGCCCGCAACGAAGCCCGGGAAGTTGAGGAACTGCGCGGCTGCGAGATACGGATCGGCCAGCGCCGCCTCGAAGAACGGCACGTCCTCGCGGATCACCTGCTCGCGACGGGCGTAACTGAGCCCGATCATCGCGTTACCGCGGCCTTCGGCGAAGTTCGAGCCGAGGAGCGCGCTCACCGAGGTCTGCTCGCCGTCGCCGCGCTCGGTCATGCCGAACTGGGCGTCGGTCTGCACGCCCTCGAAATTCCTTTTCAGCTTGAAATTGACGACGCCCGCGACGGCGTCGGCGCCGTACGTGGAGCCCGCGCCACCGGTGATGATCTCGATGTTGTCGATTGCGGCGGTCGGGATCGTGTTCAGGTCGACGACCATGCTCGCGTTCGCCGGCTGCGTGCGGCGGCCGTCGAGCAGGACGAGCGTTCGGTTCGAGCCGAGACCTCGCAGGTTAGCCGTGGCGATACCCGGGCTCTGGCGCGGGGTCACCGTGATCGAGCCGGCGTCGCTGTACTGGTTCTGGCCCGGCACGAACTGCGGCATCTTGTTGAGCGACTGCTCGACACCGATCTCGGACGTGCTCGTCAGCTGCTCGCTCGACATGGTGACGATGGGACTGTCGGAGTTGTAGTCACGGCGCACGATGCGCGAACCCGTGACGACGACCTCGGAAAGGGCTGGATCCCCACCCTCTTCCTGCGCGTACGCCCGCTCGGCAGGAACACTGGCAAGGACTGCGGCGACTGCCGCTGCGATCGAAGAACAGGAAATACCGTAGCGCCCCCGCAAAAGGGCGGATCTCACCGAAACCATGCATTACCCCCCTGGAACCGGTTGACTTGCTCCCCAGTCAGCATTCTTAGCGTGCTACTGGTTCTGCTACATGATGTCACGACCGGATGCTGTTGAAACCGTGGACGGCATTCGCGTGTCCACGATAGCTGCACAGTGGTCAGGGGATTGCAGGGAAGCGGGGAAGCGATTACCGCACGCACCGGCAACGCGCCTCACGACGTGAGGCGCCCGCGACGCTGGCGATCAAGGCTTTGCAGGATCCGTACCATTCCGGATCCGTACCAATAAGGGAACGCTACGGTTTACTCGTCGTCGCCTTCGGTCATCTGGGACTGGCAGTAGTTCTGGATGCCGATGCGCTGGATGAGATCGAGCTGGGTCTCGATGAAGTCGATGTGCTCTTCCTCGGACTCGAGGATGTCCGTGAAGATGACGCGCGAGCCGTAGTCGCCGACGCTCTCGCAATCCGCGATCGCCGCGCGCAGATCCGCGTGGCCGGCCTGCTCGAGTTTGAGATCGCACTCGAGGCATTCCTGCACGTTCTCGCCGATGAGCAGCTTGCCGAGATCCTGCAGGTTCGGCAGCCCTTCGAGGAACAGGATGCGTTCGATGAGACGATCGGCGTGCTTCATCTCGTCGATCGACTCGTCCTTCTCGTAATCCTCCAGGCGCTTCAGGCCCCAGTTGCCGAACATCCGGGCATGGAGGAAGTACTGGTTGATGGCAGTGAGCTCGTTCTTCAGCACACGGTTGAGGTGCTGCAGGATCTTGGGGTCGCCCTTCATTGTTCTCTCCTCGCGTTCCGGATTCGGCGGGAGGGATGTTGGGGTATCGGGCGGCGTCAGCGCAAACGAAACAACGTGGCGGCGGTGCGAGCGAAGCGGCGCCTGAGAAGGCGCCGGGAGGGATTTGCCTGAAGGAAAGCTAGGCTGCGTTCTTGCAAGAACGCTGGATGATCTGCACCTGCTCCTTGACCACTTCCTCGGCCACCTGCTCGCACTGCCCGCAGCAAGCGGCAACAGGCAGGTGGCATTGAACCTCGAACAGAGACTCGGCGCCGCGATTCACGACTTCCCGGATCGCACGATCCGTCACGGCGTTGCAGACACAGACGTACATGGATGCCTCTAAACCGGATTTCGGTTTCTCGTGGGAGGCATCCTATTTTCAAATAAGAATGGCTGTCAATTGGGAACAATAAGCGAATCCATCCCAACTTAACTTATTGAATCTACAAGGAAGGATTCGTGACCGCCGCCAGCTCCACGTCCGCAACCACGGGCTCGACGTTCAGCAGGATCACGAATTTGCCCCGCACCCGGCCCATCCCGCGAATGAAATCCGTACGGATGTTCGCCCCGAAAGCCGGAGGCGGCTCGATGTCCTCGGCCGCGAGATCGATCACCTCGTTGACCGCGTCGACCACGAGACCCACGGTCTGACGCTCGCCCTTCCCCTCGATCTCGACGATCACGATGCAGGTTCGCTTCGTCACCGGAGCGGACGGCTTGCCGAATCTCACGAGCAGATCGACCACCGGCACGACCGCGCCGCGCAGGTTGATCACGCCCCGGATGTGGGGCGGCATCATCGGGACTTCGGTCAGCGTCGTGTACTCGATGATCTCGCGAATGGAGAGGATCGCCATCGCGAACATCTCGCCGCCGAGCATGAACGTCAGGTGCTGTTGCGGGGATGCCCCCGTCAGCACCGCCAGGGCCGCGGCGTCTTCGCGCACGGCATCGACAGGGGTCGCCCCTTCGCCGGATGTGGAAATCATCTGCAGTCCCTTCCGTATCAGGCGAACTTGCGGAACTGGCTTTCATCCACAACGCCACCGTCCGCCAGCGCGAGTCTGCCGGTCGGCGCCAGCGCGCGAGCGCCACTGGAGGCGGACTTCGCTGCCTTCGCCGGCTTGCGCTCCACCACGAATCCCTTGGCGCCTGCCTGGCGGATCCTGAAGAACGACATGCTCTGCTTCAGCTGCTCGGCCTGGCCGCTCATCTCCTCCGCCGTCGCGGCGAGCTCCTCGGACGACGTCGCTGTCTGCTGGGTCGTCTGGCTGAGCTGCGTCACCGCTGCGTTGATCTGCCCCACTCCCGACGACTGCTCCTGCGAGGCCGCCGAGATCTCCTGCACGAGGCTCGAAGTCTTGCGGATGCTCGGCACGATCTCGTCGAGCAGTGCGCCCGCTTTCTCCGCGAGCTGCACGCTGCCCGTGGCGACATCGCCGATCTCCTGTGCGGCGACCTGGCTGCGCTCGGCGAGCTTGCGGACTTCGGCCGCCACGACGGCAAAGCCCTTGCCGTGATCCCCGGCACGCGCCGCCTCGATGGCGGCGTTCAGCGCCAGCAGATTCGTCTGGTACGCGATGTCGTCGATGATGCCGATCTTCTGCGCGATCTGGTTCATCGCGGCGACGGTGGCCTTCACCGCATCGCCCCCTTCGGTGGCTTCCTTGGCCGCCTTCGCAGCCATGTTGTCGGTGACCTTGGCGTTGTCGGTGTTCTGGGCGATGGACGCGGTCATCTGCTCGATGGACGCGCTCGTCTCCTCCACTCCGGAGGCCTGCTCGCTGGACGCTTGCGAAAGCGACTGCGCTGTCGTGCTGACTTCCTCCGCGGCAGTCGTGAGCGCATCCGTCGCGCTGTTCACCTCGGTGATCACCGCCTGGAGTCGATCCACCATGTTCCTGACCGCATACAGCATGCTGCTGTCGTCGCCCTTGCGCGTCTGCACCTCGATGTCGAGCCGACCGTTCGAGACGGCCTGCAGCACTTCCGCGGCGTACGAAGGCTCGCCGCCAAGCGTGGCAAGCAGGTTCATCGTGATCAGCGCCGCAATGGTGATGGCGACGATCAGCGCGACGATCGCGGCGATGACCATGTTCCGGCTCGCACGACCCTGAACTGCCGTGCCCGTCTTCACGCTTTCGTCCGCACTGGCGTTATTCACGTCCACGAGCTTCGCGAGCGTGACGTCGGCCTGCTGGAAGAGCGGCTCGGCGGTAGCGAGCTGGTGATACAGCTGATCGAACAGCACCTTCTGGCCCTGCTCGCCGCGATTGCGCGCGAGGGACTGCACCGTGGCGTCAATCGCCTGGTCCGCCTGCTTCCAGGCGTTCCATTCACCGATGAACTGCTTCCAGAGCGCGACCTCGTCGGCCGACTGAGCCTGCGCCTCGTACAGCTTCCAGCCTGCATCGATATGCGCCCAGGCTGCGCGGCGCGCTTCGGCAGCCGCGGCGAATTTGTCCTGCGCGTTGTAGTCGTTCTCGTACACAGCCAGCGAAAGGCTGGCCGCTTTCACAGCCGTCTGCCCTTCGTTCACTGCTGCCAGGCCATTCACGGACGGCAGGCTCACCTTGCCCACTTCGTCCATCGCGGCGCCGACTTGCACGATGCCGCTATAGCCGATGGCTCCAACCGTCACCAATGCCGCCAGCACCACGATGATGAGCGACAGCATCTTCCACTTGATCGACAGATCCTTGAACACTTCGATACCTCGAAAACAATGTGCTCAGGGTATCGGTAAGCAGGGAGGGAACTGAATCGACGCGCGTCGCAAGTTCTCGCGGCACCTGTACCGAAACAGGTCCGGCGCGGAAAGTCATACATGCGCTAGGTACAAACCGAGAGGCGATTCTGCGCGCTCAGGGCGCGACGTTTCGCAGCGCTTTATGCGTACGTCCGCGCGTGATCTCCTTCAGGATCCTGACGGCGGCCTTGCGCACGACTTCGACGCGGCTCGACACACTCGGCGCGGTTCCTACAACGAGCGTGCGCTTCACATCCGGATCGCGAATGCGCGCAGCCTTCAGGCGTCCCTGCCGGATGTCGCGACCGATGTGCCCGGTCTCCGCCGCTGGCCCGCAGCCCACGGCCGCGATGACGTATCCGGCATCGCTGTAGAACAGCGCCTCCATGCTCGCCATCGAGTTGACCTCGGCTGCAATGGAAAGCGTGATGCCTCGAGTCTCCGCCACGGTCGTGAGCGCATGGCGCGCGAAACTCGGCTCGGATGGCAGCAGCAACGGCAAGCCGTCGAGATCCGAGAACAGCACCTCCTGCCTGTGCACGATATCCGCACCCGGAAGGCGCGTGCGAGGCAGGCTGATCACGTAAGTGTCGAACTGGCAGATCGCCTCATGATTGGACCCGGCGGACACGCCGTTGCGCAGGAACACCGCGACGTCGGTGGCGCCCTTTTCCAGTGCATCGTCGATCTGGCTGCTGTAGCCCTCGTAGAACTGCAGGCGGATCAGCGGGTAATCCCGTTTGATGGCCGCGAAGAGAGGCGGAACGAGGCTCTCGCAGATGACGGGGGAAACGTTGACCCGAACGTTGCCGGCGATGGCGCTCGACGCCGTCTTCCCGGAGTCCACCATGCGCTCCAGCGCCTGGATGATGGTGTCGATCTGCGGAAGGATCTGCTCCCCGAGCTCGGTGAGCTGCACGCCGCGGCCGGTCCGGTGGAAGATCCGTCCGCCGCATTCCTTTTCGAAGGCCGTGAGATGGCGGCTCACGATGGAAGGCGCCTTGCCGAGACGCATGCTGGCCTTGCTCAGGCTCCGCGCCGCAAAGATCTCCTTCACGATCTTCAACTGGATGAGTTCCATTTGGCCGCCAGCCCCCCTCGCTCAGACGTCCGGAAGGGGCGGATCGTACCAAAGAGCCCTGCGTGCGCCGCGGGGCGGCTGGCCGGGACCGTCGGGAACGGGCCCCGCTCTTATCTATCCGACCGGCGGCTGACGGCTTCTTCAAGGGAGGCGCCGGTAAACCCTCCCCGTCAGGGTCTCATTCGTGCGTGAAAGTTGTATTCCCGTGGGCATCTACGGGATTACGGTCGTTTTCGGCACACACGAACTCATACAGCTCCTGACTCCGGTCGCGCCGGTAGGTGAGCGTCTGCTTGTACGGCTCGACGAGCGCTTCCGGATCTTCGAGCGTCATGTCGACGACCAGCGTGTTCGGGTCCTTGGGATCGAGGCGGATTCGCTCCAGGATGCGAAGCTTCGAGCTGTGCGCCGGCACCGGCCCGCGCGTCGCGACGGTGAGGCCCAGATCCTCCTTGATCCCGACGGTTTCGACGACGAGCGTGTCGCCCTCCCAGTGCCCGATGGAATCGCCCTGGAATGTCGGGTCCAGGTCCTCGGGATGCTTGCGGCCGTCCGTGTAGATGTTGCGCCACTGCATCCAGGCTTCGAAGTGAACGGTCACGCGGCCCGGGGTGAAGAGGAACTCGACGGGGTACTGGCCCACGCCCATGATCACCGGCATTCCGGGCGGCATGCAGTTCGACTGCGTCATCTTCACGAGCCCGTCTTTCTCCTGCACCTCTTTGCGCCACTGCTCATAGGCGGCGAGATACGGGCCCTTGAGTTTGGGGCGCGGGACCGAGGCGCCCCGGCGCTCGGAGGACAGGAACCAGGCGCCGCCCCAGTCCGGAAGGGAATCGAGCCGGGCGTAATGGCCTTTGGGCGCGTTGCTGATTCGGGCCGTCCCCTGGCTGGCGTCCGCCTCCCCGCTCTTGCCGGACTTCGCTTCGTCCGCCGCGAGCACGCATGAAGAGTGGGAGATCGCGCCAGCGAGCGCGAAGGCGAGCACACCTGCTTTGATTTTCATGCGGACGTTCCGAGAGTTGGGAAGCACCGGGTCACTGCGCGGCGGGTGCCGCAGCGGCTGGCGGCGAAGCGGCGGCGGATGACGCGTTCGCCGGATTCCCCAGCGTCGTGCCGTTCGCGAGCTTGATGCCGAGATACCACCCGCCCGGCCGGCCGTCGCGCAGCGGATTGACCGTTACGATCACCTTGTCTCCGGGCTTGATCGTGCTGCGCTTCCAGCCTTCGTGAACCAGGTTCGACACCCCGTTCATCTCGATGTACCAGAGCTTCGTCTCACCCTGCGCGTCCTGCACTTCCACCTTGAAGGAGGCGTGCGGGTTGATCCACAGGAACTCCTTCACGGTGCCGCTGATCTCGATCACGCGCGCGCGATCGAACATGGCGCCGGAATGATGCGTCCATGCCGCCGGCGAGCCGGCGAGCAGGGCAAATGCGAGACAGAGAGCCGTTGCGATCGATCTGGGTCTCACGTGTAACCTCAAGGTCTTCCACATCTTCAGGACTCGGGCACGTTGATGGGACCGCTGCCCCTGCGCGTCGGATCTCCGAGCACAGTGCCGTCCGCCAGCGTCACCGACACGAACAGGCCGCCCCGGCTCCCGTCCCTGAGCGGGTTCAGCACGAGAGTGACCTCGTCTCCGGGTTTCAGGCTCGTGGACTTCCATCCCTGTCGCTTGAGGTTGTTCGGGCTGTTGAGCTCCACCTGCCACTCGTGCTTGCTGCCGGAGGCGTCAGCCACGTCGATGTGGATGAAGGCGTGCGGGTTCGTCCACTGGAACTCGGTCACCGTGCCCTTGAGGGTCACGGTTTTCTTCTGGTCGAACATCGCGAACGAGTGGTGGGCGAGCGCCGTGCCGCTCAGGAGCAGGACGGCGAGCGGAAGGGACTTCAGGAATGCGTGCATGATGTGCGGATCTTCCGTTCACTGGCCTGCTGCGAAAAGACTCTCGATCGCCGGGCGGCCCGGGGGCGACGCCCGGGGCAGCCCCGGGGACCGGGAGAGAAGCGGACTCATCGGGGACGGAACCGCCGCGGCGGAGCCGGTGCTCGGCAGATCCTTGTTCAGGTTGGGCAGGCACTCGACTTCCGAGATGTCGCTGTAGTCCACGCGCATCCAGCGCTTCGTGTTCTTCCACTCGCCCTTCCAGTTCTTCGGATCCGTCATCGTGTACTCGATCTCCAGGATCGTCCCCTTCTCGAGCAGCCGGATGCGCTCGACGATCTCGAACTCCTCGCTGACCGGGATGCCTTCGTCGATCCAGTGGTGATTCGTTTCGAAGTACTTGGTGTGGACGACGAGCGCGTCCTTCTCCCAGTGCCCGACGGACTCGCCGTTGTAGGTCATCTCGGCGATGTCCGGGTCCGTGTGCTTGCGCCCGTCGAGATACACGATGCGCAGGCTGTTCGTGAAGTTGAACATCATGTAGATCACGGTCGGCATCTGCACCATGCTGATGGGCCAGACGCGCGTCATGATCATGGGCATCCCGGCCGGGTAGCACTGCCCGATGCTGTCCCGATACGGCACGCCCTTCGCGCGCGCCTCGGCAGCCTCCTTCAGCGCCTGCTGCCCGGCTTCATGGAACTGCGGATATGGCGGCCCGAACTTGAAGTCCTCGAAGGAACGGCGCAGGTCGACGAACCAGGTGCCGGTAAGATCGAACGGCGGCTTGGGGCGCTTCTTCGCGAGGTTCTCAGGCGCGAGCGCGCCGAGATAACCGGGGTGCTTGCGGGAGAGATTGTCGATCGCGTCCTGGTTCAGGCCGGGCCGCCGTGTTTCGGTCCCCGCGACAGGCGGCCCGCCCTGGGCCAGCGCCGCAGTTCCGCACACGAGCAGGATGATCGAGCATAATCGGCTGTGTGTTCGCGAACTCGCATGCTTCATCCGGAGAATCGTAGCGGACGATCTTTTGTCCGACAGTGTTCCTCGCAGGAATCCTGCTTTCCTCCTGGAGCAACTCTCCGTCACGATGAGCCGTGCGACAATCGCGCGCGTACAAGAAGACTTTCCTAACGGTATCCATGAGGGGGGAATCTCGTGAGGATCGCTGCGCCAGTTCTATTGTCTACGGCCGCGCTCAGCGTCGGCACTGCAGTTGCTCAGACTCTCGAAGAAGTCGTCGTCACCGCGGAGCGCCGTGAAACCGCGCTCCAGGACACACCGATCTCCATCGTCGCGCTCTCGTCCGAAACCCTGGAACGCAAGGGGGTGGAGGAGCTTTCGGACGTCGCGCTCTTCACGCCGAACCTCGCCATCAACGGCTCGCGAGGCTACGGCAACAACCAGCCGACGTTCTCCATTCGCGGCATCTCGGGCGGCGGTGGCGCCACGAGCGAGCGTGGTGTCGCGCTGTACATCGACGGCATCTATGTGCCGCGAACCAACGGCTCGGTGTTCAAGGTATTCGATATCGAGCGCATCGAAGTGCTGCGAGGACCGCAGGGAACGCTCTTCGGGCGCAACAGCACCGGTGGTGCGATCCGCATCGTGACGAAGCAGCCGAGCAACGAGTTCGAAAGCTACCTGCGCGCCACACTCGGAAACTTCGATCGCCGCGACATCAGCGGCATGGTCAACATCCCGGTCAACGATCGCTTTTCGCTGCGCGCGCAAGCGGCGTACCTGCATGAAGACGGGTACGTTCGGCGCGGCACGCAGAACCTGGGTGGATCGGAGGACAAGCTTGCACGCCTGCAGGCAGCCTTCGACGCCACGGACAACGTGAAGATCACCCTGGGCGGCCTCTACAGCGAGTCGCGGTCGGATGGCTCGCCGAACGTGTTCGAAACGTTCGACATGGCGCCCGGCATCATCCAGGGCAATTTCGCGGACTGGCTGTCGGATGCGCTCGAGGCCGCGGGCCAGCCGCGCCTCGCGACGGTGGACGATCCGCGCATCGTGCGCGGCCCTCGCACGAATCCGGACTTCTGCCTGCTCGACGACTTCGATCCGGATTGGGATGCCGCCTGCGAGCAGCACAACGACAACGACTACTACCAGGCGGATGCGAACATCGTCTGGACCATGAGCGATGCGCTCACCCTCACCTCCACCACCGGCTACGCGAAGCTCGATCACAAGGGCCTCACGGACTGGCCGTTGCTCGGCATGGAAACGCGGCCGGACGACGTGGACTCGAAGGTGTTCTACCAGGAGTTCCAGCTGAACGCGGGCCTCTTCGACGGCAAGGTGGATTTCGTCACCGGCGTGAACTACTTCTCGGAGGACTCGGGCTCGGCGACCGTGACGCTCAACCGCCGCGGCACCAGCACGTACAACCCGAGCGGCGGCGTCCCGGGCACTCCGCCCAACTCGGATGCCGGCCTCTTCCGGAGCGCCGACACGGATACGCGGCAGAAGTCCGACTCGTTCGGCTGGTTCAACAGCCTCACCTGGCACGCGACGGACAAGCTCAACGTGACCGTCGGCGCGCGCCTGGCTCACGACAAGAAGGATTACCAGCAGACCCGCTTCCCGTCGAACGGCGACAACTGGAACCCGGCGCCGGGCACCACCTCCACCACCGTGACTGCGGATGACAGCTGGACCGAGGTGGATTGGCGTGGCACGCTCGACTATCACTTCACGGACGACTTCATGCTGTACACCACGGCGTCGAAAGCCTATCGCGCCGGCCAGTACAGCTTCACGGTCCTCGCGAACGTGCCGGGCGAGCTTCAGAGCGGCGACTTCATCAATCCGATTCCGCCCGAAGAAGTCATCAACTACGAGCTCGGCGCGCGAGGCACCTTCTTCGACGGTCGCCTCCGCCTGAACCCGACCGCCTTCTTCATGAAGTGGAGCAACCGTCAGGCCGCGCGGCAGGTGAGCTGCGTGGCGGAGGGACAGGCCGCATGTCCTATTGGATTCCGTATCAACATCGTCGACTCGGGGGATGTGGATGTCTACGGGCTCGAGCTGGACGCGTGGCTCGCCGTGACGGACAACCTGTCATTCGATGCCGCCGTCGGCATCACGAAGGACGATGTGAAGGATCCCGTCGCAAATAGCGGTCCGAACCTGTTCCCGGCGCAGCCTTCGCCGAGCTTCAACGTCGGTGCGACGTATGGCTTCTCGTTCGAGAACCAGAGCCGCCTGGCGTTCAACGTGAACTACGCGTACGTCGGCAAGCAGGAGACGCACCCGACGCTCGGCACGGACTCGTCCTATGAGCTGCCGAAGTACGACCTCGTGAGTGCGCGCATTCAGTGGTTGAGCCCGAACGGGAATGACAGCATCAGCCTGTTCGGCGCCAACCTGCTGGACGAGACTTACGCGACGTACGCCACTCGGTTCGGCGGCGGCTTCTGGGACTCGGGTGCCGGTACGGGCGCGGCGGCACCTCCGCGGTCCGCGCGCAGCGTGGTGAGGGGCCGGCCGCGGTCCTTCGGCATCACGTATCAGCACAACTTCTAATGTGACCTGGCTCGTGCCGGTCCCGTCCGGGGCCGGCACGAAGCGCCCGCCTCCCTCTCTCAGGGCGCGGCGCGCGATCGACCCCCGGCATCCTGCGATTTCGGCCTTTCGCGCCAGAGGCGTGCCAAAGCGTGAAAGGAATCATGGGGCACGCCGTCCTGCGCCCGTAAAGTCCGTCGGATGCACCCCCTGTTCCCCATTCTGGGACTGCTCGTGGCGGCCTACGTCGTCCAGTCTCTCTTTACCGGCGAGATCTTCGCGAAGTCGGGCGTCTGGGGCCGGCGGTATCGCCGCGACGAGCATGCGTGGCACTACTGGTCCGCCGTCGTGTGCTACTCCCTGCTCTCCCTGGCCTTGCTGTTCATCTTTTAAGTTCGCGAACGGCAGTCTGGCCCGCCGCCTCGGGCGCAGACGTCTGCAAGCTACTCCTTCCCCCGCGATCGCGTAAGTCGACCAGCGTCCAATTTGGGACGCGCGACGTCGTGACTAGCTTCGCGCTGTCAGGCTCGGGAATGCGCGTGCAAGTCGCGCCCTCACGGTCGAGTTTGCGATACAGCCCACGCGGGACAGGAGGCAGCATGAGCGGAACCACCAGGTTGCCCCTTGGGGCGTGCGCGTTAGCTGTAGCCGGCGCTCTTTCATTAGTGGCGCTACAGGGCTGTGCCGACACATATGCTCGCGAAGGCGCGAAAGCCGGCGCCGTTGGCGGCGCTGTGGCGGGTGCCGTCGGCAGTCTGTTCTGGGGTGGCAACGTTGTGGGGAACATGGCCGCCGGAGCGGTGACTACGGCCGCGGCAGGCGCGGCGGTAGGCGCGATGTCGAAGAAGCCGGCGGCCGGTTCCGAAACTCCCGCATCAGAGCAGTCGCCCTCTTCCTCCGATGCGCAAGGCACCGAAGTAGAACCCCAAGCCAAACCCAAGGAGGAACTCGTACAGCGCGAGCGCGAAGTGGAGGCCCGCATAGGACCCGCGAACTTCGAAGCCGCGCGGCTGCTGGCCCGCTGCGATCACAACGGAGCGATCGCACAGGCGCGGAAAGCATTCGATGCCGAGGAGAGTCCGGAGCGGCGGGCCTATGCGCTCATGATCGAGGCGATCTCGGCCGAGGAAGTAGGCAACACCGACCAGGCGGCGGCGGTTTACCCGCAGCTCGTCCAGCTGGACCCGTCGCGCGAGAACGTGGTGAAGGCGCGAAACGACGCGCTCAGCGGAATCCTGAAGATCCAGCAGGTGCGCAAGGATTACGGCGTCCCCGCCACCTGCGGATGAGCTCCCCTGGTGGGCGCGGCGCCGGGAGCCGTGCTTGTTGGGGATTCGTGGCGAGAGAAACCGCACCCGGAATGCCTCACGCCGGTCGGCCAGACCGGCAGACCGCATAGCGAGACGGAGCGGCTATCCGCACGCAAGTGTTCGAAGGAGCCGTTACCCTTGCGTCGGCTTCGGGGGGAACGCGCCGGCATTTCCACGCGCCGGATGGGGGGCACATGCAGAACGAGTTCACGCTGAGCGATTTCCTCAAGCTCATGGGCGGCCATGCGGTCGTGCGCTCGATCGGAGTGGTTGCGGAGCTTGGCGTGCCGGACGCGCTCGTGAACGGTCCCCGGACTGCGCAGGAGCTCGCGGAGGTCTGCGGTGCCGACGCGGAGGCACTCGGGCGGGTGTTGAGAATGCTCGCGGCGATCGGGGTCTTCACGGAGTCCCCCGCGGCCAGAGGGCTCGCGGAGTCTCCCACGGGTACCAGTCATCCCGATGCTCATCCCGATGCTCATCCCGATGCTCATCCCGATGCCGGCGATGGTTCGCGCGGCGCCACCGACGCGCTCCGCCATGCACCTCCGATGATTCGCTACCGCCTCACAAGCATTTCGAACCTGCTCCGCTCCGACGTCCCCGGCTCGCTCCGGGATTTCGCACGCCTGCGCGGCGGCTCCATGTCCTGGAAGGCGTGGGCTGGCCTTGAGCACTCCGTCCGCACGGGCAAGTCCGGCTTCGCCCTCGCGCACGGCTCAGGTGCCTTCGAGCACATGCGCCAGCATCCGGCCGACGCGAAAGTGTTCGACAACGGCGTGCGCTCCCTCACTCATCAGATCCATGCCGCCATCGTCGAGAGCTACGACTTCTCCCGCTTCCGCCGCGTCATCGACGTCGGCGGCGGCCAGGGCGGTCTGCTGGCCGCCATTCTGAGTGCGAATCAAAGTCTGCAGGGAATCCTGCTGGACACCGCGAATGTGGTTGCGAGCAGCGGCGACGTGCTTCGCGCAGCAGGCGTGGCGGACCGCTGCGAAATCGTCGCTGGAGATTTCTTCGACCCGCTGCCTCGCCAGGCGGATGCCGCAATCCTCAGCCATGTGCTGCACAACTGGAGCGACGAGGACTCGCTACGCATCCTGCGCAACTGTCGCGAGGCCGTCGGTCCGAACGGCGTCGTGCTCATTCTCGAATACGGCCTGTCCGACGACGAAGCCGGCCTCATCGCCAAGCAGTTCGACCTGCAGATGCTGGTGTACTTCGGCCAGGGCAAGGAGCGCACGACCGCGGAGTACCGCGAGCTGCTAAGTCAGGCCGGGCTCACGCTCACCAACGTTGTGCAGACCCCAGCCGTCGTCGCCGTTTTCGAAGCCACCGCGAGCTCCAGCCGGCTGGCACCAGCCGAGTAGCAGCGACAGCAAAGCGCGCCGCTACTCCCTGTCATCCATGCCGGTGCCCGACCGCTCGCGACCCATATTTCGCGCCGATGAAATAGATAGCCGGGAACACCAGACTCGAAAGCTTCAACCGGTCGAGCAACCGAACGTACGTCGCCTTCCGCGAGTACAGCGAAACGTAGTACGTCAGCGTCACGTTCTTCGCCGGCCCGATCGCCCCCGATAACTCGCTCTGCAGCTCGTTGCGGCTGAACCCCGCGTGCGCGCCAAATTCGTTCCGGAACCGGCCACGCAAGCGCGCCGCCCAGTCCGTAGCGTTCCATCGAAGCTTGTTCAGCAACGAGCTCTGGCTGCCCACATACCCGATGAGCCGGTGACGATTCGGTGTCCCGATGAAGTAACAGCCGTCGTCGGCGAGCACGCGCCGGATCTCGCGCAGCGCGCGTCGATAATCCGGAATGTGTTCGAGCGCATGGTAGGAGTACACGAGATCGAACTTGCGGTCCGGAAAATCGAGCGCCGTCGCATCCCCGTACTGCAGTTTCGCCACCCTCGCCGCCGCGGGATCGAAGCGTGTCTGGATGTCGATGCCCGTGACATCTGCGTCCAGAGCACGAGCAAGTTCCGCGGCCTCGCGTCCGCTACCACATCCCACTACGAGCACCCGCTTCGGCATGCGAGCCATGTTGCTGCGGATGAGATCCACGACGATGTTCGCAAGGCGACTGTTGCGATCCGATTGCATGGTAGAAACCCCGATCGCGAGCACTGGATGCCCGCGTGATTTATGTGTTTTCCGACGGGGTTTCGTGCAGCAGATTCCGTTCCGCCAGCACGCCCAGTGTCGCTCGCTTGCGTCACTGAGAGCAGATACAGCTCGACTCGAAAAATCTCCTCAGTCGCCAAACGGAGACGAACCCGCGCTCTGATTTCGATTCTATCGAGGGATGTTGTGAAGCAGGCGAAGCAGAAACCCGATCAACGTCGCGCGCTCGCTCGCCGTGAATCCTCGCAGCATGAGATCTTCGGGTCGCAGGGCCGCGCGCGAGATGCGCGTGTGCAGGGCTCGTCCCGCCGGCGTGAGGTCGAACTGACGCCGCCCTCTCACCTGGACATACCGCACAAGCTTTTCCGTCCGCAGCACGTTGAGCGTGCGACTGACCGTCGACTTGTCCAGCGATGTGTCGTCCGCCAGAACCTGCGCGATCACTCGCGGATTCCGCGCGAGCGACACCACCACGCGCGCTTCGTTGATCCCAATGCCCAGGCGCTCGCGATAAAGCGCGGAAGCTGCCGACGAAACCGCACGACTGATTCGTTCAACCAGATGAGGGACGAGGCAGTCGCGGCGGGCCTGCAGTCCGGCCTGCACCACGACCTCAAGCCCTGAATCACGACGGCGGACTCGCTTGCTCATCTCATCGGCTCCATGACAGACCTCCCATCCCTCGCCCAGACCATGCGAACGCCCGAACGATTGCATCGACAGCCCTATGAGTAGAGCGAGGGTCTGCGGGTTTGTACCCCCAGGCTGAAGATGGGTTCTGGGCTCCTGAAGTCCGTGGCGGACAGACCACAGTCGGCCCCCGGTTGTAGACCCAAGGGACAGTTACCCGCTGCCTTCGAGCCTCCGATACTGCCGCCGGCGGCACGGATTTTCGGCAACAACATCGTTCGCGCAGCGGGGAGACCTCGATGAACGTACGGCAAAGACTTGCGTTGTTGGCGCTTACCGCGCTTTCGCTCCCGTCGATCGGTGCCGCACAGTCCGGCGGCCGCGAAGCCGGCTGGGATTTCGGCGCGGAAATCACCTACTCGCTCTCCAGCGACGCTTCCTTCGACGGCGGCACCCGGCTCGATATCGAGGACGACTTCGGAGCTGCCCTGATCTTCGGGTATCGCTTCAACTCGCAACTGGAGCTGCAGTTCTCGCTGGACTGGAACGATGTCGATTACAGCGGCGTGCTGCAATCCGCGACTTTTCCCGGCCTGACCGCAAATGTCAGCGGCACCATGGAAACCTTCACGCCGCGCGTCAACGTGACGTGGAACTTCATGGAGGGCCCGCTGACGCCCTTCGTCACGGGAGGGCTCGGCTGGGCGTTCATCGACACGAACATCCCCACCGGCCAGGTACAGGTGGGTTGCTGGTGGGACCCGTGGTGGGGCCAGATCTGCACGCCGTACCAGCCGACCAAGGACGTCGACGGCTTCACGTACGAAGCCGGAATCGGCGGTCGTTGGGACGCGACGGAGGCTTTTACGCTCCGGCTCGGATACCTGAAGCGATGGATCGATCTCAACAAGGCCAGCAGCACGCCGGACTTCGATCGCTTCGAGCTCGCGTTCCTGTACAGCTTCTCGTACTGAGGCCCGACTGGACTGGCGCCGGGGCCGGCAAGACTAACGTCCGGCTAGAGCGCCACGCGCCAGCCTTGCGGCTCGAACCGGGTCATGCTTCGCGCGACGGTGGCGGTGTCCTCGCCGAGATCCTTCTCGTACACGATGGCGTCCTGGTTCACGATGAAGGACTTCACGCCGCTTCGCCCGTACTCGGCGGGGAAAGCGATCACCGCAAAGCCGCCGGTCTGCGCACCGTCCTTGTCGATGTATTCCTTCTCGCCGCTCTGTGCGAGCGATCCCTGGCTCGTGAGAGTCCGGAACAGGTAACCGTGATACGGAGTCTGTTTCCCCGCGCCTCCCGCATATCCCTGATCGGCCGCGCTCGCGAGCAGCGGACCGCCCGGGCTGCGCTGCCCTCCCGATGCGGCGGGCCAGTACAGGCCGTTCTGTTTCCCGGGATCGCTCCGGAACTTCTGCGCGTAGCGGCCGGCGGGCTGCCCGTCGTGCCCGATCGAAGCGTATTCCTTCTGAGCCGAGACGAATCCGTTGCACACCGCCACCGCGTTCCGCTCGTTGCGACTGATGCGACGGAACACGACTTCCTTCGCTCCGACGACACCGTCGAAGTGGAAAACGCCCGCTCCCTTGACGATCGGCACGGCGAACGGCCAGGCGCTTTCGCCCACGATGAGCTTCACCGATCCATCCTGCTGCTCCTGGAGCGAGTGCATCCGATCGTAGTGTCGCAGGAAGGACTGCCGCTCCTTGCGATCCGCAACGGGATCGCCGGCTGTGAGAAGCGCGCGGGCCTGGGAACCGAAGATGGCTTCGAGGCGACCTTCGTCGCCCGCGCGGAGCGCATCGACCAAAGCCTTCACTGCGGCTTCAGGCGTCTTGAAGCTTTCCGGCGGAGTGCTGCCACCGGCCGCGCTTTGTCCCGCCGATGTCGACGATGCTGCCTGCCCGGCTGAGCTCGCTGGCGCGTTCGCGCGGCCACGCTGAGCCGCCTCGTTCTCCGCCGCACCCGTGCCGACGTCGAACGCGCCGCCGCCCGGGGCGGACTCAGTCGGATAACCGCGATCTTCGTCGCCGAGCGCGATCCCGCCCGATAGCGCAAGAAGCACGGCGCATACCGCCTCGGCAACCGCTTTCTTTCTCATGTGCGCTCCAGGATGCCGGCCTCGCGAACCCAGCTGACGAGCTTCGCCGTGGAATGGACACCCACCTTCGAGGAGATGGATCTTCGGTGCAGCTTCACGGTCCGCTCGCTGATGCCGAGCCTCGCGGCGATCTGCTTGTTCATCGCCCCGCTCAGGACGTGCCCCAGCACTTCGAACTCGCGCGGACTCAGCCGGGTGAAGCGCCGTCGCAGCTCGACGACCCGCGCGCGGGCTTCATGGTCCGCTGCATCCCGGTCGAATGCACGGCGGATCGCGACGAGCAGTTCCTCCTGAGTCGCGCGCTTCTCGAGAAAATCGATGGCGCCGGAACGCATCGCCTGCACGCTGCTCGCAATATCGCCCTGCCCCGTGAGAAACAGGATGGGGAGGACCGAACCTGCGGCCGCCAGCGCCGCCTGCATTTCGAGGCCGCTCATGCCAGGCATCAGCAGGTCCGCCACGACGCACCCGCGGCTCTCCGAAGAGACCACGCGCAGAAGCTCTTCCGCGGACCTGAAAGTGCGCACTTCCAGCCCGCACAGTCGCAACAGCCGGCACTGCGCGGTCAGGAACGACTCGTCGTCGTCGACCAGGTAAACGGTTTCCCCAACGGCCATCAGACTATCCTTGCCGCGGGCACGGTGAAGCGGAAGGTCGCCCCACCCGCCGGATTGTTTTCAGCCCAGAGCCTTCCGCCATGCGCCTCGACGATGAGCCGGGAGACGGCGAGCCCCATGCCCATTCCTCCGCTCTTCGTGGTGAAGAACGGCTGGAAGAGCTTGCTGATCACGTCCTGCGGAATGCCGCTGCCGGTGTCCGTGACCGCCAGCTCTATGAGGGATTCGGCGCTCGCTTTTGCCGCCACTCCCACGATTCGCCGCGTTTTCGCTGTCTGGCCGATCGCATCCATTCCATTGACGATCAGGTTGATCAGCACCTGAGACAGGTGCACGCGATCTCCCGCAACGTTCGGCAGCCCCGAGGCGACCTCGTATTCCAGCGAGACGTGTTTCGCAATGGCCTCCGGCCGCACGAGAGCACCGACCTCCTGCACGAGCCCATCGACGGCGATCGCCTGGAATTCCATGCGACGGCGCTTCAGCAGCGCACGCAATCGCTCGATGATGTCTCCGGCCCTCCTGTCGTCGCGACGGATATCCTCCATGATCGCGCGCAGGTCCTCGATATCCGGCGACGGCGCGCGCAGGATCATCTCTCCCGATTCCGCATTCCGCAGGATCGCCGCCAGCGGCTGGCTCAGCTCGTGCGCGAGCGCCGAAGCAAGCTGGCCAAGCATGGTGACGCGACCGGCATGCGCAAGATCACGACGCAGGTCCGCGGACTCATCGAGCGCGCGCCGTCGCTCGCTGATGTCGCGAACAACGCCGCGAACAAGTACAGGCCGGCCGCGCGCATCGGCCTCCGCGCGCCCGCGTGTGGAGATCCAGGTCGTCGGACGGTCGCCGATGCACACTCGGTACTCCGCCTGGTAATCCTGGCAGCGCTCGAGCGCCCGCCCGATCGCTGCCTGCGCCAACGGCTGGTCGTCCGGATGCACTCTCTCCAGCCAGCGTTTCGGGTCGATCTTTTCGTCTCTGGAGAACCCGAGAAGCTGCCGGGCGCGCTCGGTTGCCCAGATACGATTGCGGGCGATGTCCCAGGACCACAGGCCGAGCCCCGCGGCGCGCGCGGCGAGGTCGAGCCGCTGCCGGCTTTCACCGAGTTCGCGGGCGAGACGCGGGGCTCGCAGGATGTCCCGGCTCAGCTCGAAGGCCATCCCGCTCAGCGTGAGAAGGAACGGAATCGCGATCATCACCGGCAGTTTCGCGATGCCCCAGATCATGATCTGCGTGTGAACGGTGGACAGCAGCACGAAGAAGCAAAGGCTGCCGCCGATGATCGCGGCCCGGCGCCGGTCGTCACTCCCGCCCCTGCGCCAGAGCGTGATGGACGCATCGACGACGTATGCAATGAACAGAGCTCCCGTGAGTGTGGCCAGCCACTGCCATTCCCCGGTGGTTGCCTTGCCGACGACCGTGATCGTCTCACCCAGCAACCGCGTGCTGCCGACACTCTCGATGCTGCTGAAATTGAAGTTCGGATGAAGCAGGAAATTTCCCGCCAGAATAGCCACACGGAGCCCGATGATGACGGCGGCGAGCCATAGCCGGCCGGTCCCCAGGTAGAGCCGGATGAACACCACGATTCCGGTGACGGCGAAGAAGATCGGAACGTGACACCAGCGGACCCACTCGCCCCATTCCCCGGGCGTAGCGGAGTACATCATGCCGAGCTCGGTCGGCACGATGCCGGCCACCGCGAGTGCCACGATGGCGAAAGCGAGATTCGTCCACGCATGTCGGTCGAGCGCCCAGACGCACACATGGATCAGGGCCAGGAGAAGCGCCGCCGCTCCCGTTATCGACCACAACACCGTCACGTAACTCATGACGCCCGGAAACTCCTGGGGTTACGGCGTGGGTCATCCCGCAACGCATTAGATGCCCCGTCTTAACCTGAGTCGATTGCCCAAGGGGCCAAGAAGCGTGGCCGGACGTGGGACGAGCGTTTCGCTAAAGCGTCAGCTGCAGGCGTGTCTGGAGAACCTGCAAGCCTCCCGTGATCCCAAAACGGTCCAGCTCACCATAACCATAGGCGAGCTCGAACCGGACGTTGTCGGAAAGGTGCCAGTTCACCATCGGCGTGATGCGCCAGAACGTACCGCCCTGGACAGAGCCCGAATCGAAGTCCGCATAGGAAAGTCGCAGCACCAGCTCCCATGCGCCGGGGCCTCCGTCGAACACGGACCGCGCCGGTGAAACGGCCTCGAAGAAGGCTCCCTTCGCGTTGTAGGGGCGCGTCTCTCCGGTGAGGAGATACGCCGCCAGCACCTCGCCGCCATGAAAATCCGGGTCGCCGCGCTCCGGTGCGCTCACCCGGTTGAAGTAATACTCCGTCCCGACGATCAGCGGCCCCGAACCGTAGTACGCCTCCACGCCGAGCATGTTCGAGTGATGCGCCGGAAACTTTCCGGTGTCGATCGCGTACGACTGGGCCGCGAAGGACTCCGGCTTCGAGCGGAACTGGAACTGCCCGTCGTCCGACTCGCCGTATCGCGCTTCCAGCGCAAGGTGCAGCACTCCCTTGTCCGTGCCTTCGAACGGCAGCCACACGCCTCGCGCGGCGAACTGGTTGTCGTTCCTGTTGAAGGACTCGTTCTCCGAGCGCGTGTCGTTGAACCAGCCGAGGCTGTAGACGAACTTTCCGCCCGGCACTCTGCCCATCCACTTCACACCATCGGCAAGGATCGGCAGAATGGCGTCGTTTGCAGTGGACCGCTCTACCGTCCAGCCGTGGTATCCGACCATGAGCTTGTTCGTCGAAAAACCTTCCTTGGTGCGCCCGATGAACACGCCGCCGAGGAGCTCCGGCACATCGACCATCAGCCCGGTCTGCCGGAAGCGCCACTTCTCCGCCGCCGCGTCGTACATGTACCCGACCGAGTAGCTGAGGCGCGTCGAAGCCTTGATGCGCCCCTTCAGCAGGAAACGAAAATCACGCAGGACGCCCGAGGGCCGCAGGGTCATCTGCTCCTTGCTGTCTTCGTCCTGCGAGTACGTGGCGAAATCGTAAAGCAGGCCTCCGCCCAGCCGCATGGTGAACCAGGGGCCTTCGTACTCGTTCCAGCTGACGAGTTGCCTGCGTGGCGAGGTTCCGTCCGCCTCAGCAGCATCGAGCGCATCGTCCACGGCCTCCTGGGCGTCTACGGCGGCGACCCCGAACACCGCAATGCACGCCAACGACGCTGGAAGGACGCGGGACATCTTCTGCGAAAGCTCAGTACGTGTAGTACAGGTTCTGGATGTCCGCTGCCTGTCGCTGCTTCAGGAGGGCGAGTGTCAGCAGGATGCGAGCCTTCTGCGGGTTGAGCTCATCCGAAGCGATGAAGCCCAGCTTGTCGTCGTCGATCTCGACATTGCGACCGACGACGCCCGTGGGGACTCGGCTACTGCGAACGACGACCACGCCCTTGCGCACGGCATTCGCTGCTGCATCGACCGACGCCTTGTTCATGTTCCCGTTGCCCACGCCGGCGATGACGATACCCTTCGCGCCTCTCTGCACGGCCGCGTCGATGAGATCCGCCGACATGTCCGCGCAGGCGAAAACCACGTCCACGCGCGGCAGCTTCGAGACCTGCTTGACGTCGAACTCGCTCTGCGCGGTGTGTTTCCAAGGCGGCTTGTTGTAGAAATCGTTCTTCCCGTACGCCGCCACACCCACGAGCCCGCGCTGAGGCGACATGAAAGTCTCGACCGCGGTGGTGCTCGTCTTGGTCAGCGAATGGGCGCCGTGGATTTCGTCGTTCATCACCACCAGCACTCCTCGCCCCTTTGCGTTCGGATCCGCAGCGACGGCGACAGCGTTGTAGAGATTCAGCGGACCGTCCGCGCTGACGGCCGTGGACGGGCGCATCGAGCCCACCATCACGATCGGTTTGTTCGTGCGTGCGGTGAGGTTCAGGAAGTACGCGGACTCCTCCATGGTGTCCGTTCCGTGCGTGATCACGATGCCGTCCACGTTCGCATTCGGCGCAAGCTCGTTGATCCGCTTCGCGAGCTTCAGCAGGACCTCGAACGACATGTCCTGCGAGCCGACGTTCGCGACCTGCTCGCCCTTCACGTTCGCGAGCTTTCCGATGCCCGGCACCGCTGCGAGCATCGCATCGATGGTCACCGCGCCGGACGTGTACCCGGACTGCGTACCGGTCGCCGCCGCGCCGGCAATCGTGCCTCCGGTGGCGAGAATCACGACGTTGGGCTTCTTCTGTTGCTGCTGCTGGGGAACCGACGCGACTTTTTCCTGGGCCGCGGCGATTCCGAAGCAGGCCAGTGTGAGGGCCGCCAAGAGCGCGGACCGGGCTCGGGGTGTGAACATGTGAGTCTCCTCCACGCCATTACCTGTATTTGGTCTCGTCCAGATTCGTGAGCTTCACCGGATCCAGGAGCTCCTTGATCTGCTCCTCGGTGAGAATGTTCTTCTCGCGCACGACTTCGAGCAGGCCCTTGCCCGACCTGTAAGCTTCGTTGGCAAGCTCGGTGGCCTTCTCGTAGCCGATGACCGGATTGAGCGCGGTGACGATGCCGACGGTCGTTTCCATGTAGCGGCTCAGCACCTTCTCGTCGACCGTGATGCCGTCCACGCACCTGGTTCGAAACGCCTTCGCTCCATTCATCAGGAGATCCTGGGATTCCATTACCGCGAGCCCGGCCACGGGCTCGTAGGCATTGAGCTGGAGCTGCCCCGAGTGCGCGGCGAAACCGATGCCGGCGTCGTTCCCCATCACGCGAAACGCGATCACGTTGATCAGCTCCGGAATCACGGGATTCACCTTGCCCGGCATGATGGAGGAGCCGGGCTGCAGCGCCGGCAAGTCGATCTCAGCGAGCCCCGCGCGCGGCCCGGATGTCAGGAGGATGAGGTCGCTCGCGATCTTGGAGAGCTTGATCGCCGTGCTCTTCAGTGCGGACGAGTAGACGACGAAGCCCTGCTGGTCCCACGTGGCCGCGAGCATGTCGCTTGCCGGCACGATGGGCTTCTTCGTCAGGATCGCAAGCTCCGCGGCCACTGCCTCCGGGTAGCCCTTGGGCACGTTGATGCCGGTGCCGATCGCGGTCGCACCCATGTTCACGGGATAGAGATACTTCTCGGCGTCCTTCAGAAGCTGGATCTCGCCTTCCAGCGACGATCCGAAGGCGTGAAACTCCTGCCCCACGGTCATCGGCACCGCATCCTGCAACTCGGTGCGACCCATCTTCGTCACCTGCAGGTACTGCATGCCCTTCGCGCGGAACGACGCCGCGAGCCGCTCCAGCTCGGCGACGAGCTTGTCGTTCCGAAGAAGGAACGCCACCTTGATCGCGGTCGGATACGAATCGTTAGTCGACTGCGACATGTTGAGGTCGTCGTGCGGCTCAAGATGCTGGTACTCGCCCTTCTTGCGCCCGGTGAGCTCCAGGCCGACGTTGGCCAGCACTTCGTTGGCGTTCATGTTCGCCGACGTGCCCGCGCCGCCCTGGTACCAGTCCACGACGAACTGGTCGCGATACTTTCCGGCCATGACGGCCTCGTACGCCTTCTCGATGGCGGCGAGCCGCTCGGGTTTCATCGCGCCGACCTTCGTGTTGGCCCGGGCCGCGGCGAGCTTGACGATGGCGAAGCCGTCGACGAACTCTGGATACGCGTTCATCGTGACTTTCGAAATCTGGAAGTTCTCAAGTGCGCGCGCCGTCTGCACTCCGTAAAACGCATCTGCGGGCACTCTCTTCTCGCCCAGGAGATCGTGCTCGACGCGGGTTGCGCTTGCAGCCTGCTTTGGCTGCTTCTTCGGCTGGTCGTCCGCATGCGCGGCGAGGGCCTGGCACGCCAAGACGATGGCGGCCGCGATGGATGTAGTCCGCTTCATGAAATTCTCCTCCGGCTCGCTCACGGCGAAACCGCGCGCCGTATGGCTTCGATGATGGCCGGCCCGCCATCGGTCTTGCGGAAGTATCCGGCGCAGCCCCCGGTCACCCGCGCCTGCATCTCTGCGTCGGGATCGTCGTGGGAAGTGATGTAGATGATCGGCTGGTGTGCCCCCAGATCGATGAGTCGTTTCTGCAGCTCGATGCCCGACATCCCGCCCAGCCTCACATCGACCAGAAGGCAACGGAAATGGTCCCGCAGCGGGTCGGCGAGGAAGTCCTCCGCCGATTCGAATCCGATGGGCTGCATTCCGGCCTGCTGCAGAAGCCTGCTCATTGCGCGGCGGACGCTTTCATCGTCGTCCACCACCGCAACATAGAGATTCGCGGGCATTCGCTGCTAACTCCTTCGCATGAAGTTATCCATCCGCGCTCGCAGGTTCGCCACTGCCTCTATGGGCAGGGGGTCTTCGGAAGATCCTCAGGACAACGCTGCTGTCGGGGCGACGACCGGTTTGGAAGGTTGCGCCTCGAAGTGCGGAGTCATGATCTGGACTCCCGCCGTGGCGAATGCATCGAGAATCCGCGCGTGCAGGTCCGATCGGACGACCACGCGATCCTCCGGGCGCTCCAGATAGACGTGCAGGTGATACAGCACGGAGAAGTCCGACAGCTCCCACTGAAGCACGCGCGGTGGCGGGTCACGCCTGACGCCGCTCGTTGCGTTGGCGGCACTCACGAGCAACCCTCGCACGCGTTGCCATGGCACGTCATAGCCGATGGCGATCGACGTGCTCAGCAACGCACCGCCTTCGGCGGCGAGCCGTGTGAGGTTCGACAGGCGGTCCGAGACGACCACTGCGTTCGGCAACGTGACCTCCTCCCTCCGCATCGTTCGCAGCTTCGTCGCGAGCGGACCCATCTCCGTAACGAACCCCTCGACGTTGCCGACCACGATGAAATCGCCTATGCGGAAGGAGCGCGAGTACAGGAGCACCAGCCCGCTGATCCACTGGTTGACGAGCCCTGTGGACGCAAGCGACAGCGCGACGCCAAACGCCACGCTCATGCCCTGAAAGATCACGCTTCCCGACCAGGGAAGCAGTGGATAGGCGCTCGCGATGCCCACCAGCCACACCAGGCCGACCGCGATCCGTCGGGTCGCGCGCGCCTGGTCCTGGGTCAGCCACCGAACCTCGCGCACGCCGCGCTCTACCTCCGCCAGCACGCGCGACACCCAAACCGAGACGGTGCGGGTGATCAGCAGTACCACGACAACCAGCGCGAGGTGTGGCAGCGCTTCGACGAAGCCGACGGTGGCGCGCGATGCGCGTCGCCTGAAGAACGCCCCAAGCTCGGAGCCGAGAGGTGCTGTGTACGGGAACTGCTGAAGAATGAAGACAAGCACCACGTAGGCAAACGCAAGCACCAGAGCCCAACTGATGATGCGCAGGGAAACGCGCTTCACCGTTGTCAGCGTGGGAACGATGTCGATGCCAGCAAGCTCGACCTGGCGCCCAAGGAGAAGCGAGTCGATCTTGCGGATGATGCGCGTGCGCAGGGCAAAGATGAGCGCGATAACGACGCCGAGGATCACCGCCGCCGCGAGGCTGAGACCGATACCGCGCAGGAGCGCGGCCGGGCGCCGCTGCTCCACCTGCGCCGCGACCACTTCGCGCAGGTTGGCCTCCGCGCGCTCCGCGAGCTGCATGAGCGTAAGGCCGGACTCCGGATCGATGTCGCCTTCCACGATGCCGAAAATCGGCTGCCCGCCGACCGCCACTACGTACCCGTCGAACCCCCCGAGGTGACCCTCCTCACGCCCGACGGGCTTCGCGAGATCGAGGTCGGTGAGATCGTCGAGCCGGCGCCGCGCATTCTCCGCGCGATGCGCCGGTTCGTTTCCACCGACCGCTACCCTGAACGTGACGATCCGGCGATTCCACACCGACAGTGTGGCCGGCTCGAAGCGTTCGCCGCCCTGTTGGCGGATGACTGTCTCCTGCGCCGTAGCCCCCGCTGCCAGGATCAGCAGCGCCAGGGTGAGCGACGCGATACGCATCACCCCACCCACTTCCAGTCACCTCGCGGCGCTTACCCTCGCGATATCGCTTCCCTTCGCGGCATAGGGATTCGCATTCAGCGCGACCGCGATATCCGTGATCGCCTTCTGCGCTCGTACGCTGTTACCCGCTTCATCGAGCGGGGGCGACACCACTGCGATCCCGAACTTCCCCGGGGCCACCGCAATGATCCCTCCGCCAACACCACTCTTTGCGGGAAGCCCCGTCGCGTAAAGCCACTTGCCGGAGTCGTCATACAGGCCGGCAGTTGCCATCACGGCGAGAACCCGCGGGACGTTCTGCGCCTTCATCACCTGTTTCCCCGTGACCGGATTCTTCCCCGCATTGGCCAGCGTTGCCGCCATGACCGCCAGATCCTTCGCATTGACGCTGATGGAGCATTGCTCGGTATAGATGTCCGTCGCCTGCGCCGGATTCGCCTTGATGAAGCCGTAGGCGTACATCAGCGCGCCGATCGCCTGGTTGCGCTGGTTCGTGGCCGCTTCGGAGTCGAACACCTCCTTGTTCACGCTGAGCGGCCGGCCGGCGAAGTCCGAGTGGAAGCCCAGGATCTTTTTCCAGACCTCGTCGCGGGTTCCTCCCTGGACCATGCTGGTCGCAGTGATCGCTCCCGGATTCACGAGAGGATTGATCTCGGGCCCGCCGAGCTCCTTCTGCGCGAACTCGATCGACACGATGGAGTTGAAGCGCATGCCCGTCGCGTCGACCCCGATGCGCTCCAGGATCGCCTCGGGGCCCTGCTCCTCGATGACTTTCGCCATCGTGAACACCTTGGAGATCGACTGGATGGACACCTCGGACTTCACGTCGCCCGAGGTGTAGACCTTGCCGTCTGGCGTGACGAGCGCGATTCCGAAGATCGCGGGATCGACCTTCGCGAGCGCCGGAATGTAGTCCGCATTCTTTCCCTCCTTCAAACCCTTGTATCTGGCTTGCGCGGCATCGAGCGCGGACTGGATATCGCCCTCGCCCGCCTGTACCCCAAATGCGAGCCCTGTCAGCAGCACCGTGACGATCGCATGAGGCAGCGCGCGGCGAACGATGGATGTGTTACGGGTTTTCATGTCAGCCACCTCCGAACGTGCGACTGAAGTTGTATTTCACGGAGAACTGGAAGCGCAGGTCGTCGGATGTGAAGCCATCGCGGAAGTTCTCGCGCCGTCCCCACTGGATCTCGGGGCCGAACATCACGTTCGTCGCGGGATAGAAGAGGACGTTCGCGAGCGCGTAGTCGCCCCGCTTGAACGCATCCGGTGACTGCCCGTTCGAGTTATCGATGTCGACGAGCGAATAGCCGATCGTGCTCGTCATCCGCTCGCTCCAGTTGACGTCGAGGAACGCGACGAGTCCCAGCACCGGCAGCGCCTCGCCCACGATGGGCCGCGTGATGTTGCCGGGATTCGTGCGCACGCCGACATCCTGAGGCGCGTCGTTCATGTAGTTCTGGATTCCCTCGCCGTACAGCGCCTGCAGCTTCAGCACCATCTTCCCGAACTTGAGGTTCGAGCTGAGGTTCACGCCCCAGCCCGTTTCGCTTCCGGAAAGGTCGATGAGATCCGGGGTGTTGTCCTCCCACTTCATGTAGCGGACGATTCCCGCGATCTCGACGTATCCCCAGCTCTCGCCTCCGTACCGGAACTCCGCCGAAAGGTCGGGATACGGAAACCGGCCGCGGACGTTCTGCAGCGAGATGCGCTCCTCGAACTCGCCCTGGTCGGCGGATGCGCCGGGACGCTCGAGCGCAATGGTGAGCCGCGTGTCGCCCTGGATCGGCATCCACCGCAGCTGCACGTTGCGGAAGAACGCCATGCCGTTCGGGCCCCAGTACTCGATGGAGTTCGGGAACACGTCGATGTCCATGAAGGGGCTCCACGTCTGCCCCGCGCCCCAGTGGCCGAGCTCGCCGTACGCGTGCCGCAGACGGAACGTCGTCTGGCCTGCATCGACGCCCGTGCCGAAGAGCTCGAACTCGAAAATCGTCTTCACTTCGCCCATCGAGGTCTGCGTGTTGCCCTTCACGCCGAAGCGGGTCTGCCGCACGCCCGCGAAGAAGTGCCCGTCGCCGCCGAACTGGTTCTCGAACGCGGGCAGCTTGGTGGGCCGCAGGACGTCGAACCAGTCCGGGTCGTTCTGGTTCTTCTGGTACCCCATGTCGAGCATCGCAAAGCCGTAGAGATCGATGGTCGACTGCGGTTTCTCTTCGTCCTGCGACATCGAAGGCGTGCTGAAGAATCCGGCCGCCACGGCGAGGAATGGCGGCGACAGCCAGCCGCGGGCCTGGAACCGCCGCCTCGTTACACCTGATTGGACTGACATTGCGCCACCTCCGTCGCGCGCTGCGCGACGACGTCGTTCGCCTACTTCACGTTCGTCCTTTCCCACGCGCGAACCCTGGCGCGTGCTTCGTCGAAGAGCCGTTCGTAGTTGCCCCTGCGCACCTTCGCGCTCGCTTCGGGCGTCAGCTTCGCGAAAAGCGGCTTGTAGACTTCGTAGATCCTGAGATAGGAGCCCGCGTCTTTCGGCGCGACCTCGTCGGTGCCGAAGAGAAAGCGATCCGGGAAGCGGTTGATGAGACGCGCGGCGCGCTCCACGGTCTGCGGAGTGGCCATGATGTACTTCGCCGTCTCCAGCCAGGAGATATCGACGAAGACGTGCGCCAGCGAAGGGTCCGCGAGCGCGCGTTCCAGCAGCCCGGCCTGCTCCGCCACAGGCCGCACGATGCGGCCTACGCCGCCGTGAGCCCAGATGATTCGCGTGCGCGGGTGGCGGCGGAACAGGTCGGCGATCTGCCGCAGGTCGTGCGGTTCCTCGCCTGATTTCGGGAACGGCGTATCGACGTCGTTGTGGACGATCGCGATCAGGCCGACTTCGCCCGCGAAATCCAGTATCCGGTCGAGCGCGGGGTCCGTGAGGCTCGCCACGTCGCCGGCGATCTTCGAAGACACGAACTCCTTGTGGATCGTGAACTCGCCGATTCCGGTGAATACTCCGGGGAACACCGTGAGAACGCGCCGGATGTGATCGGCGGCGTACATGTCGGAAGGATTGAACCCCGTGATCATGGGGTCGAAGCGCGCGCGGTCCCGCTCGGGCAACGAGAGGTACGCCATCGCGATGTACGCGTCGGTGAACGAGTAGTAGTACAGCGGCGAATCGCTCTGCAGATAGTAGGTCGGCGCGTAGTCACCGGTGTTTCGCCATGACCAGGTCTGCTGCAGCGGAATGCCGAAGAGCGCGACGCGCCCCACGGTCGTACCCATGATCCCGAGGAACTCGCGAATGTCCGTGCCCTGCTGCACGTAGTTCGTGAGGTGGAAGTGCGAGTCGTTGACGAGGTAATCGGACCCAGGCGGGGTTGCGCCGCGCGCCGCAAGCGCAAGGACGCACGAGACGACAGCCATGCACGCGCGAGCGCTTTGCAACCCCGCCCGAGTCGCCCGGTCGAACTTTTTTCCGCTGCGCATGCGTGGTGCCCCTCAAAAACTAAGGGACGCCGCGACGGAGTACGTGGTGCCGGTCTGTCCGCCCACGTAGAACCCGAAGACGCTGCTGACGGGAGAACGGGTCACGTCGATGATCTGGAAATTCACGCGGGCATGGCGCGTTTTGAAAGGGAAGTAGTTCGCGCCGACGATGTATTCGTGCGAGTCCCCGAAGCCCGCGCTCCTGTCGCCGTAGATCTGCGACGTCACGCCATAGACTTCGAGCTTCTGCTTGATCGGGAAGAACGCGACCTGCACATGGAAGCCGTCGTCTTCGATCTCGCCGACGGGCAGCGGACCATCCGCGACCAGGTGGTCCAGTATTCTGCGGTAGTACTCGGCGTGCACGAAGAAGCCGCGATACTTGAAGCCCACGTCGAACGAGAAGGACTCCCAGTCCGCCTCCCGCACGGTGACGCCGGGCGCCAGCGAGCCTGTCTCGAAGAGCAGCAGGCTGTCGGCCAGGCGCACCTGCGTGTTCTCGGCAATGTTGTTCTCCAGCTCCTGCCGGTTCTCGCGACTTCGGACGTTGAAGAAGCCGATGCGCGTGGCGGGCTTTTCGTGATACTCCCAATCGCCGTAGTTTCCGTTCGGCCCGAACTCGTGCGTCGTGGGCATCCACCAGAGGCCGTAGCCTTTGCCCATGTCTCGCGTGAGCTGCTTCGCTGTGATACCGAGCTGGCTCAAGTTGTTCGCCGTAGCCACGTGGTACCAGAGGCCGGGCAGGATCTCGCCATTCGCCCAGAGCGTTCCCGTAAAACTGCCGCGGAAGAACTCGTCCGCCAGCACCCGATCGTTCGCGAGCCAGAAGGGATGCGAGCCCATGAGCGAACGAGAGCCGCCCAGCGTGTTGATGCCGCCGTAGAGATTGAACTTCTTGTGGAACTGGTAGCCGAGGAATCCGTACAGCGTCGTCTGGTCCGTCGACATCACCGTCCAGGTGGTGATCTGGTATCGGAACTTCGGCGAGTAGAACCATCCCTTGAGATGCACCATCGCGCGGTGGAACTGGATGTCGCGCCGGGTGTCGACCGGCCGCTCGTTCCCGAGGTGATCCACGAAGCTCTGCTCCGCCGGCCTCTGATCGATGTAGCGCACGAGTGCGTACGCGCTGAGCGCCACTTCCCCGATATCCGAGCTGTAGAGGCGGATGCCGAGGCCGCTGCTGTCGAGCGCGCCCCACGTGGGGCGTTCCGGGTTGCGCAGCTCCCTGCCCTTCTCCGTGTCCTCCACGTCCGGCGCCGGTGCATCTGAAGACGGTACGGATGCCGGGCCTGCCGCACCCGAGGGCGCCGGCGGTGCCGCGATCAGCTGCCCGAGAATGAACTCGCCGCCGCAACCATCGGAGACCCACACGCCCTTCGCGTCGTATCCCCACGATCGGCCGAGAAGACACGTCCCCTCTCCTGTCGAGCGCTTCAAGGCCACTCCTCCCGAAACATCGGCGGCACAGTGAGTGCGAGCGCTTTCACGAGACTCGCATAGCACGCTCCGCGAGCCGCCATCCTCGGGCGTTTGCGCCTGACCCGCCGCAGAAGCGCTCGCGAACGCAATGAGTGCGCCGATGCCACAACGAAACTGTGAATGAATCGCGGCCCGGCAGATCCTCATGCGGTCGACGCTAATCTCCCGCGTGATCCGCTCGCCACTGCCTCTAGGGGAAGGTGCGCAATCCCTTCGTCGCGAGGAAGGTGCAGGCAGATCCTCGGAAGGAGAACCGCCATGCCTGTGGATCCGGCAGCAGCCCGGTCAGCCAAGACGGCGAGCGCGCGCGTTCTCGCCAGCGTCCTCGCGGACACTTACATGTTGTTTCTCAAGACGCAGAACTTTCAGTGGAACGTCGCAGGTCCGGAGTGCCTGAACCTGCATCAGCTCTTCGCGAGACAATCCCACGCGCTTCGGATGTCTCTCACAGATATCGCAGAGCGTATCCGTACGCTCGACGAGCACGTGCCCGCCACGCACGCGAAGCTGAAAGCGTTCGCCATGGTGAGAGAGACGGAGGACCTGCCAGACGCCACGGCCATGGTCCGCGAGCTCACAGTGGACAACGAAACGCTCGCAAGCACACTGCGAACGGCGCTTGCCGCCGCGATGGCTGGCGGCGAAGCGGTGACCGCCGCCCTGCTGACGTCACGTCTTGAGCATCAGGAACGGCAGCTCTGGATCATGAAGAGCATGCTCGCGTCGTAACGCTATTTGCGTTTCGGCTCGACGACCGGCGTCCACGACGCGTCGGGATTGAAGCGCTCCATCGTCCTGAACGCGTCGAGAGTGCCCGGGCCCAGGTCTTTCTCGTAGACGATGCCCGCGTGGCTCACGATGAATGTCTTCACGCCCGTCTTCGCGTACTCCGCCGGAGCGGCCGCCAGGGCGAAGCCGCCGATCATCGCCCCATCCACGACGAAGTCCATTTCGCCGTGCGGGGTTGCCGCGGGGCCCTGCCCCTTCAGCACCTTGAAGAAGTAGCCGTGATACGGCTCCGCGCCGCTGCGATAGCCCTGCGCGATGACGCGCGCGACGTTCTGGCCGACGGGGCCGCCCCAGCTGCCATCGTCGTTCTGCCACGCCAGGCCATCTCTTTTTCCGGGCGTGGCGATGATGCGTTGTGCGTACCGATGCCCGCCGTAGCCGTCGCGTTTCTGAAACGCATACGCGTACTGCGCTTCCACGTATCCGCGACACAGGGCAATCGCGTCGAGCTCGTTGGCGCCGATGCGTCGGTTCAGTAGTTCCTGTCTGCCGGCCGCTGTGTCGAACGCCCATCCTCCATGCGACTTCACGATCGGAATGGGGAACGGCCAGTTGTCGTTGCCCACGACGAGGTATGCGCGGCTCGCGGAATCTGCAGCCGCCAGGGACACACTGCTTTTCTCCTTTGCCTTCGCGGCGAAGTCGAGCGCGCGCTGGCGATCGCGCGGAAGCTCGCCGGAAAGGAAGATGTCACCGCCGCCCGCCCCGAACAGGGTGTCGAGCGCATCGACGTCGAACTTGCCGGCCGCTTCGATCAGGGCATCGGCGGCCAGCTCGGCCGTTTCGAAGCTCTTTGCGGGGGGCGACGACTGCTCCTGCGCGATCGCCCCTGTCGCCATCAGGCACGCGCAACCCAACGCGCCCGCGAGATGCACCAGGAAGTCGTTCATCTTCGCCGTCCTCCGCCCCCGCCGCGCCCGCCCATGCTCCGGCCACCCATGCTCGAAGCGCCGCGACTGCCGGCAGCCCGATCGAACGAGCCGTTGTACTTCCTGGAACCGCCGTCGAACGCGCCGGAGCCGTCGCCTCCGGCGCGCGAGAGGTCCCGGTTTCCGATACGGTCTTCACCGATGGGGCCGCCGAAACCGCTGTCCGTGCCGAGGGACCTGTCCGCGCCGCCGCCTGAATCGAAGCCGCGATCCCCGGTTCGCGCCGAATCGAAGCCGCGATCCCCGCCCGGGGTCGAGTCGATGCCACGGTCGCCGCCGCGGGCGGAGTCGAGCCCACCATCTCCGCTCCGTGCCGGATCGAAACTCCGATCCCCGCCGCGAGCGCTCTGCAGGTCACCGCCCTGGCGGCTGACCTGATCCAGCGCGCTCGCCTGCCGATTCGCCAGCGAGTCCCCCGCGGTCATGCCGCCGTACCGATCCGCCGTGCCTCGATTCGGATACGGCGTTCCGCCGCGATGTCGCCCGTCGTGCTGCCACCGGTTGCCGGTCCGGACCACGCTGTTGCGGCTGAAGCGGTTGTTCACGTTGATGTCGATGTCGTTGTGGCCCCATGAGCAGCCCCAGCCCCATCCGCCGCCGCCCCAGAACGCGCCCATCGCGACGCCGACACCGAAACTGATCGCCATGCCTCCGTAGGGATACGGTGGATAGTAGATCGGCGGATACGGATACACGGGCGGCCCGTACACCACGACGGGATCGTAGACCGGCACGTAAACCACCTGAGGATTCGCCTGCTCGACCACGATGACGCTGCTGCTCTCGACCACCTTCGTTTCGACTTTCTGCTTGTCCGTCGAGGTGAGCTTGCCCTGGTCCTGCGCCTTCTTTCGCATGCGCTGGACGGCGGCCATCACATCCGCCTGCTGCGTGAGGAAGGCGTTGCCGAGGTCCGTCGTCCACTGGATGTCTTCCGCGAGGCGCTTCACGACTTCAGGCAATGCGGCCATGGCCTGAACGCTTGGATCCCACGGCTGCTTCTCCACCGCGTCGGCGAGAGCCTGATCCTTGAGGCCGGAATTCTTGCCGAGCCACTGGTAGAGCTGCACGATTTCGAGCGGATACGTGGAGGCTGCCAGCGTCTGCGCAAGCAACGGATCCGGATAGAGCGCGATCGGCGCCACCAGCGAATCGAGCTGCTCCGCCGAAATGGCGGGCTTCTCCGCTGTCTTCTCCGCGGCTTTTTCCTGAGACATCCCCGCCGCGGACCACATGAGTGCCGCAATCAGCGCGAGTACCTTGAATAACCCGTTGGCCATCCGTGCATGCCCGTGTTCAGCGCCAAACGCGACGCTAGACGCGCCGCGCGCGCCTTCGCCACTGTCTCTAAGGGAGGGCTCCCGGCGCCGCCCGACCTTCCCGAACGTGCAGTACCGCCCTCACAGGCGATCCGCTACGGTCGTTGCATGAAAACACTCATCGCGCTCGCGCTTTTCCTATGCGCCGCCACCACGAGCTTCGCCGATAACGAGAAAGGGCTCTATGCCGGTGCCGGCGTCGGCCAGTTCAACGTGGAGGTCGACGACATCAGCGACGTCGCGAACGTCGTGGGTAACCTCGACGGCGACGATACCTCGTTCAAGGTGTTTGGGGGCTGGCGCTTCAGCAACTACTTCGCGGTAGAGCTCGCCTACATCGATTTCGGCGGACCGGACGACGAGGTCTCGGGCGTCAACCTGGAGGCGGAGATCGACGGCTTCGCGCCCTACGTGATCGGCACGCTGCCGCTGGGGCCCATCGAGGTCTTCGCGAAGGCCGGCTACCTCTTCTACGACCTCAACGTGAAGGTGAACGGCGATCGCATCGGATCGCGGTCCGGCAGCGACGAGGATTTCGTCTACGGCGCGGGGCTCGGCATCACGCTCTTCGAGCGCCTGAACGCACGCCTTGAGTACGAGATCGTCGACGTTTCCGAGCTCGACACCTCCGATGCGATCTGGCTCACGGGAGCGTGGAGGTTCTGAAGCCCGCGAGGGAACGGATGATGAACGCGATCCAGGTCAGGACTACTCTCCGCCGCCGCACTATCGCGATCTCCGCGATGGCGGCCTTCGCTTGCGCCGTGGCCGGCGCCGCCGACGAAGTCGAGACGTGGGACGGGCTCACGCGCATGAAGGCCAAGCGCATGGACGCCGTGTTCCTGCTGCCGGGTGCGGATTTCACTGGCTACACCGGCGTAGTCGTCGAGCCCGTCGAGGTGGCCTTCAAGGAGAACTGGCAGCGCGACATCAATCGCGAACGGCGCAGCGCGAGCCGGAAAGTCACCGACGAGGATGTCGCGAAAGCGCGCGCCGAGGTCGCCGAGGCACTGCCCCCAATCTTCGCCAAGGAATTCGAGAAGAAAGGCTGGACCATCGCGACCGAGCCCGGCCCGAACATCCTTGCGCTCCGCTCCGCCGTCATCGATATCGATGTCGCAGCTCCCGACACGCCCACGGCAGGCAGGGTCAACTCGTACACGTTCGATGCAGGTAGCGCGACTCTCGCTGTCGAGTTGCGGGACTCGCAAACCCGTCAGTTGCTGGGGCGCGCGGTGGATGCGCGCACGACGCCCGGCGGCCAGACCCTGGAGTGGACGACGAGCGTGTCCAACCGCGCCGAATTCCAGTCCCTGTTCCGCGAATGGGCGCGCATCATCGCGAATGGCCTCGAAGATCTGAGAGAAGGTGCCCAACCGAAGCCGACGGCCGGAAAGTGAGCCGGCAACGCGCCGGAACGCGGGCTCGCAACGGGCCACGCCGCTCGTGGGCATTGGCATTACGCGCGTTTCCATCGTCGAGAGCTTCCTTGCAGCGGCACTCTTTGCACTCACGCCGGGCGTTTCGCGTTCACAGCAGCTTGAGCCGCGCGCCTACGCGCCCAATCCCGTCGGCGTGAACTTCGCGGGCCTGATCTACGGCCGCTCGGAAGGAGACGTCGTCTTCAATGCCTCCCTGCCGCTTGAGGACGTCGAAGCCACCGTCTCTTCCGCCACCCTCGCGTACGGCCGCACGTTCGGCCTCGCGAACCGGTCCGCGAGCATCAGCATCGCGGTGCCTTACATCCGCGCCACGGTGTCCGGAGAGACCGGCGAAGCGCGTGGCGAAGTGCACCGTTCAGGGCTGGCGGATACTCATCTGCGCTTTGCAGTGAACCTGCTGGGCCTGCCGGCAATGTCCCTCCGGGAGCTCGAGCAGCGGCGGCCGCGGCCTACGCTGGGTGCGAGCGTGCTCGTCGTCGCTCCGACCGGCCAATACGACTCGGCGCGGCTCATCAACATCGGCAGCAATCGCTGGGCGTTCAAACCCGAGCTCGGGCTCTCCGTCCCGATGAACCGCTGGTACTTCGACCTGTACGCGGGCGTGTGGCTATTCACCGAGAACAGCGACTATTTCAGGGAATCCGAGGTTTCGCAGGATTCCATGACGAGCGTCCAGGCGCACGTGAGCTATACGTTCCGCCGCAACCTGTGGCTTGCGGCCGATGCCACCTACTACGCTGGCGGCCGCACACATATCAACGACGTTCCGAGGCCCAACAGGCAGGAAAACACACGCGTGGGGCTCACGCTGTCGGTGCCTGCGGGCCGAGGGCACTCGATCAGGATCGCGTGGAGCGACGGAGCGACCGTCCGGGTCGGCGGCGACTTCAGCTCCGTGTCGCTGGCCTGGCAATACACATGGTTCTAGTGCGTAGCTCGTGCGCGCCCGAGGTAATAGCCTGCGGCAAACGGAATCCCGAGAAGGACGATGAAGATTGCGAGCGCGTACAACACGATTTCGCGCAGCAGAGCGCGCACCTGACGGCCGGTGGACTCGGTAACGTCCGTCACGAGGCGCGATGCATCCTTCGCAAGCGCCGCTCGCTGAAGATCCACGGCCCGAGTGAGACTCGCGCGCTCACTCGCGATGTTCCGCGCCAGAGCATCGCGCTCGATGTGGACCGCCTTCACCATCTCCAGCCACGTGGCGTCGAAGCGGTCCGCCGTGATCAGCATGGTTTCTCGCAGCTCTCCGAGGGACTCTCGTACGAGAGTCGGGCTGTCGTTGGCAAGGTCTCCGATCTCGGCAAGCGATTCGTCCAGGCTCGCGGTCACGGCGCGCCACTCGCTGGATCCGTAGCCCGCCTCAAGAAGACCGAGCTCGGTTCGCCACAACGTTTCTTCGGGCATCTGGTCGCTGTAGAGCCTCATGCGATCCGACAGATCGCTCATCACTTGCGGGACGGTCCCCACCGTCGCAAGCAGCGACTGCTGCTCGTTCTCGCCAGCCTGCTGCGACCATCGGCTGACGACCGAGGCTCGCGTGAAATCCAGGCTCGTCAGCGGCTCGTCGCGAACGTACTGGGCGATGAAGACCTGAAAGCGCTCGAAGTGCTCGGCCGTCGTGAGCACACGCGCCTGCCCGGCGATCTGCTTCTCGAGCTGGATAGCGGTGGTACGAGCAAGGTCCTGGTGCGTGCCGAAAATCCTGGCGCCGGCGCCGCCGGTATCGAAGAACTCGCGCATCTGTGCGGCGAGCGCCCACGAGTCGAGCAGCGCCATGTCCGGCGTCATCTGAGTCGCCGCGCGCCGGCTCGCCGCGGCAGCATTGATTTTCCAGCGGAGCGCCGCCGCCTGGACTTGCGGATTAGCGCTTTTCGCAGCGATGCGATCGGCAGTGCGTTCCACATCCCCCACGAACGCGTGAGCGTACTCGCGAGTCTGCAGGCGAACGGTCAGCTCACGCGGCGTCAGCGGCTGCGCGGGACTTTCGATCGAGATCAGCGAGCAGCCGGACAGCGACGCGAGCGCTGGAAAAAGACCCAGTGCGATCAGCGCGGTCATGCAGCGCCGGTGGAGAATCATGGCGGAACCGCTCGCTGCAGAACTTCGGCTCGACACGGGACGAGCCCGCAATCGGACGATGGGCCAATTGTCCCGCGGGTCGTGCACGTGGGATGACAAGCTGTATCTGTATTTGCCGAGCGGCGCCGCCACTGGCGCAGGGAGCACCGATGGTTACGAGAGGCATCGGTTCCTGGCTGGGCACAGCGATCTGCCTTGTGTGTTCCGCGTGCGCATCGCAAGCGCCTCCACCAGCTCCACCGACCTGGGACGGCCTTGAGCTCGTCGAGCGTGCGGGGCTCGATTCGGTATACGTACGCCCCGGCGCGAGCCTCGCGCAGTACAGGCGCGTGATGCTCCGGCACGCGGAAGTCTCTTTCGATCAGAACTGGGCGCCCGGCGAGTACCTCGCCAAAACGGACGACAGTCTCGACCGCATGAAGATCGCCGAAGAGGTTCAGGAAGCCTTCCAGGAGATCACGACGGAGGAGCTGGCGAAAGGCTCGTACACGCTCGTGTCGAGCCCGGATACGGACGTCCTGCGGGTCGTGCCCTCGATCACCGACCTGTACGTCGGCAATCGCGGAGGCGACATGATCATGGATATCGGTCACATGACCCTCGTAGTCGAGCTGCGTGATTCGCTGACCAACACCTCGCTGGCTCGTGTCATCGACGAGGTCGGGGGCGACGAGGCGGCGACCCTCGGAATCAGCCAGGGCATCTCCAACAGCGCGGCCGCCGAACGCGTCATCACGAAATGGGCCGTGGCCCTTCGCTCCGCGCTCGACCGCGCCCGCGCGGAAGCCGCCGCGGCGCCGGACCCCAGGCGCTCCGATCGCTGACCCGCCCGGAGTCTAGCCGGACCAGAATCGCCGCATCCGGCTCGACCACGCTTCCGCCGGCAGGCTCAACACCGGGCACGGCGTTTTCCGGAGCACTCGCTCGGACGTGCTTCCGCGAAGCGCGTCGAGGAACCCGTGCGGACCTTCCGTCGTCATGACGATGAGGTCGGCCCCAACCTCTTCCGCGCGCCGAAGAATGACCTCGGACGGTTCGCCTTCCGTAACGAGTCGCGACACTTTCCAGCCAGGAGCGAAGCTCGCGAGTGGAGTCGAAGGCGCGTCGGCCGCGGAGCCGACATGCAGCACGTGAAAGGTTCCGGGAGGAACACCGAGACTCTGCACCATGAGAGCCGCAGCCTCGACCGCAGGCTCGCCGCTCGGCTTCTGCGCGATCGGAATCAGGATGTTCCGCAGCGATATGGAGTCATCCTCGGGCGACACGAATCCCCGAACGCCGTGAGGAAGGAACAGCGTCATCTCGCCGGCTTCCCGGGCGATGGGTTCACCCACACGTTCCTTGAGCCATCGCGTGCGACCCTCGTACTGGTGAACCGCCAGCACGATCAGGTCCGCCGGATGCGTGGCCAGAAAATCGAGAGACGTCTTCACGGGGTCGTCGTCCGGCGTGATGACTTTGCTCACGTCGATGCCGAGCTCCGTGACTGCGCTCGGAGGACTGCCTTCAGGCAGCAAGCCCCACCGCACGAGCGTGGCCCGCACGAGAGGAAACTCGTCCATGCCGACACCGTCATCGGCCGCGACGTGGAGCATGTTCAGGCGAGCGCTGGTGGCAAGCGCAATGCGCAGTGCATGCGCGAAGGCGACGTCGCTGGCTTCCGAAAAGTCCGACGGATGGAAGACCGACGCGAGTCGCGGCCAGCTGGAGGGATCGGAGTGGATCACATCGATGGATCTCCGCGGCGCGCAGCTCCGTCCTGATACCGGGCTCATTCCCTCGCCGCGCGCACGGGAAGTGTGAGCGCGCGACCGGCGCCAGAACACTGCACTTTGGAACAGGAGCCCCGCCCGAGCGGGACCGGGGAATGCGTGGCGGGGCGCTGAATCCGCCTCAGCTCACGCGCTGATGGAACAGCCGAACGCCACGCCTCTTGAAGACGAACACCAGCGCCATGCCCGCCACGAACCCGCCGATGTGCGCCCGAAACGCCACGCCACCCGTGCCCGGCTGAGTCATGAGGTTGCTGACGAGCTGCAGGACGAACCAGAGCACCAGCACGATGCCCGCCGGTAGCCTCACGGTATGCAGGATGAAGCCGAGCGGGATGGCCACGAGCACCCGCGCGTGCGGATAAAGCAACAGATACGCTCCGAGCACGCCGGAAATCGCCCCGCTCGCGCCGACCATCGGAATCGTGGACGTCGGATCCGGGATCGCCTGGGCCAGTGCCGCCGCGACCCCGCAGAGCAGGTAGAAGACGACGAATCGCCCGTGGCCCATGGAGTCCTCGACGTTGTCGCCGAAGATCCAGAGATAGAGCATGTTCCCGATGAGGTGCATCCATCCGCCGTGCATGAACATCGACGTGAGCACCGTGAGCGTCGGAGGGATTCGCGCGACTTCCGTGGGCAATTCGTTGATGCCGAACAGCACCGAAGGCACGAGGCCGAATGCATAAGTCGCGAGCACCCCGCCCCGCCCGCCCTGGGCGAGTTGCCAGAAAAACACGAGCACGCACATCGCGAGGAGCGTGACCGTGACGATGGGCTTCCGCTCGGACGGGTTGTCGTCTCGGAGTGGGATCATGGAGTCCGATGGGGAACGGCGGATCGAAATCCGCGGGAACCGGGCTAGTCTGCCGGCTCGCTCCTGCCCTGTCACTTCAGACCCGTCGCCGCGGCCCTTTGCCGAGCGCGGTTCCGGCCGCGCCGAGCTGCGCCGGGAGCGCGAATTGCTTGTACTTCCGGGCTTACGCTTCGGTCTGGAAGGCGTGGTCCCGCGTAATTGCAGGAGGTGTGGCATGAGATCGAGATCCCTCGTGGCCGGCTTCGCCGGCGTGGGCACCCTGTGCCTGGTGGCGATCGGCACCAGCTCCGCGCAGAACGCGCAGACCCAGGAGACCATCACTGCCGAGCAGGCGATCGAGTGCATCAGGACCGCCACGGGCGCCATGCCCCGAAAGGTCGAAGGCCTGGATGTCGAGCTCGAAAGAGGCCAGCTGGTGTGCGAGGTGGAGATCGTGGCGGAGACCGGCGCGAAGTCGGAGATCCACATCGACGTCGCCACGAACAAGATCCTCCGCGGCGCTCGCTGAACGGGGCATTCGCGCCCCAAGCCCCTCCCCGCCTCCACGCGCGGCGGGGTATGCGCCGCACTGGCAGATTTCCCGTACGTGGGCGCCCGCGCAGCCGCGCATCGGAAAAAAACGCGTGAGAAACGCGTCAAAACGCGACGATCGGGCCGTTGTCTCGACGCGGCATGCGTGCCATAAAAGGACGCCGCGAAAAAAACCAGCCGCGGCAGGGGGGAATCACATGACTGGAGCAAAGCGCTTCGTGACAGCATGTGCCGCAGCTGTGTGCACATGGGCAGTCGCGACATCCGCATTGGCCGCCGATCAACTCGTTCTGCCTACCGGCGCCCGCGTCGGCATCGTGACGATGATGCCTTCGGACCTGACGCACTATCACGTGGGAAGATCGCGACTCGATAGTTTCATGCGCACCTATCGTCTCGGCTGGCCTCTCGCCGAAGTGGTCGACGATCCGATCGCCGCCATGCTGAAGGGGATGGGCTTCGAGCCCGTCTTCGTGGAGGCGCCGGACCGCCTGCGGCACCAGAAGCAGTCGTGGATCGTTTCGAATCCGCTCGCGAACAAGCTGCCGAACGATGCGGAGGAAGAGCTCGCACGGCTGCTGATTGCGCAGAATCTCGAAGGGCTCATCATCGTCGCGCCCGGAAACAACTCCACTCCCGGATCCGCCGACGGCGACCGGCTCCGGAAGCTCCCCGGCTATGTGCAGGGCTGGGGTTTTTCGACGAGCGACGACCCGGGCGGCGTGACCACTCCGGTGGTCTTCAATCTGACACAGATGCTCATCGTCGGGCGCACGCCGGAAGCCTCCGAGCTGATCTTCCGGGACTGGGGCGGGCTCCTTCTCTCCCGATGGCCGGGATTCCAGCCGGGCACGGACCTGAAGGCGCTGTCGGAAGACACGATCGCGAAGTTCCGGCCTGTCATGCAGGAAACGCTGCAGGCACAGATCGAACGGCTCAAACCGCGCATCAGGGTGGCGGATCAGAGCTGAGGCATTGTGTGCGGGCCCCGCTCCGCGCGGGGCCCCGAACGAGAAACGGCCAGAACCGGGCATCGGATTCTGGCCGTTGAGGCAGGAACGCACTCGCGGCACCACTCTAAGTGCGCGGCAGCACCTAAAAAATCCGGGGGCCGCCGTACGTAGCGCGAGCATGAGCGGGTCTGCTCGCGTCGCGCTTACTTGCACTGCATAGTGAGGACGTCCCTCTGCGTAGTGAGGACGTCCGCTGTTTTCTATTTGCTCTGCGTAGTCAGGACGTCCGAGGTTTTCGGCTTTTCCACCGTGATGTGGAACGAGGGACGCGCGTGCGGCGGAAGCATGCAAGCCAGGCTGTACTCACGAACGTCCAGGTCAAGCCGCGACAGCAGCCGGAAGTACAACTGCCGGAGCAGCTCGCAGTCACTCTCTTTCAATACCGGCGGCGCTCCCGCGCCGATCTTCACCCGGATTCCGGCACCGGTGACGATCGGCTGAGTCACAGCTTTCCCGAACGTTACGTTGAGGACTGGCGACTTCGCATTTGAGCCGAGCGCTCGCTCGCATCGTCGCGCGCCGACACGCAGCCCGGACTTTATGCCGACGGCCTCGAGCACCTGCGTCGTGATGGTGGTGAGATCCGCGCACGAGTAGCGCTTCGGCAGGTTCTCCAGCTGCACACGGATCGAAGTAAGTGCACCCACTTGGGGCGCGCCCGGAGACGCAGCCGCCGCTTGCTCCCCTCCTGACAGGCTCGCCCCCAGGAAAACGGCGACACTTCCGGCTACGACACAGCGCGAACGCGCCTCGCGCTTCACCACTTCGATTACCGCACCCGCAGGACGACGTGCCCCGATGGAGCGAGCGACGCACCCACGACTGCGCCGGCGATCATCGCGATCGAGCAGCTGACGGCCCACAGCTCCACGCTCAGCCCTTCGAGCGCCGCGGGCATCGGCGCTGCGAACATGCCGAAAACCAGCCAGAATGCCGCGGCAGTCAATGCAGCCGGCGCCAGCGACGCGCCGACGGCCCGCCCCACGCCGCGCGCCTTGTATCCGCCGGTGAATCCCGCGACGAGGCCGTTGATCGCAGGCAGAAACAGCAACACCAGGCCCAGCGCGAGCATCCACAGGGAACAGGCAAACACTGAATACTGATGCCGCTTTCGCATAACTGCTTCTCCGGGGCCGGTCGCCAGCAAGGCGACGATGAAACAAGAGGCACCACGAGTGCGGCAGCACCCATGGCACACACGCCCGAGTAGTACCGCGATTGCCTTGCGATGGCGAGTCGGGCGACGTCCGTACGGAGTTCCGCGTACGCGCGGGCAGCGCGCGCGAGTTGTTAGAATGCAGGATCGCTCACAGTCTCTCCTCCATGGATAACAGATGGAATCCCTGAACCAGTTCCTCACGCTCCCGCTCCTCCAGAACTCACTGGTCGACTGGCTGCTCGCCCTCCTGCTCACGAGCGCGGTGCTCGTCGCGCTGCTGGCCGCGCGTCACTTCGTGCGCCGTTATTACAAGAAGCTCCTGGCCACCCAGAAGACGGAGCTCATCGAAGTGCCGATGGAGGTGCTGAGCAAGACGACGACGCCGTTCTTCCTGATCGTCTCGGTCTTCGTCGGCCTCTCGACGCTTGCGATGGGATCGCGAACAGCGCTGGTCCTCAACTCCGCGCTGACCATCGCGGTGTTCTGGCAGGCCGGCGTTTGGATCTCGGCCGCCGCCTCCGCTTGGCTCGAGCGCAGGCGCCGGTTCGCACCACCGACGGATCGCGCGATCACGGGCTCGCTGGGAGTCATAGGGTTCATCGTCCGCGTCGTCATCTGGGCGCTGGTTCTGCTCCTGACGCTGGACAATCTCGGCATCGATGTCACCGCGCTCGTCGCGGGGCTCGGTATCGGCGGCATCGCGGTCGCCCTCGCCGTGCAGAACATCCTCGGGGACCTGTTCGCGTCCCTGTCGATCACGTTCGACAAGCCGTTCCTCGTCGGCGACTTTCTGATCATCGACGACTTCCTCGGCAGCGTTGAGTACATCGGCATCAAGACGACGCGCCTGCGCAGCCTCGGGGGCGAGCAGATCATCATTTCGAACGCGAACCTGCTCAACAGCCGCATGCGCAACTACGGTCGCATGCTGGAACGACGCGTCGTGTTCAAGACGAGCATTTCCTACGACACCCCCATCGACAAGATCGAGCGGATTCCGGCCATCATCCGCGAGATCGTGCAGGCCCAGCAGGACACGCGATTCGACCGAAGCCACTTCGCGATGCGGAGCCTGTCCTCGTTCGATTTCGAGACGGTCTATTACGTCCTCTCGCCGGACTACAACCGGTACATGGATGTGCAGCAGGCCATCAACCTGCGCCTGCATCGCGAGCTCGAAGCGATGGGCGTGGAGTTCGCCACCCCGGTGCAGAAGGTGTTTCTCGAGCGCGGATCACCGGAGGGCGAGCGCGCCCCGCAGGAGCGCGACGTTGCCTAGCTAGCGCCGGCGCGTGGCCGCGAGCGCGCGGGCCTGCGTCAACAACGCATGAGGGTCGCCGCGTGCGCGGCCTGCGTTGACGCGGCAGAGTTCCGGCCGCGGCGGAAAGGAACGGGTCAGGCGTCCTGACCCGTTTCCATCGGCAACTCGGGCTTCGAGCTCCACTCGACCAGCGAGCCGTCGTACACCGCGACGTTATCTGCGCCGAGCAGCGTCAGGGCGAACGCGTCCGTGCACGCAGCGATTCCTCCGCCACAGTAAGTGATGACTCGCCCGTCCGGGCTCACACCGGCGCGCTCGAAGGCCCTGCGCATCGTGTCGGAGTCGAGATACACGTTGGTCGCCGGGTCCACCAGCGAACCGGCAGGAACATTCGCGCTTCCGGGGATGTGGCCCGGGCGCGCCACACGCGTCACCTTGCCAGCGTGCTCCTCAGCACTCAGTGCGTTCACCAGCCGCACGTCTGGAGCAGCGAGTGACGCCTGCACCTCACGCCATTCGGCGATGAGTCCGCTGTGCTCGCGAGGAGTGAATACCGCTCGCTCCCGCGCGGGGCCGGACCCGGAAGCCGTGGGTCGCTTCTCCGCAGTCCACTTCTTCCATCCGCCATCGAGGATCGCCGCGCGGTCGAAGCCGAAAGCGCGAAGCATCCACCACAGTCGTGCCGCCCACATGTTCGAGCCCGCGTCGTAGAGCACCACGCGACTGTCATCCCCTACTCCGTAGCGCCCCATCACCTCCGCGAAGTGGGCGGCCGGCGGCATCATCACCGGCAACTGGGTCGACCTGTCCGAAAGCTCGCCAGGCAGGTCCGCGAACCCCGCGCCGGGAATGTGGCTCGCCTCCCATTCCGCACGGCCCGACTCGGGCCGGACGCCACCTCCTTCGACGGGCCGCAGGAAGACGGTGCAATCGAGCACGCGAAGGTCCGGGTCTTCGAGGTGGTCCTGGAGCCATTGGGTCGTGACCAGATAGCGGGATCTTCGATCGTCCACGTGAATCCTCCTGCCGGGCCTTTTTTCGAGGTACCGCTCGCGCGCCCGGTCGAGCTATTCTCCAGCGTACTAGAAGAAGCCCAACGTCGCGCGAGATAGGGAGAGGCCCCCCGCATGGTGACCCGTCGCCGATTCCTGCACGCCTCGGCATTCACCGCCGCGGCAGCCCTCCCCCTGACGAGAGCCTGGCCCGCGATCCTCAGCGGTTCGGGATCGGTGGATCGCGAAATCGAAGCGGTCACGGCGGACGGCGCGAGCGTCACCCTGAGCCGGTCGGATGTGCGGGACCTCGGCGAAAGCCTGCGCGGCAATCTGCTCCTGCCGGGTCACGAGGCATATGAGCGCGCGCGGCGCGTGTGGAATGCGCAGATCGACAAGCGCCCCGCGCTCATCGTCCAGCCGCGGGGCGCGGCGGACGTGCGCGCCGCCGTTCAGTTCGCCCGCTCGTCGAAACTGCTCGTTGCCGTGAAGTGCGGCGGCCACAGCCCTTCCGGCAAATCCGCATGCGAAAGAGGGATGCTGATCGACCTGTCCCTGCTACGCGGAGTTCGCGTGGACCCGTCCGCGCGGATTGCGCACGTTGCCGGAGGCAGCCTCCTCGGCGATCTCGATCATGAGGCAATGGCTCACGGGCTCGTCACGACCGCGGGCACCGTTTCTCACACGGGCGTCGGCGGACTCACTCTTGGTGCAGGCTTCGGCCGCGTGGCCAGACGCTTCGGTCTTGCGCTCGACAACGTGCGCTCGGTGGAGATCGTCACCGGTAACGGCGACATTCTCCGGGCGAGCGCGCAGGAGAACCCGGAGCTTTATTGGGGCGTTCGGGGCGGCGGAGGAAACTTCGGTGTCGTCACCTCCTTCGATTTCGGGTTGCACCCGATGCAACGGCAGGTGCTCGGCGGCTTGCTGCTCTTTCCGCTCAGCCAGGCGAAGAACGTCCTGAGCTTCTGGTCGGATTACGAGGGAACGGCACCAGACGAGCTGTATCTCAGCGCGGGTGTGGGCGCGAACAGCGGTTTCTCCGGCATGGACTTCGTAGGTTTCATCGTCTGCTACAGCGGTCCCGCGCGCGAAGGCGAGAAGATCCTCGCGAAGCTTCGCTCCGCCGGCAAACCGATAGTCGACACCGTGCAGCCGATCGACTACGTGGCGCTTCAGCGCTCGGGCGATCTCGACGAGACTCGCGCGATCGGCTCATACACGAAGACAGGCTTCGTGAAGAAGCTCTCGCCGAAGCTCGTCGATGCCGTGCTCACAGGGCTGGAGTCGGATCCCGGCCGTTCGCTGATGGTGGGCTTTCAGCATTGCGGAGGCGCCATCTCGCGGATCGCCGCGGATGCGACCGCGTTTCCGCATCGTGATATCCACGCCACCGCTCTCCTGACCGCCGACTGGCCCGCTGCGGACGATCCGGAAAAGCATCTGCGCTGGCTGCGCCAGTACTGGAAATCCATCGAGCCACATACGGACGGCTTCTACACCAACGACGTCGTCGACGAGACGCAGAAGCAGGTGGACGAGAACTACCTCGGAAACTATCCGCGGCTGGTCGCGCTCAAGAGCCAGTACGATCCGCTCAATCTCTTCAGGCTGAACGCCAACATCCGACCGAAGGCGTAGCGTGCTGTTCGTGCGGTATGCTCGCTGGGTCGAAGATCGGCAGCACTCATGGAGAGGGAATGAGGCACACACGCTTCCTTGCGCCAGTACTGGCGGCACTCGCGGGAACGCTCGTCGGATGCACTGGCTCCTCCGAGCCAGCTCAGTCGGACACCGAAAGCACCGAAACCGCTGCGACGGCCGTGCAGGGAAAATACGCGCAACTCGACACGCTCCCGGACTGGAGCGGTGTCTGGGAACCTGTGGGATTCGCGGCGCCCGCCGCTGCGGGCGGCCCTCAGCCTCCGAAGCTCACTCCGGCTTATGCGCCCCAGTACGCGGCGTTCCAGGAGAAGAACCGGACGACGCCCGGCATCAACTTCGTCTCCTCGGTCTCGAACTGCGTGCCGCCCGGGTTGCCGGTCATCATGCAGCAGCCCTTCCCCATCGAGTTTCTGTTCACGCCGGGTCGCGTCAGCATCATCACCGAGAGCTACTCGATGGTTCGCCGCGTGTACACGGACGGCAGCCCGCTACCGGAGGATCCGGATCCGACGTATCTCGGTACGTCTGTCGGTCGATGGGAAGGCGACACGCTCGTCATCGACACCATCTCGCTTCTTCCCGAGACCAGTCCACTGACAGGCATCACGGGTCACAGCGACAAGATGCGAGTGATGGAGCGAGTGCGCCTCGTGGAGCCCGATCTCCTGGAGATCACGACGACGGTGGAGGATCCCGCGGTGTTCGTCGAACCGTACACGAGCGTTGCGCGGTATCAGCGGCATCGCGACTGGAGAATCATGGAATACGTGTGCGCGCAGAACAATCACGACAGCCTGGATGAGCACGGAAATCCCGGCTTCAGCCTCGAGCGCGATCCGAAGAAGTAGAGGACGCCGACTTCAGCTGCCGCGGGAGGCGTTCGACCAGCGCTGCAAGGCGATGCCGAGCCCGATCCATATCGCCAAAGCGCCAAGCGCAATGAGCAGGCGCTGCGGCGAGGGATCTTCCCATAGCTTGCGCACCTGCCCTCCGAAGAAGGACAGCGCCGCGATCCCGGGGAGCATGCCGAGCGCAGTGCCGAGCATGTAGTCCCGGAAGCGGACGCGGATCGTGCCCGCCGCCACATTCACGATGGAGAACGGCGCAACGGGCAGCATGCGAATGGTGGCGATGGCGGGAATCCCCCGCTTCGCAAGCGCCGCCTGAACGCGGGGAATCACCGGCCCCAGCGCCGAGGCCAGTCGGCCGCCGAAGCGATAGCCGATGGCGTAAAGAAGCGCCGCGCTCAACATCACGCCGACAAACGAGATTACGGTGGCGATGCCGGGCGGAAACAGCACCGCGACGACGACGATCAGCGCGACCACCGGCGCGAACAGCAGCCCGCCGATCACGAACACCGCGACGAAGATCACCGGAGCGCCGGGAAACTCCCGCACCGAAGCCAGCTTGTCTGCAAGCTGATCCGGCTGCATTGCGTCTGCGAGCGGCGTGTATTTCCACGCCACTACCACGGCGACCAACGCTACGACCCAGGCGATCAGCGATACGCCCGTCTTGGCGCCGCGCGAGAGACGCGTCGGGGATGGCACCGCGGATTTCATCTGCGTTGGCTCGGCCATGAGTCGTGAGGCGCCAGGATGGAACGCATGACCCAGCAACCCCCGTTCCGATCCCGCGCATTCCGTTCGCTCCACGGAAGTGCGATTTCCGGGGAGGTCACCGGGTCCCGTCCCCGAGGGTAGGGAGCAACCGCCGCAGCACGTCTGATGTCGCGGGTCGACCCACCGCAGGGCTGGCGTTCCAGCCAAACAGCTATGTGCATGTGAGAGATCGATGTTTCCGCCGGGAAACCCGGCTCGCTAGTCTTCGCCGCGGCAATGAGGAGTTGATGCAATGAGCCTGAAACAACCCGGTCCTGTGTCGCGTCGTTCGGTCGTGGCGGGCGGTCTCGCCGGCGGAGTGAGCCTGGCGCTCGGCTCGCGGCTTTCGTTTGCGGCCCCGAAGCCTTCGTCGCTGCCGCTCATCACGAAGCCCATCCCTTCCACCGGCGAGAAGCTGCCGGTCGTGGGTATCGGCACGAATCAGTACAGCGTCACGGGCGCGGCGGAAATCGCGGCACGCCGTGAAGTGCTGGAACACCTGCCCCGGCTCGGCGGCAAGGTCGTGGACACGGCGTTCCGCTACGGGGACTCCGAAGTCGTCATCGGAAACCTGGTGAAGCAGCTCGGCAACCGGGATCGGCTCTTCATCGCCACCAAGACGGCGACGCCCGGTGAGGTTCCGACCGCTGCCGTGCTGGACAAAGCGTTCGAACGCCTCCAGACGCAGAAGATCGACCTTCTGCAGATCCACAGTTTCCGCGGCATCGACGAGCTGTTTCCGCTGCTCGTGGATGCGAAGAAGGCGGGCAAGGTGCGCTACATCGGCGTCACCACGTCCTCGGACCGGCAGTATCCGGACATGGTCGAAGCGCTGAACAGGCGCCAGCTCGATTTCATCCAGGTGGACTACTCGATCGAGAATCAGGGCGCGGAGCACATCCTGCAGCTCGCGAAGGACAAGGGCGTCGCCGTGCTGATCAACGTTCCTCTCGGAGGGCGCGGCGCAAGCCTGTTGTCCAAAGTGAAGAACAAGCCGCTCCCGGACTGGGCCGGGGAGATCGACGCGACGAGCTGGCCGCAGATCCTCCTGAAGTACACCATCGCGCATCCGGCCGTTACCGTCGTGATTCCGGGCACCACGAAGCTGGCACATCTCGAAGACAACCAGCTTGCCGGCCGCGGTCGTCTGCCGGATGCCGCGTTCCGGAAGAAGATCGAGCAGTACTGGGCTTCGGTGTAACGCGCGCTGCTCGTCAGAAGCGCAAGCCCACGGTGATCGGGATGAACTCCGTGGGCTCTCTCGTCTCGATGCGGTGATAGCGGGCGTCGATGAACCACGAACCGCCGGCGCTCAGCGGAAATTCCACACCGAAACCGGCGTTCCATGAGAAGCGCGTCGTGGACTGCTCCGCCGCTATCACCTGGCCGGGAAACACCGCGGGATAGCAGAATCCCCACCAGGGATCGCAGTAGGTTCCCGCGAGCAGTACCGTCTGGGTCATCTGCACATTGCGGTAATACTCGCCGATGCCTGCGGTCACGTAGCCTCGCGCCCGCTGGCTGAACTGCAACCGATACACGCCGTTCACGTTCAGCCCCCAGACTTCGGTGTCGCCGTCATCGATGCGGACGGTATCGAGTTGCTGGCAGCCGCGCCGATGGTGCCTTCGGCCTGACGGCACGCACGTTCGCACCGACGACATGCTTCCGCGCAAACCTTGCAATGCTTGTGTTTGCTGGCGTGCTTTTCACACTCCTCCGCGCAGAGCCCGCAGACGGATGCGCAGGTCGCGAGCATTGCGCGAATGGTCGGCTCGTTGGAGCCGGTTCTTCGCGAAGCGACCGTTCCGGTGGCGATGCAGATATCCGCGCAATCCTGATCGAGCCGTATGCACTGGAGAAGATGCGCGACTTCCGGCTCGGCAAGACACGCGTCTGCGCAGGAAGTGCACGTCTGCGCGCAGGAGAAGCACTCCTCGATACACTGGATCAGCGCGTCGTTGATGTTTCCGCGAACGTCCGGATGGCTGGAAATCATTTCTCGGGCTTGCATGGCTGCTCCTCCAATTCGATGGAAGAACGGTCAGCAACGCGCAGGCCCGGCGCGAACGCGCTGCGGCTTTGTCGTTCCGTGCGGTTTTTGCGCAGCGGAGCCTTTCACGGGGCCGCTTCTTGCGAGCGGAATCTCGATGGGAGCAACGCAAACATCCGCGATCGCAACACCGGCGCCGTCGCCGGTCGTCGTCCTGACGGGCGCGTCCAGCGGGATCGGCCGAGCTACCGCTCGCGCCCTCGCCCGGCGCGGCGCGGCGCTGATACTCGCCGCGCGCGATCGTGAAGCACTCGATGAGGTGGCGGCGGAATGCCGAAAACTGGGCGCCGACACGCTCGCCGTCTCCGCCGATGTGACGGACCCGCAAGCTGTTCGCGCTGTCGCCCATGCAGCCATCGCGCGGTACCGGCGAATCGACGTGTGGATCAACAACGTCGGTGTGGGTGCGGTGGGGCGCTTCGATCAGGTGCCGCTCGATGTACATCGGCGCGTCATCGAAACCAATCTGATCGGCCATCTGAATGGAGCGCACATAGCGTTGCTGCATTTCCGGGAGCGGGGGCGCGGAACGCTCATCAACATGGTTTCGATTGGGGGATGGGTGTCGGCGCCGTACGCCGCGGCGTATACGGCGAGCAAGTTCGGGCTGCGCGGGTTCGGGCAGTCCCTGCGAGCCGAGTTATCGAATGCGCCGCGCATTCACGTGTGCGACGTGTTCCCGGGATTCGTGGATACGCCGGGCATGAGCCACGGGGCCAACTACACGCGAAGGTTCGTGCGGCCCTTGCCGCCGCTGCTGTCGCCGGAAGTCGTGGCGCAAAGGATCGTGGGGCTCATCGACCGGCCGCGGCCTGTGCTCACGATCGGTAGCGCCGCGCACATCGGGCGCCTCACCCGGTCGTTCGCGCCCGAGCTGCGGGGCGCGATCGCGCGGCGGGTCTTCGATTTTCTCCTTTCGCGCACGCATTCGTCGCCGCAGACGGAGGGGAATCTGTTCGACGTGTCCCGTGGGCACGACGTACACGGCGGCTTCCGCGGGCCCAGCTACGCGCCCCTCTGGCTCGCGGCCGGCGGGCTCCTGGGCGCGATTGCCGTCGTCGCGCTGGCCGCGCGCGCCCGCCGCTCGGCCCATTGAGCGCCGGCAACTCCCGCGCTCGCGGCCCGACTCCCGCCCCGCGCTTCTTAGTGGTTGCCGCCACGCTGTTCGCGAACGGCACGACGGATGGGACCTGCGCTCGCGCTCCACGCCTGCCGCGCGCCCCGACTCCCGCTCGCTCGCCGTCGCCCAATCGCCGCTCCGGCACCCGCTCCTCCCTCCCAAATCCCCTCAATTCCCGCCCCTTGAAGCTTCGCGGTGAATCCCTATTTCGCGCCGCTGGGCGAGATCCGGAAAGGTAAAGGCTATGCACCCGTCGTCGAGGCTTCAGTTCAGGCTGATGACCCCGGAGGCGCAGCGGGCCGCCATTCAGCGGCTCGCGCTACGGGGTATGGATATCGACACGATCTGTCGGCAGACCGGCCTGTCCGCGGCCGATGTCCAGCGCTGCCTCACAGGCATGAACCTGCAACGCGAGTCCTGGCCGTGGCGGCAGCCGCCACCGCGCTGGCCGTCCGCGGCGCGGACTTGAAAACGAGGCCCAAAACTCTACATGGCGGCCAGAAGCGGTGCCTGAGGAACACCGCAGGGTTGTCACGATGGAGAGCTCGATGCGTCTTGCCCCGCGTTTATCCACCCTTTTCCTGTCCGTCTGTTTCTGCTTTCTCGCCGCCTGTGCCGTATCCGCTTCGACGCTTCCCGTCATAGCGCTGCCGAACGGCTACTACCTGCAGAGGAACAAGAGCTCCGACATAGCGCTCGTGAAGCGCAACGGAAGCACCGTACTGCGCGGACCCGTAGCGGCTTACGCGGTCCATCGAACCATCGTCGCCGGTTGCGTCGGCAAGTGGCCGGAGCGCGGATTCAGCTATCCGAACGAGACGCCCTTCCCCGAATCCGCACCCGCGAAGTACTTCGTGCTGGACACCACCACCGGCCAGTTGCAGTCGGATCTTGAACGTGCGGAATGGAAAGAGCGCCTGAAGGCGATGGGCGTGCCCGACACCTTCAGGATCGTTGCGCCCCTGCTGCCGGCGTAGGCGGGCCCCGTCACACGTCCGGGCGTTCCCGCTCCTCAAGCAGATCGAGGAGCAGATGCGGATCGACGGGCTTCACGAGATGCTCCTGAATGCCCGCCGCTCGCGTGCGTTCACGATCGCTCTCCTGCCCCCAGCCGGTGAGGGCAACGATGCGCATGCCTTCGGTGCCGAAGCGCTCACGAAGCCGCCCGGCAAGCGTAAAGCCGTCCATGTCCGGCATGCCGAGATCGAGCAGCACGATGTCCGGGCGCTCGCTGCCCACACTTTCCAGCGCTTCAGTGCCATTGCGGGCCACCCGTACGTAATGCCCCTCAATCCTCAGCACCGCGGCCAGCGTCTCTCCGGCATCGACATTGTCATCGACGATGAGGATCTGCCTTCCTCCGATCCTGACGCCGCGGCCGTCGGAAGACTCCGCAGGCGCGGCCTCCTCCTCCACCAACGGCAGGCAGACGGTGAACTCGCTTCCACGGTGAAGCCCTTCGCTCGCCGCCTGCACCGTACCGCCGTGCAGAGCCACCAGCTCTCTCACGAGCGCCAGTCCGATGCCCAGTCCGTCGTTACCGTGCGGAGTGCGAACCTGCTCGAACATCTCGAAGATGTGCGGCAGCCGTTCCGGCGGGATGCCGATGCCGCTGTCTCGCACTTTGACCAGCACCTGGCCGCCGCTGCCTTCGAGCGTCACCCACACACTCCCGTCGCGCGGTGTGAACTTCGCGGCATTGGACAGCAGGTTCGAGAACACCTGCCGCAGACGATGCGGATCGCCCCGCACGCGTAGCGGCTCCGGCGCGAGAGACACTGACAGCGTGTGCCCACGAGGGGCGAACAGCGTCTCGCACGATTCGAGCGCGGAGCTCACGATCTCATTGACGAGCACGACTTCACGGCGCAGCTCGATCTTGCCGCGCGTGATGCGGCTCACGTCCAGCAGATCGTCCACGAGTCGCACCAGATGCTGCATCTGGCGCTCCATCATGATGGTCGTGCGCTCAAGCGTCGGCTGCGAGCCCGCGATGAGCCGCAGCAGCTGGATGCCGTTCCGAATTGGAGCCAGCGGATTTCTCAGCTCATGCGCGAGGGTCGCGAGGAAATCGTCCTTCCTGCGATCCGCCTCCTTGAGCGCCGCCGCGGTTTCCCCGAGCCGCTGCTCGTTCTCGCGCAGCGCCTGCTCGATCCGCTTGCGATCGGAGATGTCCACGCCGGACGGGATCACATGCGATACGACGCCTTTTTCGTCGAACACCGGCACGAGCATGAAATCCACGTCCAGGCGGCCGTCCCCGGCCGTTCGCATCACCACGTCTTCACGGAACGTGGCGCCGTCAAGCGCTTCGCGGAAGCCGCGCTCGATTCGCTCCTGCAGCTGCGGATCGTGCGTCCACCATGCGCATTCCCAAAGCTTGCGACCGATGCACTCCTCGCGTGTGACGCCGGCGCGGCGGAGAGCAGGCTCACCTACTTCGAGCAGCGTGCCTTCCCGGTCGAGCATGGCGACGAAGCCGGCCATATGGTCGATGAGCCGACGAAGGCGCGAGGCACTTTCGCGTACTGCAGCCTCGGCCGCGCGCCGATCCGTGATGTCGATGGCGTAGGCCATCATCCGCTCGCTCTCGCCGGGCAGGAACTGCGCAACGACGAGCGCGACAACGCGCGTACCGTCCCTGCGGAGATACTCCTTCTCGAACGATACGGGCCCCTTGCCGTCCCGCAGGGCTTGCAGCTGCTCAAGGCCGAGAGCGACGGATTCGGGAGCCGTGCGCTCGAGCCAGTTGAGCGATTCCATTTCCTCGCGCCGGTACCCCAGCATGGAAAGGAACGCGTCATTCGCCAGCAGAATCTTTCCGTCCGGTTCGGAGAGCGCGATGCCGATCGGACCGAGCTCGATGAGGCTGCGGAACCGCGCCTCGCTCGCGGCGAGGGCGGCCTGCGCCTGACGCTGCATCGTGGTTTCCTGCACCACCGCGCCAAGGCCGACGATCTCGCCGTCCACGCGCACGGGGAAGTAATTCCCGGACCAGGAGCGCACGACGCCAGGATCCGCAGGCGTCTGCCCGCGAAGTTCGACATCGAGCCACGGCTCGCCCGTCTGCAGGACTTTCTCCAACCCCGCGAGGAGCTCCTGCATCCCCTCCACGCCGGGCAGCAGTTCGTCGGGACGCTTGCCGATGTGCTCGTCGGCGGGCACCCCGTTCATCTCGGCAAGGCGTGCGTTGACGCGCTGGAATCGCAGCTCGCGATCCACGAACGCCATCCCGACAGGCGAGCTGTTCGAGATCGCGTCGACCAGCGCGTTGGCTTCTCTTTCGCGCGCGAGCGCCTGGGCCGCGGCCGCGGAAGCTGCCTTACGCTGCGTGATTTCGGAGAACAGCAGGGCGATATGATTCGCCGGCGGCCCCACGCGGAACGCGAACACATCGAACCACCTGCCGTCCGCGAGCTCGCGCGCCTGTTCCTCGAAGCGGACGGACTCGCCGGTGCGCGCTACTTCGGCATACCGGTCGAGCCAACGTTGTGCGTGAGGCGCAACCTCCTTCAGCGAGCGGCCAACGCCATCGACGATTCCGGTCAGCTGTTCGAATGCCGGATTCGTTTCGAGGATCCTGGCGTCGGTCGCGCGCCCTGCCTCATCGATCTCCAGCTCGAGGACGCAGAAGCCCTCGTCGAGGGCCTGAAGCACGGCATCGTGGCGCTGGCTGCGCACGCGCTCCGGTGAGGGAACGCCGGGCGCAGCGGTCATGAGGATGAGGCCGCCGCGCGCGTGCCGGTTCGCCGCATCTCCAACGAGGATGTGCGAGAACGATGCCCGCTCGCCGAAAACTCCGCGCCGGTCCTCGCTCGCCTGCGTGCGAACACTCACGTTGGAAAAGAGACTCTCGATCCAGGGCCAGTGTCGCCTCCAGAGCGGCAGCGCTCCCTGCGCGGCGGGCACGGCGAGCGCCGTCTCGCGCAACTCGGGATCGAGACCGGCGGCGAACGCATCGTTGAAGAACTGAACCCGGTTCTCGCCCCAGAAAAGGATCGCCGGAACGCTGGAGGACAGGACGAGCTGCACGGCCGCCCGCAGCTCGTGAGGCCACGTGGACGTGGGCCCGAGCAGGTGGCCCGACCAGTTCAGGCTACGAAGCCTTTCCGCGATGTCGCCCGAAACGTCAGGCCACTGCGGGGACGCAGGCGCTGGAGATTGAGGCGGATGCATCGGGGTGCTCGGTTCGGGCACAGCTTCAGGCTCCGTCTGCCGGTCGTTCGTCTTGTGGAGGTGCGTACTTTGGAGAACGACGCCCGTGAGCGCCACCCCTTTCGATGAGGGTTGACGCCGACACGGAGGACCGCTCGTCCCGGCATCCGGCTTGCGGAAAGCTCGCGCATGAATGCCGTGGATCTGCTCCTCGGCCGGCGCCTCTTCTGCCAGCCTGCTGCTCAACTGCCAGCCTGCTGCTCAACGTCGAGGCTCCGGCGTCGTTTTTACCGGACCGCCGGAACGAGTTTCAGCAGCGACGTCGACTGGGCCTCGCGCCTTCAACTGCACGCCGATTGGCGAACGGGCATGCGCTGTGCTGGTTCTCCCGGCATCAGATGCAGCTCTATCTATTCGCTCTATCTATTTGGGGGACAAGCCGATGGCAACGCTCGACGGAATGAAGGTGGCGATCCTGGTTGCGGAAGGGTTCGAGCAGGTCGAGCTCACGGAGCCGCGCAAGGCGCTCGACGAAGCCGGCGCGCAAACGCTGGTTGTCTCGCCCGCGGAGGGCGAGGTTCAGGGATGGAACCACTTCGACAAGGGAGACAGGATCCGGGTCGACGTGCCCCTCAAGGACGCCGACTCGGAAGACTTCGACGCTCTGCTGCTACCCGGCGGCGTTGCGAATCCGGATCAGCTGCGGACTTTGCCGCGCGCAGTGGAGTTCGTGCGGAGCTTCTTCGAAGCGGGCAAGCCCGTCGCGGCGATCTGTCACGCGCCGTGGACTCTTATCGAAGCAGGTGTCGTGAACGAACGGTCGATCACGTCGTGGCCGTCTCTCAAAACGGATCTGCTGAATGCGGGCGCGAAGTGGGTCGATCAGGAGGTCGTCACCGACAACGGCCTCGTCACGAGCCGCAAGCCCGGCGACATTCCTGCGTTCAATCGCAAGATGATCGAAGAGTTCGCGGAAGGACGGCACCAGCCCAGCGGCAAGGGTGCGTCTCGCTCGCAGCGCGCGGAGAATCGCCCGGCTCGTTGATCTCACGCGGCGGCGGCGCGCTCTCTTTCAGGTAGACACCCGCCCTGCGATCCGGCGAATATGCGCCCGCAGGGTGGGCGCGCGTATCCGTTCGTCGCGTACGTCGCAAGGGTGTCGAGCGAAAGAGATGATGAGATGACGGCCGGAGAACGGAGTACGTCGGCAGGGATCGTGCAGCGCGGCGACTCCGCGCGGTCGGACGCCGTCGACTGGTCCGCCACGCCGCTGGGCCCGAAGGATCAGTGGCCTCAGAGCCTGCGCACCGCTTTCAGCCTGTGTTCCGCGCTTCCAGATCCCGCGTGCCTCGTGTGGGGCACAGCGCGAGCGCAGCTGTTCAATGAAAGATACAAGGCGCTCTGGGAGCCCGCATGCGCGCCGCTCGCGGGACAGGATTTCGCCGCATCGTGGTCATCGGACTGGCCGGCGATCGCTCCCGCATGCGAGCGCGCATGGACCGGCGAAGTCGTTCTTCTCGACACTGCTCCGCTCTTGCTGCAAAGTGCTGGCCTTCGGCAGAAATCTGTCGTGCTCACGTTGATGCCGGTGCTGGCGGAGCGGGACACTTTCGGTGGCGTGCTGGTTTCGGTACAGGGCACGCAGAGCGCGCAGCTGGAGCGCGCTGGAAGAGACTTCGAGTTGATCGACTACGTGATTTCACATGATTTGCTCGCGCCTGCCCGCACCATGCAGGAGCTGGCACGCATCCTCACCGAAGAACAGGGTGCTGCGCTGCCGGCGGAGACCGGCACCTTCCTGGGACACTTTTCCCGATCCACCGCGACTCTCACAGCGAGACTCGAAGGGCTCGTACGCTTTCGCGAAGCGAGCCGGCAACCGCTGACCAGCCGCAGAGTGGAGATCGCTGCCCTCGTGCGGGAGCTCGTCGCCGAACAACAGAAAAGTCCGGGCGCGCAGCGCGTGTCCGTCGTCATCGGCAGCCTTCCGGACACCGTGGGCGACGCGAAGCTCCTTTCCCAGGCCTTTTCGGCACTGATCGCGAATGCATTCAAATTCGTACGCGAGGCGGAATCGCCACGCATCGAGATCGGAGCGCGCCGCGAGCCGGGCCGGAATGTGTACTTCGTCGCGGACAACGGCGCGGGCTTCGAAATGAAATACGCGAGCCGCCTTTTCGGGCTGTTCCAGCGCATGCACACGGAAGCGCAGTTCGAGGGCACTGGCGCGGGGCTCGCGATCGCGCGGCGAATCATCGAGAGACACGGAGGAACCATGAAGGGAGAAGGCAGCAAGGGGAGCGGAGCCACTTTCGAGATCACCCTGCCCGCACCGGGCGAAGGAGCGGCGGTCTGAGCGGGCGACGCGCATGACGGCGCGAATCCTGATCATCGAAGACAACGACATGAGCTTCGTGCTCGCGGACCATCTTCTACGCCAGAAGGGCTACACCACGATGAGGGCGTCGGACGGCAGCGCCGGCGTGCAGGCCGCTCTCGAAAATCCGGTGGACCTCATTCTCTGCGACCTCGATCTGCCCCTGATGGACGGCTACGAGGTCGTCGGCGCGCTCCGGTCGAACGGCGCCTGGCGTCCCGTGCCCGTGATCGCCTTCACGGGAGACTCGCCCGGCAAAGATCACAGCTCTGTGCTCGCCGCCGGATTCACCGCTTACGTATTCAAACCACCCGACCCGCGGACCTTCGCGTCCACGATCGCGCAATACATTGCTCCTCAAGAACGTGCCGGCTGATAACGACATCGTCCGCGCCGCCGGGGCGCGAAGACACAACCTCATGCGCGTCCCTGCGCGCTGGCTGAGCATCACTCTCCTCCTCCTTGCGACCACGTTCAGCGCGGCGGATACGGCCCGCGCGCAATCCGCGCAGATCATCCTCGGTCCCGGCCTCGAAGACGTGATGCTCGACCGCGACGTGCTGCGCGCGATCTTCACGATGCGCCTCAGGGCCTGGCCCAACGGTCCGCCCATTCGCGTGTTCGTGCTGCCGGACTCGGACCCGCTGAGCGACCGCTTCTACCGCGAACAGCTCGGCATGTACTCGTACATGTTGCGGGCCGCGTGGGATCGCATGGTCTTCACCGGCACCGGCTTTGCCCCCACAGTGGTTCGTTCGGAAGAGGAAATGCGCGAACAGGTGAGGCGCACGCCCGGCGCCATCGGGTATGTCAGCAGCAGCGGCGCTTCGTTCCTGCATCGCTCGAAGTCGCGCATCGTCGCCGCGGGAGTGCCGCTCAAATGAGGGCCTGCCTCGCATTTGCGCTGCTCGCGGGAGCAGCCGTCTCACTGCCCGCGCGGGCGATCGAGTACCAGGTGCATGGGTATGCGGCGCAGGGGCTCGTGTACACCGATCACAACAACTTCTTCGGCGAAAGCAGCGACGTTTCCACCGACTACTACGAGGCGGGGCTCAACGCGTCGGTGCAGGTGAATCCGGGCCTGCGGTTTGCCGCTCAGGCCGCGATCCGCGACGCGGGCCTGAGCGACGATGGCTCCCTGAGGCTCGATTACGCGCTGGTCGAATACCGGTTCTTTTCCGAGGCACAGCGGACCGCGGGAGTGCGCGCCGGGAAAGTGAAGAACGTCATCGGGTTCTTCAACGAAACGCGCGACGTCATCTTCACCCGGCCCGGAATCCTCATGCCGGGCGTCTACGCGGACAACCAGAACCAGCGCGGCCTCATCTTCACGGGCCCTGGCGCGCAGGTGTTCGGGTCGCGCCTCTTCGGCGAGCACGACCTGTCGTTCTCGGCGTCGGCGAACGTCCGCCACGACGTGCGCAAGAGCGACGAGCGGCTGCTCATCACGCTTCCGGGAATTCCGTTCGATCTGCAGATCAAGGATTCCTGGAGCGCGCGGGTGATGGACAGCATCGACGGCGGCAGGCTGCAGTTCGCGCTGAGCCACTTCCATGGCCGGTTCGATCTCACCACTCCGGACACTTTCGGTCTCACTGGGGACTTCGGGGTCGGCATCACAGTTCTCTCCGGACGCTTCAACGCGGAGAAGTTCACGATCACTTCGGAATACGCGCGGCTCACGAACAACAATCGCGCCGACGTCGGCCCGACGCCGCTTGTTCGCGAAAAGGTGGACGCGGATAGCGGGTACGTGCAATACGACTATCGGTTCAACCGGAGCTGGGGCGCCTTTGCGCGCATCGACGCATCCTTCTCCGACATCCACGATCGCAGCGGCCGCCGCTTCGCAGCCGCCAATCCGGGAGAGAGCCGCAAATCGCGCATGAGGCGGGATCTCACCATCGGCGCGAGCTGGAGATACGGCGAGCACTGGGGCGTGTGGGGCGAGTATCACTGGATCGACGGCACTTCGTCGCTCCTCCCGTTGGAAAACCCCGGGCCGGTCAAGGATCGCTGGTCCCTGCTCATGTTCATGGTCGGCGCCAAGTTCTGAGCGCTGGCAGGCGCGACCATGCCGGGCTCCACGAACCGACCGCCTCCCGAATCCGGCATCCGGCTCGCGCGTCCGCGGCTGAGCCTCATCTGGAAGGCGCTGATCCTGCTCACCATCCTGCTGGGAAGCGCATATGCGTTCCTCGGCATCCTCGGCTATCAGAGCCTCAAGCAGCAGAACGAGCGCGAGAGACAGCAGCAGATGGGGCGCTTCGGGCAGGCGTTCGATGCGCTCCTGGAACGCTCCGGCGACGAGCTTGCCCGCCTCGCCATCAACATGGGCACGCTTACACGCACGCGAGAGCTGCAGCCCCAGGACCTCGAACAGCTCGCAGCTTCCGCCGGTCCGCTGTCCGCCCTTTCGCGAATCGACTACTACTCCGCGGAAGGCAACACGCTCGGCACGTGGTCGAGTGGCGACAGCTCGCCTTTCGGGCCGGCCGATGCGGCAGCCCTCCTCGAGCGCGCCCGAACCACTCACACGCCGGCGACGGCGCTGAAGTGCAATGGGATCTGCGTGCTGCTTGCAGCGGTGCCTGCGTTCGATCGCGACGGGGTCGAGATCGCGATGCTCGTCGGACAGCTCATTGCCGATCAGCTTCAGGCTTTCCGCCGGTTGACCGGCGCGGACGTCGCCTTGCTCGATCCAGGTGGTGCGGATTCGCAGCGGATCTGGGGGCGCAACATCCGCGTCGTCACGAATGCACCAACTCTTGTACCGGTGCTCGCAGGCGCTGCCGATCTCGACGCTCCCGCCGCCGGCACCACTTTGCCGTACACGGAGGGAGACAGCTATTACCTGCTGCGCATTCACGAGCTGCCGACGAGGTTGGTGACTGCGGAGCGAGCGCCGCAAGTTCTGTTCATCGTCGACGATACAGCGGCTCAGGCGCGCATCAGGGCCGCACTCAAACGCATGGGTTATGCCATTGCGATCGGCATTGCGCTTTCGTCTATCGCGCTCGTGCTGGTTTTCGTGCCGGTCCTTCGTCGCCTCGTGCGCGTGACGAGCGCGCTGCCTGTGCTCGCTGAGCAGCGCTTCGCCGAAGCGCGGGAGATGCTGGGCAGCGGGCGGTCGGACAAGCACCTTACGGACGAAACAGATGTACTGAGAGACGCAGCCACCCTCCTTGCCGTGAGACTCGAGCGGCTGAACGCGGCGGAGTCCGCGAGCGCCGCCAAGTCCCGCTTCCTTGCCACGATGAGCCATGAGATCCGCACGCCTCTGAATGCGATCATCGGCGCGACCGGCCTTCTCAGGGACACGAAGCTCGATGCGCGACAGCGCGAATACGTGGAAATGGCTCGCCTCAGCGGCGGCGTGCTTCTCGACCTCATCAACGACATCCTGGACTTCTCCAAGATCGAGGCAGGCAGGCTGGATCTGGAGTCGCAGACGTTCGACCTGCGTGCGTGCGTCGAGGAGTCCCTGGATCTCGTCGCGACCCGCGCGCATGAGAAGAAGCTGGATCTCGCCTACCTCTTCCACCCGCAGGTGCCGAGTCACGTGGTGGGGGACATGGCCCGCACACGTCAGGTCCTTGTGAACCTGCTGTCCAACGCGGTGAAGTTCACCGCGCGTGGACAGGTGGTCGTCGAAGTCTCCCGGGAGCATGCGGACTGCGGCAACCTGCTCATCGAGGTTCGCGATACAGGCATCGGCATTCCGGCCGACCGCCTGGATCGCCTCTTCCGTGTCTTCAGCCAGGTGGATGCGTCGACCACCCGCGAGTTCGGCGGCACGGGCCTGGGGCTCGCCATCTGCAAGCGCCTCGTCGAGGCGATGGGCGGGGAGATCGGCGTTCAGAGCGAAGTGGGCGTCGGCTCGACGTTCCGCGTCGTTCTTCCCTTGAACGAAGCGCCGCCCGGGGACGAAGCACGCGAGCGGAACGTCTTCGATCCTGCGCTCGTGAGCGGCCGCCGCGTCCTGATCGTCGAGCCGAACGAGATCGCGCGCACGATGCTGGGTCTCTGCTGCGACTCCTGGCGAGTCGGACACGTCGACCTCGCCACTGCAGACGAGGCTCTGGACCTGCTGAAACGCGGCGAGCACTTCGACATCGCACTGCTCGACAACACATCGCCCGATTTCGAGGACCTGGCCGCGCAGATCGAAGGGCTCGGCCTTGATGACACACCCGCCATCCTGCTCATGGTGAACGCCGGACCGCAGCAGTCCCTTCCGGACGGGATGAAGCACGTCCGCGGTGTGCTGACGAAGCCCGTGCATCAGTCGCATCTCTTCGATGCGATGGTCAACGCGCTCCATGCGTCTGCCGGCATGAAGCCGTACCAGTACATGCTCGTCACGCCGGAGTGGCGTCTCGCGCCTCCGATGAGGATCCTGCTGGCCGACGACAATGCCGTGAATCAGCGCATGGCGCTGCTTCTGCTCGAGCGTCTCTCGCAAACGGCCGATGTCGTCTCGAACGGCGTCGAAGCCGTGGAGGCCGCGACGCGCCTGCCTTACGACCTCATCCTGATGGACGTGCTGATGCCGGAGATGGACGGTCTCGAAGCGATGCGGCGGATCCGCGAGCAGCTTCCGCCCGAAAGGCAACCGCGGATCGTGGCGATGACGGCCAACGCGCTGTCGGGCGATCGCGAGCGCTGTCTGGAGGCGGGCATGGACGACTACGTCGCCAAGCCGATCCAGCTTGCCGAGCTCGCACAAGTGATCGACCGCAATCGCCCGGGATCGACGTCGCAATCCGCCGACGCGAGCGGGAACCCGGGCCACTACGATTCGCAAACGATGGACACGCTGATTGCCGCTGCCGGACCGCAGGGTGCCGCGCTCGTGCTCGGCACGATGATCGAGACCGCGGCGAAGATGCTCGAAGAGCTGCAGCGAGCCTCGGACACCTCAAGTCGCAAGGAGGTCCGGCGGTACGCTCACAGCCTGAAGACGAACGCGCGAACGGTCGGCGCTCATGCGCTCGCTGGCGAGCTGGAGCAGATCGAAACACTCGCCGAGAACGATCAGCTGGGCACAGTTCCTGCGCGAGTCGCAACAGTCTCTGACGGATACAGGCGTCTCGTCGAAGCGATGAAAGAAGTCCACGCGCGCCTCACCGCACGCGAAAGCGCGCCGAACTGAAGCTCCGCCTGCGCTCCCGATAGCCTGCCGGGCAGCCGCGAATCCCATGCTATAAACGCCGCCACGCGCCGTCGCTTGAAACAGGCGCGGATCAGATCGGAGTGCGTGAATGGGGTCCAGGTACTGGCGGCAGGTGCCACTGTTTCTTTTTTTGATCTTCTCTGCGGCAGCTATGTTTCCCGTCGCGAATGCGGGAGAGCGCGTCGGCCTGGTGCTCGGCGGCGGCGGAGCTCGCGGAGCCGCGCACATCGGCGTGCTGAAGGTGCTGGAACGCGAACGCATTCCCATCCACGCCATCGCTGGAACGAGCATCGGCGCCATAGTGGGCGCGCTCTATTCCGCCGGATACTCGCCGGAGGAGATCGAACGCATCATCGGCTCCATCGACTGGGCCGACATCTTCCATGACGGCTCGGAGCGCGTCGAGCTGCCCATGCGCCAGAAGGAAACGGACCTCGGCATTCTCGCGAATCTCGAAGTCGGATTTTCAGATGGGCACCTCACCTTTCCGACTACGCTCGTGCGCGGGCAGAAGCTCGGTCTCCTCCTGCGGCGGCTGTTCCTCGGACGCGGGCACATCGACAGCTTCGACGATCTTCCGATTCCGTTCCGCTGCGTCGCCACCGACATCGGCGTCGTGCGGCCCGTTGTCTTCCAGTCCGGCGATCTCGCGCTTGCGGTTCGGGCAAGCATGGCCGTGCCCGGCGCCTTCGCTCCGGTACATCACGATGGCAAGGTGCTCGTCGACGGCGGCATCGTCGACAACCTGCCCGTGGAGCTTGCGCGCGAGATGGGTGTGGACCGGCTCATCGTCGTCGATGTGGGACAACCGCTCGCCCCGGCGGATTCGATCGATACAGGCCTCGAGATTCTTCTGCAGATGGTGAACGGCCTGATGCGGGATCGCCTCGAGCGCAGCATCTCGACGCTCACGGAGAAGGACATCCTGCTGCAGCCGGAGCTCGGCGGACTCACGAGTGCCAGCTTTCCGGCCGCCGTGAAAGCCATCGCGCCGGGAGAGGACGCGGCGAAGGGCGCGCTCGACAGGCTGCGCGCGCTATCGGTTTCGCCGGAAGAATTCGCAGCCTGGCGTGCCCGCCAAAGGGCGCCGTACGTTGCTCCGCAGACGATGTCGTTCGTCCGGGTGGATCCTTCCGAGAGCGCCACCGCGGAGTTCGTTCGGGACCGCATCGGCGCCGAGCACGGCAAGCCGCTCGATCTCGACGCGCTCGAACGGGACATTCGCGGAGCGTTCGGCCGCGGGACGTACGAATCCATCTCCTACCAGCTGCTGGACGACGGAGAAGGCGGCACCGGGCTCGAAATCAAGCCCGTCGATGCGGCTATCGGACGCACGGTTTTCCGAGGCGGAATCCAGATCGACGACGACTTCACGGGTGGCGATGCCTATCAGCTCAACGTCGAAGCCCGCGTCACCGGCCTCACGCCGAAGGGCGCGGAGTGGCGGACGCTCCTGGGTCTCGGACGTATCACGAAGCTCGCAACGGACTTCTACCTGCCGTTCTCACGCCGCGGAAACTGGTTCGTCTCGCCCGAAGTCAGCTACACGGCGCTCGATCAGCCCGTCTTCTTCGACGAAGACCCTATCGCGCAGTACCGTGTCGAGAGCTGGCTGGGCGGATTCCGGCTGGGGCGGGATCTGGGCGATCGCTTACGCGTCTCGGCTGCCTACATTCGTGGCCAGGATCACGCGAAGCGCTCCATCGCCGATCCTTCGCTGCCGGAAACCGTGTTGGCGAACATCGGCGGTATCGAAGGCAGGGTGTTGTGGGACAGCCTGGACAATGTGCGCTTCCCCCGCCGGGGAATGCGCGCGGAGGTGAGCTACACCAGCTTCGACAAGGGCATGGGATCGCAGAGTAACGGAAACCTGCTCCGGGTCTCGCTGGACAAGGCTTTCGGCAACGAGCTCAACACCGTCCTGCTCGGTGGGCGCGCGTCGTTGTCGAAGAAAGTCGTGGAAGCGTTCCAGACCGACTCGGCGCTCGGCGGCCTCACCTACCTGTCGGGGCTTTCGGAGCAGGAACTGGTGGATAACCAGATGCTGCTTCTTCGCGCGATCTACTACCGACGAATCACCAGGCGCACGTTCCTGTTCGATATGCCGATGTACATCGCCGGGAGCCTGGAAGGCGGCAATGTCTGGGCGGACTACAAAGACGTTTCCCTCGGAGATCTGACGGGCGCGAGCAGCGTGTTCCTGGGCATGGACCTGCCCATAGGTCCGCTGCAGCTCGGCTACGGGCGAACGTTCGACGGACGCGACTCGCTGTATCTCACGTTCGGCTCGCTGGTGCTGCCGAGATACAGGTGATCCGTTCGCTTATTTGGGTGGCAGATCTTCGGTCGCCTGCGAACGGACGACGAAATGCGAGCCATCGGATTCGATGGAGACCTCCGGCAGCCTCGCGAGAAACGCAAGGAACGATTCCGGATCGTCCGCGCGAAACACGCCAGTGACCTCCTCACTGCGCAGCTTCGCGCCGCGAATCTCGATGGTCCGGCGGTTGTAGCGGTTGAACTCGGCCGCTACCTCGCCGAGAGGCCGGTTTTCGAAGATCAGCTTGCGTTCCGTCCAGGCGATCGCCGTGGTGACGTTCGCGGGCGCAACCGCGGCTCCCGGTCGCTCGGGCGTCCGGGTGACCTTCTGCCCCGCGTTCAACAGCACGCGTTCACCCGCGTTCTCGTTTCGGTCGTTGGACGCGTCGAAGACAGCCACCCTCCCCTCGACGACCGTCACTGTGGTGGCATTCTCCCGGCGGTCCACATTGAAACGCGTACCCACGGCCCGCGCCGTCGTGGCGCCCGCGATGACGTCGAACGGACGCTGTGCATCGTGCGCGACGTTGAACAATGCTTCGCCGGCGAGCAGCGTCACTCCCCGGTGATCGCGCGTGAATCGAACCTCTACAGCCGAGGCGGTGTTCAGCGTGACGAGTGACCCATCGCTCAACACGACCGACCGCTGTTCGCCAATGGCGGTCTCGATACGTTCCGGGCGTGAGTGGAAATAGAGACTGGTGCCAACACCGGCGATCACCACCGTCGCTGCAGCTGCAAGTCCTCCGATCAGAAACGGCCTTCGGCTGCGTGAGGGAGACGACGACGATTCCGTTGCACGCAAGTCGCTCTGACCCGCGCCAATTCGCGGGACTTCCTGTCGCGACTCCTGGGCCGCACGGATCAACTCCTCAACCGATGTCTCCGGCCACTTCGTACTCTGCGAGCTCAGCGTCTGAGCAAGCTGCGCAGCCTGCAGAAACGCGCCGACTCGCTCGGGCGAGCGCTTCACCCATTCAGTGAACGCGCGACGCTCGGCCGCGGTCGGGTCGCCTTCGTTGAGCAGCACCCACCAGGCCGAAGCCTGTTCGGAGACGGATGTCATGGAGTCGATCTCGTTCGTGCGATCCATACGTCAGTCCCGGGCTGCCATCGTTTCCCGCAGGCACTCGAAAGCGCGCGTGAGATGTCTCCGCACCTGCCGGTCGGTCAATTTCAGGTCGCGCGCGACCTCCTTGCAGCTGCGACCCTCGCGAAACCTGAGCATGACGACGGCGCGTGTCATGGGAGAAAGATCCTGCAACGCCTGCTCCAGGCGTTCCTGAGTGATCGCTTCGTCCAGCGCGAGCTCGGGAGGAACGTCCGTCACCAGCGTGTTCTCGTCCACCTCCTCGAACAGCTCCTGCGGCGGCTGCCCCTGACGCCATTCCGAAAGCACATGCGAAGCGACGGTGAGCAGATAGGCCTGGGGGTTGCGAACATCGGCGAGATCCCGGGCGCGGAGGATGCGCAGGTAGGTTTCCTGCGCGAGATCCTCCACATCCACGCCTGCGCGCACGCGCCGGCCGATGAAGCGCAGGAGACTGCGATTCCATCGTTTTCGCCAGCCGGTCAGTCGCGATCCGTTCGCCATCCACCCTCAGCCGTCGGGGCTACCAGAAGATAAAGAGTGGGGTTTGCGGCGACATCTACCCCCTGCCGCGCCGGGTGTATCACAAACCATTGAGGTCCAACGAGAAATACATCTCACGGGACTTCGGCTTCGGGGCTGACGGGCATCACTAAATTCTTCCGGCCGTGCTCATGGGCACCAGTGAGCCCTTTATGATTCGCGCATGGACATCGTGCATCTCATTCAATCCGCCGTAGCCCCCGTCTTCCTGCTTTCCGGCGTCGGGGTGACGCTCGGCGTGCTGACCGGCCGTCTCGCCCGCATCATCGACCGTGCCCGGTACCTGGAAGAGCAGAAGGAACCCGGCGGCACGCTGAGCGAAGCCACCCTCGCCAGCCTTCGGCTGCTCGCTCGGCGCGCGAAGTACACCAACGCGGCGATCGCCCTGTGCACGATTTCCGCCCTCTTCGTCTCGCTCGTCGTGATGGCGCTGTTCGCAGCCGCGTTCCTGAATGCGAGCCTTTCGGGGACCATCGCGATCCTCTTCGTGGCGGCGATGATCTGCCTCACCGGAGCGTTCGGCGCGTTCCTGGTCGAGTGCCGCCTGGCGACGCAGGTGCTGCGATTCGGATCTCATCGGCATCAGCGCGCTTCCCAGGGAACGGCCGCCTCGGGCATGCGCGTTCCGCAGGAGAACTGACCGGCGGACGGGTTACTTCTTCGTTGCCTCGAAGACGACTTCTCCGCCCTTGATCGTCGTGACGACGTTGAGAAGCGCCTGCGAGCTCGTCAGCGGATCCCCGTCGACGATCGCGATGTCGGCCAGCTTGCCCGGCTCCAGCGTACCTATCTCCGCGCCGTGAAGCATCGCATTCGCGGCGTTCCGCGTGATGATCGTGACGATGTCCTTCGGCGAGAACACGAGATCCAGCGCGCGCAGCTCATCCGCGAGCGACTGCTTCGGCGGCCATTGCGTGTCCGTGCCATATCCGTAGCTCACGATGCCCGCTTCCCACAGCAGGCGCGCATTCACAGGACCTTGTCCCGCGCTTGAAAGCGTGTGCCAGGGATAAGGCTGCGCGTCCCGGAAAAGAGGCGTGCCTTCGTGATCGAAGTGCGGCACGAAGACCTGCAGCGTCGACGTCATGGGAATGCGCGCATCGACGATCTTCTTCACTGCCGCCGGATCGTCACCGAGATTGCCGATGTGCGGCGTATGTACCAGCAGTGCCGGAGCCGCTTCTACAGCAGCCAGCGTGTCCCGAACGCCTACCGCATGCACGATGGTCGGCAAGCCGCGCTTCCTGCCCTCCTCGACGATGAGCTTGAGCGTCTCGATCTCGGGGCCGTTCCGCGTGATGTTGATGATCGTCTTCAGGTAGTCGTAACCCGCCTGTTTCGCGTTTTCGACGGCCCTGATCGTGGCTTCGCGGGGAATGGCCGGTGCGGGCTCGTCGGGCAGCGGGCCGCGAGCGGGATCGGTGCGCGCGGGGTCCATGCGCGGGCCTCCGCCGCCACCGGATCCGGGACCTGCGCCCGCGGGCGGGGGCGCAACGCCGGCCGATGGAACCATCGTGCCAGCGAACAGGCGCGGGCCCTTCATCTGCCCTTGCTGGATGCGCTTGCGCGCCTCGAGAACCTGCGGCGGGTCGATGGCGGAAAGAACGGTCGTGAAGCCCGCATCGAGGAAGGCCTGCAATTCCTTCGCAGCCCGCTCTTCGAGCCACTGCACGGGATTTCCCTGCACGAGATGGCGATGAGCGTCGATGAACCCGGGCATGACGGTCTTGCCCCCGGCGTCGATCCTCCGCCCGGCCGCGCCCGACGGCGTCTCCGCGGAAACCGATGCGATCCTGCCGTCGCGGACGACAATGGCTCCGCGCTCGATGACCCGCCCGTTCCCATCGAGGATACGTGCGTTGGTGATCACAAGGTTCTGCGCGCCAGCCGCGGCGGGCAGGCTGAGCACGGCTGCGGCAAGCAGGCCCTGCAAGCGGGTCGGAATTCTCATGTTCGGATTGCCCCCTGAAAGTGCGGCGATACTGCGCGCGCCTGCCGAAAACGGTCAATACGCGCACAGCCTTCCCAGGACACCCTCGATGTGCGAACGACGGCACGTCACCGGGTCCGTAGTTATACATACCTGAGCGACTTCTGCGACCCGCATCATCCTGATGCTCCGGCCATTCCGGAGAATGCGGCGGAACAATGAACCCCCGACGCCCGGCCCACCTCGACGGTGGCCGCTCCCACGCCGAATGAGGCGGCCCTTTGCACTGCTGCTGCTTGGCGCGGCCGTGTCCTCGCTGAATACAGCGGGGCACGCCGTGCAACCTGCCGCAAGCCGGGAGGATGAGCTCAAAGCCGCCTACCTGTTCAACTTCGCGAAGTTCGTGGAGTGGCCGCAGGGACGGCAGGCGAGCGCGCTCGTGTTCTGCGTCGTGGACGCGGGTGGCGTCACGTCCGCGCTTGCTGCCGCCATCTCGAACAAGCGCATCGGCGCACGCACTCTTGGAGTTCGCTCGCTCTCGCCGACGGACCCGCGCGACGACTGCGACCTCCTCTACGTGTCAGCCGCAGCCATCCGCCAGGACGGCCTGGCCGCCAATCCTCCCGATGCACCGACGCTGACGGTCAGCGATGCGGCTGACTTTGCGAAGCAAGGCGGAATGATCGAGATGTTTTCCGAAGGCAACCGCATTCGTTTCAACATCAATACCGGGAACGCACACCGGGCCGGACTCAGGATCAGCTCGAACCTGCTGCGTCTCGCGACGAAGGTGGAATAGCACATCGTCATGAAACGCTGGCTCAACGATCTCCCCATTCGCCGGAAGCTGATGCTGCTGGCCTGCCTGGCAAGCGGCCTTGCGCTGCTCGTGTCCGGCCTCGTGCACACGATCACCGACTATCGTTCCGGGCACGAGAGCCTCGTCAATCGCATGGCGATACAGGCGAAGATGACCGCGTCGAACTCGGCCGCCGCACTCGCCTTCGGCGACGAGGAGGCAGCGATGCGGACGCTGGAGGCGCTGCGCGCGGATCCCGCAATCGTTCGGGCGCAGGTCGTTCACGAAGACGGGACGCCTTTCGTCGAACGGACGCTCACGGGCCATTCCTCGAAGAACGGCGCGAGCCTCGTGAAAGCGAGCGCGAGCATCAACCTCGATGGACCGATCGGAGCCGTCCACCTCTGGGCCTCGACTTCGGAGCTCCACGCAGAGCTCGGGCGCGACCTGCTCCTGCTCCTCACGAGCATCGCGGGCTCACTCACCATTGCGCTGCTGGTAGCCGCTCGGCTCCAGAGAATCGTCTCGGAGCCCATCAGGGCTCTCGCCGAAGCGGCCCGCGCGGTGTCTCACCATGCCGACTACAGTGTGCGCGTTCCGGTGCGCGGAACGGATGAAGTTGGCGCGCTTGTGGGCTCGTTCAACAACATGCTCGGTCAGCTCGAAAGGCACGACGCGCAGCTGCTGGAGCACCAGGCCAACCTCGAACGCAAGATGCGGGAACGCACGGCCGAGCTGAACCAGGCGCTGAAGGACGCGCAGGCCGCGGCGCGCGCGAAGGCGGAATTCCTGGCCAACATGAGCCACGAGATCCGCACGCCGATGAACGGCGTCATCGGCATGCTCGACCTCCTGGACAGCGATTCGCTCGACCCGCAGCAGCGGGGCATGCTCGAAACCGCAAGGAACTCCGCGGACGCGCTTCTCACGCTGATCAACGACGTGCTCGATTTCTCCAAGATCGATGCGGGGAAGCTCGTGCTGGAGTCGATCGATGTCGAGCTGCGCCAGATCGTCGAGGAGGTCGCCACGCTATTCTCGCGCCAGGCGCAGGCCAGGCGCATCGAGCTTTCCTGCTTCGTGCATCAGGATGTGCCGGCGCTCGTGCAGAGCGACCCCACGCGACTGCGACAGATCCTGGCCAACCTCGTTGCGAATGCCGTGAAGTTCACGGAGCGGGGGGAGGTCTACGTTGGGGTACGAGTCGTCCAAACCGCCGACGCGCGCGACCCTGCGTCTGAAGCCAGCCCGACGGACATCGTCGAAATCGAGGTGCGCGATACAGGCATCGGCATGAGTGCCGAGACGGTGGCCGGCCTCTTTCAGGCCTTCACGCAAGCTGACAGCTCCACCACGCGACGTTACGGCGGAACGGGCCTGGGGCTCACCATCGCGCGTCGCCTGATCGAGGCGATGAACGGCACGATCAGCGTGTCCAGCGAACCCGGGAAAGGGTCGGTCTTCACTGTCAGGATGCCGCTGACCGTGATCGCGCGCTCGCCGCGCGTGGGCAGGCTCGTGGACCTTCTGGGACTGAAGGCGCTCATCGTCGACGACAACCCGACGAACGTGCTGATCCTGGAACACTATCTGGCTTCCGCCGGCATGCAGTTCGAAAGCGCGGGCTCCGCGAAGGTCGGCCTCGAGTACGCGCGTCGCGCGGCCGCTCGCGGCGAGCCGTTCGATGTCGCTGTACTCGACTACCAGATGCCGGAAATGGATGGCCTCGGGTTCGTGAACGAGCTGCGGGCGGATCCCCCGATCTCGCGGATTCCCTGCGTCGTTCTCAGCTCACTGGGGGATCGCACGGGTGTCACCAATGCGGCGAGCGTGGCGGCCTGGATCGCAAAACCGATCCGGCAGTCTTCGCTGCTGCGGATACTCGGCACGGTCGTGGGCCGCACGGCGGGGCGCGAGATCATCGCGCCGCCGACAACCGTCGCAACGTCCTTTCATGGCGCGAAGGTCCTTCTCGTCGAAGACAACGTCGTCAATCAGCAGGTGGCGACGAAAGTTCTCACGTCGCTGGGCGTGAGTGTCGAGCTTGCCGTGAACGGCGAAGAGGCGTTTGCCTGCGCGCGCACCGAGCAATTCGATCTCATCTTCATGGATTGCCAGATGCCGGTGATGGATGGTTACGCGGCCACGCGAGCGATCCGGGATTGGGAGAAGTCGAACGGCGGGCATACGCCCATCATTGCGATGACGGCGAATGCGATGGCCGGCGATCGCGAGCGATGTCTTGCCGCGGGCATGGACGACTATCTGTCCAAGCCGATCAAACGCGATCTGATCGCCGAGAAGCTCGCGCAGTGGCTCGTGCCGCTCGGCGACAGCGATCCCACGATTGAGGTACGCCCCGCGCGACTGCGCGTGCACGGCTCCGCAAAACTTGCGGCACTCGACGAACAGGCCGTGGAACAGCTCCGTGACCTGATGCAAGAGGACTTCGGCGGTGTGATCGAAGCGTGGCTTGTCGATACGCCGGAGCAGCTCGGGACGATGGAGAGATCGCTGGCGCGCTGGGACCTGACGACGCTCACTCGCTGTGCGCACAGCCTCAAGTCGAGCAGCCAGTCGGTCGGCGCAGCTGCAGTGACGGCCGCGGCCGCGAAGGCGGAGAAGTTGGCGCGCGAGCGGGGCTCTCGAGAGCAACTCGCCTCAGCCCTCGCCGAACTGCGCGCCTGCGTCGCTGAGGTGCGCCCCGCGCTCGAGGCGCTCTGCGACCCGACGCATGCCGCCGCTACAGCTCAGCTGCGATAAATCGGAGCGCCCGCCGGCGAGCCGGTGTGCCCGCCATCCACCACGAGCTCCGTGCCATCCCTCGTAAGACGGCCGCGGCGAGTGCCGCGCTCACGTTCTATTTAACACCCGACAGCGCGCGAATGCCTCGCGTACGGTATCGTCAGGCCGATGAACGCTCCCCACCGCTTTGGCTTCGAGCACAGCTACTCTTCCCTCCCGCCACGCTTCTACGCGCGCGTGGAGCCCACGGCAGTGAAGGAACCCTCGCTCGTTGCCTGGAACAGCGAGCTCGCGGCAGATCTCGGGATCGATCCGCAGCTTCCGCCCACCGATGCCGCCGCCATCTTCTCCGGCAATAGCCTGCCGGAAGACGCCGTTCCCCTGTCGATGGCGTATGCCGGTCATCAGTTCGGGAGCTTCGTCCCGAGGCTGGGCGATGGGCGCGCGATCCTGCTCGGAGAGCTGCGGGACCGCGAAGGAGTGCTCCGGGATGTGCAGCTGAAAGGCTCGGGGCTCACGCCCTTTTCGCGCGAAGCCGATGGCCGCGCGGCACTGGGGCCGATGCTTCGTGAGTACGTGATCAGCGAAGCGATGCACAGGCTCGGAATACCGACCACCCGCTCGCTCGCGGTCGTGACGACGGGCGAGCAGGTGTATCGCGAAAACGTGGAGCCCGGCGCCATTCTCACGCGGGTGGCCGCCAGCCATATCCGGGTGGGGACGTTTCAGTACTTCGCGGCTCGCGGCGATGAGGAAGCGTTGCGAACGCTGCTGGACTACGTGATCGCGCGCCACTACCCGTCCGCGCGCGATGCGGCCGTTCCCGCGCTGGCGGTTCTGGATTCGGTTGCCGACCGGCAGGCATCCCTGATCGCAAAATGGATGCACGTCGGCTTCATCCACGGCGTGATGAACACGGACAACATGGCCCTCTCCGGCGAAACCATCGACTACGGGCCGTGCGCGTTCATGGACAACTATCACGCGGGCCGCAAGTTCAGCTCCATCGACTACAACGGGCGCTATTCGTATGCGAACCAGCCGCTCATCGCGCAGTGGAACCTCGCGCGCTTCGCGGAAACGCTGATCCCCCTGATAGACAGCGATGCGAGCAAGGCGGTGGAGTTCGCGACCGAAGCTGTGCGCTCGTTCATGCCGAAGTTCGATGAGGCGTTCCTGGGCGGCATGCGGCAGAAGCTCGGACTAGCGGGGTCGGAGGAAGGCGATGTGGACCTGATCAAACGCCTTCTCGACCTGATGCAGGAGGCGGATGCGGATTTCACGCTGACCTTCCGTCATCTCGCTGCTGCCGCTGAAGGTGAGGAAGCAAGCTTGCGGGAGTTGCTCGGAAACGCCGCCGGCTTCGACGCTTGGTTGGGCACCTGGCGGCAGAGACTGGAACGAGATCCGCAGCCGTTTGCGGAACGTGTGCGTGGGATGCGTGCGATCAGCCCGGCCTTCATCCCGCGCAATCATCGTGTGGAAGCTGCTTTGAGATCGGCCTCGCTGGACGCGGATTTCACGCTCTTCCAGCGCCTGCTCGAAGTGCTCCGCCGCCCTTACGACGATCAGCCCGAATCCGCGGAATACGCGCAACCGCCGGAGCCCGCCGAGCGCGTGGAAAGAACCTTCTGCGGCACCTGAACCCGCTCGCGCGCGGGGACTGGCGGGATCTGCGACAGCTCGCCACTTAAGGCGCCCGCGCTCCCCGGCTTGCGCGCTGCCGCCCTGGCGAGCGCGTTAGAAACCGATGGTGAACCCGATCCAGCGTCCGAACGCCACCACCGCAATCCACACCGAAATCGAGATCGCGCCGGCGGCTCGCGCACCAGCGGGCGGACGCGCGGCCTCGTCCCACTGCCCCACTCCGCGATACGTCACCAGGTGAAAAACGAGCATGTTCACGCCGGCCAGCGCCAGCAGCCCCATCTTCACCAGGAACGGCGTGTTGTTCATGTACTGAACGGCGTTCGACAGGAACATCGCCGCGCCGGTGATCACGGCCATGGCGAACGCGACCCACGTGATCGGCAGCACTCGCTTCACGAGCACCGTCACCGGCCGATGCGCCGAGGCGAAGCCCAGCAGCCGCAGGTCCACCACGGCGATCGTTCCCAGCACCAGCGCGATGGCCAGGACATGGACGCTCTCCAGCCAGGGAAACGCGAGCGCGCTGGAGCGGATGGTGTCCGAAATCGGCAGGTCGTTCAGTCGCTGAAAGAATTCCACCTTCGCCCCCTTAGAACGACTCGATGTACGCGATCCACCGGCCGGCAAACACGATGCACGACCAGAGGACGAGGGACACGACCGCGATACCCCGCGCGACTGCGCGGCGCTGGCCCGAGGCGTCCCAATAACCGGCCTCGGCCGCGAGCGGCCGCTGCAGGACGACCGTCAGCAACGCGACCACCACCAGCATGACCATTTTCAGCGCGAACACCGGATTCAGGAGCGACCGCCCCGGCTCGCCGATGATGAGCAGCGCGCCGCTGACCAGCAGGACGGCGAGCGCGTACCAGATCCATGACAGGAATCGCCGCGACAGCGCCGCGATCGGTTCCGACGTATCGAAAACGCCCAGCACCCGCAGGCTCACCAGGAACGTCGCCGAAATAACGGCCGCGACGCAGACGATGTGGATCGTCTGGATCGTCGGGATGACCCAGGACACGGTCTGGATCACCGTGCTGAGCGGTGTCCCAGCCAGCCAGTCACTGAACGCACGAAGGGTCGAGAGCATCGGGGACTCCATCCACTGCAGGAGATTCCAGGTTCGGAACATGAAGGAGTATGCGTAACGGAGGCCGCCGCGCGCGCCGTTTCGGCAACAGTTTCAGGGCCCTGCGGCGGCGTTCCGGCCCGTTAAATAACGGGACAGTCGCTTCCCCGCCGCCCTAGACTTGGCCCCGGGCGTTCCGGCGGCTCTTTGCGCCGGACGACGAAAGATCAAACGTGAGGCACCGATGAGCTACTGTCTTCGTTCAGCCGGCGCACTGCTCGTAGCGCTGGTCCTTCCACTGGCCGCCTGTCATTCGGGCTCGACGACGGCGGGCGCGGGGCCCGGGTCTGCCGCGCCCGAACCCATCGCGACCACGCGCCAGATCATGCTCGGCATCACCGCCCCCACTTCGGACGTCGTCTTCCAGGTCGGCGCGAAGGCGCCGGAGTCGGATGCCGAGTGGGAGAAGGTCCAGGCAAGCGCGTTGTCGCTGGCGGAGTCCGCGCTCCTTTTGAGGAGCGGGCCTCGAGCCGTGGACCAGCAGGAGTGGCTCAAGCATTGCGACGATCTCATCTCCACGGCGAAAGCTGCCGCCGCTGCCGCGGGCGAGAAGGACGTCGACAAGGTGCTGGACGTGGGGAACAGCATTTACGAGGTCTGCGACGGCTGCCACAGGAGGTACATGGCCGCCCGCCAGGGCGAAGACGCGCCCGCCGAAACCCCTTCTCCCTGAACGCGAGACAGCGGGCCGCCCGAAGCGACCGCTCGTCGAAATTATGTCCTGCGCGCCCCTCGTGAGCCGTGGGGCCGCGCAGGCTGCGCTTTCGCCGCAAGCTCGCGGCGAGCGCACGACTCGCAAAGTTATGTCCCGTAGCTCCGCGCGGAAGGGTGAACTCCGTCCGCTGGCGAAAAAACGCTCGTTGTAGGCTGCGCCCTGTCGAACAGGGGTGCCTATGACCAAAGAGCAGATACGGAATCTCCCGGCACAAGAGGAGAGCCTCGAAATCGAGCTGGGCTCGGAAGAGCTTCGCAACGTGTCCCGGCCCCGCATCTCGCCGGCTCCCGCCGAACCGACGCGCGAGGGCTCCGGACAATCGCCCGCCGTCATCGCGGGGGCGTCGTCGGCTGTCATCGTGGCGGCCTGCGCGGGCGTGTGGGCGCTGAACGCGGATTCGCCGCGAGAGATCCCTCCTCCGCCTCCCGAACCGCTGGCCGCGGTGGAAGCATCGGCCGCGGAAGCTCCCGCGATTCCCGAAGGTCCCCCGGTGCGCATCCGGAATCCTTTCGATAAGAGCGAAGTGTTCGAATTCCCGCCCGGCACGAGCGAAGAGGATGCTCACGCGAAGGTCGCGGACGCATTGATGCAGAGGGCGATGGAGCGCCAGGCCCTGCTCGATACACGGCCTGCAAAACGGAAGCGTTCGGCTCAGCAGCCGGCGCCACACGCGTCACAGCGCAAACGCGTTTAGAGGGAGAGATCCGCTTCTCGCGAACGAGAGTCCGTGTGCTGCTTTCGTCGCGGTCCATCGCCAGGCGCGAGCCGAGCGCGAAGTGCCCACCTGCCGTGACGGGCCAATTCCCCGACCCGCCCTGGTTCTCTCGCGCGTCCCGGCAGCAGACAGGCCCGGTGTGCCGCGGTGGATGTCGCTGGTTCGGCGTTCCCGGTGTCGTGTGCGACGGTCTTCGTTCACTGCGTCCGGGGCTCGGCTCTTTGTTTGGCGGCGCGGGCGCATGGTCCAGCCGAACTCGAGGTGTGCGGCGCCAGACTCGAGGAGTGTCTGGCGGTTCCGGCGCAGTGTGTGGTGGCGTAAGCCTTGTGTTTCGCGCTACTCGTCTCGAGTAGCGTGAAACTCGAGCAAAGTTTCGCGTTACTCGAGAGCCGATTTTCCCCGTTCTTTCAATAGGCTGGCCGCGCCGGCATCTTCCCGCACCGAATTGGTGCAA
>Ga0182742_1000339_pt1 | contig 79796 bp, 71 predicted proteins | sample eDN5th37CBELigMG_FD_128880 | JGI IMG/M metagenome (GOLD analysis project Ga0182742, IMG submission 128880) | Enriched Miracle-Growth compost microbial communities from Emeryville, California, USA - eDNA 5th pass 37_C BE-Lig MG (version 2)... ...
TCCGGCGCCGCGCCATGGGTGCGGCCGAAGGTGTGGCCGCCGGCGATCAGCGCCACGGTCTCCTCGTCGTTCATCGCCATGCGCCGGAAGGTCTCGCGGATGAAGCGCGCGGCATCCAGCGGATCGCCATTGGCGCCTGGCCCTTCCGGATTGACGTAGATGAGGCCCATTTGCACCGCGCCGAGGGGCTCTGTAAGCTGGCGTTCGCCGCTGTAGCGCTCGTCGCCGAGCCATGTTCCTTCGGGACCCCAATAAAGCTCTTCAGGCTCCCATACGTCCACGCGGCCGCCGGCAAAACCGAACGTCTTGAAGCCCATCGACTCGAGGGCGACGTTGCCGGCGAGAATCATCAGATCGGCCCAGGAGATTTTCCGACCGTACTTCTGCTTGATCGGCCACAGCAGCCGGCGCGCCTTGTCGAGGTTGGCGTTGTCCGGCCAGCTGTTGAGCGGCGCGAAACGCTGCTGGCCTGCCCCGGCACCGCCGCGGCCGTCGGTGATGCGGTACGTTCCCGCGCTGTGCCACGCCAGGCGGATCATCAGCCCGCCGTAGTGACCGAAGTCGGCGGGCCACCACTCCTGCGACTCGGTCATCAACGCATGCAAGTCCGCGATGACGGCGTTCAGGTCGAGGCTTTTGAATTCCTGAGCGTAGTCGAAGTCCTTGCCCATCGGATCGGACAGGGGTGAGTTCCGATGAAGCATTTCGATATCGAGGGCGTTCGGCCACCACTCGCGGTTCCTGTGGCCGCGGGGTCCGCCACTGAACGGGCACTTGCCCGCATTTGTATCCTCAGTCTTCGTGTCCATCTTTTCCTCCAATCCCATGGCGGCAGTTTTCGTCGCTAGGGCGTCTTATAGGCGGCGGTCACCAATCCGGTCTAGATGCCGTAATTGGGCTCTGTCGCAATTTCTGGCGAAAGATAAGAGATGCCAGAGTGCATGGTAGTCGCTTATGCGACGAGCGCCTCGAACTGCTCGGCAAGTGAGAGGTCCGAATGACAGGCGTACTTCGCCTGGTGTTTGCGCATCATGTGAACCATCTCAATCCCGCCCAGGATCACGCGGGCACTCTGCGTTGATTTGAACCCGAGCATCGGACGAATGCGCCGTTTGATCTCGCGATGCTCCTGCTCGATGCGATTGTTCGAGTAGGCACTTTGGCGGATCCTGATCGGCCTGAGGCGAGGTCTTGAACGATCCTGCAGACGGCTTTCAGCGTCACATAGCAGGATGGATTCCCGGTTCGTCTGGCTACCGTCGATCACGGTCCGCTCTGGACGACCGTGCCTCTTCAGCGCCTTGCGCAGAAAGTGTTTGGCTGCCGTGAGATTCCGCCTTTCGCTGAACCAGAACTCGACTGTGTCACCGTTGCTGTCGATGGCGCGATACAGATAGCGCCACTGGCCTCGGACTCTGACATAGGTCTCGTCGATGTGCCATCGGCCTGTGACAGCTCTCTTGCGTTGATTGAAGCGCTCTAGCAGTTCAGGCGCGTATCGTAATATCCAGCGATGGATCGTGGCATGGTCGACGGAGACACCGCATTCGGCCATCATCTCCTCCAAGTTTCGGAGGCTGAGGCTGTAAGTCAAGTACCATCGAACGCAGAGCAGGATCACCGACCGATCAAAATGCCTGCCCTTGAACACTGCGTCCTCCGCCACTGAGACCTCCACCCCTGTAGCTGAAACAAATTCTTGCGACAGTTCCTAAAAGAGCCGGCCGAATTCAAACAGCAGGCCGGTTAACCCTGAAGCCGTTGTCTAGCAAGGGTTTTGGCGCACTGGCAGGTCGCTGGAATTCAAGTGGTAGTTTGATTTTCAAAGCCCGTGACTTTGAATTCATGAAGACTGACAGTCCAGAACGCTATTGGCTGTCAGTCCTCGTTATGGTCGACGCAAATTGCCGCCCATTGCAATTCCAAGGGATAGCAGAGGTACGGCATATTTCATGATAACCCAAGGGCTTACGGCCTATGAAGGTCTGCTCCAGGGGTCAACACAGACGAGAGCGTTATACCGCCTCAGCTCGAGTTTGGCCATTTCTGGCGGGTGATGTGGGAGCGCAGGGCGGCGAAGCGAACGATGCGGTAGATTGGCAGCGTTTCCGCCAAGAGTGTTGATCAGGCAGCGATTGGATTCCAGGGTTCGTGGGCAGTATCCAATGGCGCGGATGAACCCATCAGGGCTGCCATGAGCCAAGCAACAAAAAGCCTGAGCCAGTTCAGGATCAGCCGCAGATTGTGCCCGGCGGCCACCAGCAGCGCGTTGATTGCATCGCCGGCGGCTCCGAGCAGGTGATTGCGTCCCAGTCGTCCGTCGGCCTTCATGTGCCCGATCATCGGCTCGATGGCTGAGCGTCGTCTCAGCTCCCGTCGGATCGTCGGCGTCAGACCCCGCCGCTGTCGCGTGATGAACACCCGATCCGTCTTGGCGTAGTCATGGCCGCGATAGCCCTGGTCGATATAAGCCCGCTCCGGCTCGACGCCTGTCATGGCGATGACCTGGCCGATGGTGGCGTCCAACGTATGGCCGTCATACGGATTGCCCTCGAGCGCCTTGGAGGCGAGCACGAAGCCTTCGCGGTTGGTCACCGCCAGCGCGACCTTGGAGCCGAACTCATACGGCCGATGCGCTTTGCCTTTGGCAATGCACACCACCTCGGGCGCATGCAGGCTGTAGAGTTTGTTCTTGCTCGTGCGCTCCTGGGTCAGCAGACGCTCCGTCAGGCCCAGCAGAGGAGCAAACCGGATCGAGAGCTCCCCATCACCAGCGACTTTCCTGGCGACATCGCGATACACGCGTCCGAGATAGGTCTTCAGCCGCTTGAGCTCACGGCGCATGCGCCGCATCTGACGGGCATGGGCATAGCGGCCCACCTGCACGGCGGCCCGTTTGGCCAACCGCGTGTGAGCCTGCCGCAGCTCGAGGCCGCACTTCTTGGCCTGCCGCACCAGAGCCTGCAAGGCCTTCAGGTACAGCTTGGCGTCGGTCGGATGGGTGATGGCCTTGGGCTGCACCGTGGTGTCGACACTGATCCGCTCCAAACTGGAGGGCCGCACGGCACCCGTGTCGAGCCCGGCCTGGATGGTAGCGGAAAGCAGCGTCTCCAGTCCTTCTGGTCCGAGCCGTTTGCGCCAGCGGGTGAGCGAGCTCGGATCGCACGGCAGCTCATGCTGGAAGTACTCGCAGCCGCAGAACCACTGCCAATAGGGGTTCTCGATCCAACGCTGCACCACCGCCTCATCGGACAGGTTGAAGGTATGCTGGAGATACGACAGCCCGACCATCAGGCGCGTCGGCTTCGCGGGCCGTCCGAGCGGGCGATAGAAGCGGCCGAACTCCTGGTCGAAGCCGTCCCAGTCGATCAGAGCGGCCAGGCGAAACAGCTCGTGACGGGGATCGAGGATCTGATCGAGACGGCTGCGGTAGAGATCGCCGGAGCTCGGCATCGTCGGCTTGGGTCCCATGGCAAAACACCGGTTTTGAGTGGGGCACTTCCCAGATGCCGGCATTTTACAATGCTTCGTGAAAACGAAGAATCCCTCAGCCTCAATCAGTTGTGGGTTGTTCAGGGCCGACTAGATAGCAAATTCTACAAGTTCGGTACCCTCCTCTGCTGCCGCCTTTGCTGGCATTTGACAGTCTTGGACCGGCGTATGTTGAACGAAGGCTGATCCTGTTGAAGGTGACTACCTGCTCTTTTCGTTGCTGAGATTGGAGCCGAACGGCGTGGTGGAGCCGATTTATCCGAAGGCGATGCTAGTGATCCTGACTACGCCTGAGGAATATGATGTTTGGCTTAGCGCACCGACAGAAGAGGCCCTGGAGGTTCAGAGACCTCTTCCTGACGATATGCTGCAAATTGTTGCAGAAGGGAGCAAGTCTAATAAGCGGAACTAGGACGCTCCCAAGGACTTGGCAGCCTCGTAATCGCGGTAGAGATCATTTAGGCGCTCGACCACGAACTTCGCGAAGCCCGGCTCATCCCTGCGATCAATCTGAAGAGTGCATCGAGACGCTGTCATTTGAATAACCGCCAAGCGGCGACCAGCTGCGTCATTCCAGAAGGTCTGATCACGCGGGACACTTGGTGCATCCTCCTTCTTGGATAGCTTCTGCAAAAGGGATGCGAAGCGCTCATCGGACCCAAGGGCCAAGAACTTCGAATCAGAAATAATGCTGCTGCAACGGTCGGCATTTCCCTTTTCTTGAATCTTGTCGAACAGTTCATTCCACCGGGGCCGACCGACGCCGGGCGCTTTTCCGATTGCCTCTATGACCGCGCGAGGAATGCGCGAGCCGATCTTAATGAGGGTTGAGCAGTCGCTCTTCGAAACTGCGAGTGCCGAGCAGATGATCTTGCGGTCAAATCCGCGCTCCTCGAGCTTCACTGCGAATGTCGCTTTCTCGATGAAGCTCAGGTCTTGGCGGGCGTTGTTCTCTTGTCCCTGAGCTATGACCAGTTCCGCATCGGTCAAGTCACGTACGATAGCGCGAACCTTGATGCCGAGCATCGCAGTCGCACGCACACGACGGTGTCCATAGGCTACCTGATAGAAGCCCTCTTTGCTCGGGTGAGCACGGACTAGGATCGGAACGATCTGACCCTGTTCCTTGATCTGTTGAGAAAGGATGGAAGTTTCCTCATCAGAGATATCCATTCTATCGCTGACGAATGAATCTTCTATGTTCGTCGTATCGATCTCAACGATGGTTTCACCAGCGGCAAGCTGCTGCTTCAGGTTGTCAATGATGGTGACCTGTTCTTGCTGAGCCTTGCTGATGCTTGCACCTACAGCACCGATTGCCCCACCCGACACGTTGAGTGACCAAGAAGGCGCAGACGGTCTGGGCTTCGGATCGTCTACATCACGCTGTTTGGCGGCTGCAGCACTATCACTCTTAGCCTCGACAAGTTGTGGAGCACCGGTAGCCGGATTGGGGGCTACATCAATGCGATGGACTGGGTGAGGCACGCTTTCAGATGACAGCAGTTCCTTGATGTGGCTTGCCTTAGCCTTAGACATCAGAGTCTCCCCCAAGCGGCTTTGATAAGATCTTCGATTTCAGCGTTGACGTTATTCATGGCGTCCATAGCCCGTTCGAACGTCGACTTTGAAAAACGGTCGCGGGGCACTTCGTAAATCGTTTGTTTCGTGAGACCGGCGTCAGAGATGGCAGTGCTCTTGACCATCGGATTTTTGCAGACATTGTCGCCAAACATTTCTCGCATGAACTCAACCATCTGCGACTGCGGGATATCGCCGGGCTCGAAGCGCGTTACAAGATACCGCATCCAGTCGAACTGGGCCTTGCCGCCGCTTTCGTTGACTACCCGAAGAAGGTTTGAGGCCATGGAAAGGAATTGGCTCATGGACATCAGATCAAGCATCTGGGGATGGACTGTGATGACCATGGATGTTGAGGCGCTAAGGGCGGCGAGTGTCAGGAAGCCGAGTTGTGGCGGACAATCGATCACAACGACGTCGTAGTCGTTGGAGACCTCGCTAAGGACCAATGCGATACGTTGGAAGAATAGAGCATCGTTCGGTTTGCGGTGCATGAGGGCCTTTGGAGTTTCATGCTCAAACTCCATCAGCTCCAGATTGGCTGGAATAATGTCTAGGCCTGGGATGTATGTTTTTCGGATGATCTGCGATGGGTGTTGCAACTGATCATCGTAGCGGATTGAGCCATACAGGGTTTGATTGTCTTGAATGTCAAATTCAGGTTGGAGGCCGTGTAACGCGGTAAGGCTCGCCTGGGGGTCAAGATCTACGGCGAGAACTCGGTACCCATTCAAGGCGAGGTATTGAGCAAGGTGAGCGGAGGTCGTCGTCTTGGCTGAGCCACCCTTGAAGTTAACACAAGAGACCACTTGCAAGTGTTCATTGCCCGACCGGTGCTTGACATATTTGCGGCCGCTCTTTCCATTCCGATCGAGGTATTCCCGGATCTCGTTAATGTCCTCGATGGAATATTGGCGGCGGCTGTTTGGCAAAACCTCGACTTGAGGCCCCTTCCCTTCCAAAGCCAGTTGACGCAGGTAGCTGTCGTCGACGCCGATCAACTTCGCGGCTTCTCCAGATGTAAACTTCCGGAGGCTCCGTTGCGCATCAGGCGGATATTGCTTTCTCCGCATCCCATCGAGGCGCTGCGAGAGTCCGTCAGCATGCGCGCGCATGGTCTCGAAGTTTATTGTCGGCTGGGCTATGATAGGTTCAGATTCTTTGATCTGTGGCAGGGCCATTTGGGCCTCCTTCTCACGGCAATCCGCGCGATTGGGCGGTACTGACCGTTAGAAAGCACCCACAAACCCTTAAAAAGGGTTAACAGGAAGGGTCAAAGTGGCGAAAATGAAGCAGTTTTTGTATTCTAGATGTTCGCAGCTGCGAACTTTGAGGCTAAGTCGACTTATGCATCTTCGGTAAGGCCGCGGCGATCTATGCTCCAATCTGGCGCTCGCTGGCAAGGGAATGTTCGCAGTTGCGAACTTTGAATGATCGGGCCCTTCAGAGTAGGGGCAGCATTTTGTTCCGTGAGAAGAGCCCTGCCCCGAGAGACTGCTTCTGTCGAAGAGTACTGCCTGCCCAACTGTACCCTATGGCATCGGGCTGACGGCTTCAGTTGTTCGCAGCTGCGAACTTTGGCATTTGCCTTGAAAGGCGTGCAAACCGACTAAATTGCAATCCTGACGGACCTGCTTTGAGCGTGCTCTTGTTCATCATAGTATCCGGCAGCCTGCTGGACGGATTTGTGGGCCGATTGGCGCATTGCGTCCACTAATGGAATCCCGTCGCGTCCGGCCTGAGTCATGAAGCCAGATCGCAGGCCATGGGCGCTAAAATCTACAGGATCAAGTCCTGCCAAGCGGCATCGCTTTTTTAGGATCAGGTTGATCGACTGAGGTGTGAGCGGGGGCTCACCAATAGAGCCGTTCTTCTTCACTTCCCGGAACACCGGTCCAGATGTGATCTCGGCGAATTGAATCCACTCATGGAGCGCGAGCACCGCGGGGCCAGCGGCGAACACGAAGGCACCCTGCCCTGCGATTGTGGTCTTTGTCCGGCCGAGCGCGATGCGAACACAGGGCACCGTCGGCGATGAAGGATCGGTCGGCCGCAGCTTGATCGGTTCCGCTACGCTGATCTGGGAGTGTCTCAGGGTCGCTACCTCACTGCGTCGGCGTCCGCCGGCGGCAAAGGCGACTAGGAGGATGGCTCGATCGCGCAAGTCGATGGCGTTAGATCCACAGCAGGTGGCCAAGAGGCGGTTAAGGATGTCGCGGGTCACCGGCTTGCGGCTCTTCCGCTGTGGCTCACGGGCAGAGGCTTTCATAGCCAACCGAAGAGCCTTCCTGATGCCCGGATGATCGAACGGCGGTTCAACGCCTTTCCACTGGTGCAGGGTCGACCAGCTAGAGAGCCGCCGGGAGACCGTCTTGGGAGCATGGGGGCCCTTAACCTTGAGGATCTTGCGATCCCAGAGGTCTTCGGCAACGTCGTCGGGCATGCCGTGAGCCGGATCGATAGCTTTCTGCTCCGGATCCCACATGTGGTGGGCAATGAACTTCAGAACGAGTTCCGGATCAGCTGGCCACGGGAGTGGGCGCCCGGTTGCGGCCTGGCACCAAGCTTCGAGATAAGCGAGGTCAGAGGCGAGGGCGCGGAGCGTGTTGGCTCCCATACCCGCAGCGGCCAGATGCTTCAGGGTCGCGACATCGGCATCCGTCAGGATCTCGGCATAGCGGTCAGCCGCTGCCATCGGCAGGACAGCCGCCAGTGCATCGAGTTGTTTGGCTCGCTTGATTTGAGATGTCGAGCTGGCCAACTTTACTGCCCCTGTGTAACCCACATTGTTCTGGGCGGAGTATGCTGAATGCGGAACGATTTGTGAACGGGGTTGTAAGCCGCGGTGCGATCGGACCTTTAAGAGGTGATATCCTGTTTCAAGGAAGTCGAGCTGATTTCGGGTATGAGATCGAAGGGATATCAGCCCGACCCAGTATGGTTAACAAAGCGAGATGCGGCTGGAGGTGGCATGGCGCGAAACCGGGTCCGCGATGAGCGACAAGGGGACCTGTTCGGAGTTCCTCCGCCACCTGCCAAGCCGGTCCGCCGGGCTTTTCCGCCCAAGGCAGCGCGTGAGGAGGCTCTGGCACAGGAGCCTGTGTCGCTGAGTAGCCTGGGGACAAGGGTGACAAGGCCTGAGATCGACGATTTCCTAGACGGCATGCCGGATCAGGAATTGTCCTATCTGGTCGTGGAGGCCACGCGACTGGTCAAGCGCAGGCTTGCCCGCGGGCAGGGGAGGGGGCCTCGAACCAAGGGACTTGGTATGGGGAAGACACCTCTCGACGATGCCGTCCGGCGGGTCGCGGCCGAGTTGATGGAATTCGAGGATCCCGGCGAGACGTGGTGAGCCACGCTCGCGGGGAGTGTGGACGATCCGCGTGGGAGGAGAATACCATCCCTGAGGTGAGATCTTTCAGCGGGCAGAGCGGATCACGGGACGCGGCCATGGCAGACGGGAGCATCACGGACGAGGAGCTTGGCGAACTCGTTCAGCGCACTGAGCAGGCCACATCGGCCTTCATGCGGGGAGACATGAACCGCTACCTCGCACTCACGCCCCATGCGCCAGGGTTCATGCTGATGAACCCCTTCGGCGGGGAGCCCGTCCGGTATGAGAAACGAAGCGAGAGCCTGCTTAAGGCGGCTGACTACTTCAAAGCCGGCGAGGCACGGCTGGAGGTGTTGCAAACCTACGCATCGGGCGACCTTGTTGTTCTCGTCATGATCGAGCGACAGCACGGGGAGGTGGGCGGTCTGCCGGACCAGGAATGGCCGCTGCGGGTCACCCAGATCTACCGCCGGAACGGCTCCGAATGGCAGCTGGTGTATCGACATGCCAACCCATTGGTTCATCGCATCAGCTTGGACCAAGCGGCTCAGCTCGCCCGCGGCTGATCCGTCGGTGGATCCGCGTGTGGTGATCAGACGTTGAGGGCCGCCAGCGCCATTTCAGCTACCTGGAGTTCGATCGTCGGATCCAGGCCGTCACCAATCTGCCAAGCCGCTGACAGTCCGGCCCAGGCCAGGATCCAAAGGAGCAGGCGCCGGACCCCGAGGTTCGCCGCCTCGCTGACGATCTTGAGCCGCTGGGCGAAAATCTCCGGCCGTCGGGCGATGGTCAGATGAGGCAGGCCGAGATCCGGGTCGCAGAAGAGAATGGTGTACTCGAAGGTCCGCTCGCCAATCACCCGCTTCGGGTCGACGGCCAGCCAGCCCCGCTCCCCGAAATCGAGAATGTTCTCGTGATGCAGGTCGGCATGGAGGGGCACGATCTCTCGCTGCGACGCCAGCACGTCGGCGGCCGCCGCTGCGGCCTGAACCAGGATGCCACCATGTGCCTGCGCCATCGGGGCCAGGGCCTCGAACCAGGTGGTCAGCGGCACCAGACCGAGGGGAGGGGCGCCCCGCGGGGCGTGGAGCTGGCGGGCCACGTCACAGATGATCTGGGTGGCCTCCGCGTCCAAGCCCTCGTTGGCCCAGGTGACCAGCGAGCGCGGTCCTGTGGCCTGCTCAAGCAGGATCGCGCCATCGTCGTGAGCCAGCACCTGGGCGGCGCCGTGCCCGGCCCACCACCACATGAGCAGGTGGCCGTGCTTCTCGTCTTCGGCGTCCGTGACCTTCAGCATCGCCGGCTGCCCCTGGTACCGGACCGGCAGAAGCTGGCTGGTGTGCGTGACGATGGGAGCTCCGGCAGCCGTGAGGCCCCACTTGGCGATGTAGTGGTCAAGCATCAGCATGCCCTATCACGCAAGCGAGAAGGGTGCGACGGCCCCGGATCGAGAGGGGAGGCGAACGGTGCGGAATGGTGGATGGTTGTCAGCCCGTCCGGCCTTAGCGCTCGTTTGAGAACAATCCTTGGTAGGATCGCTAGGGTTGTGAGCTCAGGGGTGAGGCCGGATGAACGAGACGGTTTGGCCTGGAAAGCCCGCCGAGCGGCCGAAATCTGCCTTCCCAGGACCCGAAAACTCCTGAAAACCGCATTGGTAACGATAAGGGGTAGTTATCGATACCTAAATGCTCCAAGAACTCAGCATCAGCCAACCGATAGCAAAGCACACCATTGCTTCGCTCCCAGAAGTAAGTACATTGAGACTCAATTACTTAGCGTGCGGGGTCGCCGCGCCGCGGAAGGGTAAGCGGGGCATTTTGGGGGGCAGGGATTCCGCGGGACGGGCACTCATGATTCAATCCAGGCATAACCTCGCTGCCCGGTGGTTCCGCTAAACCCCTGTCCCAGAAGGCTCTGCGCCAGCTCGTCACGGATCTGGTCGGTACGCTCGGGCGCGTCGAGCAGGAGCTCTCAGACCTGCGGACCCACAATCAAGCTCTGCAGCGCGAGGTCGATCAACTGCGCCTCGCCAACAGCGCCCTGCACGCCAGCAATAAAGCCTTGAGGGACGAGATCACTCGGCTTAAGCATCTGCCGCCACGCCCGCCCTTCAAACCCTCCGGCATGGAGAAGGCTACTCAGTCGCGGCCCACGGGTTCGGGTCGCCGCCCGGGACGCGGCGCCAAACGAGATCGGGTGACCCGCGAGGTGACGATCCCGGCCGACGTGCCACCCGGCTCGCGCTTCAAAGGCTACAAGACAGTGGTGCACCGGGATCTGGTGCTGGTTGCCGAGGTCGTGCGCTACAAGCGGGAACGGTGGGTGACGCCCGAGGGCCAGACCATCATCGCGCCGCTGCCGGTTGGCATCACCGGGAGGTTTGGGCCCGGCGTGCGGCGGTTCTGCCTTGCCCTGCACCTGCAAGGGCAGGTGACCACTGAGCGCCTGACCGATCTTCTGAATGGCATCGGCCTGTCGATCTCCAAGCGCGAAGTGGTGCGCTTGCTCACTTCAGGTCTGCAGGCGTTCGCGCAGGAAGATCACGCGGTTCTGCACGCCGGCTTGGTCCCGTCCCCTTACCTCACCGTCGATGATACGGGTGCGCGCCATACACGCCGTCCCGCTGTGACCACCCAGATCGGCGGCGAGCGCTTTTGCGTCTTTCGCACCAGCCGATCAAAGTCGCGCCTGAACTTCCTGGCGCTGCTCCGTGGCGACTGCGACGACTACGTCGTCAACGAGGCTACGATGGATTATCTGCGCCGGCAGCCTGTCGAGGGTGGCGTGATCGCCCGGTTGATGCCGCTCCAGGGCAAAGTATTTGGCTCACAGATGGAGTGGCTGGAGCATCTGCTGCGATGCTCGATCAACATCTTCGATCGGACTCTGCTCCAGACACTGAACGAAGCCGCCACCTGGGGCGCGATCCGGCATCATGGGCTGCTGGAGAATACCGTCGTAGTCTCTGATGATGCCGGTCAGTTTCGCGTTGCCCAGCATGCCCTATGTTGGGTGCACGCGGAGCGACACTTGCAGAAGCTGATGCCCGCCTCGCCCAAGCAGGCTCAAGTGGTGGACCTGGTGCGCCAAGCGATCTGGTGCTTTTACCGCAGTCTGAAGCTGTGGAAGCAGAGCCCCACTCCAGGCGCTGAGGCGTTATTCCGGCGCCAGTTCGACCGCATCTTTGGCCAGCGCACAGGTTACAAAGACCTCGACGAGTTGCTGGCCCGCCTGGCGCGGAGGAAGAGCGAATTGCTGCGCGTGCTCGAGCGTCCGGAGATCCCGCTGCACACCAACGCGTCCGAGAACGACCTGCGGGCCTGTGTGATCAAGCGCAAGATCTCCGGGGGCACGATGAGCTTCGATGGTCGCGTGGCGCGCGATGTAATGCTGGGGCTCTTGAAGACCTGTCGCAAGCTTCGGCTGTCGTTTTTCGCCTATCTCGGAGATCGGCTCGGCCTGCATGGGGATCAGCCACGAATCCCACCGCTCGCAGTTCTCGTGACCCAAGCCTAAGGCCGGTCGCCCCCCAAAATGCCCCGCTTACACGTTCGAGAGCAGAGCAGGGGAGTTTAATAACGCGGAGCGGCTGGTCCCGCGCTTCTATGAGCTGCCCGAGCTGCCGTGGAACACCATCGCTGGGAGGCTCGAGACAACTACGATCAATATCCTCAAGTTTGATGCCCGCTTGGACGCCTCCGGACTTGTCGCCGGTTGGCAGTCACGCTGCGACATGACCGAAGCAGTCCGCGCGCTGATCCTCGACGGACAGATGCTCGATGTCGGCGACCTCGTGCTGCATGATGCCGGCATGGATGTGCGTCATCCTACCCATGAGCTCACCCGTGCAGCCGCAGCCTTGCGGGCGCGGCGCACGGCCTTGGCGCGCAAGGCCCCCTGGCCCTTGTCGATCGACGGACTGGCGGCCCTCCGTGGCATTGCTCCCACCAAAGCCGACGCGGCAGGATCGCAGCAGCACAAGAAGCTGGATCAGAACGACGACGTGACCTACCTGCTGTCGGCTGATGATGCCGACCCGTGGAAAGCGCTTTTTGCCGAGATCGACGCGCTTCTGGATCGCACCAACAAGGTGCTTGCCGGCGAGACCGCGCTGCCGCGGAGCCGCTCGCATCTCGTCTACGATCCAGACCAGGACGAGGCGGAGGCCGAGGATCTGTGGCTCGATGTAGTCAAGCGCACCAGCACCTGGCCGGCGGTGGCTGCGGCCGCGGTGGCTTGGCAGGCCTGGCTTGATCTCAACCTCTACACCCGCCAGCCATGGCTTGGGCTGATCATGGCGGCCAGCATCCTGCGCGCCCGCGGCCTGACCAGCACGCTTCTGCCGCTGGCGGGCGGGTTCAAGCAGTCGAAGTTCCGGCCGCAGGGCAGGGAAGGGGCGACAGTGAAGTTGGAGGGCTTCTGCCAAGTGCTGGAGGAGGCCCTCACTGTTTCCCACAAGGATCTCGACCGGCTTGTCCTCGCCCGCAAGCTCACGAGCCGGGTGACGGTCAAGACCCGCAGCAACTCGAAGCTTTCAGCGCTGGTCGAACTGTTCCTGTCACGCCCACTGGTGACGGTGCCGCTCGCGGCCAAACTCCTGCAGGTCACTCCCAAGGCCGTCGACCTGATGCTGGTGCAGCTCGGCGGTGCGCTCCCGCGCGAGCTCACTGGCCGAACCCGCTACCGCGCCTGGGGCATTGTGTAGAGCCCACTTGGCGCGAGGCAGCGCCTCGCTCCGGCCTTACTGCCATGCTTTCCCGAGGCCGGATCATGTCTTGGCTGGAGGGACGAGCTTGTTTGAGGATGGAGCGCATAAGGTTCTGTGGGGCAGCAAGTGCGGAGAGCCCCTCCTAAGGCTATGAACAAACCCGATCGGTCGCAGAACAACGTGAACCGAAACTAAAGGCGACACTGTTACCCCATAGATCCTCATGCTCTCCCATTACGTAGCAGCGGCGGGGAAGGGGCAGGGGGTGAGAAGCGGACCTTGTCACGACCCCGCGACACGAAGAGGCTAAGGGAGGGGCTCTGTTCCCTTCACCCAAGCATCGGTTGCGGCCTCTTGGCCCTTGCTTGTCCCTGAAACCGCGGTCGGTGGGTTGCTCAAGGCCACAGACGTGGCACTGAACAGCAGCGGCGAAGCATCCATCGTCTGTGGCGAAGCTCAGGACAGTTGCGGCATCTTCGCTGAACCCATCGCACGCTTGGAAGATCTCAAGCTCGTAGTGCGGCAGTTATCCGAGGAGGTATGCCGAGCGCTCGTCAAGAGAGGGCAGGGGGGCAGGCGCTTGGACATCGTCTTCCGCCGTATCGACTAGAAGGGCGCTGCCCTGCGGGCCGGAACCGCCAAAGCCACACGGGATCATGCTCATCTGGCGAAGCTCTTTGATGACAGGCTCGACACGATCGATCCCGGCTTCGGCATCGAGGAAGTCGTGCTGATCGCAAGTCGGACAGAAGCTCTCGATGAGGAGCAGATTGCGGCTCGCGGCTTGGACGAAGCAGAAGTGGAGGCCGATATCAGCCGCTTGGTTGATCGGCTCACAGCCAGAGTTGGGGTTGACCGGGTGTACCATCTGGCCCCCGTCGAAACCCTTGTTCCGGAACGCATGGCCGCGAAGGTGCCGGCGCTGTCTCCGCCGGCGCGATCGGCCTGGCCGGACGGTCTGCCGCGGCCCACGCGCCTGCTCGATCCACCGGAACCGATCATCACGACGGCTTTACTGCCCGACTATCCGCCGGCCGCGTTCATCTGGCGGCGGGTGCGATACAAGGTGATCAAAGCCGACGGACCGGAACGCATCACGTCCGAGTGGTGGCTGGGCGACCAGCATAGGATGCTTCGGGACTATTACCGGCTCGAGACGGACAAGGGCGCCCGGTTCTGGGTGTTTCGTGACGCACCTCTCACCGAGGGTGGCCGCTGGTGGCTGCACGGGTTCTTCGCATGACTGTGTATGCCGACCTGCAGGTCACAACGCATTTCTCATTCCTGCGTGGAGCGTCGAGCCTGGGCGAAATGTTCGAGCAGGCCAAGCTGCTCGGGATCACGACTTTGGGCATCACCGACCGCAATTCGTTGGCCGGGATCGTTCGCGCCTATGAGGCCTCGAAGGAAACAGGCGTGCGCCTGGTCGTCGGTTGCCGGCTCGATCTCACCGACGGCACATCGCTTCTCGTCTACCCCATGGACCGTCCGGGCTATTCACGCCTGTGCCGGCTGCTGAGCATCGGGAAAACAGAGGCGGGAAGGGGAAGTGCTTTCTCACCTGGGGCGATGTCACCCGATGGAACTGAGGCCTTCTCGCGGTCCTGGGACCAGCGCAAGATCTATTCCTGATTATACGGTTTATTACACACCTTGCCCGCTCCCCTGACAGCTAAGGTCACAGGCGATGTTGTTGCCCCACGTTTCCTTGTGGTCTCCACTTCGCGGCATGTGTGAACGCATGGCCTTTGTGTGTATGAGGCCTTGCGGATCTTTGTCGCCTTTGCCAAATCAGCCCCACCTCGAAATTTCAGTGGTTTACTTACCTGTGACGACTTCTCTCCCATACCGCCCCAGCCTCAGAGACGTTCACACATTTCTTCGAAGCAATTGCGCGTTGATTGTGCATTTTTCCGGCGATACCTCTGGGAGCGGCACAACCAAGACGCCGGCATTCTATCCGGACGACTTGCTTACTGTGTTGAAGAATGCCCCAAATGGCGATTTATGTTGCTCTGTGATCACGCCAACGGACGACATCAACGGGTTCGACTCGCCGCGACGTGCTTTAGGAAATATCGGTCTCATTCTGAGAGCCCTATCTCCCGATTCTATTCTAAAGGTGAGCCCAGATGATTTCGGGTCAAGTGTGACCTGGAAGGGAGACATCGGAACCAGGGAACGGGACCCGCTTGCGATAACAATCCGCGACCTTCAACGAACTCTGACCGACCGAACCCTTCATAACCAATGGGATATGACAACCTTCGAGGTGATTGGAGTCCTTGCAGTCGAGCCATTTGGGTACCGTCGGAAGGACCCGGTTCTCGGCGTTGATATCGCCTATTCGTCATTGCAACAAATCAAAGCGACATTTCCTACTCTGCCACTATTCACATTTTGTACCGGGCAACTTGTTGAAGTAGGCAAAAGCGCTACGACAGAAGAACTGCTGCTCGAGCTGTACCCGGATAAGTAGCACTACAGAGTGGCGCTGTTATTTGGCGTGGGGTTTCGATGTCGATAGGCACGATAAATCATCGATGCGGCAGTATTCGGTGGGGTCAATGTCTCCTGCGTATTCACAATCGAAACGAAGCGCGACATGACCGCTGAAAGCGAGTTGCCTGCTGGCCACCGGTGGGTCGATGAGAGCCGCTATCTGATCCACAATGGCGGTCATTCGCCGCTTCATGTCCCGTTCCCGGCGAAGTTTATCCAGAACAAGGCCCGGATGATGGGCCGCGTAAATGGGCTGCTTCGCTCCGTTCCCTCCCGCGCCTACGATTGAGGCTATCTGATTGGTTTCCACATCCGCCATTTAGAATTACGCTGCCTGAGTCTGGGTGCTCCGATCACGCCACGGATCTTCCCTGTTCATCTCTGGTGAAGCGTAAAATTATTGTCTGAGAAGCCAGAACGCTACCCTCTGGAGCGATCGAATGGTGATCCCCTTCCTTGAAGAAATGTTGCGTGATTCCAGCAAACGTTTCCGGCGGCAGGGGGTACTTCGCATTCGGGTTATGGAAGATTTGCAGCTCATCTGACCAGAATTCGGTGTAGTTCTGATCACCAACCTCCTCCTGGAACGACATCCCCACAATCGCATTAGGATCCGGGTTGAACCGGTATCCGACCCGGAGATATCGGTGACCAGGTAGTGCAAATCCGGCCACGACACCCATCCGGTCGAATTTTGCTAATGTTCCAGCATTGGAGAATAGGACCGCCGAAACATTCTCTGCCCCAGGAAGATCGAAAAAGCCTGACGGAACGGCCTTGTTCCCATACCGGTGCTCTGGATTTTTCGTTGCCCTAACTACAAGCTGACCTTCAATAGCTTCCCATTCCACACGATGACCATATAGGTACGGCCACAACGCCGACTGCGTGTAGCTCATCGATCCGGGTTCTTCCGTTGACCCAGGCTTATGAAAATCCGCCACGGCCAGGATGAAGGGTTTGTTGGCTGTTTCCCCGCGGTCCCAATAACTCTCGCCAGCCTTGCTCTTCTTGTTCAACTTACTCGTCAGGCTGGATCCGAATTTCATCGGCATGTAGTGAGCGAGAAACTCTCGAAGTTCCTCCGGTGTTTGTGGGTCGGGGTGCTGCGATAGTGGTCCAGCCGTTGAGGGGGACACCACAGTCGCCTCGGCTGTGAACGCAACGCCGGGAGCACTGCAGAGGAAGTCAGGTGCTTCAGGCTGCTCAATATCGAAGCCCAGCTCCCGGAATGCGGCCCATAAATAGAGTTCCCAGAGACGCTGATCGAACTGCTGAAACTGGAACTCATGTACAAAGTGAGGGTCCGTGGGAGCCAACCAAGGTCCAAGCTCCTTAAAGACAGCTCGTGCGGGTGTCCGCGCTGGATCATCACGGAGAATTTTGAAGAAGGGATGAAGCTTTGCTTCGTCTTCTCCAACTGCCACCCTCAAGAGATCAAACGGCTCATTGGGCTCATCGCCTTGATAGCCAACGTCCGCAATGTTCCCATCTTCAATCGTCTGCGCGATGCTCTCCCGCACACGCTCAATGGCTAGCTGTTCGCTGGTGAAACTCACATCGACCTTGACACACCGGAAACGGCCGACTCGGTCGCGAGCCAAGAGCATCCACCCATAGTCATTGTCGACACGATCGCGGAATACCAAGCCGAGCACCCGTTCGTCATGGTCCGACCAATACGAACGCTCCTCGGAGATGATCCGCGTGGGGGCCCTGCGGGCCCCAAGAGCATACAGGTTGAAACGAGCAGGGTTGAGCGGCTTGCTCAAGACTTCTCTCTTGGCTCGTGCTTGAGCTTTTCGCTTCGCCTCACCCATGGCTGCCCCCACCCCTTTCCGTCCTAGAAAATAAGATCGGGCGGCAGGTAATCCAAATGCTTACCTGCCGCCCTTACCTGACAGGTCACGAGTCCTTGATCGTGGTCTTCGGACTCGCCTTCCCATGCTTCGTAGTGACGAAGCGACCAGAACTCGCACTGCGGTAAGTGCCGCCAGTCGACCCCCCACCACGAGTTTCTCTCACTGTAGTTGATGGGCTGCGATTACCGTGCGCCGCCGTCACAAAACGACCGCTGATCGCACTGCGATAGCTGCCTCCTCCACCCTTTCCCTTCGCCATTCTCATTCCTCTCTTCGGTAACCGGTTTCCTTACAACCGCCAATAAGGCTACGTGTTACGCTTATTGGTTGTCAATATGGCAAAATCTGTTTACATACGCAATAGAGCCGTTACCGCCCCATTGCCAGAGGTCGTTCGTGTCACCAGAAACGCGCCATTTAATTGAGCTTACCGATGCAGCATTGGCTGCCGATTACACTCGTGTCAGACGGGTGGCGAACGCGATCGCTCGCGAACTGGCGGAAGGTGGAGATCTCGAAGCTGCGCACGAGTTACGATCGCTCCTCCGCAAGAAGGGTGTGCCTCTCAGAGCCTCTGGCTATGTGGAGCAACTTCCGGTCGACACAAAGTCACGGCTACCTCTTGTCGAAGAACAGGCGTGGCCAAGCACGCCAATCCTTCTGAACCGTACGGCAGGTGTCACGCTACAAGATTTCATATCTGACGTGCATCATGTGGAGGAGCTAAGCCGCCAGGGCCTCTCTTCGCGCTTATGCCTTCTACTCTCAGGACCTCCGGGCACAGGTAAGTCACTCCTGGCTGGGCACGTTGCCTCCGCGCTGAAGCGTCCATTGTACGTCGTCCGGCTCGACAGCATGATTTCGTCCCTCCTTGGGGATACTGCCAAGAATGTTCGAGCCATCTTCGACTTTGCGCCCGCAAAGGGTGCTGTCCTGTTCCTCGACGAGATGGATGCGGTAGCCAAGTTGCGTGACGATCGTCACGAGCTTGGAGAATTGAAGCGTGTCGTGAATACGGTGTTGCAAGGTCTCGATGCCCTTGACGACCGAACCGTCGTGATCGGTGCAACGAACCACCCGCAACTACTTGATCGTGCGATCTGGCGGCGGTTTCCCTATAAAATTAGCCTCGGCTTCCCTGACCGAGATGTCCGAACGGAAATGTGGCGCCACTTTCTGTTCTCCGATCAACAGCACGAGGCCGCACAGTATTTGGCAGAGATCTCGGATGGTCTTTCTGGTGCTGATATCGAAACGATCGCACACACCGCGCGTAGGCACTCTGTACTAACCAAGCGAGAAATCGACTTGGCGGGCGTGGCTGAAGCAGTTGTCAACAGTGAGACCGGAGTTCCGGTGCTTCCTCCCCGAGAAATCCTTTCTCCAGACGCCAGGCGGGATCTTGCATTGCGTCTGAGCGCGAAAGGCCTCAACGCCCCAAAGATCGCGGACCTTCTTGGTGTCACGAGACAGTGGGCTCTCAAGCTCCTGAAGAATGAGGAGAGGGGCGATGGCTGAAAACCAAGGACAACCTCTCCTTCGACCAGCGTTGCGCTTGATGATCGAACCTGTGCCGGATCCCGTAGAGGGCCGCGGCAAAGGCAGAACAACGACCAAGCTCGAACGACTTGGGGAGCAGCAGGAGCACTTGGTAAGGCGGCTGCAGCAGCTTGACCGGCGTCGGGAAAATCTTACGCTCCACGGAGGCAAGACCCTTCTGATCGTTCGCATGTTTGACGACTCCCTCGCGCAAACACACACGCCTACGGACCTCTTTGACGTGGAAGCTGGCTGTCGGTTTGTGGCACCTCGCTCTGACGGTTATCTCGTCGAAGTAGAGGTTGGAAAACTGCAGGTACTCGCGAAGCGAGTCGCCCAAGCACCCAATTGGGCTGTGAAAGCCGACATTTCTCGAGTCGAGACAATCAGGAGATTTCAACAACGTGAGGTACTGAGAGGGAGAACTCTCGACCAGCTCTGGGACCGAGCGATGGAGGATGAGTCCGGACGCTACTTCCTAATGTGGCTGCGACCCTACCACGATGACGAGGCGCGAGAAGAACTCCTCAAGTCATTCCAACGCCTAACTCAAGACCGCGTGATAGTACCGGTCCTGAGTGCACCTCAGACTGAGGCACCTGTGGAGCCTCAGCGTGGCATCACGAGTGGGGCCCGGTTACGAACGACGAGCATCACAAGAGCAATGGGCAACTACCGGCGAACCCCTGGCGTAGGGCGGGCCGTCGTGAAACTTGCGAGCCAATCTGACCTGTTACGTCTTGTCGCCTCGGGAACGGTATTTCGACTCGACCCGGTACGGCCAGTTCGGGTGACTTCCGGTCAGCCCGGGGTTACGGCGATGCAGGTTCCAGTGCTACATGACGCGCCTGTCGTAGCCGTTATTGATGGAGGCTTGCACGATCCCGCCTACAAGGCAGCCGAAGCATGGTCCATGCCACCGATCGTATCTGCTCATGAGGCAGATCAGATGCACGGCAACGCAATCAGCTCGCTTATCGTCCATGGGCATGAGTTAAACAGTCATCTTGATCTGCCCGCTCTTGGTGCTCGGGTTGGCACTGCCCAAGCTGTGCCCCATCGCTCCAGCAACACCTTGATGAAGCCGGATGACCTGCTCGATATGTTGCAAGCTATGGCTGTCCGACACCGCGAAGCACGGGTTTGGAACATGTCGCTGAACCTCGATGAGCTCGAAGATGAGCCTGGGCAGATGAGCGATCTTGGACATCAACTTGCGGGACTCGCCCGGGCAGCTGGCGTTCTGCCAGTCGTCTCAATTGGAAACATTTCCGGTCAGAATGATGTACTTTTGCCACCAGCGGACTGCGAGGCAGCACTCACGGTCGGTGGCCGTTTGGCTACCCGCAAGGGGGGCGTGGGGGCACACTGCCCAAAATGCTGCCAAGGACCTGGGCCTGAAGGTATGTTGAAGCCCGAAGTATCTTGGTTCTCGCGCCTGAGCGTGCTTGGAAATCAGCAGATGGTTGGCAGCAGCTTCGCAACAGCCATGGTGAGCGTGCTCGCGGCACACACGTTTGACCGTCTGAAGTCCCCTACCCCCGATCTCGTCCGGGCTCTCCTGATCAATCGTAGCGAACTTGATGGACACGACCCGAGGCTCGGCTGGGGCACCCCTTACGATGGAACGCCACCGTGGGAATGTGCGCCTGGAACGGTGACAATGACCTGGCAGGCTGCCCTCTTGCCCGGATTAGAGTATCACTGGGACGGGATCCCGATTCCAGCTGAAATGTTAGACGGCGGTCGAATGAAGGGTGGCGCGACACTGACCGCTGTGCTCGAACCCTTGGTGTCCCCGTTTGCAGGGCCAAACTACTTCTCGACCCGCGTCGAGGTCGCCCTGCAGCACATGGATGCGAATGGCAAATGGCAAAACCTCCTTGGCACGATGAAGGAATCGACACTCGCCGAACATGATGCTCGGAATGAACTGAAGAAGTGGCATCCAGTTCGTCACGTCAAGAAGAACAAATTCAACAAAGGAGTCGGCGGCGGAGAGTTGCGGTTGCGAGCGCGTCTTTACACGCGCGACCTTTTTCAGCCCGGGCTCCCGAACCGAACAAACATGGCACCACAGAACGTTGCTTTCGTTCTGACGCTGAAAAGCCCAACCGCTGCATCAACGATTTATGACTCCACCGTTCGCAATCTCGGAAGCTTCGTGGAAAGCGCTGTGTTCGAGCAGGACGTGACAGTGGTGAACGATATGTAAATCAGATCTGAGCGAGAGCAAACGACTCTAGCGTCGACCGTTGATTAGGGACTCAGCATCCGCCAGTCTAAAAAATTCTGTCTGGGTCCTGCGTCAGGGGCTGGCTAATGGGATCCCACCCAAGATCAGCCTATCGAGAGCCTTGTTAGCGATGTGAAGGGTCGCATCAAGCACCTAGCAGAAGCCCACCAGCACTTTGATCACCTTCTCTGCCCTATAGTCGGTATATCGATTTCGAGGAAGCAGAACTGAGTCTTTGTTCAATGGTCGGATAACGTACTATGTCAGTCCCAAAGATAAGCTCTTGATGTTGATACCAGAGCTCAAATTCGTCAGGGCGGGACGGACATTCCAGCAGCTCGGCATGGTTGGAACTACAGCGAGAATAGTCATTGCGGCCTAAAACTACTTCAGGTTGCGTCCGCCGGGATGCTGCATATCTCCGGCTGAAGTGAACCCTGGACATTGAACAGCGTTCGTATCGTTTGGAGTGGCATCTTGCCACTCGGTCTTGTAAGCTAAGCCAATTGGATCGACGTAATGGGGCAACGCGTTCAATGGTTCTGGAGGTTCAAACAGTGAAGGGCGGGCACACGGCTGTGAAAAGGGCAAAGGCTGGTTCGGCAAAGACCGAGACCGGATCAGGCGTCTTTCGCTCTACGCGGGCTGTCAAAATGTCGAAGGCAGCCGCAGCGTCGACACTCACCCCGCGGCCCGTGACCAAGCGCGCGAACGTTAGCTCGGCTCAAGCTGAGAGTGCCGTGAGGGCATATCTGGCCCACAAGACCATCTAACGCGTGGCGGCGACGAACAAGTACGCCCGCGACGTCTTCATCAACTGCCCCTTTGATGACGAATTCGCGCCAGGCTTCCGCGCCTTGGTTTTCGCGGTGATCGCCTGCGGCTTTCGTGCCCGCTGTGCGCTCGAAATGGCTGATGCCTCTGAGACCCGGATCGACAAGCTCTATCGGATCATCGAGCAGAGCCGGTATGGCATCCATGATCTCTCCCGGACCGAGTTGGATCGCGTGAACGCCCTTCCCCGATTCAACATGCCGCTCGAGCTCGGTATCTTCCTCGGCGCCAAGCACTTCGGAGATGGTGACCACAAGAGCAAGCGTTGCCTGCTGTTCGATGTCGAGCAATATCGGTTCCAGAAGTTCATCTCCGACCTGGCAGGAATGGACATTGAGGCCCATGCTGGCAATCCGCGCCGAATGGTGAGCAAGACGCGCGACTGGCTCGCAACAGTGTCACGTCGCAAGACCATTCCATCCACGGCTGCCCTGCTCAAGAGCTATGACCTCTTCGTTGAAGGGCTTCCGGAAATGGCCGCCTCCCTGGGCTTCGATGCAAAATCTCTCGCCTATCCCGATTATGAGCGCTTCGTTATTGCATGGGTGAAACAAAGTGCGGCTGCATCCAAGGGGGTGCGGTGACCGTTTTCGAGTTTGATCGTATGGACGTCTGGGCTGGAGAGCTGAGGAGTCTCCTCTCCGATGAACTGCCCGATCACATCGAAGCGACTCTGAGAAGTGCCGAATTCGAATACTACGAGGACGCTTGCGACCTGCTCCTGGAGCAAGTCAACCGCGAGCGCATCCTCAGCATCGTTTCCGACTGGCTCAAATCCAAACCGATGATCGGCTATCACGGCTCGCGCCTGACCCCATCGGAGATTGAAGGCGTAAGGGCAAGTGGGCTCCGTCGCTTAGTGGCGGCGAACCGTGGCGAGCGTCTGGCGCAGATCCTGTCCTCACATCCGAGATGGCCTGAGGTCGAGGTTAAGCTGATAGACGCCTTAGTCGAGTTTGGACCTGGTATGCGAGCCGGCCGTCGTGAGGGCCAAGTCCATCTGACCCTCTCCCGGGCTGCCTTGACCCGCAGCTTCAATCATTATCTGGTGATGGGATCTGAGTTCGACGGCCGTCTCGCCCATCATCTTCTGGGGGACGATGGACACGATCTCCTGCGCCACCATGGGCAGGCGGTCTTGTTTCGCGTCCACGTGCCTGCTGGGCTCGCCCTATCCGCCTGCAATCCATATGGCGCTCCCGGGGGAGACCCACCCTCCCCGGTCCTCCATGTTTTGAGGGCCTGGAGCTACGGCATTGCTCATCCTGACTTCGACGCAAGCAGCATAAAGCCCGATATCGGAATGGTGTTCCGGGAAAACATCCCGAAAGAATGGATCGAGGCAGCCATCCCCATCACCGACGATCTGCTCAGCCATTACCGTAGTTAGCCTGCGGACGAGTTCAAACCTACAAGGCAAGTCGACGATGAACAGCCCGCTTATGGACGCCTTGGCAAAATTCGAGGCAGCAGAAGCCAATCTCGTAAAACTGGAACGGCTCTGGGACGAGCTCCAAAAGCTGTTCCCACCAGGGAATGTCCTCGATAGCGACCCAGAATACGAGGATCGCTGTCGTTTATTCGCCACTGTGCTGAAGGAACTCCCCAAGATTGATGGATGGAAGCCAGATGTCACACCGCCAGATCCAGCTGACGTAACCCAAACTCGGCTTGATTTCATGGAACTCGGCGACCCGTTTGCAGAGGCACAGTTCGAGAGTGGGCTTTGGGCAGACGGTCGCCAAATTCGGGAGTATAGGTTCCGGCTGAACCAAAAACGCCGAGCTCTTATCCGAGATGCCCTGATCAGCCTCATAGATGCGATCGACGCTGAACTGTATGCCATCCGTCAGGAAGTCGGGGATGCGGAACCAAGTACGGATGTCAAAAGCCCCCGGTGGCAGGACCTTCGCAGCCGCGTCAATCAAATCGAAGTTTTGTTGGGTAGCAGCATGGGAAAGCCCCAGCGATGGAGTGACCTCCTTCGCCACCTGCATTTTGGATACGTAGGAGATTTGCGCGACATTGAGGTTAACGACTGGCCGGTCGTAAAGGAAGCTTTGAGAACAGGCTTGTATGGCCTTAACGAGCCTCTGCCAGTGGGTGTTGATGACCTCTCAGAGCTTGTTGCGTCAAAGCCCAATGGCACAGTCACAACGGAGCTCGCCTGGCGAAACATCGACGACGAGGGTTTCGAACGGCTCTTGTTCGCATTGATCGCAGATGAGCCAGGATATGAAAATCCTGAGTGGCTGATGCAGACGCGTGCGCCGGACAAAGGGCGAGACCTGTCAGTGACCCGTATCAGAGCTGACAGACTGTCCGGTACATTTCGTGAGCGGGTCGTTATCCAGTGTAAACACTGGCTGGGAAAGAGTGTGGCGCTCCCCGATGTTGCAGGAACCAAGGACCAAATGAGCCTATGGGCAGATCCACGTGTCGACATTCTCATTGTTGCGACGAGCGGACGCTTCACAGCCGATGCCGTTCAGTGGGTCGAACGTCATAATGGCGCTGGGATCTCGCCTCGCATCGAAATGTGGCCGGAGAGCCATCTTGAGCGTCTTCTCGCCGCAAGGCCTCATCTCATCGCTGAATTCGGACTGAGATAAGCTGACCGAGAGCTCATCTAGAAGTGTCCGGAATGAAGCTGCGTAACTATCGATACCCGTTTGAGGGAAGTTCCGTCGCTGCAGAGAACAGGCCATGGAACCACATGCCCTACCCAATCCTGAGTGTCTTGTTTTCTAAAGGTTTCGGGAACTTCACCCACTGATGCAACAGAATTCGTGGGGAAGTTCCTGGCAATCTGTGGGGGATAATCGAGCACATTGCGTGACAAGCAGGTCGATGTCGACCTGGATAACACCCGATCTGCATGCTGGCAGGGACTTCGACTTGGTGACTTCAGTCTACTCCAGAGGGACTAAACCATTCGCAGCTGCCGCGTACGGAAGCACGTTGCCATCGCATTTTCTCATAGGATAAAATCTCTGCGCAGGAGCAGAGCATGTCATCGTTCGCCCGCTCGGGTCATTGGAGAACCAACCAGAACGGCACGACCTTCTGGGTCAGCGAGCATAATGTAACGCGAGACAATTGGCCGTCGGGCATACCTCGCCCTGCGGAACGTATTTACAAGTCCTACGAGGTCTACGGCGGATCTGTGCATGGGATTACCATCCCGAATGCACGGTGTCCCGTCTGCCAGTCCCCGGTCTTTTTCTTCGAAGCCTACAACAGAGGACGTGTCTTCTTTGACGAGTTCGGCCCGCCATGGCCTAAGCACCCTTGCACGGATTCGGGTGCTTCAGCGATCCACGGCTTTGATAGTGCATCCTCAATCGAGAACTGGATCCGATCCAGGCGTGCTCTTCATGGAAACGCTCCGGAACATCACCTAGCGCTCCGCCCAGGGTATGTAAGAGGATCGGCAAAGGTGGTGAGGCGTGGCGATGATATCATAGTGGTCGTGAGCTTGGCCGATGCAAAGCGGGCTTTTGTTATTGAGTCCGACATCAACGGTAAGAAGCCCATCACTGTCTACTTCAAGGCAGTAGGGCCTCAAGCCATTCCGGAAGGCCTCCACTACACCGACGAGCGGTTTGGAGACCACTGGGTCAGAGTGCTAGCTGAAGTTGATCTGCCTAGTGAAATAGGTCTGAAAGACCTCCCCGCGGCATCTCAAGCAATCCTCCCCGAGATCAAAGCCTGGCTGAAAAGGAATATTCCAGAAGCGCCGCCCCTGATCCGGGTCCGGAAGGGGAGATGGGATATCGGCTTTGTTACACGGATTGGGCAATCGCGCCTGTTCTTGTTTCCGGCGACACCTTGGTTCATCCCGCGGGACGAGTTTTCCGACACCGATTGGTTGGCCCAAAGGAACAGCTTAGCGAAACAACAAGTGAACGATTGGTCGAGGTGGGTTCTCAAGAAGCTGGAGGGGAATGACCGCATCCCAAAGCATGACCTCTACCGAGACGTATTCGTATGGTTTCTGCCAGGCCAAACTGGGACTGCTGATCTGTCCATCATATTGAACGATCTAACAGTTGGCTCAAGACCTATCCCTCCAGATGCGGCAGCAGTGATACATCAATCTGATCGACTACTAGGCCGCAATCATGCTCAAGCTGTCCAGCGCGATTTAGGCGAGTATCGGTCAATCCAAGAGACGAAACATAGCTTCGTTGATCTCGCTCATGTGGAACACGCCCTCCTAGCGAACTTCGCATTGAATCATTCCGGGCAATGGCTGGAACGTCTATTGGCTGAGAGGGGGCTCATAAAGATCCGAGACAACCTGATCACCCAGGGCGTGAGATTCGTTTTCATGGGGACCAAGTCTCATTCGCCAAAAGAGTGGGGATACCAATTGGTCATGAGGGATGGAGTTCCCCGGATCGTTATGCTCCACCTATCTTCTCGCGAGAAAGGAATGGCCGTTGTCAGGTTCGCCAAATCCGCTATTTACTGGGATGAGGCTCAGACGCTTCAATTTCTCAAAAAGCCAAACGATCTCTTTTCATCAGAGGCCTGACACCGCTGCAGCCGCATGCCGCCCTAGCGTCCTTCAACAACCGGATGCAGATCATCGTGGCATGGCCGGGCAAGCGCTCAAACGCAAAGCCATTGAACTTTTCCATGAGGGTTAGGAGAGGCAAAGACGATCCGTCATTCCGGACGTCCTGACCTTCCGCTTAGACCCGATGGAATCCGAGCTGGATCCGGGGCTCTGTCGCGAATTTGGACGAGTACACAAAGAGGGCCATTTCGTCCGAAGTCCTTACGCAGCCAGGATGTTGAACTGCTCGGCGAGGGAGAGCTGTGACCGGCAGGTATACTTCGCCTGTCCTTTCCGCATCATGTGAACCATCTCAATCGCACTCAGGATCACCCGAGCGGATGCCATCGACTTGAACCCGAGCATGGGCCGGATCCGCCGCTTGACGGCCCGATGGTCCTGCTCGATGCGATTATTCAGGTAGGCACTTCTTCGGATCCGGATCGGCTTCAACTGACGTCCTGATCTGTCCTGGAGGCGGTCTATAGTATCGCAGGCCAGAATCGCTTCGCGATTGGTCTGGCTGCCGTCAATCACAATCCGCTCCGGCCGGCCATGTCGCTTAAGGGCCTTGTGAAAGAACCGCTTGGCCGCAGCGAGATTGCGCTTTTCGCTGAACCAGAACTCGACCGTATCACCGTTGCTGTCGACCGCGCGATAGTGATACATCCAACGCCCTCGGACTTTGATGTACGTCTCGTCCATGTGCCACCTCCCGGTGACGGCTCTCTTGCGCCGATTGAACTGATCGAGCAGTTCGGTCGAATAGCGCACAACCCATCTGTGAATGGTCGCATGATCAACCGAGATCCCGCGCTCGGCCATCATCTCTTCCAAGTTCCGGAGGCTCAGGCCGTAAGCGAGATACCACCGGACACACAGCAGGATTCCCGAGCGATCGAAATGACGGCCTTTGAACATCATAAACCTCCGGAGGTTGCCGGAGGAGTAAATCGAACTCAGTTACTAAACGGTTTGCGACAGTTCCTCAAGGCGGGCGAGCCTCTCGCGGTCCCTCTCCGAGAATTGCGTCTCCTGAACCTACTCCAAATATTGATGGTAGGGTTTTTTGCCGGCTGGCAGTCCTCAAGCAATAACACTGAGTCTTTGAGAGAAGGAAAGTCAGTGTGTATCTTGAGGTGCTGGTTCAATAACTGCCAGCCCAGAATCAAGTGCGTAAGGCGTGATTGAGTGGAACCAGCTTTTTACTTGCGAATTGATTCGGCCTTTTGCGCTAATTGATTCTGCTTAAAGGAGTTTTCCAACGGAGAATCCAGTTATTGTGAATGGATTCTTGCGTTCCGACTCCACAGCCACCTCAGAATCGGGCATTTCTCGAAATGCTACGAGAGTGATGGGTAGGTGTCATGCCTGTTGGAAAAGAGACGACCGCTGTTCAACGCCTCCGGAAAACCCGCCGTGAGCGGGGAGACCGGGAAATGAACGTCTGGGTCCCGGGACTTCTCGGCACCGCGATCGACGATGCTGTCGAGAGTGGTCGTTTCAAATCCCGCCAGGAGGTCATCACCCACGCTCTCGAAGCCATGTTCGATCAAAAGGACCGAAATGTCGTGACGTAAATCAGGCAAAGCAAAAGGCCCACGAAGCTGGAAACTTCGAGGGCCTTTGGAGCTACCCGCAAGGGACGGCAAGAAAGATTGATTGGCGTCATCTTTATGCCATCCCGACAAACTGACTGTCAAGAGCATCGGTTTCGGTGAACGCTCCCACTTTGCCCTCAACAAGGAGGGACCGATGCAACTCGCATCGTCAGGAGGCCGGCGGCTGAGACATGCTGCTCTGGCCGCAAGAAAGCTTGCGCTCGAGGCTGAGCGCACGGTCACGCGAAAAGAACTGTCGGCCGCCGCCCGTGAGGCCAGCAAAGCGCTCGATCTGCGACCCGCCCAACGGGCGGTCCTGTCCGAGCTTGTGGCCTGCTGGGGCGAGCAGGAGTGGGAGCGGCTTTTGGTGTGGCCATCCAATGACTACCTGATCAGCCGCACTGGCCTGACCGAGCGGGCGATCCGGCGCATCCTGCGCCAGCTCATCGATCTGCAGCTGATCAGCCCAAAGGACTCGCCCAACGGCAAGCGTTACGCGGTCAAGGACTTGGCCGGACAGGTCGTGGATGCCTTCGGGTTCGATCTGACCCCCGTTTACGCCCGCAGAGGCGACTGGGTTGTGAGGCTCATGGAGCAGAAGCAACTGCGCGAGGTGCAGAAGCGCGCGTTCGACGAGGTCACCATCTGCCGGAGAGCGACGGAAGAGGCTCTGAGCGCCATGGTCGAGCACTTCCCAGAGGTCGACCTGTCCGCGTTGGAAGACCAGCTGAGATCACTACAGGCCCGCACGCCAGCCCGGTCTAAGGTGACGCTGCCGGCTGACCTGCTGGAGGCCTGGCAGCTGTTGAGAACGCAATCAGAAGAAGCCTTCTATAAAGCGGGCAAAGCCGGACTCGGAGTCCGTCACACTAATAACAACAACGGATCTCCTAGTGAGCCTTGTAACAAGGGCTTTCCGAAGAAAGCTGAGGCGGTTCGTTCAACCGAACAAACGGCGGAGCATCTATCACCGGAATTGATCCTTGAGGCCTGCCCCACCCTGGGCGACTACGGCCAACCGGTGCAGGATCTGGCCGACATCGTGTCTGCCGGCCGCTACCTGCGGGCTTCCCTCGGAGCACACGAGAGCGCCTGGGCCGAAGCGGTGGAGGACATCGGCACGGTCAGGGCGGCCATTGCGGTGATCTATGTCCTGCAGCTCTACGAGGATGACGTCGCCAGGAATGGCGGAGAGAGCCGGATCAAGAACCCAGGCGGCTACTTCCGCGCGCTGACCCGCATGATCAAATCCGGCAAGATCGACCTCGCCGTCGAGCTCTTGGCTATGAGGAGGCGGAGAATGTCATGAGGGGGCCATTCACGACAAGACGGCTGATTGGTCCGCGTGCCGGGTGTCAGAGGGATCAGGAATCGCAAATGAAGAGTGAAAAGTATGGTGTCGCTTTCAACCAATCGTGGGCGGGCTCTTCCTCTACGTGATCTTCGAGCAATATTTGATAAAGACATATGTACAGTCCGAGGCGAGTGATTAGGGCCTGTGAGTTGCTCCGATGACAATCTGACGGCTGGGTGCATCACTGTTGTGAATCAGTGATGCTGAGATGATTCAAGACTTTGATTGGACCGCAACACATGGGTTGCGCAACATGGAGGCATGTCCCAAGACACGATCCAGTACCTAGTCCTCGATAGGCTCGATCCGAGTTGCAATATGGCTCGCTACTATGTGCTGTCGGTTGAAGCCAGCCTGTTTGGTGATGCGACACTGATCCGCGAGTGGGGTCGCATCGGCCGGCCGGGGCAGAGGAGAATCGAGCTCTACGAGGATCAATCGCGTGCAGTGGAAGCTCTCGAAACTTGGCTCCAGCGAAAGCGGCGCCGCGGCTATCTGCTGAGAAGCGGGTAACGACAAGAGTAACCCTGAGGACGTTCGGTTCATCGGTCTTTTTCCAAATTGAACCCCATCTTTCACGCCGGTTTGATGAACCTATGCGAACCAGCTCTTGGCCTGCTACGGTGCCTCGGCAGGACCGCTTTCATCAGGCAGGACTTCAAGCGCTCCCCGAGCTACTATCGAACGCTAGCAGCCAAGCTTCACATATAATACGTGGTTGTGAACGGGGTGAGCATGCGGGACGAAGAGAATACGCTTGGGGATGGGACAGTCACGACGGGAGCCGCTGTCTTCCGTCGTGCTCGACGCCGAGACAGTTCAAGCTATCGGAGTCGAGCAAATACAAAATGCCAAGCATGAGGCCGCAGCATTTCTCGAGCTTATAGAGAGCTTGCGGTCCCTGCTTCAGACCTACTATCCGCCTCATCTGATCGCGGTGTTGGCCGGTTGGGGTCTTCGCACCGGCGTAGGGTCTCAGGGTGTTAGGGGCGAGACAATGATCAAAGGAGTATCTCAGCACCATGCCGAACTCCTTCAAGCTGTTGCCTTGACACTACCAGCGGCTGAATGGGGGCAAAAACCAGCGGAGATGCGGGATATCCAGAAGACAATTGATGCCACACAAGGAGTTGCCAAAGCTTTCGTCGCAAAGCGCATGGTTGCTGCGGAAGCCATTACCGATCCCCTGGCTGCCACGAAGCTCTCTTTGCAGGAGCGCCTCCGCATACACACCCAGATGGTGCGCAACTGGGGACCCTACAGATTGATGCTTCGGATCTTGTCCGATCTCTATAAGCCGCTCAACGCGGCGATGCGCGAGCACCATGGATTTGGCGCGCTTGATGTGATTGTGGTTGCCGAGCACACCGTGGCAAGCATCGAAGCGCAGGTGAATGAACGCTTCCGGCTGTTGAAGGATATTTTCAAAGCCCGTACAATCTCCGAACTCGTCTACGATTTCTTCGGCCGATTTCCTGGGGTCGACGGCGATCCTGCAGAGTTTCTCTCCGCCCTTGACCCTAATGAACCTCTGGAGTCAGTCCGTGCGCGTCTGCTTTCGCACGCTGACCGTTGGCTGGTAGTCAATTCGATCGCGTCTGTGGCGTCCATTGCCGCAGATAGCGGCCTCTCCGAAGCCCAGACGCGGGCGGTTTTGGATCGCCTCAGCCTGCGGCCGGGCGACCTGTCGGAGGATAACCCCGATCATCTTTTTCTTGCTAACCCGGTATGGACGAGGCCCGGGGTCAAGTTCGGAGACGAATACTTCTTCGCCTTTCCGCAGACAGTGGTCAGCTTCCTGCACCAGATCCTTCGCCTGATGTGTGAGGAAGCTGGCTTGAAGGTCGCCCTGGAACAGCGACGGTCGATTTTTCTGGAACGAGAGGCACTCCGCATTGTCAGTCAGGCCCTGCCTGGGGCCCTGGTGAAGCCGTCAGCCAAATGGGCATGGCAGGACGGTAACTTCGAAACTGATGTCTTGGCGATACTAGATCGGACAGTGGTGATCGTGGAGTGCAAATCAGCCTCTCTGTCGCCGCAAGGCTTGAGGGGTGCACCAGAGCGCGTCCGCCGTCATGTCATCGACCTGATAGCCGACCCCTCCATCCAATCGTCCCGTCTGGAGGGTGTGATTGCCCGGGCATGTGGAGGCGACCAAGATGCGCTTGCCATCGCGCACGGTCTTGGTCTGGATCCGGCGGAGGTCGACACGATCATCCGGATTTCGGTCACGTTGGACGATCTAACTGTACTTGCCTCAGCTGAAAGACAGCTCAAAGCTGCCGGCTGGATCCCCGAAGGACTTGAGCTGGCGACGACGCTCAATATCGCTGATCTTGCTTGCGTCGCCGACATTCTGACCCGCCCGTCGCAGTTTCTGCATTATTTCAGTCGTCGCCCGCAGGTGCAGAGGGCTGCTAATGTCCTTGGCTTCGAGCTCGACTTCCTTGGGCTTTACCTTGCCACCAGTTTCGACATGGCGGCCGCTGACGGACATCGTCATCTGATCATCACCGAGATGTCGCGAGACGTCGATCTCTACTACCAAAATATTGAGATCGGGCATCCGAGCGATAAACCCGCCCCATGGCTTGATCCGTTTTTCGAGGCGCTTCTCAGTCAGCTCGAGAGACGCCGGCCTCGAGGGTGGACGACGATGGCCCAGGACCTTCTCAACATTGGATGCATCGATAGTCAGATCGCATGTGTTGAAGCCCTCGAATCATTGCGGCTAAGTGTCTTACAGTCTTCTGGAGATCCCAATTATTTGAATGTGCTTGTCGCGATGCCAGAGCATGCGCCAGACCTGGCCATTGTTTTTTACGTGTTTCCTCAGGCTGATCGGGCGAACAAGAACGGCATTGTCCGAAACTTCATCGAACACGTGCTGTCTCAGTCGGGGCGATCACGATGCCTGTTCATCAGCCGCATGATCGAAACCTGGGATACCAATCAGTATGACGCAATCGGATTGGTATGGACCTTTGACAGCTAAGCGGTCTCCTGCTGCGAGCGAGCTCTTGACCGCCCTGGGCCTTCCGAGCGGTTCTGACGTAGCGAAAAGGAAAGGCCTCTCGTCTGAGCGTGGTGTCCGAGCACGATCCTCGATCTCGATCAGAATGCCGGATCGCTTTGGCCCATGGGGCGTGGAGTAAGACCAAGCATCCTCGCGAGCACGCTGTCCTGACCGTCTTGGTCGAGGCGCTGAAGGCTGGCCACGTCCTGCCATGTTGTGGTCTTGCCGAGAGCCGGCAGCTTCTTGTCCTCATCCATGAAATCTTCTCACTGAACCTGCTGATGGCCTACTAACTTTGCGCCTACAGTAGCGGCCGAAAAGTGCACGTCACCGATGACAATCATTAGTAGACATTGTCACTTGTAGCGGTCCATCCGAACCGGATAGCTCGTAACCCGTAAGGACAATGGCGCCCATCCCACAACCATGGGATCATCATCGCCCAGACGCACAACTTCAAGGCGGCGCAATCTGGTTCGGCGAAGGAAAATCTCACGGTCGCCCTCCTACCGCTCTAAGGCACGACTGTCCCGAGCTTGTTCCTGGCGTTCACCCGTAGGTGAAAGTTACCGAGGCCAGACATCCCGCGCTGCCAATATGAGCGCCCGTGCTTAGGTCGCAGTATTGGGAGGATGCCATGTGTCGATACCAAGAGCGTGTATGTGTCGGGGTGATTGGCCTTTGCCTTTCGTTGCTTTCGGGGAGCCATGCCGCGGCATCCTGTAGTCAGCTACCTGTTGATTGTTCTACGTTCTATATTGGGAGCACCCAACGCCAAGTACCTTCAGTTCGGATAGCACAGACACTCGAGTACGATGACATCCTACTGAACCTACCTCCTCTACCTCAGTTTCCCCCGGCACCCACGCTGCCTTTACCGCAATTCCCACCAGCACCTGAGATCAACATCGATCCCGGCAAGATTTTCAGGGATGCGATCGAACAGACGGGCAACTTGGTCGGAGGAGTGATTGAAGGGTTGAAGCAAATCGCTGACCGGACCGGAGATACCCTGCTTAGACAGGCAGCGGTGAATGCCACGGAATTGCTACGTAACGTAGAGGAGAATACGAAGAAGGCTGTCGCCGATGCGTTGGCCTCGACCGACAAGGCAGTCGCCGACACCTCAAGGAACATCCTCAAGTCGATCAATGACGGCATCGATGCCGGCCGTGCACTGGAACGCTTCGGACAGCGCGAGATCGCCGGAATGAACGACGTCTTGGCGAATACCCAACGCCGCCTTTCTGAGGGCAAGATAGTAGACGCGGTATGGCACTCAATGACCGAGAAGGTATCCGGCTCCGTCGACAATGGCTTGGCGGCGACAGAGGAAAGCGAACTGATCGACCAGGGCGTGCAATGGGCAGCCACGGCCGCCGGTGGCCCTGGAGGTGCCGCTCTCTATGTTGCCGTGAAAGAATACAAGCGCACGGGCAATCTCGAGGCCATGATGAGGGCAGGAGCGCTGGCATACGCCAGCAGCGCCGGCCTCGGCGACATCTCGAACATGCCAGCAAGCAGCGTACCTGACGCCATGAAGAAGGCAGCGATGGCCGGCACGTACGGAGCAGTTGCCGTGGCGGCGGCAGGCGGGAATACCGATCAGATGACGCAGGCCTTCCTCAAGAGCGGTGGAACCGTGCTTGTCCAATCAGGACAGGATTATGTGGGAAAAAATTACGTCGATCCGGCACGCAAGAGCCTGATGAAGGGCGGCGACGTATATTGCGCACGAGCGTCCGGACTGAGCTGTAAGGAAATCGGGGACTGGTACCAGCAGAACTCCCAGAACCTGAAGGAAATCAGGGATCGCACGCAGCGAGTGGTAACCCAACGACCTACCGTGAAAGTTTCAAAGGACGGACAATGGGCGGTTAGTTGGCAGACCTTCAAGCTCAACAATGGCCAGGAACGTGTCCTGGCCGTTCTCACGGACATCGGCAAGGACACCAACTACCGCCGTTCAATCGACCAGATCGCCGCTCTGACCAAGCCGGCACAGGGTAGGCAAGGGGATTGGGTCGCCGTCGGGGATATGGGCGTGCCACCCAAGTTCTTCACGCGGGTGCGGCCGGACCGTGGGAATGCGCGTCCCCAACAAGGTGACATCCTCAAGGCGAACAAGATGGTGAACATACGTCTCGGCGCAGGCGTGTGGAAGTACACGGCCAGGTGCCTGAAGCCGGGTCAGGAAATCAGGGTCGTTGCCGTCCAGCGGGAAACCCAGAGGGGTACGAGGAATACGCAGGACTGGGTGCGGTTTGCCGCGGTACCTGGGGCAGGACCGGATAGCTCCTTGTCATCCCCGTGCAACATCAGTGAGCGGGTCGCCGAGAACCCTCAGTAGGCGCCGTATGGAACCCGTGGCTCCTTTCATCCTCCCGGGGGCAGTCACTTTCGTCAGATGAGCCGGATGAAGGGCTTGGCCAGCATGAGCCAGATGATGGCGGCTACCGCGAAGAACGCAGGAAATCCGAAGGCGAACCATACCCTGAAGTGGTGGTAATAGCTTTGAGGAAGCGCCTTCCCTTCCGTAACCGCAGTACGGGCGTGGTCACGCATCTTGAGCTGGATCCACACCACCGGGAGCCAGAAGACCCCCGTGACGACGTATAGGACCAACGAGAGGATGATCCACCCCTCGGTGAGAGGCGAGAGGATCTCGTGAGCAAGCCACGCCCCCGTAATCGCGCAACCGATTACGGGGGCGTGGCCGTGAAGAGCATGTCCGCGAGGACGAGAGTCACGGCGACATGCGGGATCAGGCGGGGACCGTTTGTCCGATGAGCAACCAGCATGAAGAACGCGATGCCAGCCGACGCTGCCTTCGTACAGGGATGGCCACATAATGACGTTGGCGACGTCGCTCTCGTTCCTCGATCGTCATGAACATCACGCCTTTGGCCGAGCCAGGCTTCTGGCGCACGAAGAGGAGGCCCGCGACCGTCGCGCGTTGGCGGTTGCGAACGCGGTGGAGGTCGGCGCAGCTCCGAATCCGCGGCTCGCGCAATTCTTCACGTAGAAAGGTGAGAGGGTGCTGGCGCAGGATCAGTACCCTCGAGCGGTAGTCCTCAAAGACCTCCCGCCCCGTCATCGGCGTGAGTGCGACGGCAGGCTCCTAGGCTTCGAAGCGGATCACGCGCTCGCGTTCGTCGGCTGCCGCGAACAACGGCATTACCTCGTCCGACAGGCCCTTGATGGTCCAGAGCGCGTCACGCCGATTGATGTCGAGGGATGCGAAGGCATCGCCGTCGGCCAGACGCTCAAGAGTCGCCATAGGGATACCGGCGCCACACGTCCTCGATCGACCTATAAGGCTCGTCACCACGTGCGATTGGGATCATGCCGCCGTGATTCAACAATGACACAGGGGACTTACGCCCAAGCGCATCGTACGGCTTTCGCTCCTGTCTGTGGTGCGTCAAGTACAATCGACAGAGAGCACAGCTGCTAGGCCAATCGGTTTGATGCCAACTTCAATGAACCGGTGTGCTTTAGGCCGCGATGAATGACACGGATGGTTTTCGTTCCGTCCATGTCTACCATAGCGCAACAGATCAGAGAGCGGATGAATTCATCCGCTCAAAGTCTGAAGTCCTCTCGATATGCTGAGTAAACGGACGGAAGGATAGGACTATGGAGTCCCGCAGCGTCTCGAGCCCATCGGTCCAAAGTCACGCTTTCGGCAGCTTGCGTTCATGGAGCCACTTCAGCATCAGCTCAAAGAAGGCGCGATTCACCTTCGTGACACGAAAATATTGGGTCATGCCCACCGTGGACCAAATGATGATAGTCCAGAACTTCAATACGAGCGCTTGAAAGTCCGCGACCGTGACGGCGTAGTAACCATTCGCATCGTACGCCAAGCGAAGGTGCGATGTCGCGCCCTGGCGTTCCCACGTGTTTTAGTACTGCTGCTTCGTCGTATCGAAGACAGCTTGGTGCATTCTGACTTCGGGGCCACTTCCCTCAATGAAGGTCCACGTTCGCTGACCCTCTTCATCCCGCGGGAACTCGCCAGATCGGCACAGGAAGCCTGCGTATTGCTCAGCGTCGTCGGAGTCTGACCGGGTGTAGACGTGCTCACCATCTTCGTCGATGGCGCCATCCGTTTCAGACTTAGCATGGGGCACTCGCCGCGTGGGCTGTTCATGCGACGCCGATTGTAGGAATGGGTTACCTTGATGTTGGGTATTGATGGGCGGCTCGAATGGTGACCAATCGCCGAAGAGGGGCTCTTGGTCAGGTGTGGGAGCCTCGCTGACTTCGATGAGGATGAAAGACCCGGATTCTAAGCGTTCCCAACTTGATAGATCCGCAAGCTGACTTACGGTGGGCTTCGAGGATAAAATAGGGGTTGGCCAAGCGCAAGCGGTAGAATGAAACGAAATGCGGAATTCCCCTTTCATCTGGGAAAACGGGGTAAGTTGATATGAGCTGTCAGAAACGGTGGTGTACATTGAGTCCTCTCGCACAGAAGACTCACGCCGCCCGGACATAGAGCCGAACAGGTCGCGTGGGCCTCTGTATGGCGTTATTCCGGCGAGGGGCCGAGAAATTTAGTCAAAGACCAAATTTTTTGAAGGCCTATGGTGGTAGCGAGATCACACCCAGCAAATGCGAGCACAAACACGCGTCGGCAGTCTACCCGCGCCACCAGCAAAAGAACCTCAAACCCTCAGGGCCATGGGCGAACGAGGTCAGCACCTTATGCCCACCCATTTATATAGCCAGCCCCACATGGGCTCCGGTCCTCGTCGCTAGCCAGGCGGTCGGGGGCAGCCGGATCGCAAACCGAAGGGCATCGGTAGAAGTGACGCAAGAAGACGTGCGCCACAGGAGTGGGAGAAGGGTAACCCCGAACCCACAGGCGATATTGCTGTCGTTGGATCGTGCAGCGATGTCCGCCCGCGTCAGATATGAAGCGATATGTAAAGGCCGACCGCCTGACCCCGGCCTCCCCGCAAGAGGGTTATATCACGATCCAACGGCTAACCGACGGCGTGGCTCCGGGTTTGAGAGCAGCTTTGGTCAGCAGGCTTCGCCGCCGGGAGGCGAAGCCTTGCCTTCGGCAAGGAACAGCCTCCCTCAAGCGTCCACCAGGTTTGAAATCCAATTAACTGCAGAACTACAGCTTCCTCTAACCCTTTGCCAGAAAAGGTGGGAGGCTGAAGGAAGTGAAGGTCATAACTTGCATGATCATAGCGCTTAACTCGCAGGAATGCTTAGCCCTTCAGTTCACGGCGTCCCTGTGATTGACGCGGCTCGTCCTTATGGCGTGAAATTAAGTTTCTTATGCTTCTGCGGTGTTGAGGCTTACGCACGAAGGGTACACGTTGCCGGTGCGAGTTTAAGCGACATGTCCGAACATCAAGTTTGAATGAATAAGAACCCGCGTCCGTAATCCACTGTACACATTAGCTCAGCGACCCGACCGAATTTCTCCCATCAGGTAACTGAAGCATCAGGAACGGCCCGACTATATCCCACAGCCGGACGAAAAGTCCGGACGTTTTCGGGAACATTGCGTGGCTAGGTGGGGCAGGGTGACCATAGGCAAAAGTCGGCGGCAAATTCAAAGCCTCGGGGTATCTACGCGCTCGCTGGTGCCAGGTTTCCTAAGCCAGTCCCACCAACTCGGCGGAAGCCGTCGCAGGGTTTCTTAGCGAACCAGCATTCATAGGCGAGACAAGCTCGTGAAGGCCTAAGTCACATAAGGCAGCGTGCAATTGAGAATTGGAGAAACTATCATCATGTCTAGTACCGCACCCAAGATCGTCACCACCGAGCGTGAACTGTTTGACTGCCTCATTGGGTATATGCGTCGCATTGGACCCCCGCGGGCTTACAATCAGGCAGCGATTGATTTCGTTGAGTACCTGATCAAGAAAATCCCAGACAATCTCGATGACGCATTTTTGCGTGAGGACCTAGGAGTTGAGGAATCCCCTTTGACTGCTGTCTTCGAACAGACTGGATTGACTCAGCAAGTACAGGAGTACAGCTCGTTGTTGGTTGCCTTTGCAGCGCGTCTTTATGAGGAAATCTACCGGGACCCTGTCCGCTTAGAACAGGCCAATCGGCTAGCCATTTGCATTCTCGATCGGGCTTCACCTGATAAGTCGGCTGGTATGTTCATCGAGGAAGAGCGTGAAGAAGACATATGGCTGATCAGCACCGCGTTCCTTGAAAGTGAGGCTGGTATTAGGGTGGAGCTCAAGCAAGATAAGGATTTTGCGCGCTCCCTTTCGCTGTACTAAATAGGCATTCCCGAGACGCCGCTTGCGATCGTAGACAGATTGAACTCGTTATCGCTTGCTATATTCCGACTGCAAGTGGATTTACCCCGATGTCGCAGCAACGAATGTGTGAACAAGCTCCCGCCGACTGATGTATCTCCGGCACAGTCTTTCGAAGGCAAAGAGGAAGTTACCCCACTCAAGCTCAGAATGGCCTCGGCGAAAGGTCGCTTCCCACAGCTTCAGGTCGGGCGCGTCAACCTGTTGAAAGCGTTTCATGCGGGCTAACTTGTACTTAGAAATGCTTGTCTCACTGGATGTTAAGCCCGCTCCAACCTTCGCAGTGTTATAGAGAATGAGGTCATGCGTCGCGACATGCAACTGTGAAACAAGAGTTTGTTGATCCAACTTCTGGAAGTGAAGGCGGTGGTCCACCAGGAGCAAAAGCCTTGCTAGCGTCGAAGTGGATTTCGCATTCAGAAATTCGGCAAGCATTCGATGCAGCTCATAAGGATTCCGCGTCGTCCGGTTATCACCATCGCTTTCAAGGATAGGTTCAAACGTGTTCGTTGCTGAATCGATGCCATTGAAACATATATTCTCGAATGCTCTAAAGGCATCTTCCAAGGACCAATTCTGGCTTTGTTGATCAGCCACCTCTTGGAAGGCCGTCTTGAGCCGACGTTTGCCCTTCAAACGAGAGAAGTCGAACAGGGTGCTTTCAGTCATGAAAAAGTTGAGGACATGATTCGCATTTTCATGTGTGACTTCAGGCTCGCTGATCATTGTGGAGGCACTGGCCGCCGGCTCCCAACCCGCGAGCATCCTGGCCTCACTGTTCCATGGGATAATTAAGCAAAGGCGATGAATGTAGGGGCCAGACGAGATGGCTTTCAGCCAGCTTCCGAGATCCTTGTGCCAACCATTCGGTGACTCAACTCGGCTAACGTCACATATCAAAGCTGTCTTATCAAATGGAGCCAGAAGGGAATGCCTAAAGGGTGCCGATGCGAGGCCTGCTTCATCCACCTCGGTTACGAAGTAACCTTCACGGTTCAAGAATTCACTAATTTTAACCCGCACTCGCCGTCGGACAAAGCCCGAGCGGTAAACATAGATAATATCCCGCGTGCTTAGTAATCGAGCGCCAAGCAAGAAGTCGATGTCCAGCATGATCTACTCTTCAGACTGCCACCACCCCACCCAACCCCGGCGGCGATCATATGGGTCATCGGGCCACGAGGCTCGCAGTTCATTCAGTTTAGCTCGAAGAAGCTCTTCATGAGGCCCGCGGCCGTCAATATAGCGGTGACTGCTTGCTATTCTTGCCTCGGCCTCTATCCGCGCCTTCTTCATCTCTTTGCGATGTTCATACTCTGCAAACTCCCAGCCTCGATCTAGCCAATCCCACGCACTATCATCGAAGGCCGACAGTGGTGGAAGCCCTTCGCTTATGGCGTTGGCAATCGCCTGTGGTTGGAGACTAGCGGACAGATTGAACCGACGGGCATCACCTATAAGTCCAGCCCTCCTTAGTTGGCCTTTCGGGATCCCGATGAGCTCCCATAGTGGACGAACCTGTCCATTAGGAAGCTTCGTCACGAGGTCGGGGTCGACGCTGGCACAAAGGAAACGAAGACACTCCCAGTGCGCTGCGTGACGTTTCTCAGGCGACGTCGCGCGTTTGCGCAGGACTTCGACACTATCGTACGAATCTGGTCCAGATCGCTTGATCCGGCCCTCGATCCAAAGATGTGTATCATCGAACAGGTCAGGTGGGATGTGAGCGACGACTGTGCTGTATAAGCCTTTCTCTTCGTCATTTTCCAAAACGGAGATCCTATGAAGTGGATGTCCCTTGAAGCGAAGCCGCTCACTCAAGGCATGGGCGAAGTTTGTCGCTTGGCGGGCCGCGACCTTGGGTTCTTCAACCCCATGTCGTCGGTGCCACATGGTGATTTTGAAATTAAGCGACAGGCCATATTCTTGGGTCAGGAATGATCCAGCATTGATCAACTGCCGTACTTGATCGGCATTGAGGAACGCGGCTTTGTCTTGAGCAGCAGCAAGCGCTGTTTCAGTGTGTTGCCTTCCTTTGGGCTGAGAGCGAGTATTCGTCCGACGGTCGCGCTTACCTTTGTCCGAATAAGCGGCCTTTGGGGCTTCTGCTTCAGGCATCTGAACCTGCTCTCCATGACGTAGATCGAGAGCATTCACCGTTTCATGAAACAAGGCGAGGCTTGTCCGAAGTGAGGCTTCCGTTTGAGTGCTCTCATCCCGATGCCAAAAGTCCATCATTTGGCGCCAGAATGGTCCAATATCTGCATCGTACGGATGGAGGCGCTGACGAAATCCATCCAAAATCTTTTGGCGCGTAACCGTCGGAATCGATGCAATGATGGGATCAATGACGGCGGAAACCCCACAGATATCATTGTAGTAGGTTGCGAGTAAGAAGTTTTGTACGAGTCGGACTTTCGTTGCTGCCGACTCATGCCACTCATCGACGAACTTTACCTGTTCGCCCAAATCCCGTCGTGCGAGAGCCATGAAGAACTGAAGCAGGTGACCTTCATAGTCGCCCCCGAACTCTTCCTTCAGGAGGGTTGTGGTAATCGCTGATCCAGAGAGCCGTAGCTGATCGATTGCTTTGACTAGGTCACGGGCGTGCCGTCCTTTAAGCCCGACCAGGAGCTGAAGAGCATCATCCTCAATACAGATGTCCTCTTGGGTGGCGATCCTTCTAGCAAGATCTATTGCGGTCGAAGCTACCAATGGGCGCACTTCATGAAGCGTCAGACGTGATTGGACAGGGGCTGGAATCGCGTCGAGTTCGGTTGTTGCAAGGATTGCTAGAAAGCCAGGGGGTGGCTCTTCTAGTGTCTTTTTCAGAGCCTCAAACCCATCTGGCGTCACTTTATGGGCTTCGTCGATAAACATTACCTTGTAATTTGCGGAGGCGATTCCGAGCCCGCTTGTAAGATTGTTGAGGTGCTTCCGGATAGAGTCAACCCCACCTGCTAGGCCCGCATTGAGTTCAACCCAATTGAATGGCGCAGTCTCAGGAAACTCCTGGCAGCTTGGACACGTATGACAGGGCGAGCCGGTATCGGTTGGAGCGTCGCAGTACAGCGCCTTCATATATAGACGTGCGAGAGTCGTTTTGCCCGAGCCATGGCTACCATGCAGGAGAATGTTTCGCGGGATTTTGCCTCGTGTAATGAGCCGCGACAGAAACGTCACAACAGGCTTTTGCCCAACCACATCCTCAAATCGGCTTGGCCTGTATTTCAAATCGAGTGACAGGTGATCGTTCATAAATAACGCTTTGTTATATTGTGGTATATTTGAGCGCAGGACTAGAGGACATCAGAGCCATAATCTCACGTGACGACATCTAACTTGCAAGCCTAAAGCACCTAACATGCAGAAACAGAGCGCGAGATAGAATCCCTTTTGCGTCCCTCACGTTAAGAATGGTTGACTGAAAATATGCATGTCAAACGACAAATTTCGAAGAATGTTCAGCCGGAAGCGGGTGAAAATTTATTTTATCGATCCTGGTTGAAAGTACTTGAAACGCAACCAAATCTGAAAGGCCATCTACTACTATCAAACAATCATCAACTACACTCTACCTATATCTATCAACTACAGCTGACATCCATCCCCATTTGCTGCGGTGGACTATGAGTCATCAAAACTTGCTTTGACTTATCAAATAGCAGTATTCTGTCGAGGCAGTCCCGCAAACCAGCAGGCAAGTCCCAAGTGTCGCCTAAAATTGGTATGGGCGATTGCACATATCCAAACCTCATGCGCACTTGCTTGAAGCAAGACGGGTCACGGGCGCTCACCAGGTGACCTTCGTCCAGGACTATTCAATGACGGCAGCGCAGCTCTCGCTGTGCAGGGCACAAGCCACGGGCGGGCCCTCGTCGTCGCATGTATGAGCCCACAGTTTTGCTGTCGTCTGCCCAGAGCTTCCCGGCAATTTCCAACAGCACATCGGTGCCGTCCAATTCACCAAGACGATACCATTTTGAAGAGGGCGGCGGTCCTCATTTCCCATGTTGCTCTTCTTCAGCAACACGACACGCCTGAACTTCTGATGGCGAGCCCGGAAGAATGATTACAGCAGCACCACCCCGGTGCTCAAAACACGGACCGCTCTCTTCCCATGGATCAAACATCATTCCCGGACAATGACGCGTGGCTTGATCAAGTTAAGGCCGGCGACTTTTCGTCCATTCCCAGCACCCTCACGTGGAACCAATCCCTGCTTTTCAGCCAAGCGATTGGCAACATGTACCGCCATGCAAAGGCGTTGGGTTTGTCAAAGCCCATCGACCTATATGAAGAACGGCTTGAAGAAGCTAAGCGCACAGGACAGTGGCGGGGCACATCGGTCGAGTTGTGGACAGTGCTTTGGCATTCACACCGCCTGACCTTAACAGGGCTTGGCTTGCCCGCACGTGAAGACCAGCCTCACTTGAACCAGTTGTGTGCTCAGCTTCGTGCATATCTTCAAATCATAGGTCCGGATGAAAAGAGTGTTCTCATGACCCTCATCCGCATTGCATGGACAACGCAGTGTTATCCTTCGTCGGTTCCGCCTGTACATAAGGGCTAACGGGTCCAGCGCTGGCCAGAGCATTTACAAAACGCCACAAGTTCATGCCCGTGTACGGTGACCCTGTACGCGGGCAATTTTTGTTGGACAAGTGTGTCCAGTAATACGGCCGCAATGCAACGGGAATAGCAGTTCGTCACGCCACCACGGATTTTTTCAAGTGTGACTGAGTCGGCGAAGAACCGTCGACTATATGGAAGCATCCGATCAGACGGGATGCCCCGGTTGGTTGGTCAAGTCGACCATGATGGAGAATCCGATGGCTGTAATTAGTGCCGACAAACAACATAATTCGTTCCACCATTATCTTGATATAGCGCCCGAGATTCATAGAACGGACTGGACTTTTTTTGAGAGGAATCAACATCGATCCTTCTGTGTGCGTGACCCCTACCCTGGAGAGCTGAAAGCACCCCACAACGATCAATTATCGGACGGCGAGCATAGAATAGTAGTGGTACGCGAGAGCCGACCGAGTTCGTTCGAACGACGTCTCTTCAAGGTCGATATAGCTTACTCAGATTTCGTAAGCGCTTTGGACGTATTCCGGACCAACGACGAAGAGATAGTTGGACTGGGCTTATGGGCATTGTCAGACGATCATGCTGGAGGATTCAATCTGCATGAAACTGAAGTGAGCGTTGTCATAGATGCCATCATTCAACTGAGACGCTCTTCATTGTGGTGGTGGCGATTGAAGGAAAAGATCGAACTCGCATGAGCATATACTAAGCGGCCGGTATAGGTCTTACTCCTTTTGCGATTTTGTCCAAACCCTAGGACTAGCTATCCGCAAATGACAGCGGCGCAGATGTTCCAAAGCCACTCTAGATCAATCCTGACAAACCTGCCTTGGATGAATCTGAGGTCGCTCAGCGGATGAGAGCATCGCTGCTGCCGTTGCAATTCAGCAGACATACAGAGACGATGAATATGAGCCAACATACAGTGACCTTCTGGAATTGCGGTGAAAAGCCGTGCCTCAAGCCCTACTTTGATATGGAGTCGTCAGCACAAAGGGCAGATCATGCCTTTTTCGTTAATAACCCAGGACGTACATACCTTATTCGAGATCCATACCCTGGTGAGCTAAGGACGGAACCAGAGACTTCTGTCCGTCTAGTTGTGGTGCGTCAGCACTCACCTGATGCGTTCGAGCGCCGGAGCTTTTCTTTTTGGGATACCGAACGGCAAAAACTAGGGGAACTCTTCAACGGGGCACACGACGAAATAGTCGGACGAGTTCTGTGGGCTGTATGGAATACGCAAGTCTATGAGGTCAGCGTTCGAGTCATAATCATGGCCGTGAGGGCGATGTACGCGGTGATGAGAATTGACCCTGATATCTAAGTTTGTCGATTTTGACGTGAAACTGCATCAGCAATCCATGACAGTTTGTTAGCGTTCAGGTTAAAGGGCATGGCAGCTGTCCAGCGAAAAGATCGCCTCGTTCCCTACCGCAGAGAGAAACGCTGGGAGTTCGGTTTGGGATAGAATGGCGTTACCGCGGTGGGCACTTTTAGCTTCTCGCCCTCGCCCCAACTAACAGTTAGGCGCAGAGTTGCGCCTAACATCCGCGTGCCACGCCAAGCCCTGCATCAAGGAACGCTGTCAGCTGTTCCAACGGGACTATGGGGTGAGCTCCGATAAATCCGCAATAACATGCATTATAAGGAGTTCCAATGGGTAGCTTTACCGCAATTGAGTTGAACGGTGTCCTTAAAGGTTATGATGAGTGTCGACCTGAAATTCGTGCATCTGACATGAAATACTTTGAAGGCAATAGGGATTTATCCCATCGGATTCGAGAGCCGTTCGACGATGAACTGGAAAGTGCCAATGACACTAATGCATATTTGATTGTCGTGCGTCGCCACACATGGGACGCCTTAGAGCGACGCCTGTTCGTGATGGATGATAATCTTGCATTAGATATCGGCGAGAGAACCGCGCGAGTGCTGTGGATCGCTTGGGGGCAATACCTGTATTGCGGCAAGACGTCATCATACGTCCTGTCCGTAATCGAACAAGGATTTCAGGACCTCGAAAATTTTCCACCCGTTCATTCCCTTGAGCAACTCAGGGGGAGATACACATCCAGTTTAGGGTGCATGTACATTGCGCATCCGCGACGCCACCCCTCCGAGACTACGTGGCGTTTCCGCTGGCTTCAGCAAACTACAAAACCATTACGCCCAGCGTAAGCGTCAATGTCCCAGTCGGGGGCAGTCAAGAACTTCTGCCTCGTTCTCAAAAGATGACGGACTTGGGGACTGACGACTAGACGCGAGCTAAGAGCAATATGCGCGTTTCATGAACGGCGCAGGCAGTAACTTTTTCACTCAAGGTACCCAGTTATGGCAGTCTTCATGCCCATCGATGCCGCTGACTTTCTAATAAGTAGATACCAGAAAGACCCTTTCCTGCGGAAGGTCGACACCATACGTTTTATGGACGAACCTGACCGACAGCATTGGGCATTTGGCGTTGAGCCTGGTCAAATCGACACTCCTGTTGAGGAGGCCCGTGGCCCTGGTCTGTTCTACGTCATTGCCATGCGAAAGTTTGGTCCGGAAGCATATGGACAGCGCCTATTTGCAGCGAATTACTTCCCACTTTTGGATCACGGTGAGCAGATCGGGCGTGCCCTTTGGGTCCTCTGGGAGGCGTACTATGAAGAGGAGTTCACGTTTCGGGAAGTAGATGCACTAATGGCGACTCTCGACGATTTTGTAAAATTCCCGGTCCGGTCCCTCTGGTGAGCGTCATCGAACAAGACTGTTACTCATTCAATTGTTGCTCAGAGGAGGTAATCGAGGCCATTCGAGGGACGCAATTGGTGGCGGTATTTTTGACCACAATGCTGACCCCAGAACTGAGGTCCTGTTTCGTCGTACACCGTCATGGATTTAAGTTTGCGAGGGGTAATTTAGATCAGATCCGGCCTTGGTCCGGGTCTGCCGCATTCCGCAAAACGTCTAAACTTCTCATACTTCAATCGGAACAGTCCTTGACCGCAGCACCGCGGTTCCAGGATGTTTCATGATTAGCACCTTCTTTGACCCCATGGGCCTTGGCCCCATCCCCCATATTCCCGTCGTGCCAGCCGAGGTCCTTGAGCGACATGAGTGCTACCGACATGCGGACAATGGATTCAAATCCGCCGCCCGGTTGTTACAGAGCCTTTGGCGTGAGGACCGGGGCTATCCGGCTGGACAATCTCCCGGGTCCGACAGCGAGCACAAACCCTTGGGATCACGCTTAGCACCGGCCACCGGCAGGGCAGGGGGCGGATTCTTATCGCGTGAGATCGCGACCCTCGTTCGTCGTGAACTCATGGACCATGAGATCGGGACTACGATCAATCCCGAGGACCTGTACCTCAACTTGCTATCTCCCCAGCAAGTGGCCTTCAATATGTTCGGGCATCTCAAGCTTCATCGCGACCTTGCGACAGCCGTCTTCCGTCGCTTGCTTTCAGGCCGGCAAGTGACCGTTGAGGACATTCAGTTCGCGTATGTCCCAGGACCACGGGGCGGCGCCTATGATACCGGCAGCACGGCCTTCGATGTCCTCGTTCGCTATAGCTTGCCCCAAGGCAAGAGGGGCTTCATTGCCCTTCAGATCAAGTACGCGGATGGCTTCATCGACCCGCTCGAGAACATCAAGGCACGCTATTCCGAGCTTGCTCGAGCATCTAGCCTTGGCGCCCGACCCCGATCCAGGTCTTTCGGCAAGAACCGGTCGATGCAATTGCTGCGGTTGCACTTCATGGCCGAAAGGATGCTGCATCAGGACCAGTATGCAGAAGGGACCCTGATGTTGGTTGGGCCCGAGCACAATCAGCGGGTTCGAGAGGTGGCGCAGTATCAATGCAAGTTTGCGAAGGCAGCACCTTGGAACGTCGAGTTTAGCTATATCACGCTCGAGCAGATCATCGCGGCCATCGCCGAAGATGGCGATACACTGCACGCCCGTAAGCTCTACCGCCGTTATTGTGATTGGTGGCTGGTCGATGGTGAGATCCAGCTCATGTCGGACGAAGCCGAAGAGGGTGCACATCACGAACACATCGACAGCGGTGCGAAGGTGCTCTTCTTGCCCCCGCCGTTGTTACCGCCGGCGACATGAAACCTATCCAAGGCTCGTCCCCCGGCTTGCAGGTGCTCATTTACGCCGGGGGCATTCATCGCGAGAAGTAGGGCAGGGGGCAATGGATGCGCCAAAGCGGCAGGACAGGGACGGCCCATCAAGAGAGCCGATTAAGGCCCAGACAAGTGGTAAGCGCCGTCGACGAGTCTCAGCGGGTGATCTTCTCACCCGCATGCCTTCGTGTTCAAAGCAGTCTGGACAGGGCACAGACCGACCTTCCAGCCAATGTCCTTGATCAATGGTTGCCCAAGGCAGTCAACGCAATCGTTGCGCAAGGGGACGAGCCTAGCCAACAGGGGCTATGGAAAGCATACCTCGTGCTCGTCAAGACACCCCTATCTCTACCGGGCGAGCAACAGGCCAAAGTCAGCTTCCCCCTCATTTGGGCGCGCACCAAACCGCAGGACAAAATCGCTTCATTCCACACCAACAAGAACCACGGGGTAGTGTGGACGTGGTTTGCTACATTTCCGCAGTGCTCTTCTTCCCCGCAATACGCGGGCGACAAACCACTCACAATGAGCATCGCACCTTTCTTGAAGGGACGATACGGCGATGAGGTTGCGACCGACCTTGCATCCTTTGCCGCCTGGCAGCATTTCAAAGTGCATGGGATGAAAAGCATCGTGACATGGCAGCGATCCGCCTGTCACATCGCCGTGACAGGATTCGAGCCTGAAACCGGTGAATTCGAGTTGCAGGACTTCATCGCCAGTATCATCGTGGTTGAATAGCTCAGTAGCTGATAGTCCTACGGGCTGAGTAAAAATCTTTGTCCCGACAGGTGGCGAAGGAGCATGGTGGTCACGGCGCATACTCCTCCCTAGGACAAGATTTCAGGCTGCCAGGCCGGCAACTTTATTCGCCATCACCTCGCACGGGCCGCGATCCTAGTCGCCAGCACGCACTGTCGAGAGAGCTTGTCATGGTGACTAACCATCCGGCTGCTTACAGATCAAACCGTGTGATCCTTTGATTCAATTGCGCAACGTGCGAGGTCTCAATTGCAGGGTGCCAGAGACCCAACCTCGCTCGATGGCGAGCTCAGACTCCTGCGCCAGAGCGTGGCGCAATAATTGCTCCTCTTGCTCTTCGGGTAGAAGACACTCGCCCATGGGCCTCGCGAAGTACGGCCATTCGACATTGGAGAGGCACCACGAGATCCATCCTGAAATGTCGTCAAAAGGGCTGGTCAAACCGTGCTGCAACGGAGAGATGCTCGCCGCCTTCCGCGCCCAGTTCGTGCAGAGGTTCTTCAGGCCTGATGTGAATGTCTTATTAATTGCGGGTTGAACCAAGGATCCGAAGGCATCCATGAACTCAGCATGGATTCCATGTGTCTCCGCTTGGATAATGGCTATGTGCCAAATTCTATCAGTCTCCTCCGCATAGTAGAGGGCCATATCCAAATCGCCCAAATCGGAGATCAGACTCCCTTCGCCGGTGTTCCAACGTTCAAGGAAGTCACGCACTCCCATTGCCTGTGCAGTGCTTCGTGCGAGAGTTTCAGCCTTCATACCACGTCCTTGCTTGACCTTAGGTTCTCACCTTGGCGTGAAGCGGAAGCCAATCTGTTGAAAAGTGTAGGTGATTATAGCGGCCTGCGACAAAGATTGTACCTGGCAGGTGGAGATTAGGCAATATTAATTAAATATCCTGCAATAACTTGTGCAATAATAGTAATTTCTTGTCAGAATTGATCAAACGCATGAAAGTGATCTTACTTGAGATGTCATTTATGCTCCATCCGGTATTGGCTCCATATTGGAGTGACTTCTTCATCGCTAAATGTGAGGCGGCGGGATCTGACGGCGCCCCCGCAGCCAAGCTGCGAACCTGATTTCGTTTCCGGATCAGCAGCTCAGGCTGGAGAAAGGTTGGTCTTCGATAGGCCGCAGTAGGTGATACTCTTGCCCTCATGCTTTCGTGTTTAAGCCAAGTGAGACATGGTCTAAACGAGCCTTCCGACGATGTATTTGATCAGTGGCTGCCGAAGACCGTGAACACGGTCACAGCGCATGGGACAAGTCGAGAGTTTAGATCGAGACGCTCGTATAGCTATCCAACGGAACGCCGGACAAGATCGTTTCATCCCACACCAATGAGAACCATGGCATCGTGCGGACGTGGTTTGCTACAAATCCGTAGTGCTCTTCTTCCCCGCACCACGCAAGCGAAGCACGGGTCGCAACGAGCATCCCGCCATTCTTTAAATAGCGATACGGCGATGAGGTTGCGGCCGACGCCGCATCCTTTGTTGCCAGTTCAAGGGCGCGAGGCAATTCTGGGGGCACAAGCGCTGCACGCGTCTCACACAGGTTCGCCTCAACCTTCTCCCGCTCAATCCTGAGGCGGATGTGCTCGGAAGCATCGAGAATGATAGAGCCCTTGAGAAGGTCCTGACGGTCTAGGGACCCTTCTGCGGCGATGCGCTGGGCCCCCTTTGCGAAGGCACTGTTCACCTCTGTGTCCGCCAGGACCTCAAGTTCCGCCAGCACCTGATTGAGGCGGCCTTCATTCAAATTCGCGGGCGGAGTGCGGGCGAGGAACTCTGCCCGCCCGCTCGCCTTGCCGTGGTCACTGTGACGCTAGTGGACCAACACTTTAGGCTTGACGAGTACCGGACGCTCAGATGAGTCTCCTAGCAACAAAGCTTCGTTCGAGGGGCTAGGAACGAAGCAAACCAAAGAACATGATGTCTGCACCTGATACCGTCGCATCTGCCGCTGAGCGCCTTCACAACCTCCTGGGATATGTCGAGCAAGTGGTCAGGCTCGACGAGCGCCCGGCCCTGCGGCTTTCCGAGCACCGGCTTCCAACCGGACAGACCTTTGTACTGCATCAGCATGAACTGCATGCCATGCCTGGGGTTCGTCACGATCTGGTGGACGAGGATGGCCCGGTGTGGCTCGCCGTGGAGCGGCTCCGGCGCAGCGATCCTCCCGCACCGACAGAGCTTGCAGCCGACTGGTTGGAGATCACCCCTGATCCAGAGCGGGAGCCGAAACTCCGGGACTACCTGCTTCGTACGGTGACAGAGACGGAACGGGATGAGCTTCTGGCCTCCGGAGCCGTGCGACCGGAGGATGTGGCGGAAGCCATCAAGAAGGACGAGACTATTTCCCGCTGGGATGTGCGCCTGCGCCTGGAGGATTGCCCCGACGTCAAGATCGCCGCCGAGACGTGGATCACCGAACAATGGTTACCCTGGTCGACAACGGAACGTCCGGTCCGCCGATCACTGGCGTTGTATCAGAGGCTGTTTGAGATCACCCAGCTCGCTGAGCTCGGAGGCGGGGACAAGTCCTTCGAGCTTGTTTGGGGCATGGGGCTCTCCCGCTGGCTCAGGGATGGCAATGAGGTCGACCTGCCTCTGGTCGAGCGTCTCGTGGAAATCGAGATTGACGATCGTGCCGGCGGTGAGATTAAGGTTAGGCCCCGGGCCGCGACAGCGAGCGTCAACATGCGCCCGTTCGAAGAACTCGGTGTGGAAGGGGTTTCCCTGGCCTTGGACGCGTCTCGTCGGGCGATCGCGGCCGTCGATGCGGATGAGGGTGTCTCTCCTTATCGGCGCGAGGGGTTCGAGCCTATCCTTCGTGCCTGTCAGGCTCGTTTGGATGCCGAAGGCGTATATTTGCCCGATCGCCAGGCATTGGGACCCGACCAGCCGGTGCCGTCAGCCGGCGAGCACCTGACCGTCTCGGACCGTTGGGTTCTGTTTGCCCGGAGGCGGTCCGACAGCTTCATCCTGGCCGATCTTGAGAACCTGAAGAAATCGGTGGAGAAAGCCGCTGAGGAGGGCTCGTTGCCGGGCCCAGCCCAGACACTCGTGATGGGGCCGTCCACCGCGCATCCAGATGATATCTGGGCTCCGCTGGGAAATCGCGTTGGCGAGACCGTTGGCGGGACAGCCGAAGCGGCGCCTCCGGCCGAGGCGACTGACCTCTTCTTCCCCAAGCCCTTCAACGATGACCAGATCGAGATCGTCCGGCGCCTGGAAGGCACCGATGGCATCGTTGTCCAGGGACCACCCGGCACGGGCAAGACGCACACAATCTCCAACATCATCTGCCACTACATGGCCACGGGCCGGCGGGTCCTGGTTGTGTCGCATGGCGAGCCTGCCCTTGCGGTCCTGCGAAACCAGCTGCCCGAAGGGGTGCGGGATCTCGCGATCAGCATCACGGCGACGGAGCGAGAAGGATTTAAGCAACTCGAGACGGCTGTGCGCCTCCTGCAGTCTGTCGTCGAGAGCATCAAGCCCAGTGAGCAGTCGCGTCTGATCCGAGACCTGGAAGCTTCTGTCGTTGGCCTCCGGGCCCGGCTTGAGGAGGTCGATAGGGAGATTGAGCGCTGCGCCCTGTTGCAGCTTGCCCCGACTATGGCTGGCGAGCGGCCCGCAGAGCTTGCAAAACGGATTGTCTCCTCGGCAGAGCAACACAGGTGGTTCGAGGATCGCCCGGAACGGTCCGCGCAGGATGCTGGTCTGTCAGACGATGAGATCTCCGCCCTTCAAGCGGCGCGTGTGACCCTCGGTTCCCGGCTTGAGCACCTAGATGCGGTGCTCCCGTCGGTTGAGGATCTGCCCGACGGGGAGGTCATTGCCCAGCTGCATGAGGACCTCGTCCGGTCCGAGCGCTTCGCGGAGGCCGCCGCACGAGATAGCTCGCTGACGATCCGCATCGGCTCAGTTGGCGCCATCGGGCAGGCGCTGCGAGGAGCGGAAGCCCTTGAGACCCTGCAACGTGTTCAGACGCTCACCAAAGCCAATCCCTGGCTTGAGCCGGTGGCTCAGCATGCGATCGCTGGTGAGCGAGGAGCCGGCGCGCTCGATCTGCTCCTGCGGTTCGCGGAGGACGCAAAGCCGCTTGTCGAGGAGCGGAAGCGCTACCTGGCCCAGCCGGTGGAGCTGCCTGATACCTTCGAGCCCGCGGCCGCTGAGGCGACCGCGTTGATTGGCCGCCTCGCCAACGGCGAGGAGGTCTTTGGCTTCTTTGCCTTTCGCGAGAAGGCACTCCGGCCGGTTGTGCAGGCCATTAAGGTGCAAGGACGCGTGCCGGCTGCTCGTGAGGACTGGGATCACATTCGCCAATATCTCATCTGGCGGGAGCAAGTCACTTCACTGGGCGTCCGGTGGCGGGCGCTGGCCGAGGAGATTGGGGCTCCAGTCGCGGGCTCGGCGCGGGAGATCGAACAACGCGTTGGCCTCCTGAATGCCATCCTTGTCGAGGGGGCTGGCGCTATGCGCACGATCGAGGAGGTCTTCGGCCAAGTTGTGCCTGGCGCAAGCTCGCCTCGGGATCTCTGGCGCGATCCTGCTCGGATGGAGCAGGCCGAGGAGGCGCTTCGGAATGCGGCGGCCTCCGCACAGCTCGCTGCTGCGCGCGTTGAAGTATCCCGGCTCGAGGGTCTGTTCTCGGATGCATCAGGCAAGATCGGAAAACTTGCCCGTGACCTGCTAGGTGAGGCGATGGGCCGATCCGATATCGAGACGGAGACCGTCGCCCGCCTTTGGGGCGCCTTGAGGCGCCAAATCGATGATCTGAATCAGCACAAGAACCATCTGGTGCTTGTCCGTACCGTCACAGGCCGGATCCGCGATGCGGGAGCTCCTCTCTGGAGCCGTCGCCTGGCCACCGAGCCAGTCGAGGGCGAGACGGATGCTTTGATCCCTGTCGACTGGCGTGAGGCATGGGATTGGGCCGCAGCCTCGGCATATCTGGCGCGGATTGATGATCGGAACCAGTTGCGTAGTCTCGCTGACGAGAGGGTCCGCCTTGATGCTGACATCAGGAAGACCTTCGAGCGGGTGGTGCGCGAGCGAACTTTCTATGAGCTTGGTCGCTCCATGTCAGGACCAGTGCGCTCTGCGCTGATGATGTTCGCCACAGCCCTGCGCAAGACCGGCAAGGGCACTGGCAAAGGGGCTGTCCGGCACCGCCGTGACGCCCGCAGTGCCATGGCCCAGTGCTATGACGCCATTCCGTGCTGGATCATGCCGACATGGCGCGTCGCGGAGCAGTTGCCCGGCGATGTCGGCTCGTTCGACCTCGTCATCATGGACGAGGCCTCCCAATCCGACATCCGTGAGGTTCCAGCGCTCCTTCGCGGCAAGAAGATCCTTGTGGTCGGTGACGACAAGCAGGTGAGCCCAACAGCCGCCTTCATCGAGAATGCGAAGATCGACCGCCTTGAGCACGGCTTCCTCAAAGGGCAGCCCTTCAAGACGCTGCTGCTTCCAGGAGCCTCGCTCTACGACCTCGCCAAAGTCATGTTCCCGGACAAGCTGGTCATGCTCAAGGAGCACTTTCGGTGTGTCGAGCCGATTATCCGGTTCTCGATGCAGTTCTACCCTGAGCCGCTGGTGCCGCTGCGCGTGCCAACAGCGCATGAACGGCTCGATCCGCCGCTCGTTGACATTTACGTGCCGGACGGGCGCCGCCAGGGGGATAAGCAGAATCCGCGCGAGGCGGAGGTCATCGTCAGTGAGATCCGCAAGATTGTTGAGGATCCTGTCCTTGCTCGTATCGAGGCACAGGACCGCTGGCGCACGATCGGCGTGGTATCTCTAATCGGAGCGAAGCAGGCCGCCCTCATCAACCGCATGCTTCTCGATGAGCTGGGGGAAGATGTCATGCTGCGTCACCGTATCGCCTGCGGTGACAGTGCCACCTTCCAAGGTAACGAGCGCGATATCGTCTTCCTGTCCATGATTGCTGATCCCAACAGTAAACAGGCTCAGACGGCAGCCCAGTTTGAGCAGCGCTTCAACGTCGCGCTCTCCCGCGCCCGCGACCGTCTTGTGCTCGTTCGTTCGATTCGTGAGGAGGAACTCAAGCCCGATGATCTGAAGGCGCGGGTGATCCGCCATTTCCGTGACCCGATGGCCGGTGCTGCTACGCCGACAGGTGACCTTGAGGCCATGTGCGAGTCGGACTTCGAGCGGAAGGTGCTGCGCCGCCTCCTGGAACGGGGCTACCAGGTCACGCCTCAGGTCGGCGCCATGGGGTACCGCATCGATCTCGTCGTCGAGGGAGCAAACGGACGGCGCTTGGCCGTTGAGTGTGATGGGGATCAGTACCATGGTCCGGAGCGCTGGGCGGACGATATGCGCCGTCAGCGCATCTTGGAGCGGGTTGGCTGGCGCTTCTGGCGCTGCTGGGCATCGAGTTTCACGCTCGACCCCGATAGCTGCATGGATGATCTGTTCGCAACGTTGGAGCGCCATGGGGTTGAGCCATCCGAAGTAGCTGTCGGTGGTGGGGTTTTCACTGCTCATATCACGGAGCCGGAAGCACATGCGAAAGGTAATACGTTCAAGTCAAACGAGCCCGAGCAGAGAACCCAGCCTCGGACTCAGACGCACAATGAGATAGACATCAAAAGTGCTGAAGGGATCACCGACCCCTCGAACGGAATCCGCGTTGGTGATCGAGTCGTCATAAGATACCTTGATGATAACAAGACAACGACGTTCGTGTTGAGCCCTACCCGTGACGATCTGACGAACGGTTTTCTGGCTGTAAATTCTCCGCTTGGAAAGGAACTGGTTGGCTTGACTGAGGAGGATGAGACCGAGTTCGAAGTGAACGGTCGTAAGAGGCGCGTGCTCATTGTGCGAACCGAGAGGTCAGTCGCAGCTCACTAACGGTTCCTCAAGTGATCTGCTTAGAGGCCGATTGGTACTGCATCATCCTCACACAGCTCGAGGCTTTGTGAGGATGCTCCACAACTAGCTTGAGTCTCGCGGACGGCGTTTTGCATAGCCTTGCGTTGAAACGCCTGTCTACGGGTTAGGTGGGTCCCGCGTGCCATGGCTCGCTTGCGAAGGCGCCAAGCCATGGTCATAACGGTAGCAGCATCCACCGATGCAACTACGAGGTGGATTGCGTAGGTTCGATTTGCCCAAATCGTCTAGATAGGTGATGAACCCGGCGAAAGGTCAGACTTTTTTCGGTGTCCGGATGAGCGGGAAGAAGCGATGCAGGATGCATGGTGGCGCTAAGGGAGGCGGGGCCCCTAAGGTGTGAGCGAACGGCAGCTATAAGCATGGGCTTTTTACTTGTGAGGCGGTGGCAGAGGGGCGGAATCTGCGGCGACCGATAAAACAATCTCGACTTTCTCGACGGATGCGGACAAGGATAGCCTAACAACAGCAAGCGTGCCCCGCGTTGGAGGATATCGCGCTGGTGATGGAGCGCTGTCATGGGGTTTCGTTGGCGGGTCAGAGTGTTTCCCGGCGTCCGGCTGAACGTGTCGAAGCGGGGTGTTTCCACGTCATACGGGGGCGGCCCTCTCACGGTCACCGTCAGTAAGCGCGGTGTCACTTCGACAGCCTCTTTGCCGGGAACGGGTCTCTCCTATGTTCATCGGCATAAGGGCGCTAGAAAGCGGCCATCTGATGCGCCTCCACAGCGTCGCTCAATGGCTCAATTCGATACCGTTCGACCGTCGCACCCACGCCGAAATCGGGTTGGTATCGGCGTGCTCATAGTCGGAATGCTGGCCGTTGGTTGGCTTTTAACCCGAGAGGCCCCTGTTGCGTCGCAGCAAGCACAGACCGTAGGCGAAGCAACAACCACAACGCTCGCGCCATTGCCGCCACGGCGGCCGGACGGTCTCTCAGTTCCGCAGCATATACCGTCGCGCTGAGCCTGCATCTCCGCTCGTGTTAACAAGGGCGGAGCGTGGTGAAGCAGCTTTATGGTGCGGGCGGTGAGGGCCGCAAATGTGCCATCAAAGGTAACAAGCGCCGCGAGTTTTTGTATTGCTACGAAGAGGGCGGGGGCGTTCAACCAAGCTTCCCACGTACGGACGATGCTACGCATCATGACAGAGCTCATTGAGTGAGAGGGGCAAGGCGAAACCAAGGGTCAATGGAAGTGGTTGCGAGCTCGTCGTGGACCTCGGGTTCAATGGCACATCACGGGAGCCTAGAAGCGGCCACAGCGGTCGGTCTCGACGCAGTAGGAGTTCCACGATAAGAGTTGATACTTGCTGCCTATTGATATGACCTACACCTTCGTGCATTTGTGAGGAATGAAGTCTCTAACTCTCCTCGCCTTCTCGCTCCCCCTGATCCTCTCGTCCGTCGCCTCGGCTCAGACGTTTTCAGGTCAGGCGGATGTTGTTGATGGCGACACCTTGTCGATCCGCGGCCAGTCCGCGCGGATCCGCCTCTATGGCGTCGACACTTCAGAGGGACAGCAGACCTGCGAAGATGCTGCAGGTAAGCGGTATCTGTGCGGCTCCCAAGCGGCGGACGCCCTGGCAGCTCTAATTGGCCGCAATGGCCGAGTGGTTTGCCAAGAAGAAGATCGAGACCGGTACGGTCGGATCGTCGCCGTGTGCCAAGCCAATGGTCGCGAGATTAATGCTGAATTGATCCGCCAAGGCTGGGCGCTCGAGTACAAGCAATATTCCGATGGCCGCTACTCCGATGAAGAGGTAGACGCGCGCAAAGCCAAGCGCGGACTGTGGGCCGGAAAATTCGTGGAGCCGTGGAATTGGCGCCGTGGCGAGCGTCTCCCGTCGGAGGCTTCGACGGGAGCAGACCGCAAATGTGCCATCAAAGGCAACATCTCGAGCTCGGGCAGGATCTATCATGTGCCCGGCAGCAGGAGCTACGCCAAGACGAACATCGATGAATCCAGCGGTGAGCGCTGGTTCTGCACGGAAGAAGAGGCGAGGGTCGCCGGTTGGCGGGCTCCAGGAGGCTAGGGGGCCTTTGATGAGAAGAGTACTGATCGCGGCATTGGCCGCAATGACAATGGTTGGACCAGCAACAGCGACGGGAAACTCCTTGGATCAACCGGCGAAGTCGAGCGTCGATCATGTGAAAGGTTTCATGATGGCGCAGCGTCGAAGTTGCAGCGCCGCCAGCACCTGCCAGGAAGCTGTCGAAATGTGGTGCGGTGGCTATAGTGGGGCTGATCGAGACAGGGATGGTATCCCGTGTGAAAGCGTGTGTCGGTCGAAGGCTCAGGTTGATAAGATCCGGCAACAGATCGGCTGTTAATCCGCAGTTTTTCTCTTGCGTGCTTTAGTTCCGCTCTGAAGATCGTTCACATGACGGGTGACTATCATGTCAGTTTTGAGGTATCTCGCGACTGCGATCCTTGCAGTTACTCTAATCTCCCCCGCTGGGCATGCCATAGCCCAGTCATCGGCACGTTTGCCTGGCAAGCCGATTGCAAAGCCATTGCCAGATTGGTGTCAGATGGGTGAATGCGTCACCCCGACGATCAAGTATTTTGAGCCTGCTCTGTTTCATGAGGCTGGTGTGCTCTTCAGGGTGGTTGGTGAGACCTGGTCGTTCTCGATGCAGAATCCGAGAAAGAAAACTCGATTTCCTGAAGCTGGTCTAACCTTCGTATTCTGCTCTAAGCAGTTGCCAGCGGTCATCTCGCCATTTGAGAGCAAGTATCTCGTCGATTTCCTAACGCTCGACGATGACGGGCGCTATGGTCATGCCAACGCGGTATCGCTGGCTCAATACTTTGCCGTTTGCCATGGCCGGATTTTCGATTCCATGATGACAGGCGGGCCCGAGTTTGCTCGATCGTTCGGTTACAAGGTGAAAGATCGGGTGGATCAGCCTACAATTGATCAGCCGCAGGATATTCTGAAGTTTCTTTCCCAGTCCACCCACTGATCCGTGGTTAGCGAGATCGTGGTAAGACGGCTCACAGGGCAAAAGCCCTCGCATCCGCGATCTGCTTCCTCTCATATCCAGCGATGACGAGACGATTAGCGGCCGGTGTCGAGGATCAGCGCCGAAATATTCTGCGTGGGTTTGAAGTTCTTCTTGATCATCTGGAACTGCGTCGGAGCAATTTTCTTAACGCCTTCTCCGCAGAAGCTGATGAGATTGTCGGGGCGACCCTTATCGACTGTCAGCGTGAAGGTTCCAATGGGTCCTGCCCAGTTCACGCCCGTGATCAGGATGTACTCGAGCATACGCTGGCTGCCACCGCCACCCTGCTTGAGTTGACGGGCAGCCCATCTCTTAGCTCCATTGATGAAGTCCTTGTCCATGCAGGAGTTCTCTCCGACAAGGTACATGTCTTCTACCGTTTTGGCGTCGACCATCGCGTCCAAGGATAGCACCGTAGCGCCGACGCTGGGCTTATAACGATGTTGGATGATGGTGTCGCGTCCAGCTGGGAAGGTTTGTTGCCAATGGTACGAACCAGCTAACGCCCAAATAGGGTGCGCTTCCTGGTATCGCTTATTGCCCTGATACAACTCCTGGATCTCGATAATTCCGTCTTTCTCTAATCGGGTGACGGTCTGAGGGTCCAACCTCTTCAGGGCAGCATCGACCTTCTCGTCGAAGGGCGGCACCGGAATATTGAGCTCTCGCAGACTACGAGTGACATCCCTCCCGTCGACTAGCGCCTTGGCGTCGAACTGAACGGGGAGTTGCTTTCCATCAACAGTGACTGAGAAACGCATTGGATTTGACGCAGGCCCGTCGGGGTAGTCTGCATCCGACATCGTGAGGCGAATTTCTGGCATCGGAAAGGCCACCGTTCCGGTGACGTCCTGAGATGTCAGGTTGCGAAAGCGATAAGCGACTCGGACTTCGTCGGTCGAGAGAAAGAGGTCTTCCGAGACCATGGTTACCGCGTCGGTCTGAGTGAAGACGAGTTCTCCGGCAGCGAAGTGTGCCATCGTATCATTCGCGTAGGCAGTCACAGCTGCAAGGTTCAGGAAGCTGAAGGTGGCAAGCCCAAAGAGGTGACGCATAGGAGGTTCCTCGACACAATGGGATAATCACTGTCCCAAGATGCGCATACAATAAAGCGCTCTTTTATTGGATTGTGGATCTGGTCGGCGCGCCGCTAATGTGCGTCCCCTATGATGATCGCTTATGATGGCCTCAATCTTACTTACAGAGGATCATCACACTCAACGCTTTGGCGTGGTCGGCAAGATCCGCTGGAGCAAGGGCCATTGAGGACGTGTTCGACTCGTAGGTGATGCCTCTGCTTTCCAAGAAGCTTGCTACGACGGAAGATTTGATGGCGAAGTTCACGTTCTGTGGCATGTCGCCGGTCGCCTGAACGACCTTCATAGCATTGAGCTTCGAGATCACAGTTCCAACTAGGTTTCCGTTCGCGTCGACAAGCGGGCCACCACTGTTCCCGGCCTGAACAGGAGCAGAGATTTGAAGATGACGAGCATCGTCCCGCATTCCGGCAAGAGCCGTAACATTGCCGAGGGTAAAGTTGCCTGAGCTTGCCAGTACCTGAGAGAGGGGATAGCCAAACACCGCCACAGGCTCACCGAGCCGTGCGCCAATCCGCAGGTTAGCGATCTTCTGTGGCTTGATCTCGGTTTTCAGAACAGCGAGATCGTTCGTCTCATCGCTCCCGACGAGACGACCTTCGGCGGCGGGCTGATCACCAGAAAAAACAGCAATAGTCGAGCAGCCCTTCACGACGTGATGATTGGTCACGACATGACCAGACCCGGTGACGAAGTAGCCGGTTCCAGAAGAGACCTTATCATCTTCGTCTGATTTGGGCGTTGGGGTAGGTAGCGGTGCAGGGTGCGCCGGCGGCGGAGTAGAAGCGACCTCTTGGCTGTAATCGGGTGGTGTTACCCATGGCGTGCCTGTCGCTTCTGCATAAAGAGATGCTGAGATGAGCGTCACCAACCGCTCACCGTAGACCTGTCCGTTCTCACCATTCCAGCTAAACGAGAATCCAAGCGCACCATTACCGTCATTGTGGTAGCGCGAGTATGTGGACACACCATCCTTGTAGGACATGATCACGAAGAAGTCGCGTCGCAGGACCTTATATTGGATGACGGACCCTTGCCTTTGGACACTGGCCAAGAGCACCGGATAGGCAGCTTGTACGTTCACACCCTCAAAATACTTGTAGTCCAGCCATACGCGGCGCTGGGGATCCCGGAACTCAAGTCCCTGCGGTTTGCGCTCAGATATCAGATTGAGCCCGAGGGGAGCCCAAATGGTAACGTTACGGGTTGGATGCCTGATTTCCTTCAGGCCCCACATGGCGAGTACGGGGCGAGCGAGACCAACAAGTTGACTGACCTGGGGCTGCGGGAGATAGCCAGTTGGCTCAAAGCCATTCTCACGTTGAAATCTGGTGACGGCTTCAAAGAGGCGCTGGCTAAAATCTTGATTAGGAACAGAGTTCCAGTGTCCGGACGCTGCCAGAAGCACTTGAATTCGAACTCTCTCAAAGCGGTCAAGGCTAGACCACGCTTGAGCAGCTGAGTGGTATTCCGGCGAGCGATTCTGGGCCGCAGCCGGACCAGCTGCAAGCAGCATCAACATGAAGAAAAGTAAATGGTACATCCGATGACCCCCGCTTCTATTCTAGCAGAGGCTGCCGGGATTAAGGCAAGAGCCTAAGTGGGGACTGCATGGTCTTCATAAACTTCCCTGCACACCATCCTGCAAGTTCCAAATCAGAACTTATCAACCAGCTAGGCGAGCCACGATTACACAGCGATCTTCAGAGAGAAGCGTAAGGCGGCACTGCCTTTAAAGGAGGCTGCTCCTTGACAATATTCTTCGATGTAACAACACTTCAGTAGAAGTCGCTGCGTCGCTTCGTGCTGTCGAGGCGAGCATCTTGAATTTCACAAGCACATTAACGCGAGGGGTGATGATCTCCAGCACATTCAAACTGGGCCAGCCATACACCCGCCATATGGTTGGGAGTATCATTGGAGATGATCGGGTAGCGCTTAGCCGAGAGGGTCTCTTTTATACGCCTCAAACGACAATTCTCTTTGTGACACTGGATAAGGTGAACAAGGACGAGAGCCACAAGTACAATGACTACTTCGAGAAGGAGTTCTTTCATTGGGACAGCCAGAACAATCAGCATCAGCGATCGCCTAAGATTGTCCAGATCATCAACGGTGCTGTCGAAGTGGTGCTCTTCGCGCGCATCCATGACAAGATAAAAGGCGTCACACAACCCTTCCTATATTGTGGGCGCTTGGTGGCAAAGGAAGTCGACAAGGCGTCCAACAATCCGGTCCATATTCTGTTTGAGGCTCTTGATTATGACCCTGAGGCTCACGGGGCTCTAAGAGCAATCTATCAATGGGACCCGAGGGGCATAGGCCTACCTGTGGCAACCACAATCTCAGCCAAAGGAAAAGTGTCGAGGAGAGCCGCGCGACAGGGTAACCAACTCGATCCTAAGATTCGCAAACTCGTGGAAACACGTGCGATGAAGATGGCTGCCACATACTACAAGAAGCGTGGATATTTGGTAGAGGACACATCTACCACTCAACCCTACGATCTCGTTTGCAAAGCTCCAGGGGTTGAGTTCCGGGTCGAGGTTAAAGGTACGCAGACGCCTGGTGAGGGTGTAATCGTGACTCGCAATGAGGTTGAGGCTGCGAGGCAGGACGGTTCGAGAACGCATCTGTTCATTGTGCACTCTATACGGGTTGAGCAAACAGAGAGCGGTTATCAGTTGTCGGGCGGAAAGCTGAGGCTAATCAAAGACTGGAAGCCGATGGACGCCGATCTTAGCGCAATTCAATATCTGTACACTGTGCCGCTGCAGAAACCTTCAGACCCCGCCTAAGGTCTTGGGAGGGGGTAGCACCGGGATTACAGCCGCAGGGTAGTTGGGATCTGCACTTGATCATTGGCAAAATTCAGCATCTTGCCTTCGTAAGAAAATTTGCTCATGCTGGCTTAGCTGCTGCTCAGAGCGGTTGAAGACGAGACTTGGGATCAGCACGGATGCACTGCTGTCCCAAGCTCCTCGTCCGACCTTCAGAGTCTGGTTTCTAGCTGGGAATGCGGCGCCATGTGGCTGACCAGAAGCCCTACCGCAAAGCAAACGGCATAACTGATGAAAATCTGATCGCTAGTATTCCGAAGTCACCGCTCAGAGACGCGGGTAGCGGTCAGGCCGGGATTAAGAGACTGTTAGGTCTTTGCTCGCCATGGTCCCGCCCCCTTGCCCATGCAGATGGCACACACGCGTAACATCGGAGTTTCACAATGACAGAATCCAAAGCAGCCAAGAAGCCGAATCCGGCACTGATGAAGCCGCTGCAGCCTTCACCCGAGTTGGCAGCAGTCGTCGGCTCGTCCCCGCTGCCTCGCACCGAGGTGGTGAGCAAGGTATGGGACTACATCAAGGCGAACAATCTGCAGAACCCTGAGAACAAGCGTGAGATCCTCGCCGACGACAAGCTTCAGGCCGTCTTCGGAGGCAAAAGCAAAGTCAGCATGTTCGAGATGAACAAGCACTTCGCTCAGCATCTCTCCTGATGCGTCCCTAATGAAAGGCCTTGCCCCGCTGGAGTTCAGGCGGGGCAGGCTGATCGTTCCATCAAACGCTTCTGTTAGATGGATTCCTTGAGCTCCTTGGCAGGCCGGAAGGCAATCTTCTTGGATGCCTTGATCTTGATAGACTCACCGGTCTGTGGATTACGGCCGGTGCGGGCGGCGCGCTTGCGCACCTGCAGGATGCCGAGGCCCGTCAGGCGGATCTTCTCGCCCTTCTTCAGGCTCCTGGTGATATTCTCGACCAGTTGCGTCAGCAGCTCATTGGCTTGACGCTTGGGCAATTCATGCGCTTCCGACAGCTGCTCGGCAATGTGGCGCAGGGTCAGCGTGGGGCTCGCTGACGCAGCTGCGGCCTTCTTAGCCGCGACCTTGGCGGTTGCCTTCGGTGCCGCGGCTTTCGTTGTCTTCTTCGCGGCTTTGGTGGCCGTCGCTTTCGCCGGTGCTTTCTCCGATGCGGCTGCGTTGCGCGCCGGCGCCTTCTTGGCTGCGGTCTTCGTTGCTGCTTTCGCCACGGGTAGAATCCTTCTGGTGACTGATCAGTCTAGCGGGTCTTAGTTAGACAAGGAGTAGATAAATTCAGATTGAAATCACCAGAGGAGCGCTTCTTCAACTCTTGCAGTAAAAAGGGCAGGGGATAGGATGGGGACAGAGTATTACTTATAGAGCCGATGGCAAGGGCTGTGAGATGCGCCTTCGGAGAGCGGCCGATCACCAAGCAGCGGTTGGAAGGCGCCGCTTCCAGCGCTCTTGGCGCGGGAGTTGGGCCGCTGCAGCCTGACGGTCAATCTGTCTGTGATTGCTGGTCCTGAATGGCCGTTCCGTCGATACCCATGGAGCAACCTCTTCAGTAGGTGGCCGTTCCGGTTGAGATAGAGAGCTAAAAGAAACAGTGCTCTCTGCGAGCCTGTAAGCCTTCTTTCGTGCTTTCTGTGAGGTTGTCGGCGCACTGTCTCGTTCTGCGGATTGGACATCACGAACAGGTACGACGTCCTCCTCAATCGCGGCAGCAGCGGTCACTTCCGATGCAGCTTCAACCTTTACTGACGCCTGCGTGTATCCATCTTCCTCGGTGGCAGAGATAGTCACAGGCCAATCAAAATCTATCTGTGCCTGAGGAATAGCCGCGTTGGAGCGCTTCTGTCGGACAGTCTCAACGGGCTCCGAACCGCTTGAGAAAGGCTCAATAATACTCGGCAGAATGCGTCGTGAAGGAGCCGATGGCTCAGCTGCGGCTTGCGACACATCTTTCGCGAAAATTTTCGAGATATCCGCCTGATGCCCTCCAAACAGACGCTTCGGCGGGAGTTGGATACGCTCGGCTTGAAGACGCGATTTTTTGATCTCGACGGAAAAAGGCTTTGGAGTTCGCTTCATCGAATACGCTGGTTATGAGCCCGAGAGAGGCTGACTTAGGAGGCCGATGGCCTAAGGTCAAGGTCGAGCACTCGGGCGTTTTGTTATCCGGCTACTAATGTTGACTCAGGAGCTGACAGAGGTTTTTCTGGGCCATTGCTTTTCCAGGCGGGTGAGAAAGTCGTCCGCCGCTTTGAGATTAGCGAGCGAGCGTACTGCGTCCGGCATTGCTTTGAATGGATGGATTGCCGAGCCAAGCGCAGACCTGTTCCAAACTCGCAAAGTCGTGCTCGATCATCTCGAAAGGTGCAGGCCTCTTGGACCTCGGGAGATCCTCGAGCAGTTCGGCCGTCCAAGTCATATTGGTGCTGCGATGGCCGGCCCGCACCACGCTACCAATGATTTCTCCGTTCAAGAGGAGATCGTAGGCACCCGGAGCGAGTTGGGTCAGGCTGTAAGTCATCATAGGTCTCGAACAGATTAAATTGAGAGCGGCGTCAGTCTCTCAGCAACATGGGCATCTGGTTAGGTTGAGAACAGAGGGTTGCTTCCCAGAGACGGCTTGTGTTAAATTAATATAACATTTCGCATAACAAACATTTTGACAAGAAGTCTTCGACAGGTTGCTGGCATAGGAGTGCGCGGACTTACAATCAGCCTGCGCACCAACTCATTTGGCACAACCTCCAATGCGAGACTGATGAAGGCGGCACATGGGCATTGCGACGCTATCCCATGCACCTCGCGCGGGGGTGACCCGCGCAAAAATTGAAGACAAATTCACAAAACATTCAGCGCTCTCGGCTAATATTTTCGTCTGCCAGAGCGCGTGATGCCCACGCCCTCGCTGAGATCGTCCAAGCAACCATGAGCCCTCCTCCCTCTGTCTCTACCGCAGTGGATCATCCGCCCCTTGCCGAAAGCAGTTTGGTAATACCGGCCACCAGGGGCGGCGTTCTCGCCAAGGACGCAACCCTCAGCGCCATTGGTCTGGCCGTCCTGGCAGCCGTCTTCTTCTCCATGGGCGATGTCGTCGCGAAGGTGCTGACGGGTACGCTACCCGCGATCGAGGTCGCCTGGCTGCGCTACATCGTCTTCTGCCTGGTGGTCGTTCCGACAGCCTTCGTCGCACGCGGCCCACAGGCAATGCACACCGGGGTCCTGCGCCTTCAGATCATCCGGGCCCTGGCGGGTGCTGGCTCGACCGTCCTCTTCTTCCTCGGACTGAGATATCTGCCGGTGGCCGAGGCGACAGCAATCTTGTTCATCTCGCCGATCTTCATTACCGCCCTCTCGATCCCGCTTCTCGGAGAGAAGGTGGGCATCCGGCGCTGGGCGGCGGCGGTAGTGGGCTTCCTGGGCGTGATGTTGGTTGTTCAGCCCGGCGGCTCGGCCTTTCAGCTGGCAGCCCTCCTTCCAATCTGCGCGGCGATCGGTGGGGCTGTCACCGCCATCACCACCCGGCAATTGTGCACTGAGAGGCCCGAGACGACCTTAGCATGGACGTCTATGATCGGACTGGTCGCTTTGACGATCTTCATGCCGTTCAATTGGCAGGCACCCACTATCGGGGAGATTGGCTTGGCCATCTTGATGGGTGCGTTCTCACTGGTGGGCCACTGGCTCACGATCCTAGCCTACCGCAAGGCCGCAGCCTCTACCGTCGCCCCGTTCACGTACGTCCAGCTCATCTTTGCCGGTCTGCTTGGCTTTGCCGTCTTCGGCATGATCCCGGGAGCCATGACCCTTGTTGGCGGGCTCATTATCGCGGCGAGCGGCCTCTACACAGCCCACCGCGAGCATGCCAGGGCAAGAGAGGCAAGGCTTGCTGCCGCCGGGATCCGCCAGCCTTGAGTTGCTGGAGATAACCCGTCGGTCCACAAGCCGGGTGCAGATCGCATTCGTTCGGCAATCAGGGTCGTCCGCAGCCCCTACATTGTTCAGAAGCGGGGAGTGTGACAATCCTATTTTGCAGGATCAGGACATTCTAACTTTGCGGCTACACGCGAATTTCGTTGAATAAGCATTTTGATAAGAAGTCCGCTGCGCCGGGAAGTCCGACCAACACGAGCTTGACGCGTCAGCCGACCTGTCGCGCCAGCGGATGTTAAAAGCCTCGCTACCCCGGGCGTAAAACTGACGACATCGTTCTGACCACGCCCGTCCGCGCTCACAAGCGTCTGGACGTGACCGAGGATGTCACCGGGATATCGAGATCTTGCCCGCCTGGATCCGAGTCTGGCTTGTGTGTGTCAAGCCCGTAGACATCATCGCGAAAGTGAACTGTGCCGTCCGAGGTCGCATAGCCTGTGAGATAAACCCACGCGATCGGAACAGGCTTGGCCAAGCGAAGATCCTGGCGCGCCCCCGATGCAATTGCTGATTGAAGGTTGATCGGATCCCATGCCCCATCCGGCCCGTTCGTGCCGCGCAGCAGCCACTCCGCCAAGCCCCTGATATCTGCAACACGGACGCAACCGGATGAATAGAAGCGCGCGTCCTGGGCAAACAGGCGCTTAGATGGTGTATCGTGCAGGTACACTGCGTCCTTGTTCGGCATGTCGATCCGGATCTGGCCAAGCGAGTTGGTTGCGCCGGGATCCTGCCGCAGAGTGTAGTTGACCGCGCTGTTGGTGGTCCAGTCGATCGTTCGTGGATCAACCTCCTGTCCCTTCGCATCGAGAATGCGGATCTTCATCTTCGCCAAGTACGCCGGATCCTCCCGGACGTGCGGAATAACGTCCTTCTTGATCAGAGAGACCGGAACTGTCCATGTCGGGTTGAGATTCACCGTCGTGATGCGCGTTTCCACTTGCGGGGACGGGCGATCTGCCTTGCCGACGACAGCGACATAACGGTGCACGACTTGCCCGCTTTCGACCGCCTCGACGGTGGCAGAGGGGATGTTCACGACAACGTAGCGCTCTCCGAAGGCGAGGCGGGAGTCGAGCAATCGCTTGATCGAGGCGACAAGCTGCCGGTGCCGGTGCTCCGCCGGAACGTTGAGAGCCTCTAAGGTCTTGCTGCGAACCGCTCCTGACTCAAACAGTCCATGGCGAGCCTGGAAGCGCCTCACCGCTTTCGCGACATCAGCGTCAAACGTACTGCCGGTGACCTGCTCCGCAGGCAGATCGCCTTCTCGTGCCAGCCGCTGGCGCAGTGTGGCAACAAGCGGTCCCTTGTCTCCAACCTTCAGGATTGTGCCCACCGGCAAGGTTGGCCAGCCCCCCTCCTCCGCAAGACGCTTGTAGGTCCCTGCAGCCCGCATCGTGCTCACAAAGGTGCCGCTCTCGAGTGTTGGGTGGCGATCTTGTGAGACAGTGGCTGCCGGAGGTACAGAGGCGCTCGTCGGCTCGCCTCCTGTCTGCCCTGAAGTCGCAGCGGTGGGAAGAGGTGACTGAGGCTTGCTCCCCTGCACCATCTCTGCTGATGACGGGGGTGCCGCCACGACACCGGCACTGCCGTTCTTGTTGGGCGCGAGAGGAGCAGCAAAAGCCGAGCCGAAGACAGCCAAGGCAATAAAGGCAAAGCCGGCCGAAGAATATAGAGGCACCATGCGACTGTTCATTCCATCAGTATGGATGTGCATGGTTTACAAATCGCTATATCGCCGTTGCAGCGATATCAGCGGTGTACGAGACACCCTATCTGGGGCGAGGGGGATGCCCCACAATGTGCCGCGTGCAGCCAAACTATTGCGTCTATGGACCCTGCCAAGCCCACACGTGGAGAAGGCTTAAAATTGCGATGCATAGCTCCAGGGGTCGGTGTTTTGACAAGAAGTTCGTAACGGGTGTCGTGCCATGATTCTCCTGACCAGGAGGATCTCATGCGCACCAACCAACGGTCGGCACAGCTGTGGCTTGACGCCCTGACAACCGAGCTCGGCGCGTCCGCCGGCACTATCGAGACCTACACCGACGATCTCAACTGTTATCTCGCTTGGCTCAATGAGAACAGCCTTGGGCTTGAGGAGGTCGACTTGGAGCAGCTCCGCGACTACATCGCCGCTCTCGATCAGCGCGGATACGCCGGATCGACCATCGCCCGCCGGATCACCGTCGTCCGGGGACTCCATCGTTTCTTGATCGCCGAGGAGCTGGGCTCGCACGATCCGACCTCCACTCTGTCAGCCATGAAGCAGTCCCGAAAGCTCCCTTTCGTTCTGTCGATCGCTGAGACGGAAACTCTCCTGGAGACCTCCCACAAGCTGGCCGCTGATCCATCGGTCGGTCTTTACCGCCAAGCTGGCTATGCGCGAAGGGCCGCCCTGTTCGAGACGCTCTATGCGTCGGGTATGCGCATCAGCGAGGCGCTGTCGTTGCCCTCCGATGCGGCGCCTCCTGGCACCCGCATGCTGCTGGTGCGCGGCAAGGGCGACAAGCAGCGGCTCGTGCCCCTGCATGAGCGGGCGATTGCCGCCCTTGCCCATTGGCAGAAGCTGGCCAGCGCTTATTCCGGCGGGGTGCCCTCCCCCTGGCTGTTCCACTCGGTACGCAACGGAGCGAAGGCGCTGACGCGCCAGGCGGCCCTGCTCGAGATCAAGGAAGCCGCGGTGGCGGCTGGGCTGGCGAGCCCCGTGCGGGTCTCCCCTCACGTGCTGCGGCACGCCTTTGCCACCCACATGCATTCAGGAGGGACGGACTTGCGCGTGCTACAGGAGCTGCTTGGCCACGCCGGCATCGAGACCACCCAGATCTACACCCATCTCGATACTTCCCGTCTTCATCACATGGTGCGCGACTTGCACCCGCTTAATCAGGACGAGCAGGCTCTGTAAGCGACGGCAGCGTGAGGTGAGCGCAGTTTACGAGAAGGGCTGAAGCATTCCATAGCCTGGGCTCGATTGGCCGCTTTCAGGGATAAGCCCTGAAGGCTGCAGAAAAACTCAGCGCGTCGGCTTGGCTAAGGCGGCAAGACGATGGGTTACGTGGTCCCGGCGGGACCACGTCGTGTCATAGAACTCGCTGGCCCGGTCCCGGCCACGATCGAACAGCTCCCGAAGGAAAGCTGGATCGCGGTTGAACTTCGATGCATAGGTCAGGTCACGACTTCCCGCGGTTTCTTCCAAGCCCACAATGCGAACCGTGATGTGCTGATAGCCGCCACCCTGCAGATGACCGTCGGCGAGCAGTCCATTGATGGTCTCGATCATATCGAGTTCCTTGTTGAGGGATACGTTGCCTCCGAGCTCATTCCGCCGATCAACAATGTCACGCATCTGGGTGGGGGCATGGCGGACACGCTGGGGATTGATCTGAATGACCCAGATCTCGTCAGGGCACGGACGAATCTGCGTCAGGGCATAGATGGGAGGGTTGATGGTGAACAAGCCGTCCCAGTATGACGTCCCGCGGCGTTGCACGTCCTTGTAGAGCGGCGGGATGGCCAGTGAGGCAATCACGTCATCATAGCCGAAGGGCTCCCGCTCAACCGGGATCTTCTGCTTCGTGCGGGTGATCACCGTTCCATCACCACGGATGGCGACTGAGACGCCGTTGAGGATGTCGGTTGCCCCGACAAAGAGGAATGGCTGGTTCAGCCGCTCACGATCCTGCGGCAACTGTTCGAGGTTCACCCAGCGCCTCAGACGCGAGATCATCTCGTCCCGGGCACCAAGGTCCCAGACATAAGGGCTGACCTCCCAGGTGAAGGGCAGGTCCAGAACAAATTGCCCCCACCAGTTGCGGATCATGTCTGGGATCGACGCAGCCCCGAGATCCTCCCACATCCCCTGCAGGCGCCGTTGGGCCTCCGCCACTCCTGTGCGTGCGCCGCCCTGGATCAGGCCGGACCAGGCCAGAACCGCATTTACGGCACCGCCGGAGGTACCGCTGAGAGCATGAAGGCGAAACCGCTGGCCATAGTCTTCCAGCAGCCGGTGAATGACCCCTGCTCCGAATGCCGCATGACTGCCTCCGCCCTGGCAGGCGATTGCGACCAGGGGAGGCGGCGGTTCATTGGTCGGAGCTGCCATGATATCGTCCTAGGCTGAGTTCAGCGCCTCAGCCTAGCACGGGAAGCGTGTCCGTGGGCTGGCTGTTCGGAGGCTTCCATGACACAGCCCACATATCGCCGGATTGTTCTCGCCGTTCGCCCGGAGGGCGAGCCGACGAACGACCACTTCCGCCTCGAGACCGTACCTGTTCCGGAGCCCGGCCCTGGTCAGGTCCTGATCCGGATCCTCTGGCTCTCGCTCGACCCCTACATGCGTGGCCGGATGAGCGCCGCCAAGTCTTACGCCAAACCGGTCGAGATTGGCGAGGTGATGGAGGGTGGCACCGTCGGGGAAGTTGTAGCCTCGAACCATCCTGGCTATGCACCCGGGGATTTCGTGCTGAGCCATTCGGGCTGGCAAGAATACGCCATCGCAGATGGCGCCAGCGTTCGCAAGCTCGATCCGAACTTGGCGCCGCTGTCGACCCCTCTTGGCGTGCTCGGCATGCCGGGCATGACAGCCTATACGGGGCTGCTGAACATCGGGCAGCCTAAGTCGGGTGAAACCGTCGTGGTTGCGGCTGCCGCCGGCCCGGTCGGCTCGGCCGTGGGCCAAATCGCCAAGATCAAGGGCTGCTACGTGGTTGGCATTGCCGGAGGCCCGGAGAAGTGTGCCTACCTTCTGAACGAGCTCGGTTTCGATGCGGCGATCGATCACCGCGCGCCCGACATGCCCGAGAGGCTTGCGGAAGCCTGCTCCAGGGGGATCGACATCTATTTCGAGAACGTGGGCGGTGAGGTCTGGAATGCCGTGTTCCCGCTTCTCAATGACTTTGCACGCATTCCGGTGTGTGGGCTCGTTGCCCACTACAACGACACCACCCTTCCCTCTGGTCCTGATCGAACGCCGCTGCTGATGCGGGCCATCTTGAGCAAACGGCTAACCCTGCGCGGCTTCATCGTGCGGGATTTCGCATCCCAAGCCGAGGAGTTCCGGCGCGAGGTGGGCACCTGGCTCCGCGCAGGACAGATTAGGTATCGCGAGGATGTGGCCGAGGGGCTGGAGAATGCCCTTGAGGCATTCATCGGCATGCTAAAAGGGAGGAACTTCGGCAAAATGCTCGTGCGGGTCCGCCGGGACTGAGCCGGCGAGCCGTCTGCGCCAACCTGCCCTCGGTGCGGTGTCAGTCGGAATTGTATGGCCTCGGAGAAGCCCCCGGGAGCAACGGGTGCTCCCGGGGGCCCGGTGTGGAGACGAGATGAGACGGGTAGGCTGCACCGACTGCTAGAGGCTGAGCCGATGCTCGTTCGCGTGTGCCAGTCCGGCCGGCTGCCAGCCTCAGTCTTCGTCTTCGCCACCCGTTCCGATAAAGATTTCGCGCTTGCCTGCATGGTTCGCAGGCCCGACGATGCCCTCCTTTTCCATCCGCTCCATGATCGAGGCTGCCCGATTGTAGCCGATCTGAAGACGACGCTGGATGTACGAGGTCGAAGCCTTCTTGTGCCGCAGCACGATAGAGACCGCTTGGTCGAACAGCTCACCGGATCCCAGTTCCATCTCGCCCTCGTCAAAGACTGGTGTCTCCTCCGGCTCCTGCTCCTCCTCGTCCTCAGCCGTGACAGCCTCCAAGTAGACGGGCTTGGCCTGTCGTTTCAGGTGTGCGACCACTCGTTCGACTTCGTTGTCCGAAACAAAGGGCCCGTGCACGCGCGTGATCCGCCCGCCGCCGGCCATGTACAGCATGTCGCCCTGGCCCAGCAGCTGCTCGGCGCCCATCTCGCCGAGGATCGTGCGGCTGTCGATCTTCGAGGTGACCTGGAACGAGATCCGGGTCGGGAAGTTCGCCTTGATCGTGCCGGTGATCACGTCCACCGACGGGCGCTGCGTCGCCAGGATCACGTGGATGCCGGCGGCGCGGGCCATCTGGGCGAGGCGCTGGATCGCGCCCTCGATCTCCTTGCCGGCCACCATCATCAGGTCGGCCATCTCGTCGACGATCACCACGATGTAGGGCAGCGACGTGAGGTCCATCACCTCATCTGTGTATGTCAGCTCCCCTGTGGCCTTGTCGAAGCCCGTTTGGACTGTTCGCGTGATGACCTCACCCTTTGCTCTAGCCTCACTCACGCGGGCGTTGAAGCCGTCGATGTTGCGCACGCCGAGCTTGGACATCTTGCGGTAGCGGTCTTCCATCTCGCGTACCGCCCAGCGCAAGGCAATGATCGCCTTCTTGGGGTCGGTGACCACCGGGGTGAGCAGGTGCGGGATGCCGTCATAGACGCTCAATTCCAGCATCTTGGGATCGACCATGATCAGACGGCACTGCTCCGGCGTAAACCGATACAGCAGCGAGAGGATCATGGTGTTGATCGCCACCGACTTGCCCGAACCGGTGGTGCCGGCGACGAGCAGGTGGGGCATGCGAGCGAGATCGGCGATGACCGGCTCGCCGCCGATGGTCTTGCCGAGGCAGATGGGAAGCTTCTGGGTCGAGGCTCTGAAATCCGATGTCTCCAGCATCTCCCGGAGATACACCGTTTCGCGGGTCTCGTTCGGGAGTTCGATGCCGATCGCATTGCGACCGGGGATGACCGCGACACGGGCTGACACTGCGCTCATCGAGCGGGCGATATCTTCGGTGAGCGCGATCACTCGGGACGATTTGATGCCAGGGGCCGGCTCGAACTCATAGAGCGTCACCACTGGGCCCGGATGGACATGGATCACGTCGCCTCGAACACCGAAGTCCCGGATGACCTTCTCCAGCCGGCCCGCAGCTTCCTCAAGGATATCCTCAGTCAGGATCTCCCCTTCCCTTTCCGGTGCCTCGGACAGATAGCCGATGTCGGGCAGCTCGTAGGCAGGGACAACCTCCCGATGCGCCACGGGCCTCGGAAGCATGATGATTTCTGCCGATCCAAGGCAGGCCTCCGCTTCAGCCTCAATCTCGGGTTCCCGTTCATTCTGCTCTTTTAGGTCGGTCTCGACCTCCATGCAGGCCTCGTCCACCGCGGCGGCAGAGTTGAGATCCGAGTTAATCGCATCAACGTGGATCTCGGGAGCCGCATCCTCATCGATTGGGGCTTCCTGGGAGGGCGGCAGCACGATCAGACTGTCCTGGACTGGATCAGGTGCAGAGACACCGATGGCCGGATCAGCATGATAGTTCACTTCAGCCTCGACGCTGACGTCAGGCGCCGTCATCTCGGCATTATCAGCAGCCTCGACAGGCGCAACTGCGCTCCCGGCTTCGGGAGCCGTGGAAGCAGGTTCGGTTAGAGGCTGGATCACCGAGCAAAGCTCGTCCGGATAGAGCGCTAAATATCCGAGATCCAGATCCGCGACCTCAATGTCGGCCAGTGCAGCTGAAGCTGTTTCGTCTCTGATGGAGGGCTCCTCCATCTCGACGAACTCTGCGTCCTCAATTGTCTCATCGGCTTCTGTTCCCTGGATCGTGCCAGGAACATCTTCAGCCATGGCATCGGCCATCACTGATGTGGAGGGCTCATCCGACGCTGTTGGCTGACCGGAAGAAGCGTTGGCCTGCCACAAACTGGCTTGCCAGGAGAAAGTCAGACCAACTGGCGCTGTCCAGAAAGCATTCTGAAGACGCGAGGCAGCACCCTCAGGTGTCACGCCTTCATTGTGGTAGGATGCTGCTACCTCAACCTCGCTCGGTTCAAGAGCCTCAGGTGAAGGCACCGACTCGGCAACCCCTGCAGCAGTCAGGCCCTCCACTTCAGACATGGTGTCCGATGCGGTGATGTCTTCTGGAGTGTCCGATGCGGTGATGTCTTCTGGATTGCTTCCGAACTCCGCCTGAATCTGGGCAAGCTGGTGATGCACAACGGGATCCGGCTGTGGCCGCGACTGCGGAGACGACAACAGCTGCTCGACCGTTGGTGACGCGGAGGGTTGCACGGACGCTGAAGGACGGCGCTTGGAAACAGGGCTGCGGCGGTTCAAATCGGTTTCTTTCTGTTTTGGTTCTTGTTGTGACTTCCGGCCGGGGTGATCCGGAGTCCGGGTCAAGACGAGGTTCTTGTCGACCACAAACGCCTTCCACCAACCCGGTTCCGGCAGGCCGGCGGCGGCCCAGGGTGTTGTCCAGGAGAGACTGCCGGCGCCATACCCCTGATGATCAGGCGCAGGAGAGCGGCGCGTCATTCGGTGACCCGAGGTCTGGTCCGGGCGGAGCGGCGGACAAAACGGAGGTTTCGAGGTCGGTCGCATGATCTCTGGACACCTGGATGCCGCGGGACGGCGCGGTTAAGGATCACCAATGGTTTAGGCGCGACAGGTAAAGGGAGGGTTAGAGGTCAGGTCCAGCATGGGCCTCACCGCCGAAGCAAGCGGCCCGATAACAGGGGCCTGGCAGTATTCATTTCTCAAATCGCCAGCCCGGGATTGAGCCATGGCCTGTCCGGATGAGGACAGCTTCGCAGATGACGCACTGAAACCCGGTGTCATGGGCGATATCGGGCACATGCCCGATGTCTGGCCTGGGTCTCATCCGCTGCAGGGTGCCGGGTGGTTCCGTGTGTCTCCTGGTCAGTGCAATGAGCTTCCGGCATTTCTGACACGGGCGAAGTTCGGCCATAGCGGTCACTCTTGTTTTGACCAGCAGGAGGGGCATTCACGTTGGTGCCACAGCCTCAGGACAAAGGGTTAACCACTGGGTAACAGTCCTGGGGACAAGCTGACGAGTGAAACCTATGGGATCAGCAACCTTCATCACCTGAATACCAGAAAAGGAGACCTACGCTTGAGCTTTGCTCAGGGCTGACAATTTAACTTTGCGCCTACACGCGAATTTCGTTGAACAAAGATGATGGAACCTGAATCAGCATCTCAGCTGTTCCTAAGGAGGTGCCGAGGCTCTGGTCGCCAAGGCACAGAGCTCGGCCTTATAAAGCCCAAGTCATCAGGATCCTGCCTAGGCCAGCAGGATATGGGCTGGCCATGGTGTTATTCAGTGCGTTGCAACGGCTTGATCTCGGGGTCACCCAGCCAGGCGCACACCTCCTCCAGCGTCTTGAACGTATGCTCAACCTGGGTAAAGGGCAGCGGCCACTGCCCGGATGCAGGATCCTTCAGGAGCTCCGCCGTCCACGTGACCTGATCGGTCCGCGCGCCACTCCAGACAACGCTCCCCATGATCTCACCGTGCAGCAGGAGATCGTAGCTGCCGGGAGCTAGTTGGATAAGACGGTAGGGCATCTGATTACGATCTGTTGTCGGTGTTGAACCCGGGCTGGTTGTCGTGCTGACCAGCCGCTTTATGCGGTGGCAGAGCACAGATGGGCAGCGATCGCAACAGCCCCTGAAGGGGCTTCAGCTCTGAGCGCACCCAGCAAGCTGCCTTGCTCGCGCCGGCTGAGAGGATAGACTACGGTTCAGGTGAGAGGCTGCCCCGTCCGACGCAAAAGCGACACGGATGGTGTGTGGGCTCTCATGGTTCTGCACAACAGAAGGAAGAGCTTCGTGGCGACAGGGACGGTGAAGTGGTTCAACGAGCAGAAGGGGTACGGCTTCATCCAGCCGGACAGTGGCGGCAAGGATGTATTCGTGCACATCAGCGCCGTTGAACGGGCAGGTCTGCGTGGCCTCGCTGAAGGTCAGAAGGTCTCCTATGAGGTTCAAGCGGACCGCCGCACCGGCAAAGAGTCGGCCGTGGATCTGAAGACGGCCTGAACCCACGGCAGCAACAATCGGCTGGATCTCAGGCCGCTCTGATCAGAGAGGCCTTTTCATTTGAGAGCGAGCCGCCCTCCGATTCATCAGCTCCAGGCGATGCTAACCACTGTCACCTTCTCGCATGGGACGGAGATTTCGCGCATCTGCTTTGGGATGTGAGATCGGCCCTAAGAGCGCCCACTGATGCGTCTGGGCGCTCGTTCCTTGTGACCCGCCCCAGTTTCAACCTCGCTGTCATCGATCTCGACCAGTTCCTGGCCATTGGCGCCGGCCCCAATCACATGCCCGACAGGGAGTCTTCTGCTCCTAGGCTGCCGCCCGCAGTGGGTCCGTCCAGGCTTTGACCTGCTCCAGGAACATGACGCCTTGGTTGGCCCCTTAGCTCCACATCAAGCGCGACCGAACCTTCAAATCCCGGCTTGGGATCTCCAGTTCGAACTCAGAGGGCAGCAGAGATGGTTCCGCAAAATAGAGCCGGGCTCCGGTGTCCGAGAGATCCCGCACAACGCACTCCATCGGCTGTGATTGACCGACGACTACGATCCGCCCTGCAAGAATAGTACGCCAACGCTTGGCTGAACGACGCTCATCCATCACGCTTCCGTCCATCAACTTTCTATAAGTTGCGCCATAAGGCATGTGTCAGCATGCCGCAAGAGGATTGAGGAAAATTTTCTCGTGTCGCAATCAGTCGGATGTGGGAAACAAGAGGGAAATGCCATCCTGAGCCTCTGCAATCAGAGGCCCACATATCCACTCTTACGCATCGCCTTTGCTATCGCCGTCGGCGCAGGGGCGCGCTGGAACTCGAGCCCAGGACGAGAGGCTCAAGGATTAATCGTCATCCCTGAATGTGCAGCGGATCTGGGATCGTTAAACCAGCTTGGTACTGTCCTCCCGGCGAAGGCCGGGATCCATAATTACGATGTGCACGACCTTGAACCAGTGCAGGTTTCTCAACGTCTGATCTGCACGCTTGATCGCGGTCTGGATGGCATCATCGAGGCTGGTCTCTAACGAACCGACAAGTTCAACCAGCTTGTAGACGTGATCCACCATAGGATGCTGCCGGTTAGTGCTCGACGACAGATGGAGCCTGCCTCTGGACCTGCTCGTGCTCAAGCCCTCGTTTGATGTGTTCGGGGGATCGGCGTGCCAGGGAGCTGAACGAGATGACCTCCGCGTGAGCCACGCGGTGCTATAGGAGGCAAATGGCTCTTAGGTCGTTATGCTACTAAAGCATAACACCCCTTCGTTCTGGCTGCTCCTCAGAACCGGAGCGCATCCTTATATGCGGGACTGAAGCAAGAGCAATGATCACCGGCCGATCGGCCGGTCACCTGCTGGGGAAATCCATGTTCGTTACCTACATCCTGTCCAAGATCCGCGCCTACAAGCTCTACCGTCAGACCGTGAGCGAACTGTCGGAGCTCTCCGACCGTGAGCTGTCTGATCTCGGCATCGCCCGGTTCGATATCGCCCGGGTCGCCCGCAAGGGCGCCTTCGCGTAAGCATCCCATCGGCACAGGATCAGGCTCTCGCCCGCCTCTCCGGCGGGCGTTCGCCGTTCCAGCCTGAGACATTCCGAGCCGTCTTGTCAGAAGCACCATCCATGCCAGCAGCCAAGAAGAAGCCGTCTGCCATCCGGACCTCACTCCGCTTCGATCCTCCCACCCTGGAGGAAGCGATCTATGCCGCACAGGGACTGACCGATGATGTTGAGGGTCAGGCCGAGATTGCTGCAATGCTCATCGGCTTGCCGGAGGCAGAGGTCAAAGCCGCGATCCTGAAGGCAGTAGCCGCCAAGCCGCGGATTTCGATCCGTCAGCCGAACCCAGCGCGGTTTACGGCAGGCCGGCAGCCTGTCGTGGTTGAGCGCAGAGCGCCCCGCGCCCTGATCCGCTGAGGACTGCTTTCAGGTCGCAATGACCTGTCCTGCGAGGCCCCACACGGTCAGCTGACTGTGCAACCCGGGACGCCTGAAGGAACCTATCCAAAGTTCGTCTCGACCGCGGGAGCCGGGCGACCTATCGTGATCCTCTCACGTATCTGTGCGCTTCTGAGTACCCATGGCGTCTTCCTCCTCCGCTCGGCGACCAAAGACCCGCATGCAGCCTCATGCGGTTCCAACCATCGACCTCAGTGCCGTCATCATGGCGGCCACCCCCGACGAGCCGCGCGTCCTCACGATTCGGGATGAGCCCCATCACCTCGATGGCCTACCCTCCGGGCCGTTGCGATCCGAGCACCGCACCCTGGAGGTAGGCCTGCGCACGTGGGTGGCCGAACAGACCCAGCTGACCTTAGGCTATGTCGAGCAGCTCTACACCTTTGGCGATCGCGACCGAGCCGAGGCGGATCTCCAAGGCGGGCATGCCCTGTCGATTGCCTACCTTGCCCTCGTGCGGGAGGCCCGCCCGGCGGGGCTGGCCCATGCGGCGTGGCGGAACTGGTATGGCTATCTGCCGTGGGAGGACTGGCGCGAGGGCCGGCCCAAAGCGCTTGGGGTCATTGAACCCGCCTTGAAGGCGTGGGCGCGGGCCGGCGGCAAGCCCTTGCGGCAGTTTCGTGAGGAGCGCATCGAGCTCACCTTTGGCTTTGTATCCGGCACCTGGACCGATGAGCGGGTGCTCGAGCGCTACGAGCTCCTGTTTGAGGCTGGCCTGGTGCCCGAGGCCCTGCGCGACGCACAACCGCCTGCCTCCGCAAAAGTGCGGCCCGCACCTGGCCAGCCCATGGCGCTCGACCATCGGCGCATTTTGGCGACGGCCATCGGCCGCCTGCGCGGCAAGATCAAGTACCGGCCGGTGATCTTCGAGCTGATGCCCGCCTCGTTCACCCTGCTCGATCTTCAGAGGACGGTCGAAGCCCTGTCAGGCGTGCGCCTGCACAAGCAGAACTTCCGCCGCCTGGTGGAGATGCAGGGCCTGGTCGAGGAAACAGGTGAGGTCACAACCGAGACGGGCGGGCGCCCGGCCCGGCTGGTGCGTTTCCGGCGCGAGGTACTGGTCGAGCGCCCGGCTCCCGGTGTGCGGCTGCCCCGCCTGAGGTGATGCCTTGTTGCAGCAGATTCTGGGTTGACGCCAGCTTATACTCGCGCCTAGCATAAGTCATGTTCCGGCTACGAAGCCGGTTTTCTTGTGAGTCAGAAATGCTCACTCGGAGCATTTCTACAATTCATTAATGCTCGGGAAGAGCATAGGAGGCTGCCATGGCCAGTGCTGCTTCGTTTGCGTCGGTGTCCCTGCCCCTGCCCGATCTCTATGCCCGCGTGCGGCACCACGTGCCGGCTATAGAGTGGCCTGTGTTCGCGCGTGACATCGAGGCCATCCTGGCGCTCAAGCGCCAGCACAACGCAGTCATCCTGGCTCACAACTACCAGACGCCTGAGATCTTCCACACGGTGGCCGATATTGTGGGCGACAGCCTGGCTCTCGCCCGTGAGGCCGTGAACACCGACGCTGACGTGATCGTGTTGGCTGGCGTGCACTTCATGGCGGAAACCGCCAAACTCCTCAATCCCGACAAGACGGTGCTCATCCCGGATGCCGAGGCCGGCTGTTCGCTCGCCGAGTCGATCACGGCCGAGGATGTGCGCCAGCTGCGGGCGCGCTACCCGGGCGTACCCGTGGTCACCTATGTGAACACATCGGCCGCCGTAAAGGCGGAGTCGGACATCTGCTGCACGTCGGGCAACGCCAAGAGGGTCATTGAGTCCCTCGGGGTAAACCGGGTGATCATGCTGCCGGACGAGTTCCTGGCCCAGAACACGGCGGCCCTGGTGCCCGGCATTGAGGTCATCACCTGGGCCGGCCACTGCGAGGTGCACGAGCGCTTTACCGCTGAAGACA
>Ga0182742_1000340_pt1 | contig 79664 bp, 55 predicted proteins | sample eDN5th37CBELigMG_FD_128880 | JGI IMG/M metagenome (GOLD analysis project Ga0182742, IMG submission 128880) | Enriched Miracle-Growth compost microbial communities from Emeryville, California, USA - eDNA 5th pass 37_C BE-Lig MG (version 2)... ...
ATCGTGCGACGTACAAGATAGCGAGGAAAGCCCATCGCTCATGGCTGCATCTCCGATCATTCCTGATCGTATATTGGAGAGATGGCGTGGCATGCTTGGGACGGCGAGCGCATTTCTCGCGGCAGAGAGCACACGGATAGTACGAATCGAACGAGCTTACGCTCCTGAGATTCTCGTTCAACAGGAGCGGGCGGACAGTGCGATGGCGGCAGGCCAACAGGCGCCACCGGGGCACGTTCCCCACGCACTCCACGAATCCGTGTTGAAGTCGCGAGGCGGGGTCTGCGTCAGCGACACGTCCATGGACGCGCGCTGGAGCGGTGATCGCAACTCTTCCTGCGGCATTGTTTCCTATCTCGGCTTTCCCATCGCCGAGCCCGATGGCGAGCTCTTCGGCATCCTCGAAGCGAGCGATCGAGTTGCAAGAAACTTTTCAGCGACGCAGGTTGCGCTGCTGGAGCAGACGCGCGACAGCATTGAGGATCAGCTTGCACTCATCGTTCTACAGGAGCAGCGGTCGCGGCTCGCAGCGAGCGTGCAGGTGGAGCGCGAACGGTTGGTACTCGCAACTCGGGCCACGGGGTCAGGTGTGTGGGACTACAACATCGACCGCGATGAGCTCTACTGCGATGCCAAGTGGCACGAGATCGTGGGGCACGACCCGGGCAGGCCCGTGAGCTCGATCGCTGACTTCAAGCCTCACATCCATCCGGAGGACGTCGACCGTGCAACCGACGTGCACGCTGCGCTGACCGAGCTGATCGAGAACCAGCACGATTATCACAATACGTTTCGAATCGTGCGACCCGACGGCGAGATCCGCTGGGTTCAATCCTCCGCGTGCGTGGTCGCAGCCGGGTCGGATACGCCGAACCGTGCGGTTGGCGCAATCGTCGATATAACATCGCAAACGCTGGCGGCAGCCGCGCTCGCCGAGAGCGAACAGCGTTTCAAGACGCTGGCGGAGATGTTGCCGCAGAATGTTTTCAGCGCACGCGCGGACGGCGCCATCGATTACCACAACAGGCGCTGGTACGAATTCACCGGGCTCGAACCGGGCTCGTTCGACTCGATGTGGTGGACGACGCTGCTGCATCCGGAGGATATCGAACGCACCATCCAGGCCTGGCGACACGCAGTGGCCACAGGCGATCGCTTCGAGGTCGAGACGCGATGTCTACATCATTCGGGAGAGTATCGATGGCTGCACGCGGTCGCGCTGCCACTGTTGGATGCGAACGGCCGGGTGGCGCAGTGGTTCGGTACGGCGACCGACATTCATGATTCGAAGCTTCTGGAGCGCAATCGGGAGCTTCTCACGCGCGAGCTGGATCATCGGATACGCAACCTGTTCGCAGTGGTCGGCGGCCTGGTCACGCTGTCGGCGCGCGACGATCCGAGCGCAGCGGCATTCGCTGCACAACTGAAGCGGCGCCTGTGCGCACTCCATCGGGCGCATGCTCTTGCCGTGGCCCCGGGGGCGGGCGCAGTCTGTCGATCGCTGCAGGATCTGATTCGCATCTTGCTCGAACCCTACCGCAGCGAGAGCAAAGCACGCATCGTCATCGGCGGTGACGACGTGCAATTGGATGCTTCCGTGATCGCGACCCTGGCGCTCATATTCCATGAGCTCGCGACGAATGCGAGCAAGTACGGCGCGCTCGGCGTTTGCGACGGCGGTTTGACCATCACGCTGGCCGCGGGCGAGGACCAGCTGCGTGTGGCTTGGACCGAGCGCTTGGCGAGCAATGCCAGGCGAGTTTCGGACCGAGAAGGATTCGGCTCGAAGCTATTGAGCCTGCTGCTAAAAGAGCAATTGCACGGCGAAATCTCGAGCCGCTGGACAGAGCACAGCCTGTCGATCGAGCTGTGCCTGCCGCTGCGTATGATCTGCCAGCCTGCGGGTTGACGGGCTGGTATCATCCCGGTCCTCGCACTCGAGGAGTAAACGGGTAACCCGATCCACATGACCAACTCCAACTGGAAGGCGAAGCTCGGTCTGTTGACCGCGGCGACATTGTCGATAGCACTACCCAGCGCGGCGAGCTCACCTTCGCCGGGGCTGTCCGACACGGAGCGTTCGGCCGCGCACATCCGGGCCCATATGACGTTCCTCGCCAGCGATCTTCTCCAGGGTCGCGAGGCAGGCTCCGATGGATATCAGATTGCCGCCGAGTACGTCGCTTCTCATCTCGCCCAGTTTGGCGCAAAGCCCGCCGGCGACAATGGCACGTACTTCCAGAGGGTGCCGCTGCTGGCGTATCGCTCGGCGGAGCACGGGTCAGTAGTGCTGCAGAAGAAAGGTGGAACTGCCGAGACGCTCGAATTCGGCAAGGATTTCCTGCCGGGTCGGCAGGCGGGAATGCCCGAGGTCTCGATCGATGCGCCCGCGGTGTTCGTCGGGTTCGGTGTGGTCGCGCCGGAGCGCGGCCGGGACGACTTCAAGGGACTCGACGTGCGCGACAAGATCGTCGTCGTTTTGAGCGGCGCACCCAGCAGCTTTCCTGGCGAGGAGCGCGCGTACTACGGCTCAGGCGCCACCAAGCGCATCGAAGCTGAGAAACGCGGCGCAAAGGGCATGCTGATCGTTCAGACCCCCTCGGATGAGAAGCGACGGCCGTTCGAGAGCAGCGTCAAGCAATGGCAGTCGTGGGGCATGTCATGGCAGCAGAAGGACGGCGCCGCGCATGATGTCGCTCCACAAACGCCGTTGCTCGCAACGATCAGTGCAGCGGGCGCACCGAAGTTGTTCGCCGGTGCGCGCACGAGTTGGGAGCGCATCGTCGCCGCTGCCGACAAGCCGGCCGGCAATCCGCAGAGGTTTGCACTGCCATTGTCGATCGGCGTGAAGTTGCGCACCGAAGAGCAGCGAATGACCAGCGTCAATGTCGCGGGCCTGATCGAAGGCGCGGACCCCGTGCTCAAGAACGAGGTCGTGGTGCTCACCGCCCATCTGGATCACATCGGCCTCACGCCAGGCGAGGACGACCAGATCAACAATGGCGCGCTCGACAACGCGTCGGGCATCGCCACGCTCATCGAGGTGGCGAGGGCGTTCCAGACCGCCGCTGAGCCGCCACGCCGCTCTGTGCTGATCCTCGCTGTAACGGCCGAAGAAAAAGGCCTGGTGGGCTCCGATTACTTCGCCCGGCATCCGACGCTTGCGCCCGAGTCGCTCGCGGCCGTGGTGAACCTGGACATGCCGATCCTGACTTATGACTTCACCGATGTGATCGCCTTTGGCGCCGCGCGTTCCTCGATCGAGGCGGCGGTTCAGGCGGCCAGTCAACGTGTCGGTGTGGCGTTGTCGCCCGATCCGCTCCCGGACGAGGGCCTGTTCACGCGCTCGGATCACTACCGCTTCGTGCAACAGGGCATACCTTCCATATTCCTCATGACGGGTTTTCAGAACGGTGGCGAGGCGCAGTTCACGAGCTTCCTCAAGAACTGTTACCACAAGCCCTGTGACGATCTGGCGCAGCCCATCGATTACGCGGCCGGTGCCAAGTTCGCGCGCCTGAACTACGAGATTGCGCGTGAACTGGCGAACGCGGATGAGCGGACTGCGTGGAAGCGGGGCGATTTCTTCGCGACCAAGTACGCCAGGCCGGACTGACAAGCAGGTAACAAGGCCGGTCGGCGCAGCGAGGAACACCCCGGATGCCGGATCCCATGCCGCTCCTGCCGAACATCACGCCGCCGGTCTTTCGGGTCACGCTCGTCGATCGCAGCCCTCTGCTCGGGGCGCTGGAAGCGCATTCGGATCGTCGGCTCACGCTCATCGATGCGCCGGCCGGATATGGCAAGACATGTTTGCTCGCCGGTCGTTACGCGCAGCTTCGCGCCAGCGGAGCTCGCGTCGTATGGCTGAGCGCCGAAGGCGTCGACACGGCACAGCTGCTGAGCCTGTTCGTGCATGCGCTGGCTCGAAGCGGGCTGGATGTGGGAACGCTCGAGACCGGCGCCGAGCATGGCTTTTCTCATGTGCCTGCCGCCGCGGTCGTGCGTTCGCTTGCAGGGGTGTTTGCGACCGCCGACTCGCCTGTCACTCTGATCGTCGACGACGTTCATCGCCTCGGACGCGAAGCGGTTCAGGAGGTGTTGTTGCGATTGATCGCGGAGGCGCCGGCGAACACACGATTCGTCTGTAGCGGCTGGGACTGCAGCCTGTTGCCACGCGCGTCGTTGCGAGCCAGAGGCGAGTTGTACGAGATCGGCGCCGACCATCTCCGCTTCTCGCTGGCCGACGCGCACACGTTGTTGCCTCGGTTGCAACCGGCTCAGCTGGAGCGCCTGCTGGAGCGAACGGAAGGCTGGCCAGTGGCCCTGCAGCTCGCGCGGCTGTGGCTGGAAGCGCGGCCCGAACGTTCCTCGTTGTTGGATGCCTTTTCCGGTCGGACTTCGGAGGTCGCCGAATATCTGACCGAGTGCGTGCTGCACGATCTGCCACCGGCGATGCAGGCCGTGCTGTTCGATGTCGCCGTGCTGGACGCGCTCAATCCTGAACTGGTCGCCGCCGTAACCGCACGTCCGCAGGCGTGGAGCGAACTGCTCGATCGCGGCCAGCTGGAACATTTCCTGGTGCCGCTCGATCAGGAGCGTTACTGGTTCCGTTTGCATCATCTGCTGTCGGATTATCTGCGAGCGAAGCGACGCGAGCGGGGCATCGACGCCAGCGCCCTGCACGGCCGGGCGGTGACCTGGTTCGAACAGAACGGTCGAACGCGTGAAGCGGTGAAACACGCCGTCCTGGCCGACGATATTCCTCGCGCTGCCGGCCTGGTCGAGCGCATCGGCGGCTGGGAGATCGTGCTGTTCGGAGGCATTTCACTGCTGCGGGCATTGATCGAGCTGCTGCCCGCTGCGAGGCTGGCCGAATTCCCTCGCGTGCAACTGGTGCGTGCGTACCTTGCGATCAAGGACGGCGACGTGGTCGGCGGCTCGCTGCTCTATGAACAGATCGCCTCGGGCCAGCGGGGCAGGGATCCGGCGCTGGATCGCGACATCCTCATGGTGGGCGCCATCACGGTGGCCTATCAGGGCGGACCCACGCTTGCGCGCACGTTGGAACATTTGTTACGGGAAATCGAAGCCCTGCCGCCGACCGATAGCATCGGTCGCGCCACGCTGCTCAACGGCGCCGCCATCATGGCCCTGGGGGTCAGCGCCATGGACATCGCGCACGATGTCAGCGCCAGATCGGTGCGGGAGATGCGCCGCATCGGCTCGGTGCTCGGTGTGAATTATTGTTTGCTGCATCTGGGCATGTCGCAGCTTTACATCGGCGAGCGCGCCGAAGCGGAGGCCACGCTGCGTGAAGCGAGCGCGATGGCCGAAGAAAGCTTCGGCGCCGATAGCGGGCTGAAGGCGCTGGCCGATGCCTACCTTGCCGTAGCACTGCATGCGCGAGGTGAGCTTTCGGCGTCGTACGAACGTTTCGCGCCGGCGCTCCAGCAGATGGAGACGGGCGATGGCTGGCCCGACATCTTCGCCGAGATCTATGAAGTGGCGATCGCCAATGCACTGGCTCGAGGCAGCGCGCAGGACGCACAGGCGTTGGTCGATCGCATGCAGGCAACGGCAATGCGACGCGGCCTGACCGACATCCGTCAGCTGGCCCATGCCTTGCGCATGCGAGCGGCGTTGCTGACCTGGCCGCGCGATCCAGCGCTGTTGGAGTCATCCGTCCATTCCGAAACGCTGCAATGGCAAGCGGGCGCCTGGCGTGACGAGCCCTCTTGCTGGCGCCAGCATCACGCTGCGGGTGTCACTCTGGTGCTCGAAGCGCTGCTCGATTGCAAGGCGGAGAAAGCGCTCCCCGTGCTCGACGATCTGGAAGCGGCGGCGTCCGCCGGCCCGCGTCGGCGGCATGGCCGGATGCTCGCGGCATTACGAGCCGCGGTTCGTTTGCAGATGGGCGAGTCGGAGGTGGCGATCGAATCGTTCATGCCGCATCTGGAAGCCTGTGTTCGAGAGGAGGATACGCAGTTCCTGCTCGATTACGGTCCGCCCATCCTGCCTCTGTTACAACATGCCTGGCAGTGGAGCCGTCAACACGGCAGCAGTTCGCGCGTTCGTCATGTCCTCTCCAGCGCCGTCGCCGCGGTGGCGCGCACCATGACAACGCGGGATGCCCCGCTGGCGCTGAGCGAGCGCGAGCTGGAAGTGCTGGTGGAACTGGCCAAGGGCGCGCCCAACAAAGTCATCGCCCGCAATCTGCAGATGACCGAGAACACCGTGAAATTCCATCTGAAGAAAGTGTTCCAGAAGCTGCAAATCCAGAATCGCGCCGAGGCGTTGCAGGCCGCTCGCGCCCGCGGTTTGCTGCCATGACCTGCCGCGTGGAGTAGTCCGACGATCGCGTTGGCCACCCGGCGCTACCCGATCGGGTAGTGGCCGGAAGCCGGCAGCCACCCTTGGCGCCCTTTGACGCTGCGCCGCTGCTGGCGGACTCTAGTTCCCGTGCTTCAACCACGGGGAACGCAATTGACCCAGATGTTGCGAATTGGAGTGGATGTCGGCGGCACCAACACCGACGCGGTGCTGATGCGCGGTCGCGAGGTGCTGGCAACTTACAAGGCGCCCACCACCGCCGATGTTGGCGGCGGCATCGTAGCCGCCATCGAACAGTTGCTGCGTCAATCGTCACTGCCCCCGGCCGCGATCGGCGTGGTGATGATCGGCACCACTCATTTCACCAATGCATTCGTCGAAGCGAGGCATCTCTGTCGAGTGGGTGTATTGCGTCTGGGTGCGCCGGCGACGCTCGCCATCCGGCCGCTGATCGACTGGCCCGCGGCGTTGAAACAGGCGGTCCATGGTCACACCGAAATCATCGGCGGCGGTTTCAACTATGACGGCCGGCCCATCACGCCGCTGTCTCATGACGAAGTGAAGAGGGCCGCACGAGAGTTTCGTGCTCGCGGAGTCGATGTGGTCGCGATCTCTTCGGTGTTCGCGCCGGTCAACACCGATCAGGAACTCGAAGTCGAACGCATCCTGCGCGATGAGCTGCCGGGTGTGCGCGTCTGCATGTCGAGTCAGATCGGTCGCATCGGCTTGATCGAGCGCGAGAACGCGGCAGTCATGAATGCAGCCTTGCAGCCCATGGCCGAGCGGGTCATCGATTCGTTCCGGCGGGCGCTGCTCGATCTTGGTCTGCGCGCGCCGTTCTATGTCAGCCAGAACGATGGCACGTTGCTCGAACCCGACGTGGTCGCGCGCTACCCGGTACTCACGTTTGCTTCCGGGCCGACCAACAGCATGCGCGGCGCCGCTCTGCTTTCCGGAATGAGCGACGCGCTGGTGATGGATATCGGCGGCACGACGACCGATGTTGGCGCGCTGGTACAGGGATTCCCGCGTGAATCGTCGGTGGCCGTGGATATCGGCGGCGTACGCACCAACTTTCGCATGCCCGACCTGTTATCGATCGGCTTGGGGGGCGGCAGTCTCGTGACGGCGGAGCAAGGCAAGGTGCGCATCGGGCCGCAGTCGGTGGGCTATCGAATCTCCACCGAGGCGCTGGTCTTCGGTGGCAACCGACTCACGACCACGGACATCGCGGTTGCCGCCGGCTACGCGGACGTGGGCGACCGCGCCCGTGTCGCACACCTCGATCGAAAACTGGTGAACGCCGCGGTCGATGAGATCCATCGCCTGGCGGAAGATTGTCTGGATCGGATGAAGACGAGCGCCGGCGATGTGCCGGTCGTGCTGGTCGGTGGCGGCAGCATCCTCATCGATCGTCAACCCCGCGGCTGCTCGCAGCTGTCCATTCCTGCAAATGCCGGTGTCGCCAATGCGGTCGGCGCAGCCATCGCGCAGGTGAGCGGGCTGGTGGATCGCGTGTTCTCGTTCGAGAAGCTGGGTCGCGACGCAAGCTTGAACATGGCGCGGGAGGAAGCGGTGAGGCAGGCGGTGGCGGCCGGAGCGGATCCCGCGACGGTAGTAATCTCGGAGATGGATGAGTTGGCGATTCAATACTTGCCAGGTGCAGCAGTGCGCGTGCGTGTGAAGGCAATCGGCGATCTGGCCCTGGAGCGTGCGGCATGAGTGGGCTGAAGACGATAACGCTCGATCAAGTGGATGACCTGGCGCGCGGCGCGGCGATTCTCGGCACGGGCGGCGGCGGCGATCCTTATCTCGGCAGCCTGATGCTGCGACAAGCACTGCACGACGGTGGCGAAGTACGTCTGATCGACGTCGAGGAGCTTGCCGACGACGCGCTCGCCATTCCCTTCGGAATGATGGGCGCGCCCACCGTGATGGTGGAGAAGATGCCGAACGGCAGCGAGATGGTCGCGGCGCTGGAGTTGATGCAACGACACGCTGGCACGCCAGCCTCCGCGGTGATGTGCGCTGAGATCGGTGGCATCAATGCACTGCTGCCGCTGGTGCTCGGTGCGCGTGCATCGCTGCCTGTCGTCGATGGGGATGGCATGGGCCGCGCTTTCCCTCAGCTGCAGATGACGACTTACAACATCTGTGGCGTGCCCGTATCGCCCATGGCGATGGCTGACGAATTCTCCAGCACCGTCATCATCGAAGCCGAACGCGCCGATGAAGTGGAACGGCTCGGACGCAATCTGGTGGTGTCCATGGGAGGCTCGGCCAGCATCTGCGTTTATCCGATGCGAGGCCGCGACGCGAAGCGATCGCTGGTGCGCGGCACGTTGACGCTGGCCTACGGTCTTGGCCGCACGATTCGTGTGGCGCGTCGGTCCGCCGGCGACCCGTTCGCCGCGCTGTTGGAATATCTGCGCTCGACGCCGTACTACAACCAGTGCCGCGTGCTGTTCACCGGCAAGGTGGCGGATCTCGTGCGCCAGACGCAGGCCGGATACGCGATGGGCCGCGTGCTGATCGAAGGCATCGGTGGCGATGCCGGCCGACGCATCGACATCCAGTTCCAGAACGAGCATCTGCTCGCACGCGAAGGCGATCGTGTGCTCGCCATCGTGCCGGATCTCATTGCCATCCTGGATGCGGCGACCGCCGAGCCCATCACGACGGAAGGTTTGAAGTACGGGCAGCGAGTCACCGTGCTCGGCATCAGCGCCGCGCCCATCATGCGCTCGCCCGAGGCGCTGGCCGTGTTCGGCCCGCAGGCTTTCGGCCTGGACGCGCCATTCACTCCCATCGAACAGATTTCCTACTGAGGTTTGTGCATGGATATCCAGATCGAACTCATCACGCCCATTACTTCGAAGAACGTGCGCTCGCTCGATGACATCCGTGCGCTCGAGCGGCCGGGGCTGTCGATCCACAACTCGCTGCTGGATCGCGGGCCGGCCTCGATCGAGTGCGAGTTCGACGAAGCGTTGAGCGTGCCCGATACGGTTCGCAAGGCCATCGACGCGGAGCGGCGCGGCGCCCACGCCATCATCATCGATTGCATGGGCGATCCCGGCCTGCATGCCTGCCGTGAAGTGGTGAAAATTCCAGTGCTCGGTCCGTGTCAGACCGCGATGCACACAGCCGCGATGCTCGGTCACAAAGTCGCATTCATCACCGTACTGGAGCGCCTGCGGCCGTTCATCGGCATGCGCATCGCCAGTTACGGTTTACAGCAGAGCTACGGCACGTTCCGAGCTGTCGATGTCCCGGTGTTGGAGATCCATGCGGATCTCGGTCGGCTGCGTGCGGCGCTCGCTCGTGAAGCGGTGGCGGCGGTGAAAGAGGACAAGGCAGATGTGATCGTGTTGGGCTGCACCGGCTTCCTCGGCTGCGCCGAAGCGATGACGGACACGCTGCTCGCCAACGGCATCGACGTGCCGGTGATCGATCCTATTCCTCTTGCGGTTCACGTCGCCGAAGGGCTGGTGAGAACGAAGCTGTCGCACAGCAAGCGCACCTACCCGGCGCCGTCTCGCAAGATCATCCAGGGATACGACTTTCAGGAGCTCGCCATGGACCCGGCGCGCTGACCGATCTCGACCACAGAACAACATACGGGGAGAAGATCAGATGTACGCACGCCAATGGCTGTTGGCGGTCGCAATGGGCTCGAGCCTGTCGCTGCCGCAACTCGCATCCGCGCAACAGGTGTCCGCCGGGAAGGAGCTGGAGGAAATCTTCGTCACCGCGCAACGGCGCGAGCAGAGCTTCAACAGCGTCGGCATCGCGGTGACGGCGATCAGCGGTGATGAGGTCGCCAAGCTCGGCTACACGCAGCTGACCGATATCGCCGGCCAGACACCGAACGTGCAGATCAACAACGTGCTCGCGAACAGCATCACCAATGTGACGATTCGCGGCATCGGTCTCAACGACTACGCCGCCAACAACAATCCTGCGGCCGGCATCTACGTCGATGAGGTGTACCTCGTGTCTCCGGCGATGCTGACGTTCGGCATGTTCGACCTGGAGCGGGTCGAGGTGCTGAAAGGGCCGCAAGGGACTCTGTACGGGCGCAATACCACCGCGGGCACGGTGAACTTCATCAGCCGCAAACCCGGCGATGTCTTCGATGCTCGCGCCCAGCTCGATTACGGCAACTACGATCACAAACGTTTCGAGGGCGCGCTGGGCGGGCCGATGTCCGATACGCTGGCCGGCCGGATCGCCGTCTCGACGGTCCAGCAGGGCGAGGGCTATCAGACCAATCGTCTGAATGGACAGAAGATCGGAGAGATCGATCGCACCTCGGTGCGGGCGCAGCTGGCGTGGACGCCGAGCGATGCGGTGGATGTGCTGCTGAACCTGCACGGCGGGCGCGATCGCTCCGACGTGGTGTTGATGAAGGTCGACAACTTCATGGCGCCCGAAGGGCTGAGCGGTCCGGATCCGGATGTTTCGGCGGCCTCGAACGATCCGCACATGGCGCTGGATGCGGAGGGCGCCACCTTGAGCGTCAACTGGTCGCTGAGCGATGCGCTGGAGCTCACCTCGATCAGCGGCTATGAGAGCTTCACTCGTTATCACGTCGAGGATCGCGACGGATCCAGCCTGCGACAACTGGACGGTACGTTCGACAACGAGATCGAACAGTTCTCGCAGGAAGTCCGCCTGACCTATACCTCGGATGCGTTGGTGCTGGTAGGTGGCGCGTTCTACGGCGAGGACACCGTCGAGACGCACGATGAGTACGACGCGCCGGATCTGCTGGCAGGCACCGACTTCATCGGCAACTTCTATCGGCAGAGGACCGATTCGATCGCTGCATTCCTGCACGGCGAGTGGTCGTTCAATCCTTCCTGGAAGCTGACGGCCGGCGCGCGCTGGACGCAGGACGAGAAGCGCTTCGAGAATGCGAGCACTTATCTGGTGAGCGGCGGGGTCTCGGGCCTGGTGTTTCCGCCGGTCAGCACCGATTTCTCCTCCGAGAACGTTTCGGGCAAGCTCGGGCTGGATTACAGCGGCTTCGAGAATACGCTGATCTATGCCAGCGTGAGTCGCGGCTTCAAATCCGGCGGCTTCCAGGGGCAGCTCTCGTTCAATCCGGCCGATCTGGAAGGCTTCGACGACGAATCGCTGCTGGCCTACGAGATCGGCGTGAAGACGCGGCTGGCCGGCAACACCCTGCAACTGAACGCGGCGGCCTTCCAATATGACTATGAGGACATGCAGTTCTACGGCGGATTGTTCGATTCGCCGGTCGGTGTGTTGTTCGGCATCAAGAATGTCGGCGAGGCGCGCGTGCGCGGCCTGGAGGCTGACTTGTGGTGGCGGCCGATGCCCGGTCTGGATATCCGGCTCGGCGCCGGGTTGCTGGACACCGAAGTCACCCGATCCGTGGTCGACGGCGTTACCAGCGGCAGCGACCTGCCCAACGCGCCGCGGTACACGCTCAATCAGACGATTCGTTATAGCTGGCCGGTGTTCGACAGCTTGCAGGCAGATATCAGTGTGGTCGGCAACTATCGGGACGATGTGATCTACGACATCGTGCGCTTGCCGCCCGATGCCAAGGAAGAAGGCTACTTCATCGCCGATGCGCGCGTCGGACTCGGCGCCGCCGATGAGCGATGGGGCGTGTACGCGTGGGTAAGGAACATCGCCGACGAGCGCTATCGTACGCAGGTGTCGCTCTCGAGCGTCGGTTATATCTCCTCGTGGGCGCTGCCACGAACCTATGGAGTGAGCTTGACGTTCAAGCTGTGAACGACAACGCAGGGGAGGCGCCGGCGGTTGAGTTATGACAACGCTTGCACCTTCCTTGACTCGGTCAACAGGCCCGAGGCACTGCGTCAGCGCAGGACAATTCCGCCGCTGACCAGTGCCGGCCACGCGATTCTGAGGTTTGCTTCGGCCAGGTCCGCATGGGATGGCGTCGTCATGCGAGGCTCCCTGTCGAGCAAAAGTGCTTCCGGTTCCCACGTTTACAGCCTATTTTGTACATTCAGCTTGGAGCGATCGCCGCCGCGCCCTGATATCGAACGCCGCAGCTTCAAACATCCCTCGTGATCTGGCACGCAAAGTGCCTCTGCTCGTACTGGGGATGGAGTGTGAGCTGTGCAGATGAGTGTCAGACGCGACAACGTCCTGGTCGACCAGATGTCATTTCGTGCGGAGCCGGCCAGCGAGCCGTTGTCCGTGCACGAGATGATTCATCGCTATCACGATTCATTGATCCGCTTCTTGCGTCAGCGCCTGCGCGTGAAGGAAGACGCCATGGACGTGGCGCAGGAGGCTTATATCCGCATGATGCAGTATGAAGGCTCGCGCGAGATCCAGTCGCCGTCTTCCATGCTGTTTCGTATCGCCATCAATGTCGCCAACGATCTGGGTCGCGCCGACCAGGCGCGTCGCGCATCCGATCAGACCTGCATCGACGATGTCGAGATCGCTTGTGGCTCACCGCCCGTCGAACGAGAGATCGCGGCGACTCAGGACCTGGGCCTGCTGTACGCGGCCATCGAAGAGCTGCCGCCCAAGTGCCGGCACGTATTCCTGTTGAGCCGTGTGCACCAGATGACTTATCCACAGATCGCGGCCCATTGCCGGATCTCGGTGAAGATGGTCGAGAAGCACATCAGTCACGCATTGGCAATTTGCATGAAGAAGGTAGGGGGAGGCTGAGCACAGTCGTCTCAGTCACATGGAGCTCATGAAGCACGAACGCACGTTGCAAGAGGCGGCGCGCCGGTATGCGCGGCTGCAAGCCGAAGATTGCACGCAGGAGGAGCGAGACGCCACTCGAGCCTGGCTGGCGGCATCCCCGGAACATCGGGGTGCGTATCAATTGGCGGAACAGGTTTCCACCGGCGTCGCCGCGATGGCGGCCGACGATCGCCTGCGCGCGTTGGCAGATGAGGCGTTTGCAGCTTATGAAGCGCCAGCGAAAAATCCGCGAGCCGTGCGCCGTTGGAGTATCGCCGCCGGACTCGCAGCGAGCCTGGCCTTCGTCATGCTCGCGATCTGGCAGATATCGCCGGGAATCGTTGCAGGCCAGACTGAATCGGTCGCCTATGAAACGACCGCCCATGAGCGAAACACCGTGGAGCTCGCCGACGGCTCCAGGGTGCAGCTGGATGTAGGCACGCGCATCGCGGTGCGCATGGGTTCCGACCGTCGTCAGATCGAACTGTTGTCGGGCCGCGCGTTGTTCGAAGTCGCGCACGATTCGAGTCGTCCATTCTCGGTGAGCGCTGCAGGCACGCGTACTACCGCGCTCGGCACCAAGTTCCAGGTGCAGCGTAATGAACACGGCGTCGTGGTCACGCTGACCGAAGGTTCGGTCGCGGTGGATCCAACGGAGCACGCATCGTTGTCGCCCGGCTGGCAGGAACGTTTGATCCCCGGTGAGCAGCTGTGCATCGATGCTGCGAACGATCGACGGGTGCGGCAGTTCGTCGATGTGCACGTGGCGACCAGTTGGACTCAAGGCCGCCACATCTTCAGAGCCACGCCGCTGCATTCGGCGGTCGATGAACTCAACCGCTATGCGAAGCGCAAGGTGCGCCTGGGCGACCCATCGCTCGCCGATCTGCCCGTCTCCGGAAACTTCATCGTCGGTGACAGCGAGATGGTGGTGGAGGCGTTCGCCGCGTTGCTGCCGGTACGGGTGGTCGATGCCGGCGATCGCGAAATCATTCTGTTCCGCAACCATGGGCGGTGAGGGATGCCGCCTGTGCTGTCTCGTGAAGTCATTCATAGCCGTACTGCATTCGCGGCGCCTGAAAGCGCTCCAACGGACGATTCACGAGCCGGGAGGGGCCGCGATCAGGGATCGAACTTGCATCACCCTTGTTAGACCGGCAGATCATCTTCGGTGTGATTCTGTCAGCGCTGGCGCTGTCTCGCGCATTCGGCTGTTCTTCCGCCGATACCGTTCCCTGCTTCACCATTGCCGAACAGTCGCTGATCGACGCGCTGGACCGCTTCGGCGAGCAGAGCGGCCTGCAGGTGATCTACGATCAATCTCTGATCGCCGGCGTCCGCTCTGCTGCGGTTTCCGGCTCGTTGCCCGCAGGTGAGGCGCTCAGCCGCCTGCTCGCGAACACCGCCCTGGTATGGGAATTCGTCAACGGCAAAACGGTCGTCATCCGCAGCGCGAATCGCGACAGCGCGGGCATTGACCCATCCAACGTTCGCGAGCAGACGGTCATTGCGCCGGACCGGGGGCCGATGACGGCACGCCTGAGCGTCGTCGAGGTCTGGGCCGATCCGCATCGCATCCTGCCGAACGCGGCCAGTGAATCCTCGTTCGGCTTCGCCAAGCCGCTACTGGAAACGCCGCGCTCCATTTCGTTCATCAGCGACGAGACCATCGATCTGTTTGGATTGTCGGCGGTGGAAGATCTGGTTCGTATGGTGCCGGGTGTGTTCACGACGACGCGTTATGGCGTGCAGGGCGCGGTGGACGTGCGTGCAGTGCCGGCCGATATGTTTTTTCGCGGCATGCGCCGGCTGAGCCTGCAGGGGCACGGCCGCAGTGTGCTCGCCGCCATGGACACGATCGAGATCGTGGGTGGCCCGCCATCGCCGATCTACGGCATGGGGAAGATCGGCGGCTACGTCAACGTGGTGCCCAAATCGGGTCGCGCTCAGTCCGGCAGCTATCTCTCGGAGCCGGAAGGATTCGCTCAGGCCATCGCCGGCAATTATCAGCGGCGTGAGGCGTCGTTCGGCGCCGGCGGTCCTTTGTCGATGCTCAGGCGCTTCGACAAGCGCGGCGGCTACTACGTGTATGGGCTGAGCGAGGACTCCGAGTCCTATGCCCGATACGTGCCGGTCAACCAGAAAGTGTTTCAGGCCGCGGTGAGCATCGACGATTTCATCGGGTCATTCCGTCTGGAAGCGGGCGCGAACTATCAGATGTCGCGCACTGCCGGCGCGTTGACCGGACGTTTCACCCAGGATCTGGTCGACAATGGACGTTACATCCGTGGCACGCCGTTGGCCGACCTCGATGCGAACGGCAACGGTCACGTCGGCTATCTGGAGATGCATCGGGGCTCGCCGGTCCGCGGCGCGTTGAGCGATGGCAATCAGCCCCTCATGCAATATTGGGATTGGCCCACCGACTCGACCGGTCGCCCGCTGCCGCTCGACCAGTTCCCGAAGATTCCCGGGATTCCTCAATCCATGTACGACTATCTCGTGGCGCATCCCGAGGCCGATCCCACCGGCGCGTTGCGGGCACAAGGCGTGGGCGGGCCTTTGCCGCAGTCGAGCTTCGTTCCAATAGGGCTGGTGCTCGATCCTCGCACCGTTGGCTACGACCGGCTCGACCTGCGGCGGGCGGCCGCCTATGAGAAGGAGTTGCGCGCGGAGTTTCGAACGGCGTTCGTCGATCTGGTGTACGACAGGGATGCGGACTTCACCATCAAGAATCAGCTGTTCTTCGACAGCATGGATCAGTTCAAACATTCGAACCAGCCCTATGCCCAGCGACAGGACGTTTTCGTGATCGAGGACAAGCTCACCGTCACCAAGCGCCTGAGCGATCTGCCGCCCTGGCTGCAGGTGAATACTCTGTTCTCGCTCAATCTGCGCAATACCGTCTCGCGAGGCGACAACATCTCCGGCGGCGACTTCGCCTCTCATCGCACCGATGCCATGGCCGCATCGTGGCCTGGCGTGGTTGCGGGCACGCCGCCGAACGCGGAGCTGATCAGCCCGATCGAGAATTCCGATCTGGATTCGGACGGCTATCCCTGGGGCACGCTGTATCGCTCGGAGTTCTCCGAGTTCGGCCTGGGACTGCTGTTCGACATCGACGTCGACGCGCGTTGGAACCTGGTGCTGGGAGGGCGCTTCGATCGCTCACGCGCCAGGAACGTCAACTACGCCGGGACTTTCGATCCCGTGGCGGGCACGTCGGACAATCCAGGCGCATACGCCGCCAGCAATGTGGGCGCTTCGGCGTGGGATGGCGAAGCCTCCTGGAGCGGCAGCGTTTCCTATGCACTGACTCGTCGCATCCGTCCGTACCTCACGGTGTCGCGATCGGCCATCGTGCTCGACGGCAACAACAACGCGCTGTCGAACGACATCATCAACGCCGGTCACATCGGCACGGCGAGATTGAGCGAGCTCGGTATCAAGGCCAGCCTGTTCGAAGACCGGTTGTTCGCGACGGTGTCCGCTTATGAGCAGGCGCGCACCAACGTCGAGGTGGACGATCCGGATGCGGTGCTCTATGCCTATCCGACAGCGACCCGGGCACGCGGGTGGACGGGTGAGCTGAAATGGGTGCCGACACGAAATCTGTTCGTATCGGCCTATGCCACCCAGCAGGTGACGAAGTACCCCAACTACCAGGCCACGCAACTCGTCGATGCCCGCACCTTGGGCTTTCAGGATGTGCTGGACGAGAACGGCAATGTCATCTATCCGGCCGAGGCGTTTCTATACGGCGGACGCTCCCGCCTGATCCTGCCTGCGGGCCTGCCGCAATATGCAAAGAAGCAGGGCAATCCGGAAACCCAGCTGGGATTTGCCACCACCTATCAATGGAACAACGGTCTCGGCTTCTCGCTGGGCGCCAATTATTTTTCGGCCACCTGTACCGGGCGTCTGTGTACCGTGCGCATCCCCGAAGGGGTGGTGGCCTCCGCCGGCGCGTTCTTCGAGGCCGGACGATGGCTGCTGAAACTGGACGTCAACAACCTGTTCGATGAAACGTTGTTTCGGGCTCGTACCGGCGACGTGCTCGGCAATCCGCTCGCGCAAGTCATGCCCGATCGGCGCTGGCAGATCACGCTGAAGGCGGACTTCTGAACGAAGAGCGCAGCTTCAGCGAGTCGAGGCAAGCTGCTCGTTCAACTGCGCGCTCGTTCTTCCGGGCGAGCCGGTGGCCCGCGCCAGTACGGCGTAGCACGCCGGAACGACGAACAGGGTGAGTACCGTTGCAAACAGCAGCCCGCAGCAAACGACGATGCCGAGATTCTCTCTGGCTTCGGCGCCGGCGCCGGTGGCGAACACCAGCGGCAGCACGCCGAGCACGGTGGCGACCGAGGTCATGAGGATGGGACGCAGACGAACCTGCGCCGCCTCGAGCAGAGCAATCTCGAACGGCTGCCCGGCGTCGCGCCGTTGATTGGCGAATTCCACGATCAGAATGCCGTTCTTGGCCGCCAGGCCAATCAGCATGATGATGCCGATCTGAGTGTAGATGTTCAGCGAGTAGCCCAGCGCAAACAGCGATGCCAGCGCGCCGAACACGGCCAGCGGTACGGTGACCATGATGACCAGTGGATGGATCCACGATTCGAACTGGCCGGCGAGCACCAGGAACACCAGCAGCAGGGTCAGACCGAATGAAACATAGAGGGTGTTCGCGGATTCTCGCAGCTCACGCGACTCGCCGATGAAGGACAGTCGCGCGGTCGACGGCAACTCCTCGGCGACGATGCGGAAGATGTACGTCAACGCCTCGCCCAGCGTATAGCCTGGCGCGAGGCTCGCGGAGATCGTGATGGCGCGCATGCGGTCGTAACGATTGTTCGTGGCGGAGCCGACGGTCTCATGCGATTCGATCAGGTTCGACATGGGAATGAGCGCATCGCTGGTGTCGGAGCGCACATATAGATTGCGCATATCGGTGGGGCTGACACGCTGCTGCGCCGTGGCCTGCAGCACCACTTCATATTCCTTCCCGCCATCGACGTAGGTGCTCGCCCGCGTGCCGCCGAGCAGCGTTCCCAGCGTACGCGTGATGGCGTCGATGGAGACGCCCAGGTCGACGGCCCGATTCAGGTCGACGGCGACCGAGAGCATGGGCTTGGTTTCTTCGTAGTCGGAGTCCAGCCGGCGCAGCCCGGTGTTGTCTGCTGCGATTCGCGCGAACAATCGGTCTCGCCATTGCGCGAGTTCCTCGTAGGTCGGCCCGCCCAGCACGAACTGCACCGGTCGTTGGGAGGCGCCGCGCGAGCGGAAGCCCCGTCGTTCGGAGACATGGGCCCGAACGCCGGGCAGATCGGCCAGCTTGTCTTCGAAAGCTGCCGCGTACTCGCGTGCCGATTGCTCCCGTGCGCTCCAATCGGTCATCGCGATCTGCACGTTTGCAGTGTTGACCTCCTCGGCGCCGTTGGAACTGGGCACTCGCAAGATCGTTTGTTCCGCGTTGCCTGAACCGAGATCGGCGACCGCCATATCCTCGATGAGCGATGCGTAACGGGTGGTGTATTCGAAGCTCGATCCGAGCGGGGCGTTGATCTGCACCGAGATCTGGCCGCGGTCTTCGGCCGGCGTCAACTCGGAGGGCAGTGCCCTGAACAGTAAAGCCATTCCGCCGAGCAGCGCCAGCAACACACCGGCGGCCATCCAGCGATGGCGCAACGTCCGTTCGAGAACGGACCGGTATGCATCGGACAGCTGATCGAGCGCTGCTGCGAATCCATTCGGTGTCGTGGCGTGCCGGTCGGCCGTCCGAAACAGCCATGCCGACATCGCAGGCGTCAATGTCAGCGCCACGAAACAGGAGCACGCGATGGCGGCCGCCAGGGCGATGGCGAATTCTCGAAACAACCTGCCGATCTCTCCTTCGAGAAAGCACAGCGGAGCGAACACGACGATCAGCACCGCGGTCGTTGCAATGACCGCAAAGCCGACTTCGCGAGCGCCACGAAACGCCGCGACCAGCGCCGGTTCACCCAGGTCCATGCGACGGTGAATGTTCTCGACCACCACGATGGCGTCATCGACCACCAGGCCGATCGCGAGCACCAGCGCGAGCAGCGTCAGGATGTTGAGCGAGAAGCCGAAGGCGAGCAGGAACAGGGCGGAGGCGAGTAGAGAAATCGGTACCGTCGCCGCGGGAATGAACGTGGCGCGGACGCTGCCCAGGAAGCCCCAGATGACGATGAACACGATCACGCCGGCCTCCAGCAGTGTTTTCGCGACCGAGCGCAAGGCCGCATCGATGAACAACGATTCATCGCTGCTGACGGAGAGTCGTACGCCGTCGGGCAGTTCGTTGGCGATGATCTCGATCTCGGCGCGCACGGCGCGAGCCACTTCCAGCGTGTTGGCTTTGGATTGTTTGACGACGCCGATACCGATCGCCGACTTGCCATTCGCCCGGAACAGGCTGCGCGGCTGCAGCGGTCCCACTTCGACGGTCGCGACGTCGCTCAGGCGCACCGGATAACCGTCGCTGCCGCGCGCGATGACCAGCGCCGCGAAATCGGCCGCCGTCGTGAATCGACGATCGGTTCGCAATGTCAGCTCACGATCGATCGATTCGATGCGGCCCACCGGGCGCTCGACGTTGTACATGGCCAGTGCGCGCTCGACATCGAGCGTCGTCAGCTGACGGGCGGCGAGCTTCTGGCGATCCAGCCAGATCCGCATCGATTTGGTTCGCGCGCCGGGCAGATTGACCCTGGCCACGCCGTTGATCGAGCCGAGCCGGTCGACCAGATAGCGATCGGCGTAGTCGGAGAGCTCCAGTGCGCCGATCCGATCGCTCGCCAGCACCAGTTGCAGGATGGGCTGTGCGTCGATGTCCGCCTTGTTGACCCAGGGAGCCTCGGCGTCGCGCGGCAATATATCGATCGACCTCGAGATGCGATCGCGCACGTCACCCGCGGCGGCCTCGATATCGCGCGCCAGGTCGAATTCCATGTTGATCTGTGAGCGTCCGTCGCGGCTGGATGACGTCATCGAACGCACGCCTTCCAGTCCGGCGAGCCGGACTTCCAGCGGCTGAGTGATCTTCGATTCGACCACCGCGGCGGAGGCGCCGGGATAGTTGGTGATGACCGACAGCAGCGGCGGCTCGATATCCGGATATTCGCGAACCGCGATGGCGAACAGCGCAAACCCGCCGGCCACGAGCAGCAACAAATTGATCACGGTTGCGAGGATCGGGCGCTTTACCGAGATATCGGACAGCCACACTCAGGTGTCCTCGCCGGAGATACTGACCAGCGTCGCATCCGGGCGCGGGACTTCGCGAACCGTGGCGCCCTGCCGCAGATTCGCGCCACCCTCGACCACGATGCGCTCGCCGGCCTCGATACCGGACACGATCTCGACCCAGCCTTGCTCGCGCACACCGAGTTCCACTGCGACCCGCACGGCCGAGCCTGCGTCATCGATCTTCCAGATGAACTGACGCGCGTTATCCGGCGCCAGCGCGGCTTCGGGAACGTATGTCAACGCTCTGGACTTCGCCTCGACTCGCAAGGACAGCATCATGCCGGGGAGCAAACTGTTGTCGTGGTTCTCGAAGAGGGCTTGCGCCGGTACGGCGCGTGTCATCTCGTCAACGCGAGTGCCGCGCGCCGTGATGCGCCCGAGATAAGTTCGGCCTGGATATGCGGCCGTTGTCGCATGGACCGTCCCATCGAGTTCTATGTTTGCCAGCAAAGTTTCGGGCACGGAGAACTGCACGCGCATCTGTTCGCAGGCATCCAGAGTGACGATGTTCGTTCCGGGCTGAACGAGCGAGCCCAAGCTGACCTGGCGAAAGCCGACCACGCCCGCGAACGGGGCTCGGATCGTTCGCTGATCGAGCAGCACGCGGCTGAGCTCGAGCTCGGCCTGCGCGGCTTCCACGACCCGGCGCTGGCGGTCGATCTCCAGGCGCGAAACCAATCCGCGCTCCGTTAGCGACTCCAGACGAGTGAGTTGCGACTTGGCTTCCTCGGCTGAGGCGATGGCCGAGCGAAGGTGCGCGCGCTCTGCGTCGTCCTCCAGTTGCACGAGAGGATCGCCCGCACCGACGTGGGCTCCTTCGACAAGAAATATTCGGCTGACGCGCCCACTGACCCGGGAAGTAATGAGAACGGACTCGCGGGCATGCGCCGTACCGATTGCTTCGATGGCTGCGCCGTATTGACGCACCTGAGCGCTGGTCGTTACGACGGGCGTCGCCCGAGTGGCCTCTGACATAACAGGGGAGTCCGGTCGACATCCCGACACCGCCAGTGTCAGAACGAGGGTTGCGAGTCGTTTGAGGACGGATTCGCGAGTTGCGAAAACAACGAAGGAATCTCGGCGAATTGTCTCATCCGGTCGAATCATAGAGTTGGCTGCGGCGTTCTGGCAGGGCGCGCCAGCATCGCAATGAGACGTGCCACGTGAGTCGGCACCCTACGTAGTGCGAGCCACAGAGCCAGGCGCAGCGGCGTGCGCGCTCTTGGGTCATCGTTTGCAGTGTCTGCACAGGTTTGTAGCGTGACGCCTGAGTCAGCCCAAGTTGCGATTTCAAAGGAACATTCGAGGTAGGGCAGCGACGTTTGTATCCGTCCCAAAGGGCGACACGAGATGAATGCGTAGTTCATCTCGGCCAAACAGAACAACTGGGAGCATCCATGGTGGCGTCAGCCTTTACCCGCAGCGCGGGTTTGTCTGTGTTCTTGGTCATGGGAACGGTCAACGCTCAGGATGAGGCGGCGGCGGCGGACGAAAAGGAAGATGTAACCGAGCTCAGCAATATCGAAGTCACCGACAGCGCGCTCGGCGCGCTAGGTAAGGAAGTCGGTGCAACGGCTTTCGGCTTCGACAAACCCTTGCTCGAAACGCCGCGCTCGGTGTCGTTCATCACCACCGAACAGATCGATATGTTCGGCGTGTCGTCGGTGAACGATCTGGCGCGCCTGGTGCCGGGCGTGTTCACCAATCAACGCCGCGGATATGAAGGTGCGATCAACGTCAGAGGCGTGCCGGCGGAGACGCTCTACAACGGCATGCGCCGCCTGAATTTCCAGGGTCACACGCGCACCATCCTCGGCAGCATGGATTCGATCGAAGTGGTGAAGGGACCGCCTTCGCCGATCTTCGGCATGGGCAAGATCGGCGGTTACGTGAATCTCACACCTAAGTCGGGCCGCGCCGCCATCGGCGGCTATCTGCCCAAGGCCGAAGGGTTCATGCAGTCGACGATCGGCTCGTTCGATAAATCCGAGTCGCAGTTCGGCATCGGCGGACCGGCCTCGTTCGGCTCGAAGCAGGGCGGCTATTACGTGTTCGGCATGATCGAGGACTCCGAGGCGTACACCGATCGCGTCGATATCCGGCAGAAATATCTGCAGTCCTCGCTGAGCGTCGATGAGTTCCTCGGACCGTTCCGGCTGGAGGTCGGCACGCAGTATCAGAACTCTAAGAACAAGGGCGTCATCCTGACGCGCGTCACGCAGGATGTCATCGATTCCGGGCGATACATCGGCGGCACGCCGCTCGTGCCGCTGGACAGTAACGGCGACGGCCGCATCGGTTATCGCGAGATGCATCTCAACTCTCCGGTCCGTGGCAACGTCAGTGCGGCCAACCAGCCGTTGTCGCAGCGTTGGGTGTGGCCCAAGGATCCGAACGGCAACTATTACGAGCTCGGTCAGTTCCCGGTCGTCGCGGGCATTCCGCAGTCGATGTACGACTACCTGGTTTCAAGTTGCGGAGGCGTGACCGGCACCAGTGCGAATTGCGCCGACCCGACCGGGCTGTTGCGGGCACAGGGCGTGGGCGGACCTCTGCCGCAATCCGGCTATGTGCCGGCGGGCTTCGCGCTCGATCCGCGCACGGTGGGATATCGCACGGTCGACTATCGATCAAATCCAACACTGGAACGCGATCAGAGCGCCGACATCCTGCTCGCGTACGTCGACATGGTGTACGACGACAATCCGGATTTCACGATGAAGAACCAGCTGTTCTTCGACGGCATGGATCAGCACAAGATCGGCGAGCAGCCGTTCGCCGAGTACCAGGAGATCTACGGCGTCGAGGAAAAGTTCACCGTCACGCGTCGCATTCCCGATGCCTGGCTGCCCGGCTGGATGCGCGTCAACTCGCTTGCGTCGGTGAACTTCCGTTACAACCGGATGAATCGCAAGACGGCCGGCGGCGATTACGACTATCGCAATGACGCCACGCTCAACATGGGCGACTACACCACCTTTACGCGCTTCTGGACCGCGGCCGACGACCCGAGTTACGAAACAGGTCATCCGTACACCACCATCAACACCACGCAGTACAGCGAGGCGGGCGTCGGGTTGCTGTTCGATGTCGATATCGCAACCAACACCAATCTGACCATTGGCGGACGTTACGACTATACCGACGCGCGCAATACCAACTATGGCGCTTTCAACTTCTCGACCGGCACGTCCGCCAATCCGGGGCGTTTCAACACGTCGAACGCGACTCAGACCGGCACCGACTCGGGCACCTCGTACAGTGTGAGCCTGTCGCACCAGTTGCCCTTCGGCATCCGCCCCTATGTCACCTACGCACTCTCCAGTCTGACGCTGACCGGCAGCAGCCAGCAGCTCGACAACGCGCAGATCGCCAGCGGCAACATCATCGGCCAGGCGGAACTCAAAGAAGGCGGCGTGAAGTGGAGCTTGTTCGACGACAAGCTGTTCCTGTCGACCGCGGTGTATCAGCAAAGCCGCTATGACGTGACCGAGCCGGACGATCCGAGCTTCGGCGCCGAAGTGACCAGCGTGGTGACCGACGGCGTGGAGTTCGAGGCGAAGTGGGCGCCTACCCAGAACATGTTCCTGAGCGCCTTCGCGATCTATCAGAAGGCGGAGTATCTGGACGTGCCGGTGAGCGCCAACATCAATATCGATGCACGCACGCTCGGCTTCCGCGATGTCGTCGATCCAGCCACGGGCGAGGTCATCTATCCCGCCGAAGCGTTCCTGTATGGCGGCCGCGCGTTCCTGATCATGCCGGGCGAGCTCAACAACAAGTACGGCCGCATCACGGGCAATCCGGAACATCAGTACGGTCTGACCGGCAACTACAAACTGCCGTTCGGTCTGGGCTTCAACGCCAATCTGAACTGGGTGTCCGAGACGTACACCAGCCGCCTGCAGAACGTGAAGTTGCCCGAGGCCTTCCTGGTCAGCGCCGGGCTCACGTACGACATCGGATCCTGGAACCTGCGCCTGACCGGATTCAACCTCGCCAACGAAACCTGGTTCCGCGCCCGCAACGGCTATACCAGTCCAGACGTGGTGAATCCGCAGCCGACCCGTTACTGGACTCTGACCGCACGCTTCAACTTCTGATCGACCGCATGCATTGAGGTGATGACGATGGTGCTAAAGACAGCAGCCCGGCGCTATCGCCGGGCGGGCGCAGCCGCGCTGGCGCTCGGAGCCGTGAGCCTTGCCACGGCGCAGACCGGCCAGATCGACGCGGTCATCCAGGAGCAGGTGAAGACCGAGCAGGCAGCGATCTCCTCGCAGGCCAGGATCGCGCAGCTCGACGACGAGTCGAGCAAGATGCTGGCGGAGTATCGACAGATCACCGCCGAGGCGGCAAGCCTCAAGGGTTACAACGATCAGCTCGCCGTCCAGGTGAAATCGCAGAGCGAGGAGCTGAAGGACATGACGCGGCAGCTCGAGGAGATCGCCACCACCTCGCGCGAAGTGCTGCCGATGATGCAGAAGATGCTGACCACGCTGGAGCAGTTCGTGGCGCTCGATGTGCCGTTCCTGCCGGAGGAGCGCGCCAGTCGCGTCGCCGGGCTGAAGGACATGATGGGCCGCGCCGACGTGTCCATCTCGGAGAAATATCGTCGCATCATCGAGGCGTACCAGATCGAGATCGAGTTCGGTCGCACGCTCGAGGCCTATCAAGGCAAGGTCGGCGAGCGCACCGTCGAATTCCTGCGCGCCGGTCGCGTCGCGCTCATGTATCAAACGCTCGATGGCAGGCAGACCGGCTATTGGGACAACACCGAGCGCACCTGGAAAACCGACAGCCGCTATCACGAGGCCGTGCAGGAGGGCCTGAAGGTCGCCAGGAAACAGGCAGCACCGGACTTCGTTGGCGTCGCGCTGCCCGCCCCCGTGGAGGTTGGAACATGAAACGAGTAGTGCGTGCATTGATGATGGTTGCCGTGCTGTGCGCGAATGCCGCGCCTGCGCCAGCGGCTCAGTCGCTCGATCAATTGCTCGAAGAAACGCGCAACAGCCGCCAACGCGAAGCGCGAGCGAATCAGGAACGCGAGGCGAAGTTCGTGGCCGAACGCCAGCAGCGTGCAGCCATGCTCGCCGAAGCGCGTCAGGATGTCGCACGCGAGCGTGCCCGAAGCACGCAGCTCAGCAGCGCCTACGAGACGAACGAGAAGCAGCTCGCGACTCTGCAGGAGCAGCTCGATGCGCGTGCCGGCAACTTAGGAGAGATGTTCGGCGTGGTCCGACAGGTCGCCAACGACTTCTCCTCGGTGGCGCACAACTCCATGATCACCGCACAGTTTCCCGAACGTGACGCCTTCATCTCGGCGCTCGCCCAGTCGAAGGCGCTGCCTTCGATCACCGAGCTCGAGCGCTTCTGGTTCGAGCTGCAGCGGGAGATGACCGAGACGGGCAAGGTCGTGCGCTTCAAGACCAGCGTCGTCGAAGCTTCAGGTGCGACGGTCGATGCCAACGTGGTGCGCGTCGGTCCGTTCAACGCCACCAGCGACGGCAAGTATCTCAGCTATCTGCCGAGTCAGAAACAATTCGCCATCATGGCGCGCCAGCCCCAGGGCGATCTGACGCCGCCGGCCTGGCTGGAGAAGCAGACCGAGGGTTACGTGGAATCGATGATCGATCCGACCCGCGGCGTGCTGCTGTCCATCTACTCACAGCGTCCGGGCTGGTGGGAGCGGATCGAGAAGGGTGAAGCCGTCGGTTACGTGATCCTGCTGGTCGGCGTGGTCGGCGCGGGTCTGCTGCTGTATCAGCTCTTCTATCTTGCGACGGTGCGCGGCAAGGTCCGCAATCAGCTCAACTTCCCCGAGCATGCGGTCACCGACAATCCGCTGGGCCGGGTGCTGGCCAGCTTCAAGGGCGATGCCCGCAAGCTCGATGAAGACACCGAAGTCGTGGAGCTGCGCATCTCCGAAGCGGTGTTGAAAGAGGTGCCGAAGCTGGAACGTTTCCAATCGTTCCTGCGCCTGGCGGTGGCCGCCGGTCCGCTGCTCGGCCTGGTCGGCACGGTGCTCGGCATGATCATCACGTTCCAGAGCATCACCGAGTCGGGCTCGAGCGATCCGAAGCTCATGGCGAACGGCATCTCGCAGGCCATGATCGCGACCTTGCTCGGCCTGGGCATCGCGGTGCCGCTGTTGTTCGGCAACGCGTGGCTCGCCTCGATCTCCAAGTCGATCGTGCAGATTCTCGAGGAGCAGAGCACGGGCCTGCTGGCCGAGCACATCGAGAAGCGCAAGCAGGTCCAGGGCGGAGCGGCGCATGCAGTCTGATCCCATCACCGCGTTCCAGCAGATGCGCGTGCTGGGCGGGCCGGTCGTCGATTGGATCTTCGTGTGCTGTCTGCTCATGTGGTTCCTGGTCATCGAGCGCGCCTGGTATTTCAAGCGGGTGTTGCCGGCGCAGATGGCGGCGGCCGAACACAGCTGGCGAGCGCGGCCCGAGCGCTCGAGCTGGAGCGCGCATCAGATCCGGCGTGCGCTGATCTCCAGGGTGAACCTCGGCATGACGTCGAATCTGCCGCTGCTCAAGGTGCTGGTGCCGATGGCGCCGCTGCTGGGGCTGGTGGGCACGGTGTCGGGCATGTTGAACGTGTTCGACTCCATGGCCGCGCTCGGTTCGGCAGATGCACGCTCGATGGCGACCGGCGTGTCCGAAGCGATGGTGTGCACATTGAGCGGGCTGCTCGTGAGCGTCACGGGCCTGTATCCAGTGCATTACTTCCCGCGCCGGGCCCGACGGGAAACTGAATTGCTGGCGGATCGACTCACGTTCTGAGGTACTCATGCGACTGCGCCGACATGTCACTCAGCAGCACTCGGACGAGACCGGCATCGATCTGGCTCCGATGCTCGACTTCGTGCTCAACCTGCTGATCTTTTTCATCATCACCGCGGTGTTCGTCAAGGAGGTCGGCCTGACCGTCAGCCGGCCCAACGCGGCGGCCGCGGAGAAGAAGGAGGCGGGCAACATCCTGATCGCCATCCGTTCGGACGGCGAAGTGGTCATCGACCGTCGCGTCGTCGACCTGCGCGCCGTACGCGCCAACATCGAACGTCTGCATGCGCAGCGGCCCGAAGATGCTGTCGTGGTCATCGCCGACAAAGGCGCGCACAGCGGCGTGCTGGTGCAAGTCATCGATCAGGTGCGGCTCGGCGGCGTGCAGAACGTTTCCATCGCCGCGGGCGCGTGACGGTCCGAGCAACTCTCAGGAGCTCTCATGAAACAACACGCCGCGCAGGCCGAATCCGAGGAAACCGGCATCGATCTGGCGCCCATGCTGGATTTCGTGCTCAACCTGCTGATCTTTTTCATCATCACCACCTCGTTCGTCAAGGAGGCCGGCGTCACCGTCAATCGCGCCGAAGCCATGACGGCTGAGCACAAGGACAACGGCAACATCCTGATTGCCATCCGGCCCAACGGTGAGATCTGGATGGACAAGCGGCCGGTGGACATTCGCGATGTGCGTCCCACCATCGAACGCCTGCACACCGAGCGGCCCGACGACACCGTGGTCATCATCGCCGACCGGGATTCGCAGACCGGCGTGCTCACTCAGGTGATGGATCAGGTGAAGCTCGGCGGCATCGCCGAAGTTTCCATCGCGGCGGCGCCGCTGGGGTGAAGGCATGAACTCGACTGCATTGTCTGCCAATGGATTTGCTTCGGTGTTGCGTTCGCCGGCGGTGCCGGCGTTCGGCCTGGCGCTGATCGTTTCGATGGGGTTGTTCTGGCTCATGTATTCGTTCATGGGCAGCGACGGCCACTCGGCCGACGCCATCGAGGCGCTGCCTTCGATCGACTTCGTCCGCCTGCGTCGCGACACCCAAACCGAAACGCTCGAACGGCGCAAGCCGCCACCGCCGCCGCCCGAGCCGCCACCGCCGATGCAACGCATGCACATCGCGACGGAGTCCGCTCAGTCCAGTCCCGCGCCAGTGCCGATGGCGATTCCGAATCTGGGATTGTCGACGAGCGTCGGCGGCGGACCGTTCGTCGGCGAGTTGGGCGGCGGCGGCGCGCCGGACATGAGTGGTTTGTTCGACGGCGACATCATTCCGCTGCAGCGGATCGCACCTCAGTATCCGCGCGACGCGGCACGTGCCCGCATCAACGGCTGGGTGCAACTGGAAGTGCTGGTGAACGCCGACGGGTCGGTACGCAGCGCCAAGGTGCTGGAGGCGCAACCCAAGGGCCTGTTCGAAGCGACGGCGGTGGCGGCCGTGCTGCGCTGGAAATTCAAACCGAAGATCGTGAACGGCACGCCGGTCGCACAGCGCGGCTCGCAGCGGATCGATTTCAACATTCGCGGAGATTGAAATGAAGCGGAACGACTGGCGACTGCCATCGGTGCTGGCGGCCCTCGCACTAGCCTCCTGGAGCGGTTCCGTGGCCGCCGCGGACTGCGCGAATCCACGCAAGGCAGCGGGCGCCATGAGCGAAGGCGCGTATCGTGGCGTACAGGAAGCGACGGAGCTGTTGACCCAGAACAAACATTCGCAGGCGCTCGAGCGTTTGAACAAGCTGCTCGACTCGGGCAGCGTTTTCGAGAAGGCCGTCATCTACTACAACATGGGCTTTGCGCATTCCGCGACGGAGAACTACGTCAAGGCCACCGAAGCGTTCGCGAAGGCGCTGCAGTTGAACGCCTTGCCACAGCAACAGCATGAACAGCTGCAGTACAACCTCGGGCAGCTGTACATCGCCGCCAACAAGCCGGACGAGGGCATCAAGACATTGCAGCAGTACGTGACCGAGTCGTGCGGCAAGGTGCCGGCGGAAGCACATATCTTCCTGGCCAACGCGCTCTCGCAGGCCAAGCGCTACCAGGAGGCGGTGCCGGAGATCGATCGCGCCATCGACAAGGCCGGCGCCGTCAAGGAGAGCTGGCTGCAGCTGAAGCTCGCCATCAACTACGAGCTCAAGGACTACAAGGCCTGCGCCGAAGCGCTGGTCGGCCTGATCGGCTTGAAAGCCAACGGCGCCGAGTACTGGCGACAGCTCTCGAGCATGTTCCTGCAGATGAAGCGCGACACCGAGGCGGTCGCGGTGCTGGCGCTCGCCGAGCGGCAGGGCTTCGTTTCCAAGCCGGCGGAGATCGTGAATCTGTACAACGTGTACATGATGATGGAGCTGCCGTTCAAGGCCGGCACGGTCCTGCAGCAGGCGCTCGACGCGGGCAAGGTGCCGGCCGATGAGAAACATCTGGATCAGCTCGCCAATGCGTGGATCAACGCACGCGAAACGCAGCGAGCCGAGGCGACGCTCAAGCAGCTGGCGTCGATGGCCGATCGCGGCGAGTACTTCTTCAAGCTCGGCGCCATGTACGGCGACAACGAGCAATGGCGCGATTCCAAGCAGGCGCTGGAACAAGCGATCCAGAAGGGCGGATTGAAACGCACCGGCGAGGCGTGGATGCGTCTGGCGGTGGCGCAGTACAACCTCAACAGTGTGTCGGGCACGCAGGCGGCGTTACAGCAGGCGATGAAGTTCGATGAATCGCGCAAGCAGGCAGGGGAGTGGTTGAGATACCTGGGCAACACGCCGGCGGCGCCTCCGAAGGCGGATCAGCAGCTGGCGCAGGGCGCCACCTGATCTCGATCGCAGGCTCATCGCACACCGAATCCACCGGTCGTTCCCCACCCGCGAGCGCGATTCATGCTCGATCGAGTCAGCGTATCCACCGATCTGCATCCGGATCTCAGCGAGGCCATCGCGTTCCACGATGCCGTGCTCGCCGAGGGCGGCAAGGCGCTGGTGGGCTATGAGAAGGAGAGAGCGCTCGCGAACGTGGTGCTGATGGCGGAGATTCCGACCAGTTACGACAAGGGACAGAAGCGGCAGGTGAACGCGGGCAACCTGCTGCTCAGAGGCGTGCCTGGCGTCGGTAAGACGTTCTTTGGCGTGATCCTCGCCGCTATCAGCAATGCGAAATTCGCGCGCATCCAGGGGCGAGCCGATCTGCAGCCGGCCGAAGTGGTGGGCTTCCAGATGATCAACCCCGCCTCGGGCGAATTCATCACCGAGTTCGGCCCGCTCGCCTCGGCGGAGATCGTGCTGTTGGACGAGATCAATCGCATCCCGGTCAAGTCACAAAGTGCGTTCCTGGAGGGTTTGCAGGATCGCACCGTGACGGTGGGCAAGAGCACTTACGAGTTGCCGGAGTTCAGCTTTGCGCTGGCGACCATGAACCCGGTCGAGCTCGGGCAGGGCACGTTTCCACTGTCGGAGGCCGCTACCGACCGTTTCGCCATCCTGGTCAACGTGCCTTATCTATCGCCGCAGGAGGAGCGCAAGCTGGTCAGCTTCGACTTCAAGAAAGTCAGTCTGCAACCGCTCGCGACCAAGGAACGCATTCTCGAGTTGCGCGCGGCCATCAGCCGCGAAGTGTTCCTGCACGAACGGCTCGCGACTTATATCCAACGACTGGTGGCGGCGACGCGGCCGTTCGACGCTGCGTCCGGATGGCTCCATCGTTCGCCTTCCTCGCTGGTGGAGAAATATGTGGAGCTCGGCGCCTCGCCACGCGCGACGATCTGCTGGGGACGTCTCGTCAAGGTCTGGGCCTTGCTGCAACGACGCCGCGCAACCGTGCTGCCCGAGGACATTCAGGACCTGGCGCGTTATGTGTTGGGGCATCGAGTCTGGCTGGCGCCGCAGGCGGCCAGCCAGGGCGTCACGGCCGAGGCCGTGATCGACGATGTGGTGGCCAACGTGGCGGTCCCTTGAGCCTCGCCGCGGGCGAGCAGTCATGGCTCATCAACCCGTCCGAGGTCTCGGAGCTCGAAACATTTCTATTACGCCGCATGCGAGAACATACGCTCGGCGACCACGCGAGTGTGTTCGCCGGCAGCGGTTTCGATGTCGCGGGCTTGCGAGACTGGGAGCCGGGCGATGCGATGTCGGCGATCGACTGGGCACAGTCGTCGCTCAACAACTTCAGTCCGCTCATCACGCGCCAGCTCGAACAGGACAGTACCGCGACGGTGATGGTGGCAGCGGATGCTTCGCTGTCCACGCATTGCGGACCGGCGGGGGCGCAGATGCGCACCACGGTCCTGCGATGTCTGGCGGTGCTCGGACTGTCGGCGGCCTTCTGCCAGGATCGGTTCGGGATGGTCGCATTCGACGATGGCTGCCTGCCGCTGGCATCGTTGCGTCCTCGCAGCGGAAAGTCACATGCGATGCATTGTCTGTCGCTGTATGCGCAATGTAGCGCGAGAAACGATGGCGGCAGCGGAGATCTGATCGCGCATATCGAGTCGCATCTGCGCAGTTCGTCGCTGGTCGTGGTGGTCTCCGACTGCCTGCTGGCCGACTTCGACGCATTGCTGGAACGTTTGGCTGTGTTGACAGGCGAGCACGACGTGCTGCTCGTAACAGTGGATGCCCGACCGGCGTTCGATCTGCCACGCGTGAGCGCGGGATGGCTGGAGATATACGACGTCGAAACCAGTGAAACACGCGTCATCTCTCGCACAGCCGCCGAGCAGATGGTCCAGCGCATCGACGAATGGCAACAGTCGGCGATGCAGGACGCAAGACTGCGCGGTCTCGATGTGGTGCGCGTCGCCGGCGGGCGTTGGGAGTTGGAAGAAGCTCTGTGCGCCTGCTTTGCCCGCCGGCGCCTGCGGAAGCTGCGAGGTTGATCCCATGTCAGTGCATCGACGAATCGCTGCCGCGCTCATCTCCTTGCTGGTCTTGCTCGTCGGATCCCATGCGAGCGCGGAGTCGGCGCAAGCGGAGCTGCCGCCGCTGCAATGCTGGTGGCGCACGGACCGTGCGGCAATCTACGTTGGCCAGCACTTGCAGCTCACGCTGACCTGCGCCGCTGCGCAGACAGATGCGGCGACGGCAATCCCCGACTGGGATGCCTTGCAGCCGGAGCTGGTCGATCTGGCGCCGTTCGAAGTCGTCGGCGCGACTCGCAGCGAAGACGTGGTGGCGGATTTCCGCCGCTACACTCAATTCGAATACACCCTGCGTCTGACGGCGGAAGAGTTCTTCGGTCAGGATGTGCCGCTGCCGCCGCTCGAGATCGTCTACAGCATCGCGGTGAACGGTGCGGGGGGAACGGTCCAGCAGGGGCGCGAGCGAACCTATGTATTGCCGCCGCTGCCTCTGAAGATCCTGAGCCTGGTGCCCGCTCAGGCCAACGACATCGAAGATGCCGCTGGCTATTCGTTCACGGCCATCGAACGCAAACGCGAGCGGGCAAAGATGGCATTCGTCATCGGGTGCGGGCTGCTCGCGGCGGGCGTGCTGTTCACCGTCTTGTTTCTGAAAAGTTTGTTGAGTGGGAGCCGGGCACGCCGGGCGACGCTGCCGTTTCGAGTTGCGGATTGGCGCCTCGTGGCAGGAGCTCGGGCGGCGTTGCGACGGCTCGCAGCGGTGGCGGATAGGGAAGGTTGGAGCGAAGCGCGCGTGGGCGAGGCACTCACGTTGTTGCGAGTGCTTGGAGCCATCGCTATCGGCAAGCCGGTGAGGCAACAGATCGTGCCCAGAAATTCAGCGGCCGAGGCCGGGGAATGGTTGATGCATCGGCTCTCCTTGCGTCGATCGAGAATTGCGATCTCCGCTGCTGTCACGCCCGCTCAATTGCGTGCGCAGGCGAGGGATGATTCCGGCGTCTCGAACGAGATGCTCGAAGATCTGGCCACGGCGCTGGCCGTCTGCTCTGACACTCACTACGGTCGCGCCCCCATCGATGGTGACCCTACGCCCCCGATCGCGCAGGCGATCCGCGAGGCTCTCAGCGCATCGAACGGTTTGTTTCTCAAGACACTGGTGCCATCGCGCCTGCGCGTGTTGATTCCATCGTACGCGGCATGGGGGGCGTCGTAAGCATGGGGCCGCTCTGGGATCTGCCGCGAGTGATCACGGACGCGCTGATGCATTGGCAGCAGCTACGCGCCGCCGAATTGCGATTCGGACGCATGGAGACTGCCATCCTCGTCGCGACGTCACTGGCGATGCTCGCCGGTCTGCTCATGATGTGGCAGGGCGGACGTAAACGGCAGCTCAACATGCGCAATGCGCTCGCAGTTCCCGCAACGCTACCTGTGATATCGCCCTCGACTGCAGCGGCGATACGTCACGCGCCCTTCTTGTTGTTCATCGCCGGCCTGATCTTCGCGATGCTGGCGCTCGCGGATCCCTATACGACGCTCGCGCGTGAAGACAAAACCTATCCTGGCCGGCGCATCGCGGTGCTGATCGACGCATCCGCGAGCATGAATCAGCCGTTTCATTCTCCGAACTTCAACAAGCTGGGCGGGCCGACCTACTTCGCGACGGTGTCGGCCGCCGAATACTTCATGCGGCTGCGGATGCAAGGCACGTTCCGCGATCTGATCGCGCTGGTGGAGTTTGGCAACGAAGCGTACGTCGTGACGCCATTCACCACCGACTACGAGAACGTGTTGTTGAGCATGCGGCTGATCGCCGAACCCTCCGAATGGGAGCGCTTTCCCGACCAGGGCACCATCATCATCCGCGCCATCCAGCAAGGCACCGAGCTGTTCAAGGCATTCGACTTCCTCGGCGCGGCGGGCAACCTGATCGTGATCTTCAGCGACGGCCAGGACAGTCAGACCCTGCTGCAGGGCCGGCCCATCAAGAGCATCATGGCCGACGCGCGCGAGCACGGCATCCCCGTCTACATGATCCGCGTCGCGTTCAACAAGGGACTCGGCGCCGTGCTGCCGGACGAACTGTGGAAGGAAGCGGTCGAGCAGACCGGCGGACGTTTCTATCCAGCGGCGGACGAAGCCACGATCCTGCGCGCCGTACACGAGATCGATCAGCTCGCGCCGGGCAAGGTGGAGCTGCGGGAGTATCGGTCTCGGCAGATGCAGTTCTCCGGCTATGCGTTGCTGGCGGTGCTGCTCTGGCTGGCAGCCTGCGGCGCGAAGTTGGGGCTGCGCGTGTTCAGGACGTTTCCATGAGAGCCCATTCATGACAGCCAGGCCGGGTTATCTGTTGATCGCGTGCGTGTCGCTCATCGGCGGCGTCGCTGCAATCTTCTGGAGCAAGACGCAATCGCTGCTCGCGCAGACGCAACTGTCGCTGGCCACGCAGCAGCATGCTGGAGTGCGCGATGCGTTGAACGCGTTGGAGAAGAACTACGGTTCGATCGCGTTTCTACCATTGCGTCACGGAACGCTCGCCGAGATTCGCGCCGGCCAGGCGAACCTCAGTTACTGGCAACGCGACTATCGCTCGTTGATTCCGGCGCAGGGCGATCCGATCGCCGGACTGCCCGCGGACGATGTTCGTTTGCAATCGGTGGTCGCCAACGCGGTCTTTCGCGACAGATATCCCGCCGCGCAGGATCAGAAATCTCAACTGGCTGCGCTGGATGCAGCCATCGCCGCGCAGCTTTCGGTGTTGCGCCACGTGCCGAACCAGGCCGGCGTTGCCTATAACTACGAGTACCTGGTGAGGCTGCGTGGCCTGGCGGCAGGCAAGGGCGGTCCGCCCAAGGCGGCGGAGGGCGGCGACCAGGGCGTTCTCGGTCATCTCGGCGGCGAGCCGCAGGCTGCCGATCCGACCGACTTCAAGATTCATGTGCCCCTGGAATCGCGCGAGCTGCAGGATCAGAAGGAGGGGCGCGAGGCGGGCAAGACCGCCCCTCGCGAACGCAAGGGGTGATGCCGGGCGAGTTTCAACTCGAGACGCTGCGCTTCGCCGCGCCAGCATTTCTTTGGTTGTTGTTCGCGCCGGCCGCGCTGGGTGTGGTGCTCATATGGCGCGTCATCCGGCGTCGTGTGGATCTGAAGAGGAGTGATCGAGCGCTGAGCACTCCAGGTTCGGTGCGCAAGGGATGGTTTGGCGATCTTGCTCCGTGGCTGCCGGTTCTGCTGGCGACGGCACTGTGCATCGTGGCGCTCGCCCAGCCGCAGGCGCTGGTGGCAGTGATCGACAGGAGCGGCGTGGATCTGGTCATTCTCCAGGATGCCTCCGCCTCCATGCACGTCGAGGACGTGCCGCCGAATCGCTGGCAACGCTCACAGCAGTTCGTGCGGGCCATGGCGGCGGCGCTGCGCTGGGAAGGCGATCGGGCGGCGCTCGCGTTGTTCGCTCATCGCACGGCGCCGCAGTTGCGGCTGACCCGCGATCCGAATTCGTTGCTGTTCTTTCTGGATCATCTCGGCGCCGTGCCGCCGTTCGCGCTCGAGGACGACACCACCTGGAACACCAATATCGCCGAGGCGGTGGCCTGGGGTTTGAAGCTGATAGAAAAGAACGAGGAGCTGTTCGGCCGCAGTAACAATGCGCGAGTGCTGTTGCTGATCTCCGATGGGCAGGCCTGGAGCGGCGAGCTCGAAACCGCGCTGGCTCAGGCTCGCGAGCGCGATGTGACGATCCATGTCGTCGGTGTCGGCACGGTGGCAGGAGGGTTGATACCGGAGCCGCGGGGCGATGACGGGCTCATACCCGCCAGCAAGATTCGCGGAACGCTGGATCGCGCAGCGCTGCGTGATATCGCCCGCCAGGGCGGCGGCCATTATTTCGAGATCGGTGCGGCATCGGATCAGGAAACGGCGTTCGCGATACTTGCAGCGGCCCGAGAGCGAGCCGTCGGTACGCAATCCGAAGAACGCGTCGAACCGCTCTACTGGTATGCGTTGCTCGCAGCGGTGATGTTCGCTTGTCTGGCGGGGCTGCTCGCGGCCCGCGCGGTGGAGCGACGTTGGATGCTCGGTGGCGCGCTGGCGACGCTGGTGGTGCTGATCCTGCGGTGATGTGTTGCTCTCGCAGGTAGGGTGCCAGCGCATTCTCTACGTCTGTCGCTACGTATCGAGAGAATACGTTCATCACAACCAGCGGCATCGTCCGGTCGCATCCACTTACGTCCGTTTCGCAAGATGCATAAATTTCTTTGCGCACTGCTGCTGTCTTCGTCGATTGCCACCGTCGCGATGAGCGCGCCGGTATTCACGCCGGTGGGCGACACGAGTGGGCGGTACTCGCCCGTAACGGTTTCGCCGGGCTCGATCCCTCTCTACTTTCCATCCGGATCGACCGCGGGCGCCGATGCGCCGGCCGACATGAAGGGACAAGCGGCGCAGACTCTGAAACGCTTGAGTGACAACCTTCAGGAGGCGGGTCTGTCGCTCGAAGACGTGGCGTTCGCGCGTGCCTATCTCGCGCCGGGTGCGGATGGCAAGGTGGACTACGAAGGTTGGAACGCTGTATGGGATGAGCTCTTCAACAATCCCGCGAAGCCCGTGAGCGTCAAACCCGCGCGAACGACGGTGGCGGTGCCGCTGCTGGGTCGTCCGGGCACGTTGATCGAGATCGATTTCATCTGTCTGCCACGCAAGGGCGCGGACTTCGCGAGCGCCAAGAAATCTGGGTTGCCCGCGTTCAACTCGCAACTCAAACCCTACGGGACCAAGGAGCGCCACATCCTCGCTGGCATCGGCGTGCTGCCGAACACCGCGTTGTATTGGACCCAGGGAACGACGCCTCCGGTGCTCGACGCCACGGCGCCGGAGACCGATCTGCGTCATCGAGGCGATATGCGGACCCAGGCGCGAAACACACTGCTCGAGCTGCAGAAGAACCTCGCCAGCGTGGGGCTTTCGTTCGAGGACGTGGTGTATCTGCGGGCGTTTCTCGCGCCGGACCGACGCACCGGCACGTTCGATTACGACGGCTGGAATGCGGCCTATGGCGAGTTCTTCAACAACGATGAGAAGAACCCGCACAAGCCGGCTCGCACCACGGTGACCACGCCCACCTATGGCTCGCCGAGCATGATGATCGAGATCATCGCCGCCTTTCCGAGCGCGCCGAAGTTGTTCGACGCCAAGGCGGCCAATCCGAACCTGAAAGCATTCGGTGCGCCCGATGCGATGATTTCATCCGCAGTTGCCGTCGCCGCCAACGCGCCGCTGGTTCTTTCCGCGGGTGTCGTTTCATCGGTCCCAGGCGACATGAACACACAGGCGTTGTCCGCGCTGGATACCTTGCAGAAGCGACTCGCAGCCGCCGGTCTGACTTTCAAGGATGTCGTGTTCCTGCGTGCCTACGTCGTTCCGGAGGCGGACGGCAGCGTCGATCGCAAGGGCTGGACCGAGGCGTACACGCAGTACTTCAACAATCCGCAGCAACCTCACGAGCCGGCGCGAACCACGATCGCGGTGCTGTCGTTGCCTCGGCCGGATCTGAAGATCGAGATCGACGCGATCGCGGTGAAGGCGAATTGATGGCCGCGATCGAATCCAAAGCAATGCGCAGCGCCGCGCCGAACGAAAAGAACTTCTCCTGGAGGAAGAGCATGCACAGCAAGTTGGGTTCGGGGCGGCGGGCGCTGCGAGCGGCCGGCTACATGGCGGGCGCACTCATCGGCGCGTTGGTCGCGACAGCGCCCGCGTTCGGTCACGGCACCGAGGCGCGGTTCGTCGAGTTTCTCGACTGGAAGAAGGAAAACTTCACCAAGATCTTCGCATCCAACCGCGCTCACCTGGAGGGCTTGCCCACCAACTGGGCCGAAGCCACGCCGCAGGTCATCAACGTCGAAGGTCGTTCCTGCGTGGTCGGACAGCTCATCGCGTTCGACGTGGACGACAAGTATGGTTTCGATCTCGACGAACCGGTGGAGCTCTCGCTCACTTACGCGTCCGAGTACACCACGCCGTTCCTGGTCGGCTACGACAAGAGTGGCGGCAGCGGCGTGGGCCTGCACCAGGTGACGCCGGAGAAGAGCGAAAAATTTCCGACCCTCAAACTGACGCTCGATCGCGCCCGCTTCGCCGGCCAGGCGACGCAGGGCGCCGATATTGCGCTCGCCGCTCCCGATCTGGGCACGCTGGTCGTGTGCGACATCAAGGTCGCGCGCAGTCACAAGACGAAAGTGCCTACCGAGTTCGGTACGGTCAAGCTGACGTTGCGCGACGCCAAGACCGGCGGCCTCGTGCCGGCACGCATCGGCCTGTATGACTCGACCGGCAAGGCGCCGCTCGCCTCCGACAAGGCGCTCATGTTGCAACGGTTCGCGGACGACCTGCGCATGCTGGCAGCGAACGACCGTACGTTCTGGCCGTCCGAGAATCGTCAGGTCTTCTACGCCGATGGCAATTATGAGAGTCGTTTGCCGGTGGGCACGTATGAACTCATCGTCGGCCGCGGCATCGAGTATCAATATCACAAGGCGAAGATCGAGGTCAGCAAGGACAAGACCACGAGCGTCTCGGTGAGCCTGAAGCGCTATGCCGATATGCCCGCATCGGGCTGGTATTCCGGAGACTCGCACATTCACGTGACGCGCGATGAGGTGGCGGATCCGAAGATCTGGGGCTTCGTCGCCGCCGAGGACGTGCATGTCGGCAACCTGCTCGAGATGGGCAACATCATCAAGGTGTATTTCGATCAGCCCAAGGCATGGGGCAAGGCCAGCCGTTTCGAGCGCGACGGACACTTCATCGTCTCCGGCCAGGAGTCGCCGCGCACCGGTTTCTTCGGCCACACAGTGCACTTCAACATCGACCGGCCGGTGCACCTGAAGACCGAAGAATACTTTCTGTATCACAAGGTGTTCGAGGACGTGAAATCGCAAGGCGGCATGGCGGGCTTTGCGCACATGGGCTGGGGCTCGCGCGATGGCGGCCCGCCGAAGATGAACCGCGGTCTGACCTTGCTGGCGCCGTTCGGGTTGGTCGACTTCATCGAAGTGTTGCAGGGTGGACGGCTGGTGAACGATGGCTGGTATCGCCTGCTGAACCTTGGTTACAAGGTGAAGCCCGCCGCCGGCACCGACTGGCCCTATAGCGACTTCCCGGGCGTGGTGCGCTTCTATGTAAACGTCGACGGACCGTTCAACCTCGATGCCTGGTTCAAGGCGTATGACGAGGGGAAAACGTTCGTCACCAATGGCCCGCTGCTCGATTTCAAGATCAATGGCCGCGGCATCGGTGAGGAACTGCACGTCAAGCGCGGCACCAAGCTGAATCTGACCGCCAGCGCGAAAATGAATCCGGAGCTGGACGCGCTCGACCGGCTCGAGCTGGTGGTGCTCGGCGATGTGACGGATACGGCGTCGGCGGCCGGCAAGGACAACGTTTCGTTGCGCAAACAACTCACCGCCGAGCGCAGCATGTGGGTCGCGGTGCGTGCCTACGGTGCGAAACAGGATCCTCGCAATGTGACGATTGCGCACAGTGCTCCGATCTATGTCGTCGTCGACGACGAGCCGACGTGGAAGCGCGAGGCCGTGCCGGCGATCGTTGCGGAACTGCGCGGGCAGCTGAAAACCATGCTGACCGAGCCGTACGAGACGCCGATCACCGGCAACGAGGCCTGGGAGAATCGTGAGGTCCTGACGGAGCAGTGGCGCAAGCAACGGCCGTTGTTGAAGCCGCGCATCGATCTGGCCGACGCCGCCTACGCGAAGCTGCTGGATAAGTGGATGAAAGTCACTGGAGCTGCGCCCGCCGTGAGCGACGCGAAGTGATGACCATGAGCAAACAATCGAATCTGTCAGCTCTGCGTGCCGTAGCCTGCTGTACCGCTGCCATGACTCTCTACAGCGCCACGGCGCTCGGTCACGGCAACGAGGCTCGTTACGTCGATATCATGAACTGGAAGAAGGATCGCATCGCCAAGGTGTTCGTCACCAACGAATCGCACTTCGACCAGCTCAAGTACCGCGCCTCGTTCCCCGGCCAGGTGAAGATGGTGGATGGCGAGTCCTGCGTGATCGCGGACCTGCTCGCCTTCGACGTGGACGATCGCTATGCCTACGACCTCGATGAGACGGTGTCGGTCACGCTGACTTATGCAACCAACTACACCGCGCCGTTCGTCGTGGGCTGGGATAAGAGCGGTGGTTCCGCGCAAGGCCTGATCGAGGTGGATGTCAAACCCGACCTCAAGTCGAAATTCAGCACGGTCACGGTGCAACTCGATCGCGCCAGATTCGCCGGGCAGGGCGTGCAGGGTTCGGATATCGCGATCGGCATCCAACGCCAGAACAACGGCGTGGCCGATGGCTTGGTCACGCTGTGCGACATCAAAGTGGAGCGGAGCAATACCACACCCGCGCCGGCGCCGAGCGGCACGGTGAAGTTGTCGCTCAAGGATGCCAAGACGGGCGGCTCAGTTCCGGCGCGAGTGGGAATGTACGATGCCACGGGGCGTGCGCCGTTGCCTTCGAACAAAGCGCTGATGTTGCAGCGATATGCGGACGACCTACGCATGTTGCACGTGAACGAGCGAACCTTCTGGCCCTCCGAGAATCGATTGGCGTTCTACGTCGACAGCGACTACGAAGGCCAGTTGCCCGCCGGCACCTACGATCTGGTCGTCGCGCACGGCCTGGAGTACCGGGTGCACCAGAGCAAGTTCGAAGTGAAGCCGGGGCAGACCACCAACGTCAACGTGAAGCTGGAACGCTATTCCGACATGCCGGCCAAGGGCTGGTACTCGGGCGACTCGCACATCCACGTCACGCGCGACGAGGTGGCGGATCCGAAGATCTGGGGCTTCGTGGCGGCGGAGGACGTGCACGTCGGCAATCTGCTGGAGATGGGCAATATCACCAATGTGTATTTCCATCAGCCCAAGGCGTGGGGCAAGGCGAGCCGCTTCGAACGCGATGGACATTTCATCGTCTCCGGGCAGGAGGCGCCGCGTGCCGCGTTCATGGGGCACACGGTGCACTTCAACATCGATCGGCCCATTCACCTGCCGACCGATGAGTACTTCCAATATCACAAGGTGTTCGAAGAGTTTCAGCGCACCGGCGGACTGTCGGGCTTCGCCCATCTGGGATGGTCGGCGCGCGGGGGCAGCTCGGCACGGCTGATTCGCGGCATCAACCTGCTCGCGCCGCTCGGATTGGTGGATTTCATCGAGGTGTTGCAGGGTGGGCGGCTGGTAACCGAAGGCTGGTATCGGTTGCTCAATCTCGGCATTCGCGTCGCTCCGGCCGCGGGCACCGACTGGCCGTACACCGATTTCCCGGGCGTGGTCCGCTTCTTCGTCAAGGTCGACGGGCCGTTCAACCTGGATAAGTGGTTCGAGTCGTTCGGTCAGGGACGCGCTTTCGTGACCAATGGTCCGACGCTCGACTTCACTATCAATGGCAAGACCATGGGCGAGGAACTGCGAGTCAAGCGCGGCGCCAAGCTCGACATCGCAGCGCTCGCCCGGCTCAACCCGGATGTCGATTCGCTCGATCGGATGGAGCTGGTGATCGGAGGAGATGTCACCGACACGATCCCCGCGAACGGCACGGACAGCGCACAACTGCGCAAACAGATCACCGCCGATCGAAGCATGTGGATCGCGGTGCGCGCGCACGGCGGCAAACAGGCCGCCAACAACATGACGATCGCTCATAGCGCACCGATCTACATCGTCGTCGACGGCGAGCCGGCCTGGAACCGGGACAAGGTGCCGGAAACGATCGCCGAGCTGCGGGGCCAGTTGCGTGAGCTCATGAGCGAGCCTTACGAAACTCCGATCACTGGCAACGAGCCATGGGAGACGCGTGCGATCCTGCCGGCGCAGTGGCTGTTGCAGCAACCATTGTTGCGACCCCGGGTGGCAATGGCGGATGCGGCCTATCAGAAGATCCTCGATGAGTGGAAGAAATATTCCGGCGGCGCGATACCGACTGTTTCCGCAGTGACCTCGCCCGCGCCGGATGAACATGCTCACTGATCGGTCGCGGAGCGAAGGACAATGATCGTCACCAGAGCGCGGTTGCCATTGTTGAGTGTCAGCGTTGCGTTGCTGTTGGGCGTGGCCATCGGCCCCGCATGGATGCCGGCAACCGCAGAAGACAAGACCGAAGCGGATCTTTGTCTGGTGCCGCCGGGCGCGCAGCCCTCGTTGCCTGCAACGTTGCTTTCAGGGCAGGGCGTGGTGAGCATGCCCGTCACCACGCGCTCGGCGGAGGCCAACGCTTTCTTCCTGCAAGGCGTGGCCCAGCTGCATTCCTTTTGGGCGCGCGAAGCGGAGCGATCGTTTCTACAGGCGCTCGAGCTGGATCCAGACATGGCGATGGCGTACTGGGGCATTGCTACCGCGGCAGGAGGTCAGCATCGCTCGTCCTGGCAGAACCTTCGTGACCGCGGTGGCAGGGGGCGGGGGGAATCGAACAAGAAAGCCTCCGACGCGACCATCGCGCGCACCGTGAATGGCGCCGCCATCGACTCGAAGATTCGCGCTCGTGAAGCGATCGAGAAGGCGATGTCGATGCGTGACGCGGTGACTCCGCGCGAGCGGATGTATATCGAAGCGCAGTGGGCGCGCCTGAATGCGGCTTCGGCGGATCCAGACGCCGACTTCATTCAGGCGATGCGCAAACTGGTGGCCGCGTATCCGGAGGATCTGGAAGCGAAGTCGATGCTGGGGCTGGTCATGCTCTATGGCTATGAACTGCCGTCGAAGCAGCCCCGGCCGCTCACGCTCGAAGGGGTCGCGCTGCTGGAGCAGGTGATCGCCGTGGACAACGATCACGTCGGTGCGCACCACTATCTCATTCACGCCTATGAGGGGAGCGCGACCCCGGAGAAGGGTTGGCGTTCCAGCGAGCGTTATCCGCGCCTGGTGCCCAACATTCCACATGCCCTGCACATGCCGGGACACATCTATATCCAGAGCGATCGAGTGGAAGATGCCGTGACGGCTCTGACAGCGGCATCCGCGAACGAGCTCATGTATATGAACGCGGATGCGCTGTACCCGCCAGGGCACTACGGGCACAACGTGCATTTCCTGATACACGCGTTGAACGTGCTGGGCAGGTACGAGGAGTCGATGCAACAGGTCCAGCTGTTGCTGGCGTTCAAGGAAACACCGGCCGAGCGTGCGGGGGAGAGTCAACGCACCGTCTGGCGGCAGGGGCATTTCGCGCTCATCAAGACGCTGGTGCGTTTCGAGCGCTGGCAGGAATTGCTCGGCGGCCGCGTTCTGCCGGCGTACGACAAGCCCGAACAGCAGGCCTGGAATCTGTGGGCTACCGGACTTGCGCAATCGGCGACCGGGCAGCAAGCGGCGGCCAAGTCAACGCTTGCGTCCATGCAGGAACACATCAAACGTTCGACCTCGGGACTCGAGCCACTGCGAATCGCGGCATTGGAATTGGAAGCGACCATCGATGCTCGCTCCGGACAGCTCAGTGCCAGTCACCGTCGCTTCGAGGAAGCAGCGCTGCGAGAGGCGTCGATGCTCTACACGGAGCCTCCGGCCTATCCACGGCCGGTCGCGGAAGGCTGGGGCCATGTCGCTCTCGACGTGGGCGATTCGCAGACCGCGGACAAAGCCTATCTGCAAGCCTTGACCATAGAGCCTGGCAGCGGACGCGCCTATCTGGGACGCGCTCGTGCGCTGAGCGCGCTGGGCGAGGCGCAGCAGTCCGAGGAAATGCTGCAACGGGCTCGCAAGGTCTGGCACTACGAGAACATCGACACGGACTTGCGGCGTGCGGCCAGACGATAGCGGAACGAGATTTACGATGCAGCGTCGAAGTTTTCTTGGAATGATCGGTGGGGTCGGTGCGAGCGCGGCGTTGCCGCTAGCAACGGCGGTCGCGGACGAGAAGCCGCTGGCGATGCCATCGGCCGCCGATCGAGCCGCCTCCGATCCGCTATCGTTGCCTCGCGTGCGCGCAACGCCCGATAGAATCATCTCGTTGACCGTGTGCACTCGTCCGTTTCGGGAAAGCGGTCCGCGCATCGAGAGCGAGAAGCTGGGCAGAAAAACGATCGTTCACAACTACGGTCATGGCGGTAGCGGCTGGTCGCTGTCGTGGGGTTCGAGCCAGCTCGCTGTCGATCAGGCGGCCAAGACAGGTGTGCGAGAGATCGCAGTGATCGGCTGCGGAGCCCTCGGTCTCACCTCGGCGCTGCTTGCACAACGCGCCGGCATGAAAGTGCGCATCTATGCAAAGGATCTGCCGCCCTATACACGCTCGACGTTCGCGACGGGCAGCTGGACGCCGAACTCCAGATTCTGCACCGAGGCGGGAGCGACGCCCGAGGTGGTCGAGCGTTGGATCTGGATGGTGCGACATTCGCATCGCATGTATCAGAACCTGCTGGGCCTGCCGGGCGATCCCATCGAATGGCGCGACGGATATCAGCTCTCCGAACAGCCGTTCCACCCGGAGCGCCGCCGCGATCGTGAGGGCGAGCCGCGTTATCCGGAGCTGGAGAAGCTCGTCAGGGATCTGAAGCCCAGGACGCAGGAGCTGGCGCCGGGCTCGCATCCATTCGCGGCGCCGTACGTGCGGCGGCAAACCAACATGGTCTTCAATATTTCTTCGTACGCCCGCATGTTGTACTCCGATTTTCTGCTGGCGGGCGGCATTGTCGAGGTCCGGGAATTCAACAGCCCGGGTGAGCTTGCCCGATTGAAGGAGAAGACACTGATCAATGCGACGGGCTATGGGGCGCGGGCGCTGTTCGGTGACGAGTCGATCATCCCGGTGCGCGGACAGTTGATGCGCCTCGTCCCGCAGCCCGAGGTGACCTATGGCTTGAGCTACGACAACAAAGTCTCCATGACTCCACGCCGCGACGGCCTGGTCGTTCAAAGCAACGAGAAGAACGATTTCAACAACACCGACGCGGCGCCGGATCGGGCAGCCGCCGAACGGTCCGTGCAGATCTTGTCTGCCATCGTCGATCGAATGAGTTGAGATCGCTCAGCGCGCTTGCGCGGCCTGCACCAGATCGGCGAGCTGCTGCACGGTATAGGCTTTGCCTTCGAGGGTTCCGAACAGCCGGCCCTGCGGGTCGATGACAGCCGTCTGCAAGGTGTGCGTGAACAGTCCTTCCTCCGGCCAGAACTCGATACCGAACGCTTCGGTGACTCGCTGGATCTGCTCGGAAGTGCCGGTCAACAGATACCAGCCCGGACTGGAGACCCCATAGAAGCGCGCATAGCGGGCCAATACTTCGCTGGTGTCATAGCGGGGGTCGAAGGTGATCGTCAGCAGCGTCACGTCCCGACCCATTCGATCGCGCAGTCGCTCGGCGATCTCGCGGAAGTTCGTCATCATGCGCGGGCAGTAGTCCGGCAACGGGCAGCGCGTGTAGATGAACGTCACGACGACGACCTGTCCGTTCAGCGCATGCAGCGAGCGTTGTTCTCCGTTCTGATCGACCAGGGTGAAGTCCGGGAACGGCATGCCCAGATCGATGAGCGACTTGCTCTGCGGCGAGCGTAGCAAGCCTGCATCGCGCCGCGCGGCCGACAGGACACGAATGCGATCGATGAAGCTCGAGGACTGGGTGACATTCAATCGGAATGAAATGCGGTCGCCCGGATGGATGCCCGCTGCTTCTTCGACGGCGCGCACGGTAAAAGGCATTGCCATCGCATCCATGTAGCCTGCAATCGGCTCATGCGACACCGTCAACTGGCCGCGCGCGTCGTTCTTCAACACCACGCCGGTCACCTCGAAACGTTTGGTGGCGGGGCAGGCGCTCAGCGCGAACAGCGCAAGAACTACCAGCGCGACACGCAGCGATCGGTCACGAATGGACATGGCTACGGATCGCTGCTCAGCGACTCGAGAAAGGCCACCAGATCGTCGATCTCACGTTCGGTCAGATCCAGCTCCACGATCAGCGCCTCGATGTGGTTCGGGTCGGCCGGTGCGACCGCGGTGTCGAGCTTCGAGTAGTACTCCACCACTTCCCGCAGCGTCGCCATCTGGCCCTGATGCATGTACGGCGCTGTGAGCGCCACGTTGCGCAGGCCCGGTGTCTTGAAATGGCCGAGTACCGCGGCTTCAGCATCCAGAAACGCCAGGTGCTGGGCACGCGTGCCGGCGGGCTGGTCGCTGAAGTATCCCGCCGATACGAACTCGTCCGCACTCAGCTCGGCGATGCCTCGCGCCCGGCCCATGTCGGGTGGCATCTGCTCGTTCAGCGCCGGCACGCGAATGTCGTGGAACTCCAGGTTGGAGAATGTCGGACCACTGTGGCACACCGCGCAGTTGCCACGACCGATGAACAGCTTGAGGCCGCGTTGCGCGGAAGCGGACAGAGCGTTCGATGGGCGCCCGGCTCGCAGATCGGCGACGAAGCGATCGAAAGGCGCTTCGGTGGTGACGATGGTTGCCTCGAATGCGGCGATCGCTTTGCCGAGATTGACGAACACGCGATTCACCTGCTCGCGATCGCTCGACTGCATCTGCCACCAGTTCAGCTGTGCATCGACGTCGTGGGCTCGAGGACCGCCGCGCGTCGGGAATCGTTGCGAGTCTTCGAAGCTCGGCGCCTCGCCAAACAAGTTTTTGTATTGCGCGGCGAGTGACGGGTCGCTCGCGATCACGTGCGCAACCTGCAAGCGGGTGCTGTTCATTTCCAGCGGATCTTCGATGGGATGCAATGCCTGCGACCAGAGCGAATCGGCGCGACCGTCCCAGAACAACCAGCGCTGATAGGCGGCGTTCCAGATGGACAGGGTGTTGCGGATGCCGGTGCCTTGCGCCTGCGGCAGACTCCGACCGTCGGTCCATGCTTTGGCGGGATCGTGACAGGTGCCGCAGGAAACATCGCCATTGCCCGACAGGCGCTTGTCGAAGAACAGCGCGGCGCCGAATGCGATCGCCTCGGAATTGCCGTCTACGGCGTTGGTCTCGTCACGAGGGGGCGGCGGCAACGGCGACAGGGTCAAGAGCAGTTCGCGCTCCGCTGACGAGAACTCGACAGCGGACGTCGGTGCAGTGGTTGCACACGAGCCGGTGCACAGCGCCATCACGATGTACAGCGGCCCAAGCCAGCCATAGTGCCGCGCATTCGGCTCGCTAGAGCAGGACGCGAACCTTCGCCTGCTCATGCACTCGACCTTTGGCAACGTCAAAAGTGATCAGCCACTCTCCGCGCATATGGAACAGCAATCCCTTCAAAGCGAACTCGCCATTCTCGAGTTGCTCCACGATGACGCGTGTGTTCATCCCATGTTTGTGTGCGGGCATCTCGGCGCTCGCTCGCAGCCACACTGGATTGCTGGAGTCATCGGCGGCCGCCGATGCGTCGACGCGCACGACCATCTCGAACAGTTCGTTGACGGGGATCGGTGCGGGTGTGGAATGCAACGTCAACCTGAAGCCCCCGTGCTCGCTGGTGAGCTCCGAAGGCAGCAACCCCGAGGCGCCATCGGCATGCGCTGCGGTGATGCCACCGAGGCTCGCCGTCACCATGAGGGCGAAGAGCGCCCTGTGAGTCACGTCGTTCCAGTTGTCCGAAGGATTTCGCATGCGTTTGCTCCCGGAGTCAGTGCATCGGCATGTCGATCTTGTGATCCTTGGTCTCCCGGATATAGATCGTTCCAACGATCGCGGTCATGAGACACACGCCGCAGCCGTAGATGAATCCGGTGTAGATCGCGTTGCTGCCGAACGTCTGCTGCGCCCAGGTGGAGGTGGTGGTTGCAGTGGCGATCAGCGGCAGGAAACCGCCGAACCAGCCGAGGCCGAGGTGATAGGGCAGCGACATCGAGGTATAGCGAATCGAGGTCGGGAACAGCTCGACCAGGAAGGCGGCGATCGGGCCGTAGGTGAGGCCGACATACACGATCTGCAACGTGAGCAGCGCGACGATGCCGACCATGTTGGCGAACGGTAGTGAGTCCACCACTGGCAGATTGCCTGGGTTGGCGAGCGCGGTGATGCCCATGTAGATGGGGACATACGTGATGGCGGCGAGGAAGAAGCCCGTCATCATCAATTTCTTGCGACCGATGCGATCGGAGAGCTTGCCGAAGTAGATGAAGCTCGGCGTGCCGAGCGCCAGCGCGATGGCGACCAGCACATAGGAGAGTTGCCAGGTCAGGTTGAGCGGCTTCTGCAGGAAGGTGAGCGCGTAGAACTGGCCGCAGTACCAGACGACGCCTTGACCGGCGGTGGCGCCGAACAGCGCGAGCAGCACGTACTTCAGATTCTTCTTGTTGCCGAAGCTCTCCTTGATGGGATTCTTCGACACCTTGCCCGAGCTCTTGAGCCGCGCGAACACCGGCGACTCTTCCATCTTCAGGCGCACGTACAGCGAGATTCCCAGCAGCACGAAGGAGAGCAGGAAGGGAATGCGCCAGCCGAACTCCTTGAAGTCCTCCGGCCCATAGTAGGTGCGAGTCGCGCCGATCACCGCCAGCGACAGGAAGAAGCCGATGGTCGCGGCCGTCTGGATGTAGCTGGTGTAATGACCGCGCTTGTCATCCGGGGCATGCTCGGCGACATAAGTGGCCGCGCCACCATACTCGCCTCCGAGCGCCAGCCCTTGCGCGAGCCGCAACGTGACCAGGAGGATCGGCGCCCAGATGCCGATCTGCTGATAAGTCGGTAGAAAGCCGGTCAGTGCGGTCGCAAAGCCCATCACCATCACCGTGACCAGGAAGGTGTACTTGCGACCGATCAGATCGCCGATCCGGCCGAACACGATGGCGCCAAGCGGACGGACACCGAAGCCTGCGCCGAAGGTCGCGAGGCTCGCCAGCAATGCCGCGGTCTCGTTCCCCGGTGGAAAGAACAGCGTGCCGAAGAACACCGCGAGCGTGCCGTACAGATAGAAATCGTAGTACTCGAAGATGGTGCCGACGCTCGATGCGAATATCACTTTTCGTGTATTCGCCTGCTCCGTGCTCTGGGGAATGGCGAGGTCGGTCGCGGCTGTGCTCATGTCTCACTCTCTGTGGCGCTGTCGTAAAGCGCTTGCCGCAGCCCCGCGGGCGAGCGCTGGCACTCAGTGGGTGAGACGACGCAGACGGCCCGACCCCTACGATCGGCGGAGTGAATATTTCTACGCTCGCCCGGCGGGCGGCCCGGCGTGGCGAATTGCAATTGCGGGCGGTCCTTGTTTACACTGTAAACATGAGCTCACGATCCGAACTGATTCGATGCGCGCTGCGCGAATTGGCGAGTAAAGGGCTGAGCGGCTTCAGTCTGCGAGCGGTAGGCGCTGCGGCGGGGTTGTCCGCGATGGCCGTCTATCGGCATTTCGAGAGCAAAGAGGATCTGCTGCGAGCGGTCGGCGAGGGTGCATTCGCTGCTTTTCAACAGCGCATCTTCGGCCTACCCGAGGCGCCGATCGAAACGTGGCTGCGCTCGGTGAGCCGGGAGTACGCCCAGTTCGCGCTGGACGATCCGGGTCAGTTCGAGGCGTGCTTCGTGCTCAGAACGCACGCGGAGCGCATCTATCCGCAGGATTTCCGGGCCGGCAAGTCGCCGGTCATCTCTTTGATTGCGAAAAAGCTCGAAGAGGCGCAGGCCAGTGGCCAGCTCGGCTCCGGCGATGCGCTCGAGCTGGCCATGTTGTTCTGGGCGCAGATTCACGGGCTCGTGATGCTCCATCGTTCGGGCCGCTTCTCGCTGAATCGGAACGAGTTTCTCGCCCTGTGCGATCGTGCGGGGCGGCTCATCACGGGTGGGTTGATACAACCGCCGGCGCCGCGGGCTCACACGAGCAAGAAGCGAGTCGGCAGGAGGTTGCGATGATCTCGAGACTGGGTTGCGCCTCGCTTGTCCTCGGCCTGCTAGTGACAGCGTCTGCGTTCGCGGCCGAATCGGATCCGCTGCCGGAACGACTGGCCATCGAGCACGTCACTGTGCTTTCGATGAACGATGCTGGAGCGGTTCTTCCCGATATGACGGTGCTCGTGGATGAGGGCCGAATCGTCTCCATGGGGCCCGCGTCGAGCATTCGTGTGCCGCAAGGCGCGAAGCGAATCGATGGTCGTGACAAATGGCTCATGCCAGGTCTGACCGATATGCATGCTCACATCGGCAATGCGCGCATGTTGCGCCTGTATCTGAACTTGCCGGAGCTGAAGGCAAGCACGATTCGCACCGAAGATCTGCTCACACCGTTCCTCGCCAATGGCGTCGTGCGGATCATGGACATGCAGGCCATGTCCGAGACGATCGGGCAACGAAGCGAGATCGAGGCGGGTCGTCTGCTCGGTCCTCAAATCATTGCCGCCGCGATGATCGATGGCTCGAAGCCGCATTGGCCGGTCGGGACCACGCGCGTTGCCGCGACTGCCGACGATGGGCGTCAGGCCGTGCGTGACGCCGGCGCCGAAGGTTACGATGTCATCAAAGTCTATAGCGGTCTGAGTTTCGAAACGTTCAGCGCCATCGTCGATGAAGCGCGTCGTCTGAAACTGCCCGTCGTCGGTCACATTCCGGAGCGTCGCTCCGGTCGCACCAAAGAGTTCTTCCAGCCGGGGTTCGCACTGGTTGCACATGCGGAGGAGTTTGCGCAACAGACAGCCGAACCGTCCGTAACGGCGATTCCACAGTACGTGGAGATGATGAAGCAGAACGGCGCCTGGCTCACGGCAACGCTTTCGTTGGACGAGCGGCTGCTGGAGCAGACGATGAATCCGAGATCGCTGCACAATCGGCCGGAGCTGCGAGTGCTCACGCCCTTGATGCGAGATATGGTGCTCAATCGCAATCCCTACGTCGCGATAGCAAGTCCGGAGCGCATCGAGTTTCTGAGGCAGATCGTCGAGTTCAATCGCGAACTGGTGGGTGCGTTCGTAGCTGCCGATATCCCTGTGCTCGCCGGCACGGATGCTCCTGTGCCTGGCGTGGCGCCGGGTTTCTCCATGCACGATGAGCTCGAGGCGCTGACCCGTGCAGGAATGAGCAATCGCCAGGCGCTCGAAGCGGCCACACGCCGGCCTTGCGAGTGGCTCAGGCTGCAGTCGGAGTGCGGCACCGTGGAGGCGGGAAAGCGCGCTGACTTGCTACTTCTCGACGCCGATCCGCTCGTCGATATCAGCCATTCGCGGCGCATCGCCGCTGTGATTCTCGGCGGTCGCTATCTATCGCGAGCCATGCTCGATCGGCGCATGAAAGAACTCGCTGCACGTTGATCGCAGCTTGCCTCAAGGCCGCTGCGAACCACACCGAAGCTCATCTCCCCGCGGTTCACGCAGTCGCACGGGCCGCCAACGAGCGGCACTGACATCCAAGATCACGCTCGCTCGCTCCGGCATCGTCGCGCACGAATTCCGTGCGACCCCTTTTGCTTCAGAGGAACGAGTCATGTCCGTGAAGGCCGCTGCGAAACCCGGTTCGAAACTGCTGACGCCGAAAGATCACATCCTGATCATGATCGACTTCCAGTCGCAGATGGCTTTTGCCACTCACTCCATCGACGCCGTGTCGTTGCGTAACAATGCCGCGCTCGTTTCGCAAGCGGCCGCCGGATTCGAAGTGTCCACCATTCTCACGACCGTCGCGGCGAAGAGTTTCTCCGGGCCGATGTTCAGCGAAGTCACCGAACCGTTTCCACAGCAGGCATTGCTCGATCGCACCTCGATGAACACCTGGGAGGATGAAGCCGTCATCAAACGCGTGAATGAGATCGGCAAGCAGCGCATCGTGCTCGCGGGTTTGTGGACCAGCGTGTGCATCGTCGGTCCGGCGCTGTCCGCGCTCGATCAGGGCTACGAAGTATTCGTGATCTGCGATGCGTGCGGCGATGTCTCCACCGAGGCGCATGAGCGAGCCATCGATCGCATGGTGCAGGAGGGCGCTCAGCCGATGAACTCGCTGCAGTATCTGCTCGAGTTGCAACGGGATTGGGCGCGCGCGACGACCTACGATCTGACGACCGGCATTGCAAAGCGGTTTGGCGGCGCTTACGGCATCGGCATCAACTACGCGAAGATCATGTTCGGCGCCTCCGAAGGTCATTGATCGTTCGCCGCGTGCTGAAGGAGAACCGTCGTGACCTGGAGCCGAAGGCAACTGATCGCAAGCGGCGCAGCGTTGGCCTCGTCCACACTCTGGATCGGTGCTCTGCGCGCGCAACGTTCACCTCATGAGCTTCCGATGACAGCCGAGTTGATCCTCGTCAATGGACGCTTCTCGACCCTCGATCGCGCCAATCCAAACGCCGAAGCGGTTGCCATTGCAGATGGGAAATTTCTGGCTGTCGGCACCGAGCGCGACGTGCGCGCCCACGCGGGACCGGAAACCCAATTCATCGATCTCAAGCGTGGACGTGTCATCCCGGGTCTCATCGACAGTCACATTCATATCATCCGTGGCGGTCTGAGCTACAACATGGAGCTGCGATGGGATGGCGTGCGCTCGCTCGCGGTGGCGCTCCAGATGCTCAAGGCGCAAGTGGAGCGAACGCCGGCGCCCCAATGGGTGCGAGTCGTCGGCGGCTTCACCGAGCATCAGTTCGCCGAGAAGCGCTTGCCGACGCTCGATGAGCTCAACGCAATCGCTCCCGACACTCCGGTGTTCATTCTCCATCTATATGATCGCGCCTTGCTGAACGCGGCGGCGCTGCGTGCGGTCGGTTATACGAAGAGCACGCCGAATCCGCCCGGCGGTGAAATCGTGCGCGATCGAAAGGGCAATCCTACCGGCCTGCTGCTCGCACAGCCCAACGCGAGCATTCTCTATTCGACGCTGACGAAGGGCCCGAAGCTGCCGCCCGATTACCAGAAGAACTCCACGCGTCATTTCATGCGCGAGGTGAATCGCCTCGGCGTCACGAGCGTCATCGATGCGGGCGGCGGGTTTCAGAACTACCCCGAGGATTATCGGATCATCGAGGAACTGCATGCCGCGGGCGAGCTGACGGTCCGAGTCGCGTACAACCTGTTTACCCAGAAGCCGAAGGAGGAGCTTGCGGATTTCAAGAGCTGGGCGGGCAAGGTGAAGCCGGGGCAGGGCGACGATCTGTATCGTCACAACGGCGCTGGCGAGATGCTCGTCTACAGTGCGGCGGATTTCGAGCACTTCCGAGCGGCGCGGCCGGAGATGCCGCCGAACATGGAAAGCGATCTCGAGCCGGTCGTGCGCCTGCTCGCTTCGAATCGGTGGCCCTGGCGGCTGCATGCCACTTACGACGAGACGATCTCGCGCGCCCTCGATGTGTTCGAACGAGTGAACAAGGACGTGCCATTCGCCGGTCTGCACTGGTGCTTCGATCATTGCGAAACGATCTCCGATCGCAATATCGATCGTGTCGCTGCGCTCGGTGGCGGTATTGCCGTCCAGCATCGCATGGCATTCCAAGGCGAGTACTTCGTCGAGCGTTATGGCGCGCGTGCCGCGGAGCGCACCCCGCCAATTCAGCGCATGCTCGCGTCGGGCATTGTCGTGGGTGGGGGAACAGACGCCACTCGCGTGGCCTCGTACAACCCGTGGATTTCTCTGAGCTGGCTCGTAACGGGCAAGACGGTCGGTGGTCTTTCGTTGTATCCGGCGGCGAATCGATTGACTCGCGAGCAAGCGCTGCGAATGTGGACCGAAGCAAACACCTGGTTCTCGACCGAGTCGGGCAAGAAGGGCCAGATCAAGGTGGGGCAGCTGGCGGATCTGGCGGTGTTGTCGAACGACTATTTCGCCGTGGCCGAAGACGAGATCCAGAACATCACCTCCGTTCTCACGCTTCTCGGCGGTCGAATCGTCCACGCCGATCGCGACTTCGGCAGTTTCGCTCCGTCCTTGCCGCCGCCGATGCCGAACTGGTCGCCGGTCGGGCACTACGGTGGATATCAGACGCGAGAGAACAGCGGTGCGCAGCGTGTGATGACTGCCTCGTGCGGCTTCGATCATTCGTGCTCGGTGCATGGTCGAGCCCATCCGCGCGAGCTGCCAGTGCCCGCGTCCGATGCCAACGCGTTCTGGGGCTCCCTCGGCTGCTCATGCTGGGCGTTCTGAATATTCACCGGGCGCCTGACACCGTTAGCTTTGCCGATCTCATCGCTCCTCGCGTGCAGGCGACGTCGCGATCAGCGTGCGCGTGGCGTCTTGCTTTATTGTCAAAGAGACGACACCGTACACCGGGTCGGATGCCCGTTTCACAACCGGACGCCACCCGTGTGCTGGGTATCCATGCGGCTCACGAAGATCAGCATCGATGCCCAACACACGCAAACCGAGCTCATCGAGCCTGCGATCGAGAATTGCCGGGCTGGGACTGCTTTTCGGCCTGCTGCCACTCGCATTCGGATCCAGTGCCGAGCGTACGCTGCCGGAGTTCGAGCACACTCGCTGGACGCTGGCCGATGGAGCGCCCGGGCAGATCGGAGCTATCGCGCAAACCTCGGACGGCTATCTATGGCTCGCCTCTGGAGCGTCTTTATACAGGTTCGATGGCGTACGCTTCGTTCGCCATGACCCTCCCGGCGGCTATCCCCCTGGCGTCATCTCATCGCTGTTGGGCGATGCCAACGCTCAGCTGTGGGTCGGCTTCGGGCTGGGTGACATTGCGGTCATTCGCTCCGACGGACTGCACCGCTTCGGCACGGCGGATGGATTGCCCGGTGGAATCGTCTACAGCCTGGCGAGCGACAGCGCCGGCGGCGTCTGGGCAGCGACTCGCGAAGGCCTCGCGCACTGGGATGGTTCACGATGGCAGACCGGAGCGGTGTTCGGCTTCACCGCGTCCAACGTCCACGCAATATTCGTCGCTCGCGATAACACGGTCTGGGCGAGCGCCGACAGCAAGGTCTTTCGTCTGTCGCCGAACTCGGATCGCTTCGAAGAGTTCGTTGTCACGGCAGGACGAATCGCGAGGTTCGCGCAGGCGCCCGACGGCACGCTGTGGATCGCCGAGCGCGATGAGGGTTCGGTGCGTCCAATCGTCACACCGGACGGTGAGTTGATCGATGGGCGCGGCAACGGCAGGGTAGGGGCGACTGGACTCATCATCGACCGTAGTGGCGCACTCTGGTACAGCACGCCTGGAGATGGCATTCATCGCATCGCTCGGCCGCACGATCGGGCTGCGCCAGCCGCGACCGAGAAGTTTACGGAGCACAACGGGCTCACTGCGGATTACGCGACGACTCTGTTCGAAGATCGGACGGGGCACGTTTGGATCGGCACCAGTGCAGGTCTCGACCGCTTTCGCACCTCAGCGCTGGTGCGAGCCGCGCTTCCGAGCGGAACCTATAACCTCGCGCTTGCGGCTGGCGCAGACGGCAACATTTGGATCGGCTCCGCGAATCGGCCTGTCATGCGGCTACGTGACCGGACGTTGACCACACAAGCAATGCCACCGCCCGTTGGCGTGGCGCACACCGATCGCGACGGCGTGGTTTGGATGGGTGGGCCGGCAGGCATCTGGCGCAGCGCGAACGACAGGATGGTGAAGGTCGCCGACCTTCCCATTCCTGCCAGTGCCGACCTGCGTGTGCGCATGCTGGTGCACGACTCATCCGATCGGTTGTGGGTGGGCATCGAGCGCCATGGACTCTTCCGATATCAGGGCGCGGAATGGCTCGCGGTAGCTGCGCCGACGACGAATCCGCTGCACGCCACCCCGGTGATCGGCAGCATCGATCCGCAGGGTCGGATCTGGCTCGGCTATCGCGACAACCTGCTCACCCGAATCGATCCGGACGGGGCCGTGCGCCGCTGGACACCCGAAGAAGGTGTGGACATCGGTCATGTGACATCGATCGCTCACGGGCAGAGCAGAACTTGGCTCGCGGGCCTTCGCGGTCTTGCGTATCTCGACAACGATCGGGTGGTGCGAGTGCGGATCTCCAACAGCGAGATCGTCAGCGGAGTGCACGGTTTGATCCAGGCCGAGAATGGCGATTTGTGGGCGCACGCGAACGCCGGGTTGCTGCGCTTTCCACAAGTTGAGATCGAGCGCGCGGTGGCTGCGCCCGATCATTCAGTCACGGCGCACCTGATTCGCGGCATCAGCCTCCTGACCGAAGACCCGGTGATGATTCGACCTCTGCCAACCGCGATCGCCGATCGACAGGCTCGCCTGTGGCTGTCCACGAACCGTGGCGCGATATGGCTCGACTCTGCGCGACTCGAGACGACCTCGTCCGCGCCTGCCGCGCATCTGGAGGCACTGGTGGTGGACGGTGTGAACTATCCGCTCGACGCCTCCGCTCAGTTGCCGCCGCGACCAGCGCGCGTCACGTTCGAATTCACTGCGCTCGATGCGCATGCGCCAGAGCACGTCCAGTTTCGCTATCGCCTGGATGGGTACGACGAGAACTGGCAGGAGGCTGGAACGATGCGCCAGGCCACCTACACCGGACTTGCACCCGGCGATTACCGCATTCAAATCGCCGCTGCCAACGCACAGGGGCGGTGGAGCGAAGTGCCGGCGTCCGCTGCGTTTCACGTGCGAGCTGCGTTCGATCAAACCAAAACCTTCCTTGCGCTATGCACGGCCGCGATTGCGCTGCTGCTGTGGGCGCTCTATCGAGTCCGCGTGAGAATTCTGGCCGATCGCATGAAATTCGCTCTGGAGGAGCGGCACACCGAGCGCGAAAGGATCGCGCGTGAGCTGCACGATACCTTGTTACAGGGCTTCCATGCCTTGCAGCTTCGATTTCACTCGGCGGCCACGGGTCTCGATTCGAGCATTCCCGCCCGAGCGTCGATCGAAAGGGCGCTCGACCAGGCCGATCAGGTGCTCGCCGAAACACGCGACCGAGTGACTCAGCTGCGAACTGGAAACGTCATCGATCTGCCGGACGCCTTGAGAACGATGGGCCAGTCCCTCGCCACCGAGCAGGGCGTGCAGTTCAGTTTCAGCCAGGAAGGCGCGGTTTCGCATTTCGGGCCTTTCGTCAGCGAGGAGATCTACCTGATCGCACGCGAAGCGCTGAGGAACGCACTTCAGCATGCAAAGCCGCAGCGTGTCGACGTGCTGCTCGAACAGCGGCGTCGCAGGCTCCGGCTGATCGTTCGTGACGATGGTTGTGGCATGCCGGATGACATTCTCGAGCATGGCGCCCGCACCGGGCACTGGGGCATCCCAGGCATGCGCGAACGAGCCAGGCGGATCCAGGCTCGACTTCACATCCGACGCCGCGCCGAAGGTGGCAGTGAAGTAGAGCTGGATGCCTCGGCTGGCGTGCTCGCCCGATACGAACCCGGTGTATAGAGCATCGCCACGCCGGATGCGTCGGTCATCCAAGCCGACTAGTCCGATGGCGAGCATAGTGTGGAGACATCCATCCCGCGCGACACAAGAGCGCGCGTCTGTTTGCGGAGGATCGTCTTGCACGGGCGTGTGTCTCAATTCGTTCATGATCACGGGTTCGTGCTGCTGTTCTGCTGTGTGATGGGCGCCGTTCTCGCAGGGTTCTGGTGCGTTCGAGTGCGCCGCTTGCGAGAACGCGAGCGCCTGGCGCGCGAGGTCGAGGATGCGCTCGTACAGAACGCGCAGGGCGTCATCCTCAATGTTCATGCAATCGTGAAGAACCTGCCCTCCAGCGACCCCTTGCGACAGAAGGTGGAGCAGGCGCTCGACCGCGCCGACAAACAGTTGTCGGAGGATCGGGATAGAGTGCAGAATCTTCGTCCGCCATGAACCACAGATCGACACCCTCGAAACAGATCCGGGTCCTCGTGGTGGACGATCATCCGCTCATGCGCGATGGCATCGTTTCGATGATCGACAGCGAGCCGGACATGACGGTCATCGCCCAGGCGAGCAACGGGCTCGAAGCGATCGAATGCTTCGAGCGACATCGGCCCGATGTCACCCTCATGGATCTGAAGATGGCCCAGATGGACGGCGTCACCGCGATCGAAACGATCTGTCGAGCGCATCCGGGCGCGCGCATTCTGGTGCTCACGACCTACAAAGGCGACGTCCAGGCGCTGCGCGCGCTCAACGCGGGCGCATGCGGCTACTTGCTGAAGAGCATGATCCGCAAAGAACTCCTCGATGCGCTACGCAAGGCGCTGCTCGGGCGCAGGCAGATCGTGTCCGAGGTCGCCGCCGAAATCGGGCTGCACGCACTGGACGAGCCACTCTCATCGCGCGAAGTCGAAGTGCTGCAGGAAGTCTCGGCCGGCCGCGCCAACAAGCAGGTGGCGGCTCGCTTGGACGTATCGGAAGAGACCATCAAGACGCACATGCGCAACATCCTTGCGAAATTGAATGCGCGAGATCGCACCCACGCTGTGATGATCGCAATCCAGCGCGGGATCATCTCGGCATGGGATCGATCGTAGCTCGACGCTTGCGGCGCTCGGAAAGGCTTATATCCAGATCCAGCCTGCGCCGCTTCCCTCTAAAGAGGGAGAGAACTCCCGCTCGAACTAGCGTGTCTCCAGGCGATCGACGCGGCACTCTGCGCACACGGTGCTGGGCCGGATCGATCGATAGAGGAGAGCGTCATGAGTATCGCAGTGTCGGCCACGGTAGCTCGTGAACACAGTCGACAGGATGAGGCCGTTCTCACCGCGACTTTGCTGGAACTGCTCACCGTAGCGCAGTCCAAGGTCGAGTTCGATCGTCAGACTGCGCAGGCATGCTTGTCCCGGGCGACGGCGTTGCTGCAAGCCGATCTGGAACGAGGCCGCGAGGCGAAGGCCGAGACTGCATTTCGAGGCAGACTGCCGCGCTGGCAGGCGAAGCGCCTGGTAGCGTACATCGAGGAGAATCTCGATCGACCCATCAGCGGCGCCGATCTCGTTGCGCTCACCGGCCTGAGCGCCGGGCACTTCTTCCGAACTTTCAGAGCGACACTCGGCCGAGCGCCGTTCAGTTATATCGCACAACGCCGCGTCGAGCGCGCACAGCAGCTGATGCTGACCACCAGTCTTCCGCTGTGCCAGATCGCGCTCGATTGCGGGCTGTGCGATCAGTCCCACCTCACGCGAATGTTTCGTCGGCTCGTGGGTATGACGCCAGGTGAGTGGCGTCGTGAACATGCTCGAGGATCGTTTGAATCGACCGGCGGCTGAAAACGTTGCGCGGTCCTCGCAGATGTAGTCGCGCTTCAGAATCTCAGCCGTGCGGTCAGCTCGAGGAAATCGACCGCCTTCGACGGGCCCGTCTGTTCCAGAAAATCGCGCGGCGAGAAGTGCGTGTAGATCGCCGTGATGCTCAGATGACGATTGACGTTCCACTCGGCCGCAAGCGACAGAGCTGTCGCCACCCAGCGTTCCTTGCTGCCGTCAGCCGACCTTAGCAGCGAGCCATTGGATCCGTAGACGCCATCGTCCGTCGACAGTCGCCAGAACGCGTCGTAATCGATCGTCAGGCTGCAGATGCGACAAGGATTCAGCGTCAGGAACAGATGTGCGTTGTAGAAATTCTGCGGTCCGAGTATGGCGTCCTGCGAGAAGTAATTGCCGCGAGGATAGAGCGGATGGAACGTTCCCAGTTTCCGGTCGCGTCCGTCGCGATCGCCGCTTGCGATGTTCGTGCTCAGTTGCACGCTGGGCTGCCAGGTCAGTTCCGACCACGTATATCCAGTGACACTTGCGATCGACCAGGCGCTCAGGCGCCTTCCGTCGAACCTGCCGTACTGGAATATCGACTCGAGGTTCCAGTGCCAGCCATCCTTGGCGCCGAACAGTCGCACGCCAAGCGTCTGTCGGCGCTCCGCACCGGCGCCTTGGGCGAACGTCGCTTCGTCGTTTTCGCGAACCAGGTAATAGGCATCCAGGCCGAGTGCACGAGCTGCTATGGGAGCGCGCGTGGCGTAGACGCCCCAAAGCAGTTGCGACTCATGAGTTGAATCGTCGAAGGCGCCCTCGCGGTCGTGTCGGGGCCTCATGGCCAGCGCATCGATCGTCCAGGCACGGGTCCTGGCCGATATTCTGAAGCCATCGAACGTTCTTCTGACATTCGGTCCATCGCGAACACTGACCAGTCGCGCCGAACCGAGTTGGATCTCCTGCCGGCCTGCGCGCACGTGAAGATCCATGTCACGACCGAACGAAAAGCGGCCCTCCAGGAACGCGTTCTGAAATTCCAGCTCATCTTCGTCGACCGGGCTGGGTCCGCTCGCGCGGCCACTCTCGAGTGCGCTGTGCAGTTCCACGAAAGCACGCAGATGGCTTCCCCACTGCAGGTCCGAGTGCAGGGCGTAGCGTTGCAGCCAGACGCCGTGCGCGTCTTGGGGTTCAGCGCCGAACCCAGGGTTGTGCGTGTACTCGTATCGCTGACGAATTTCACCGCCGAGGCGGACGTGCCCGTCGAAGCGGCTCAGTGGAAGATGCGAGAGCGGATTCAGTGTTTCGCATTCCTCGGCATGCAGGTCCGCGGGATTGATCTCATAACGAATGGTAGGAATGTCCAGACAGGCTGCGTCGACCGCCGCGCACGAGACTGCCGAGACGCAGAGGATCGATCGACGCCAGCGTTCGCTCGCTTTTCTCACAAGAGCCGCGGCGGCGGCTGCGGTCGGATGACGCGCGTCAGCACTGGCATGAAGCTCCATGGCAAACAGTGTGTGGCCTCGTCACAGAGAGCGGATTGCTCCGGAATGATTTCCATGGACGAGGATGCTGTCGTCGATATGCAGGATTGTCCTATCGATGAGGCAGGGCCGCACACACACTGGCGCCAGCACTGCAACGCTTCCAGGTCACGCGATGTCATGGCTCAAGCCACTTCTACCAGCGATAGCTTCGCGCCTTTGCGACAGACCGCGTTCGCGGTGCTGTGGGTCGCAACCGTGCTGGGGAACACCGGCACTTTCATGCGCGACGTGGCCAGTGCCTGGCTGGTGACCGATCTATCCGCATCTCCCATGGCGGTGGCGTTGATTCAGGCGGCCGGCACCTTGCCGGTCTTCCTGCTCGCCATTCCAGCGGGTGTGCTCTCGGACATCCTGGATCGACGCCGCTTGTTGATCGGTATCCAGCTGATGCTCGCCGCAGTCAGTGCGACATTGATGATACTGGCCTGCACGCAGTTGATCAGCGTCAGCCTGCTCATCATGCTGACATTGCTGGGAGGCATTGGTGCGGCGCTGATGGGGCCGGTGTGGCAGTCGATCGTCCCGGAGCTGGTGCCGAGAACGCAGCTGCGAGATGCGGTTGCACTCAACTCGCTCGGCATCAACATCTCTCGAGCGATCGGTCCTGCGGTTGGCGGATTGTTGCTTGCTACGTTTGGCGCCGCGGTCACTTACGGCGCAGATCTGGCGAGCTATGTATTGGTCACTTCTGCGTTGCTCTGGTGGCGCCGGGCGCCACATGCGGCCGAAGAGCTGCCTGAGCAATTCGCCGGTGCGTTGCGCGCAGGTCTGCGTTATGCGCGCGGGAGTCGCGAGCTGCATCGAGTGATCCTGCGAGCGGTCGGCTATTTTGTATTCGCAAGCGCGCTCTGGGCGCTGCTTCCGCTCGTGGCAAGAAATCTTCTGCAGGGTGATGCGGCCTTCTACGGCTTGCTGCTTGGCGCCGTCGGTGTTGGCGCGATCGTTGGAGCACTCTTGCTACCGCGTCTACGCAGTCGACTGGATTCGGACAACTTGATACGTGCCGCGGCGCTCACGACTGCCATCGTCATGGGATTGCTCGCGCTCGCGCCGCCTCGCTGGCTCGGTCTCACCTTGTTCCTGGTGCTTGGCATCGCCTGGATCGTCGTGCTGACGACGCTCAATGCGACCGCACAGGCGATTCTTCCCAATTGGGTGCGAGGGCGCGGCCTTGCCATCTATCTCACCGTGTTCAATGGATCGATGGCCGGCGGCAGTCTCGTCTGGGGTGTCATTGCACAGCGTTTCGGCGTTCCCTCGACGCTGCTGATCGGCGCGGTTGGCCTGATCGTGTTTGCGGCGATTCTGCATCGATACAAACTGCCTCCGGTCGCCACCGATCTCACGCCTTCGAATCATTGGCCCGAACCCATCGTTGCGGCGTCCTCTGCAAGGGATCGCGGGCCGGTGTTCATTCTGATCCACTACCGCGTTCGCGAGGAGGATCGAAAGATGTTCCTGAGCGCACTCGGTCGGTTGTCGGAGGAGCGGCGACGCGACGGCGCCTCGGCCTGGGGTGTGACCGAGGATTCCGGTGAGCCCACTCATCTCGTCGAATGGTTCGTGGTCGAATCGTGGGCGGAACACCTGCGCCAGCACCAGCGCGTATCGCAGGCCGACGCAGATGTTCAACGTGAGCTCGTGCGATATCAGATCGACGGCGAGCCTCCGGTCGTCGAACATCTGCTTGCGATCGACACGCGTGCAGCTTCGCTGCGCGCTTCGAGGGCGGAGTGATGGCTGCGCGAGCGGCGGCGTCGCTATCTTTGCGACCTCGCAGAGTAGAGCGACAGCCGCACGTTGGCGGCGCTCAACAGGGGCGTGGAGATCCCGGCGCGGCGTGCGCGTTCCACCAGGTCGCCGACGATCTGCTCCGACTCCACAGGGCCACCTTGTTGCAGATCACGATACATGGAAGAGGTGAGGTTGGATTCCGGGTCGGTAAGCTGTGCACGCACGGTCGCGCAGAACTGATCGCTCGGCGCCACGCCGACCGTTCGAACCACCGAGAGCACCTCGTCCAGCAAGGCGTTGGCGAATTCTCTGCCGCCGGGCGACCTTGCCACCTCGCCGATACTGCCGCTCATGAGGCAGTTGATCGCGCCGAGCGACGACAGGAATGTCCACTTCTCCCACATTTCACGCTGGATCGCATGCGAGATGCGCGCGTCGAAGCCGGCGTTCTGCATGAATGCATCGAGTTTCTTCATCCGATCGGAAGCGCTGCCGTCCAGTTCGCCGTACGCGAGCTCGTGGAAGCGCGCGAGTTCGACGATTCGGCCCTGGTCGTCCAGCGTGCTGGCGATCTTGCAAATGCAGCCGGCGAGGTTGTGAGCAGGGAAGCGCGCGGCGAGCACGTCCATGTGTCGCATGCCGTTCAGGACCGGCAGAATGAGGGTCTCGGATCCGACCGCCGGCGCAAAATCCGCTAGGGCTTGTTCGAGTCCGTAAGACTTCACGCTCAACAGAATCACATCGAAGGTGGAATCGATCCGATCGCTCGTCACCAGCTTGGGTGAGATGTTCAGATCGCCGCTGGGACTGAGAATCTGCAGCCCCGCGGCCTGCAGTTGCTCCGCGCGCCGCTTGCGCACCAGGAAGGTGACATCCCGACCGGCCGCAGCCAGCCGGGCACCGAAATAACCGCCAGTCGAACCGGCGCCTACGACAAGCATTCGCATGTAAATCACTCCGATCAACAAGGCATCTGGAACATGCCAATGGGGCACGTTCCCGCACCTGAGTTCGCCCGTCAAGGTGGCGTGACCGGAGCGAGCGATGTCGCCAGATGCGTGCTGCTCGCAAGATCGACCCACTCGAACGGGTAGGTGATAGCAACCTCGAACCTTGAGCGCGCAGCGTCGGGATTGACGCTGTCGTGGGAGGATGCAACAGTCGCCCGGCATAGCGGTGGCAGCGATGACGCAACAACAAGATTCGAAAGCCGAGCACTCGCGTAACGGGTCGGGATTCGCGCCAGCCGGATTGGTGACCACCCGTCTCGTTCCGCCCGATCAGAACAACCACGAACTGAAGCGTGAGCGCCTGCTGGAGTTGCTGGCCAATACACGTGCGCGGCTCGTGTTGCTCGAAGCGCCGGCAGGTTATGGCAAGACCACGCTGGCGGCGCAATGGCGGAACCGGCTGATGAGCGAAGGCGCCAGAGTTGCCTGGCTCACCCAGGACCGGACGGATGCCGATGCTTCGAAGACACTGACTTTCATCGAGCACGCACTGAGTACGGTAGGCGTAGGCGAGGGCGCGCGGGTGGCTGCGTCACTCGCGGAAGTCGCAGCTCAGCCGCCGGCCCCGGATACTCGAGACAGGATTCGCGACCTGCTCAACGCGATCGCCGGCACCGCGGAGCGCGTCGAGCTGATTCTTGATGAGTTCGAACAGGCTTCGCACGGGTTGATCGAGGAGGTCATAGAGCCGTTGCTGAAGCGAGCGCCATCGAACCTGCAGATCGTGCTTGCGAGCCGCGTTCATCTGACGATGCGTGTGGCCGCGCTCAGCATGCAAGGGCTGGTGCTTCGCCTGGGTGTGCCCGAGCTGTCGTGCAGTTCTGCGGAGATCGGACAGATCTTCGCAGGCAAGCTCAGTCGCCGCGAGCTTGCGACGATAGCGGATACCACGCGCGGTTGGCCCGCTGCAGTTCAGGTGTTGCGCAACGCCTGGAGCAACGCAGTGGCCTTACGGCCCGACGCGGGTTGCTTGCCGGAAATCTCCGAATACATTCTCGAAGAAGTGCTCGGACCATTGCCGCCGGAGCAGTATCAGCTCCTGCTACAGATCGCCGTCCTCGATCGATTGAGCGCGGAGGCAGTCGAGGCGGTCACCGCTCGTCCGGGCGCGTGGCGGGAGTTACTTGCAAGTGAGTGGCTGCGCGCATTCCTTATCCCAGATGCGGATTCGGACACCCGGCACCTGCATCCAGTCCTTCGCGCCGTGTGCGCCGCTGAGTTCTCGGCTGCGGATCCTGCACGACGGGTTGCGGTGCTTCGCGCAGCCGCACGTTGGTATGCGGCACAGGGGCAGCTGGTTCGAGCTGTCTCTCTGGCCTTCCAGTGCGAGGATCATGAACTGGCCGGCTCGCTGATTCTGGACGCCGGCGCAGTCCATCTGTGGATCCGGCAGGGCAAGGCGGTGACCAAAGGCATCGATGCGCAACTTCCCGAGTCGTTTCTGGATCGCTTTCCGCGCATTCGCTTATTGCGTGCATTGGTGCAGATCAAAGATGGGCAATTGAGCGCCGGCCGCCGCAGCTTCGAACTGGTGCGAGAGGCGACGCGAGGGTTCACGCAGGCGCCGGCAGAAAGCGAACTTGCGGGCCTGCGGCGGGACAGCCTCGTTGTGGAGGCAACGTTGCTGATCAACGAGTGTCAGCCCGCCAGCGACGCCTATCTCGAGTCGTTCGAGCGCGAGATGACCGAGGCCGCCGGCGACGATCATCTCTTGAAAGGCCAGGTGCGCAATCTGTTCTGCCTGGCCTGCGTACAGCGTGGCTTGTTCGACAAAGCGGCCGCCGCCGCCCATGCGGCGATCGACGAGTATCGTCGCGGCGGGTCGACGCACGGACAGTTTTTCGAGCATCTGCACCTGGGAGGCATTGCATTCGCGCAAGGGATGCCGGCCGTCGCCAAGGCGGCTTATGCACGCTCGCGTGAACTGGCACGTCGTCATTTCGGTGACGACCAGACCAAGTCGGTGTTGCTCAATGCGCTGAGCGCGGAGCTGGCATACGAACAGAATCTCCTTGGCAGCGCGCTACGGCTGACCCGGCAAGCCGCATCTCACATTCCGCACACCGAATTGTGGTACGACATCTATGCGGCACAGTTTGTGACATCGGCCCTGCTCGCGCTCGATCGCAACGGCATTGCCGATGCGCTCGCAGTGCTCGACGCCGCGAGGCAGGAGGCTGTGGAACGCAACGCCGGCGGGGTGGCCCGATTGCTGGATGCTTGCAGAGTTTCGTGTCTGGCGCTCGCAGATGCGCCCGAGGAAGCCAGTGAACTCATGCAGCAGCGCGAGTTGGATCTGGTCGCCTATCTCGAAAGCCAAGAAGAAAGAATGTGGCGCGAGCAGGAAGCCGTGCTGGTCGCGGGCATACGAGTCGCGACCAGGAAACCAGCGGCGTCGCTGCCAGTCGAGCAGATCGAACAGCGTCTCGGCAAACTATGGTTTGGAAAGCAGTTGCGCGCCTCGATTCGGGTGGGCGGCGCGCTAGCGGCCTTCTATTGGAGTCGAGAACGGCCGGCGCCGGCGCTGGCGCATTTCGACAATGCCATGCGCGCCAGTCAGCGCTCCGGATATGTTCGTGCATTCGTTGAAGACCGCGATCACATCCGCCCGGTGCTCGAACGGTGGCGAAGCGATCTCGGTGGCGACGTGGAACCGAGCCTGGTGCGTCATGCCGACGCGTTGCTGATCAGCCTGGGCAGCGCGGTCGGTGCGCCGACGGCGCCGGCCGCTTTGACCGATCGCGAGTCAGAGATCCTGCAAGAGATCAGCCGCGGCCGGTCGGACAAGGAGATCGCCCGCACGTTGCGATTGAGCGAGAACACCGTGAAATTTCATCTGAAGAACCTGTACGCCAAGCTGCAGGTCGGCCGTCGCATCGACGCGGTTCAGCAGGCCAGGTTGTACGGAATAGTGCACTGAGCCTGCGATCGCCGCCGCGTTGAGCCACTCGTTCGGGTGGCGTCGCCATCGGTGGCGAACGCATCGAGCCCACACGCATTCAACGCAGGCCCACTCCATCTTCGTGTTGCCGCTGTGGCTGCAATCCGTAGTCTGCAATGCACGGCGCGGGCGACGCGCGCAACTAGAAAGCAAGGCGCAATCAACCATGCGGATGGGGATCGATGTCGGCGGCACCAATACCGATGCTGTCCTGCTGGACGGCCGGCAGGTTCTAGCCTGGCGCAAGGCGCCCACCACGGCCGACGTGAGCACCGGAATCGTCGAGGCGATATCTGCGGTGCTCGCGCAGGCGAGTGTCGCGCCGGGCGAGATCGAGAGCGTCATGATCGGCACGACGCAGTTCACCAACGCCATCGTGGAGCGCCGCCAGTTGCTCAAGGTCGGCGTCATTCGCATCGCCTTGCCCGCCACCAGCGGATTGCCGCCACTGGTGGACTGGCCCGAAGACATGAAAGAGGCCGTGCATGGAGCGACCTATCTCGTTCACGGCGGCTATCAACATGATGGCAGGGTGGCCAACGCGCTCGGTGTCGAGGAACTGAAGAGCGCGGCTCGCGAACTGCGCAATCTGGGTATCAGCAGCGTCGCGGTGAGTTGCGTGTTCTCTCCCATCAAAGCCGAGATGGAGATGCAAGCAGAACAGATTCTCAGAGACCTCATGCCGGGCGTACGAGTGTCGCTGTCGCATCGAATCGGACGGCTCGGCATCCTCGAGCGAGAGAACGCCTCGATCATGAATGCGTGCCTCGCGGATCTGTCCGCATCGGTCGTGCAATCGTTTCGTGATGCGCTCGACCGTCTGGGCATCGCTGCACCGTTCTTCATCAGTCAGAACGACGGCACATTGATGAGCGCGGAGGTCGTCGAGCGCTATCCGGTGCTGACCTTTGCTTCCGGGCCGACCAACAGCATGCGCGGCGCCGCTTATCTCTCCGATAGAGCCGACGCCATCGTCGCCGACATCGGAGGCACGACCACCGATATCGGAGTTCTGGTCAATGGCTTTCCGCGCGAGTCCTCGGTCAACGCCGATATCGGCGGTGTGCGCACCAATTTCCGGATGCCGGACATCCTGTCGCTGGGCTTGGGGGGCGGCAGCATCGTGCGGAGGACGTCAGGGTCGTTGACGCTCGGGCCGCAGTCGGTCGGCTTCGCGATTCGCGAGAAGGCCTTGGTATTCGGCGGAGACACGCTCACTGCGACGGATATCGCTGTCGCCGCAGGTTACGCAGATGTCGGTGATCGCTCGCGCGTCGCCGGATTGCCCGCGGATCTGGTCAGCGAAGGTGTGTCGCAGATTCATCGCATGGTGGCCGTGGGAATGGATCGCATGAAGACCAGCCGGGCGCATGCGCCACTCATGCTGGTCGGCGGAGGCGCGGTGCTGATCCACGAGCCGATTCCAGGCGCGGGCGAAGTCATCGTGCCGCCATATGCCTCGGTCGCCAATGCCATCGGCGCCGCCATCGCGCAAGTCGGTGGCGAGGTCGATCGAGTTTTCTATTACGCAAAGAGCGGTCGCGAAGCATCGCTTGAAGCGGCGCGGACGGCCGCGAAGCAGGCTGCGGTCGATGCCGGCGCCGATCGTGCGACGGTCAAGATCGTCGAGCTCGAGGAACTGCCGCTCGCCTACGTGCCGGATGGAGCGGTGCGCATCCGGGTGAGGGCGGCCGGCGAGCTGCTCGTCGCTGCGAGCGACCGTGCCCGGGAACCTTCCGCATCACCAGTCATGAACTGATCGAAGAACTATTACGGGGAGATGTCATGAGAACACGAACCAGGCATTCGACATTGAACGGCGCGGTGCTGGAGCGAGCGTTGCCCTTCCTGGCAGCGAGCTGCTTCGCCGGCGTCGCGAGTGCTCAGACGGCGCAGTCGCCGCAAGTCGTCGCGACCGACGGCGACGTTCCCATCGAACAGGTGATCGTCACCAGCCGCAAACGCGACGAGCGCCTGCAGGACGTTCCCGATTCGATCTTCGTGCTCAGCGCGGCGCAACTGGAAACGTCGAATGTCGAAGGGTTGCGTGGCTTCGTCGATCTCACCCCGAACCTGATGGTGAGGGAGACCTTCCGCTCGAACGAAACATTTCTGACCATGCGAGGGCTGGCAGGCGCGCAAGGCGCGTTGCCGCCGGTCGCGTTCGTCGTCGACGGGGTGCAACTGGGCTCGAACGATTTCATCAATCAGGATCTGTTCGATATCGAGCGCATCGAGATCCTGCGCGGGCCGCAGGGCGCGCTGTACGGCCAGGGCGCCATCGCCGGCGCCATCAACATCATCACGCGCCAGCCGACCAACGAGCTCGACGGGTTCACCAAGATATCCTATGGCAACGGCAATTCAGTCCGTATCGCCAGCGCCATCTCCGGCCCGCTGGTGACGGATCGACTGTTTGCGCGCGTCTCGGGCTACTACCGCGAGAGCGACGGGTTGATCAAGAACAATCGCGGCGAGAACATCGATCCGTCCGAAGAGAAGTCGGTGCGTGCGCTTCTGAGCTATCGCGGCGATCGGCTCGCCATGCAGTTGCGCGGTTCGTACACCACGGGGGATGCCGGCTGTTGCATGCTGGATCGCGTGCCTACCGATGCCGCCGGCAATGTGATCGGCATCGACGATGTCAACAACCCCGGTGCGAGCAGCAACATCCTCGGCAGCTCCGATGACGAGATGTTCGACACCTCGCTCAAGCTCGACTATGACTTCGGGCCGTTCACGCTCACTTCCATCAGCGGCTATGCCGACGTGAGCCAGGCCATCTTCGGCGACGGCGACTACACCAGCGCCGCGCAGACTGCTCAGGACATCACGTTCGAAACCGACGTGTTCAACCAGGAGATCCGTCTGTCATCCAATGGCAGCGGCCGTTTCGGCTGGCTGATCGGCGGCTTCATGCAGGATCGGCAGGAGCGCCAGGATCTCACGGTGGGCACGGACGGCGGTGGGCGCGCCGCGGTGGCGCCGCTGGTGCTGCGTCAACAGAACGTCGTCAACAGCAAGAGCTGGGCGGCCTTCAGCCAGCTCACCTACGATCTGACCGACAGGCTGCAAGTGACGGCGGCTGCCCGCTACGATCACGACGAACAGGACTCGCGTGATAGGCTGAACGTCGCGGCGACCTACAAAGAAGCGAGTTTCAGCGAATTCCAACCCAAACTGCAGTTCGCCTATCGTTGGACGGACGATTTCATGGCTTATTCCAGCTATGCGCGGGGCTTCCGTGCCGGCGGCTTCACGCAGAATCAACGATTCGACAATGAAATCACGGACAACTACGAGTTCGGCTTCAAGGCATCGATGCTCGAGGGGATGTTGTCGCTGAACGCGTCCTTCTTCCACATCGACTACTCGAACCAGCAGTTGTCGTTCGTGATCCTGACGACGACATCGGCGGTGCGCGGGGTCGTCAACATCCCGGACAGTGACATCGATGGAGCGGAGCTGGAGCTCACCGCGCGTCCCCACGAGCGGCTGACCGTGTCGGCCGGACTGGGTGTGACGGATTCGGTGATCCGCCGTGTGGCGCCCAATGCGCTGTTCGGCGATGACATCGTACAGCTGGTGGGCAACAAGTCGCCGCTGGTATCGCCCCTCACATTCAATCTGGCGGCGACTTACAAGCAGCCGGTGGGCAATGCGCTGGATCTGGTGGTCCATGGCGACTTCCGCCGGCTCGGCGGTTACGACTTCGACGCCAAGAACACGATGCACACGGCCACCAGCAACTTCGTCAATGGCAAGGTGGCGCTCGATGCCGGCGCCTGGAGCGTGGGGTTGTGGGGCCGCAATCTCACCGATACGCGTGTCGCGACGTATCTTTCGCCGACGGGTTCCGGGCTGCGTGGCCCGAATCAGCCGCGCAGCTACGGCGTCGAAGCTCAGTATCGCTTCTGATCGGCCAGCGAGGAGTCGATGAGCATGGGCGCAGGCGGTGGCGAGTACACCCAGTCGGAAGTACCGGAGGCGGCTGCGACCGCCGGCGGATTGCAGATTGCGATCGTCAAGATCGGGGTGATACTCGCTCTGCCTGCGTTCATCACGGGCGCCCAGATCGGCTTTTCCATGGGGCTGGTGCGCGGGGCCATCTCGATGGCAATTGGCGCGGCGGTGCTCGGTGTGCTGGCGTTGTTGACCGGAACGATGGGCGCGATGAGCCGCCAGTCCACGGCGCTCATCGTTCGCTACGCATTCGGAACGCTCGGGGCCCGCATCGTGAGCGCGTTGATCGGTATCACGCTCATCGGATTCTTCGCCGTCACGGCCGAGCTGTTCGGCAAGAGTCTGGCGCGTCTCTCACAAAGCGTGCTGGGATGGGAGATCTCCGCCGCGCCTTGCATCATCGGCGGCGGCATCCTCATGGTGTTGACCAGCATCTATGGTTTCAATGGGCTCAAACGCCTCGCGGACGTCGCCGCGCCGGTGAAGTTCATCGGCCTTGCCTGGGTTGCCTGGATCGCCACGCGTGATCTCACGCTTTCGGATCTGCTGGCCGCGGTGCCTGCAACGCCGGCCTCGTTCGGCGTCGGCATCTCCGCTGTGATCGGTGGCCTCGCGGCGAGCGTCACGATATTTCCCGATCTGGCGCGCTTTGCCCGCACATCCGCGGCTGCGCGTCATGCGGCCATCGGCAGTTTCGCGCTCGCCTTTCCGGCGATCCTGCTGCTCGCGGCGATTCCAAGCGTGGTGACGAAGCAGGCCGATCTGGTCGAGATCATGGTGGGCATGCAACTGGGCTTTCCGGCCTTCGTTTTTCTCGTGTTCGCCGCCTGGACCACCAACACGTCGAATCTGTATTCGTCGGCGCTTGGATTGTCGAGTCTGTTTCCTCGCACCCGCTTCGGCCTGCTTGCCACGTGCGCCGGCGCTGTGGGTATCGCACTCGCCGTGCTGGGAGTTACGAGCCGGCTCGTGCCGTTCCTGGTGATCTTGGGGATCACGATTCCACCGATCGCCGGCGTCTATCTCGCCGACTTCTACCTGGTGCGGCGGCGGCAGTATGACGCGCAGGCGTTGCAGACGTTGCCGACGTTCTGTTGGGCGGCGTTTGTCGCCTGGGGGCTGGCCATTGCGATCGCGCTCGCCACGGCGAACGGCCTCTTTCGGATGACCGGCGTGCCAGCGTGCGATTCCATCCTCGTCGCGTCTCTCGGCTACACGGCGTGGGGTGCGATTCGCGCCCGTGCCAGGCGACGGCCGGCGATCGACATCGATGCTACAGCGGAGCGCCAATGACCATTCATGTCCGAGTCGTGACGCCGCATACCACGCCACGGCCGCACAAGCTGGCCGGTCTGCGAAGTCTGCAGCAACGCTTTACACAGTTGACGTTGAGCCAGGCGGGCATCGATGCCGGACCGGCGTCGATCGAAGGAAGCTTCGATGAGGCGCTGGCGGTGCCGGGTGTCATTGCAAGCTGCCTGCAGGCACAGGCCGATGGAGTGGACTGTGTCGTCATCGACTGCATGGGCGATCCCGGGCTGGAGGCAGCCCGCGAGTCGGTTGCCATTCCTGTCCTGGGCTCCTGCGAAACCACTTTGCACGTCGCCGCCGCCCTCGGTCACAAGTTCGGCGTCGTCACGATCCTGGATCGTGTGCGGCCACTTCTGGAGCGGCGCGCGCAGATCTACGGGTTGGATCGCAAGCTCGCGTGCGTGCGTTCCGTGAATGTTCCGGTGCTGCAGATCGGCGAAGACACAGATCGTTTGAGCGATGCACTGCTCGAGCAATCCAGGGCGGCCATCGAACGCGATCATGCCGATACCATCGTGCTGGGCTGTACGGGGTTCATCGGTTTGAGCGAGCGGCTGTCGACTGCGCTGAGTGAAGCCGGCTTGCATGCGCCCGTGCTGGATCCGCTGCGAACCGCGGTGAGCACCGGCGTATCGCTCGTGGCGCTGGGCATTTCACACAGCCAACTCGCCTATCCGCGCGCCAACTTCGCCAAGCGGATTCATGGGTTTCCGATGATCGTAGAGAAGCTTTCGGAGTCGCGATGACGCTCGAGATTGCAGTGGAGATGCTCGATGACCTGGCGCGCGGCGCCGCCTTCCTCGGCACCGGCGGGGGAGGCGATCCACATATCGGCCGGCTTTACACGCAAGAAGCGGTGCGTCGTCATGGGCCGCCGCGGATAGTGGCGCTGGAGGATGTCGGAGATGACATGTTCGTCGCCTCGGTGGCCGGCTTCGGCGCGCCGACGGTGCAGATGGAGAAGCTCATTCGCGGAGACGAAGTGGAGTTCACGTTCCGCAGGCTCGAGCGTCATCTCGGACGTAACATCGATGCAATTCTGCCGGCAGAGATCGGCGGATCGAATTCGATGCTGCCGCTCATGCTGGGAGCTCGTCTCGGCTTGCCGGTGATCGATGCGGATGGGATGGGGCGCGCATTCCCGGAATTGCAGATGAACAGCCTGAGCATCCACGGCATGCGTGCGACACCGCTCGTTGTTGCCGACGAGCATCTCAACAGTGCGGTGATCGAAGCGGGCGACGATCGAAGTGCGGAGCAGCTCACTCGCGCACTGGCGATCCAGATGGGGTTGCGGGTGTTCATCGCCGGCTTTCCAGGCACCGGTCGGCAGGTCAAGCAAGCCGCGATCGGCGGGACACTGAGCGTTGCACTAGGAATCGGACGCGCCATCGCGCGGGGTCGACGTGAAGGCAGCCCCGTCGCGAGCCTTCTCGATTACCTGTCGACCACCGAGCATTTCCATCACGCGCGCCTGCTGTTCGACGGCAAGATCACCGATCTGGAGCGCAATACCGCCGCGGGCTTTTCGGTCGGGACCTGCAGCCTGGAGTCGCTCGAAGGAAACGATTCGCGCGCCAGCATCGTTTTCCAGAACGAGAATCTGGTGGTGCGAGTGGATGGACGCATGCGCGCCATCGTGCCGGACCTGATCTGTATCATCGACCGGGAAACCGCCGAGCCGATTCCCACGCAGGCCTTGAAGTACGGGCAGCGAGTCGCCGTGATCGGTCTGAGTGCGCCAGCGAAAATGCGCACGCGCGCTGCGCTCGATTGTTTCGGGCCGGAAGCATTCCGTTTGCCGGAATCGTTCGTGCCCATCGAGCGAATCGCCGAGAACGCGTAGCTGCTGAAGTTCGGCCGCGTCTATGTGAGCGGCGAAGAGATATTGACCTTGTAAAAATGACTCAGCCGATGGGTCCCGGTATCGGTCCGACGCGGCAGGCGGCCGAATCGGGGAAATCCGATTCAGGATCGCACCTTTCATTCGAGATGCTGCGCTGATTGGCTATGATGCCAACCAGCACAAGCATTCGAAGAACCAGGTGATGGAGCCAAACAAGAAGACCGACAGCTCCGGCCGGCGATCCACCTCGACAGTGCTGCGCGCCGCAGATGTCGTGGTTGGCGGGGGCGAGATGGGGGAGCTCATTCGCGCTCTGGACTGGACCCAAACGCCGCTGGGTCCGATCGAGAGCTGGCCCCAAAGTCTGCGCAGCGCGCTCAGCATCCTGTTGCCCTCGAAGGCGCAGATCGCGTTGTTCTGGGGCGAGGAGCTGATCACGCTCTACAACGATGCCTATCGTCCGGTCTTCGGCGCCAAGCATCCTCATGCGCTGGGCAAGCCGATACGCGACTCCTGGGAGGAACTGTGGCGGGCCGGTTTGAAGGAGATCTTCGATGGCGTGCTGACCACGGGCGAAGCGTTCTGGGCCGAAGATCGGCCCTTTTTCATGGAGCGCTACGGCTATCTGGAAGAAACCTATTTCGGCGTTTCCTACGATCCGGTGCGCGATGAGACCGGCCGCGTCGGCGGCGTGTTCTGCATCGTCAATGAAACCACCGGCCGCGTGATCGGGGAGCGCCGTCTGCGCGCGTTGCGCGATCTGGGTCAGATCGGAGGCAATGCGCGTCGGGTGGCGGATGTTTATCCCGCAGCGGCAGAAGTGCTCGCGAATTGCTCGGCCGATCTGCCCTTCGCGTTGCTGTACGCGCCCGGCGACGGATTGCGCCTGAGGCTCACCGCAAGCGTTGGGTTGCCGCAGGAGTCGCCGGCTGCGCCGCTCGAGATCGAGATGGGTGCGCAGTCCGTCTGGAAATTGGGTACGGAACTGGTCGTGTTGTCGGGCGCGGATCTGGAGCGCTTCGGACCGCTTCATGCAGGCTCGTGGCCGGAGCCGATCAGGCAGGCCGTCGTGCTGCCCTTCGAGGCGGCGGGGAACACGGCGCCCGGCTACTTGATCGCCGGCATCAGCCCACGTCGCGTATTGGACGAGTCCTATCTGGACTTCCTGCGGCTCGTCGCCGGAAACATTTCCGGCGCGATCGCAAGCGCGCGCAAAGTGGAGGACGAGCACAAACGCGCCGAAATGCTCGCCGAGCTGGATCGCGCGAAAACGACATTCTTTTCGAATGTGAGCCATGAGCTGCGCACGCCGCTCACGTTGATGCTCGCGCCTCTGGAAGAAATCCTGCAGCGTGCCGATCTCGATGATCAAGGGCGCCAGCTGCTCACCTACGTGCATCGCAATTCACTGCGATTGCTCAAGTTGGTGAACACTTTGCTGGATTTCGCGCGGCTGGAAGCGGGTCGCATTCAAGCGAACTACGAGGCGATCGACCTCGCGCAGCTGACGCGCGAGCTGGCGAGCACCTTCCGATCGGCCATCGAGAAAGCAGGGCTGCGGTTCGAGGTCGAATGCCAGCCGTTGAGCCGCCCCGTCTATGTCGATCGCGACATGTGGGAGAAGATCGTTTTCAACCTGCTGTCGAACGCTTTCAAGTTCACCTGGCGCGGCACGATCGCACTGTCCGTGCACGAGGAGGTCGGGGGCGTTCGACTCGAAGTGCGAGATACGGGCACGGGCGTGGCTCCCTCGGAGCTGCCGCACTTGTTCGAGCGCTTTTATCGGGCGCCCAAGGCGCAAGGCCGATCGAACGAAGGCACGGGTATCGGCCTTGCGCTCGTGAACGAGCTCGTACGTTTGCACGGCGGCTCGACAGGCGTTCAGAGCACTGAAGGCGCCGGCACGACGTTCACCATCAAGTTGCCGTTCGGCCCGGAGCACTTGCCGAAAGAGCAGGTTCGCAAGGGGCCGCAGCTACGCGGCGCGTCCACTGCGGCCAGCGCGTTCCTCGAAGAGATCGGCGCATGGCACGAGCCGGATCGCGGCGAGCTGCCGCCATCGATTCAAGCGCCCGAGCCGAGTGAGGACCAGAAGGGTGATTCGGCCAAGGCGAGCACCGATCGTCAGTTGATCCTCCTGGCCGACGACAATGCCGATATGCGCGAATACGTTCGTCATCTGCTTCGCTCGAAGTTCGATGTCGTGACGGCGTGCGACGGGGTCGAGGCGCTCGAACTGATTCGCGCCAGACCGCCGCACCTGGTGCTCTCGGATGTCATGATGCCGAGAATGGACGGCATCGCGCTGCTGCAGGCGTTGCGACAGGATTCGGCGACGGTCGATATCCCAGTCATTCTCTTGTCGGCGCGCGCCGGTGAGGAGGCCAGAGTCGAAGGGCTCAACGTCGGCGCGGACGATTATCTCATCAAGCCGTTCAGTGCACGTGAGCTGGAGGCGCGCATCCTGGCGCACACTCGACTGGCCGAAATGCGCCGGCACGCGCAGCGAGTTCTGAAGGAGGCGGAGAGTCTGCGCTGGCGTGCGGCGCATGAGCAGATGCGCCTGCAGCGCGATGAGCTGCAGCGCATCTTCCAGAATACCCCTTCATTCATGGCGGTCCTGCGCGGTGAGGATCTGGTGTTCGAGTTGGCGAACCCGGCGTACGAGAGGCTGATCGGATACCGCGAACTGGTCGGCAAGCGTCTCGTGGATGCGATGCCCGAGCTTGCCGATCAGCCTTATCCGAAACTCTTGCGGCAGGTAATGGAAAGCGGCGCGCCCTTTGTCGGTCGCGACATGCCCGTGCTGCTGCGAACGGTGGAAACTCTGCCGCCTCAGCAGCGGTACGTGGATTTCGTCTATGTTCCGATGACACACGAAGGTGGAGAGCCTGCGGTGCTCGCGGAAGGATACGATGTCACCGAGCGTGTGCAGGCGCAGCTCGAGCTCCAGAACGAAAGCAGACGCAAGGACGAGTTCCTGGCCACGCTCGCACACGAGCTGCGCAATCCGCTCGCCGCGTTGTACTCGGCTGCGCAGCTGATGATTCGAGCCGAGCAGAAGCCGGCGGTGGCTGCTATCGCGCGCGATGCCTTGAACCGGCAAGTCGATCTCATGACCAGATTGCTGGACGATCTGCTCGAGCTGGCTCGCATCACGCACGGTCGGCTACAGCTGCGCCGCTCCGTCGTTCCTTTGCAGGAAGCGGTCGATGCGGCGATCGAAACGTGTCGGCCGATGATCGATGCGAAGCGTCACTCATTGACCATCGAACGTGCGCCGGAAACTTTGTGGGTCGACGCGGACCCGGTGCGCCTCGCGCAGGTCTTCTCGAATCTGCTGACCAATGCCGCGAAGTACACGGACGCGGGAGGAGCGATTCGAGTGAGCTTGCGGGAGCAAAGCGATCGTGCGGTTGTCACGGTGGCGGACAGCGGGATCGGCCTTTCGGCGGAAGCCTTGTCGCGAGTGTTCGAAATGTTCTCGCAACTGAAGCCTGCGCTGGAGCGCTCCGAAGGCGGTCTGGGCATCGGTCTTTCGCTCGTCAAAAGGCTGGTCGAATTGCACGACGGCTCGGTCGAAGCAAGCAGCGCAGGGATTGGTTGCGGCAGCGAATTCATCGTCACTCTTCCACGGGTTCACCGGCCTGCCAAAGTCGCGGCCATGCAGGCGAGCAGCCCGGTCACCGGGCAAACGGGGCCGGACGCGCTCAAAATCTTGATCGCCGATGACAATGTCGACAGTGCGCAAAGCTGGTCTGCAATGTTGCAGCTGGAAGGCTTCGAAACTCGTGCGGTCCATACCGGTTCGGACGCCGTGAAGGTCGGCGCGGAATTCCAGCCCGATGTTGCGCTGCTGGATATAGGCATGCCGGAGCTCAACGGCTATGAAGTTGCACGACAGATGAGAGCGACACCCGAGGGCGCGCGAAGGCTATTGATTGCGATCACCGGTTGGGGCCAGGCGCACGATAGACAAGCCGCGCTCGAAGCGGGCTTCGATGCGCATCATACGAAGCCGGTCGAGCTGCAACAGATCATCACGCTGATCAATGAGCATGCGCGCGCGGCGAAGTGAGCAGAGGCAGCTCGCGCAGTTGCAAATATCATTCAATCGCCTCGATCAATGGATGAGTGTGTGAGCAATTCGGATAGCTATCGTTTCAACGATGCGGAGCGCGATGCGGTATATCGCGCCATCGCGGAACGGCGCGATATGCGTCATTTCACCAATGAGCCCATCGATGAGTCGACGTTCTGGCGTCTGTTGCGCGCGGCGCATATGGCGCCGAGCGTAGGACTGATGCAACCGTGGCGTTTGATACGAATCGCGGATCGCGACCTTCGTATAAAAATTCACGAGCTGGTGGAATGCGAGCGAGCAGCGACCGCGGCCGCGCTCGGCGAGCGCAGCGATGAATTCATGCGCCTGAAAGTGCAGGGTGTGCTCGACTGCGGCGAAGTCCTGGTTGCTGCGTTAGCCGACGGGCGCGAGCGGCACATCTTTGGACGCCGCACGCTTCCGGAGATGGATCTGGCCTCGGTTGCCTGCGCCATTCAGAACCTGTGGCTCGCGGCTCGCGCCGAAGGCTTGGGGATGGGTTGGGTTTCTCTGTTCGACCCCGAGGCGCTGGCGCGCCTGCTCGACATGCCGACCGGCGCGAAGCCCGTGGCGATTCTGTGTCTTGGGCATGTCGATGCTTTCTACCCGGCTCCCATGCTCGAGTTGGAAGGTTGGACTGCCGCGCGGCAACTTCACGAGTTCGTATTCGAGAACCGATGGAACGAAAGACCCGTTCAGCCGGGAGGGCATATCGACGGATCGCTGGTCGCTTCCCGCAGATAAGCAATGAGGTCGGCGCGGTCCGTGGGGTTCGTCAGGCCCGCGAATCCCATCTTTGTGCCATTCACATATGCAATGGGAGCGATCAGGAATTCGTCGAGCGTTTTCTCGTTCCAGACGATCCCGGAGTCCAGCATCGCTACGGAGTAAGCATAATCGGATACGCTGCCTGCGGTTCGGCCCATCAGCCCGCAATGTTTCGGACCGGCCATGTTCTTGCTCAGCTCGTGACAACCCGCGCACTGGGCGTACAGCTGCTTGCCATGGGCAACGTCGCCCTGCGGAGCCTTTGCGCCCCCACAGGCGGCCAGCAACAAAGCCGTCGTCATGAGCAGCAGCGAATGACAATGCGATCTGATCTTCATGCGCGACGGTCTCCTGGCGCTGGGCTTGGAATTGTCTTCGAAACAGCTGGATTCAGCGCTGCTTGGCAACGTCGCTGGCGGTGACTGGGCCGGCCTTGTGGTTCCAAGAGGCACGCAGGAACGTCGCGATGGCGGCAATCTCATCGTCCGTGAGTTTCTCACCATAGTCGGACATTCCCTTCCATCGATGCGGCAGCGGAGGTTCGGGCCGCTCGGGCCCATACAGAATCACGTTGATGAGCGATGCTGGATTGTTCGCCTGCACGATCGGGCTGCCGACCAGCGTGGCGCCCGAATTTTCCTCATGGTCGCCCAATCCGGAGGGCAGGTGACAGGTGCCGCAATGAACGTCATAGAGCGCCGAGCCTTCCATGATGTCGCTGGCAGGCGAGGCGGTCTTGCCCGGATTCGGCGCCAGATCTTTCAAATAGACGGCCATGGCGCGTACGTCGGAATCCGCAAGATGCCGGGTGCTCTCCATGATGACTTCATTCATAGGACCGAAGGTTTGCGTGAACCGATTCTGGCCGGTCTTCAAGTAGGCGGCGATCTCTTCGACCGGCCAGGACGCGAGTCCATTGTGAGCGCTGGTCAGATTCGGCGCCGACCAGGTGCGGTACTCGCCTGTGCGCACGCGGTCGAAGTACTCGCCACCGGTCATGGCGTCGGCGACGCTCTGTCCGCCCAGGAAGCCGCGAGGAGAATGGCACGCTCCACAATGTCCCAGCGCCTCGACGAGGTACGCGCCACGGTTCCACTCTGCCGACTTCGAAGCGTCCGGCTCGAACTTGACCTCGTCATGGTAGAGGGCCTTCCACAGACCCAGCGCCCAGCGTTGATTGTATGGAAAGCTCAGCGCGTTCTGTTTCGCTGGAGCTTTAACGGGTTCTATCGTTTTCAGATAAGCATACAGCGCGGCGATGTCTTCATCGCTCATCTTGGTGTAGGCGGTGTACGGGAACGCCGGGTACAAATGCGCGCCGTCGGGGCGCACTCCCTTTCTGAGCGCGCGAGCGAGATCTTCCTCCGACCAGCCTCCGATGCCCGTCTCGGTATCCGCCGTGATGTTGGTGGAATACAGGGTGCCGAAAGGGGTTTGGAACTCCCGGCCCCCGGCG
>Ga0182742_1000341_pt1 | contig 79543 bp, 84 predicted proteins | sample eDN5th37CBELigMG_FD_128880 | JGI IMG/M metagenome (GOLD analysis project Ga0182742, IMG submission 128880) | Enriched Miracle-Growth compost microbial communities from Emeryville, California, USA - eDNA 5th pass 37_C BE-Lig MG (version 2)... ...
AGAACCGTCGACGACCTGTGGTCGGTCGTCGCCGACTGCCTCTCTGCATTCACGCCAGAGGAATGCCGACACTACTTCGAGGCCGCCGGATATGACCCGGATTAGGTCGAATCTGCTCTAGCCAAGCGGCACTGCTGCCGACCAGCCCGGTCGCAGGACGGAAGCAGTGTCGGTGCGACGGAGTGCCTGTTCCTTTGGAGCCTTCTGAGGATCAGGGCCGCCGCACGCGCCAGCGCGCGTGCACGGCGCCGTTGGCGAGCGGCTTGACGAAGTCCAGGTCCAGCCAACGATCCGGCTGCGCGCCGCCGAAGGCGGGCACGCCGCTGCCGATGATGACCGGGATGATGCCGATCTCGAGAACGTCGAGCAGGCCGTCCTCCATGAACTGGCGCGCAAGGTCGCCGCCGCCCAACAGCCAGATGCGCCCATTCGCGCCGCGGGATCTGAGATCTGAGAGAAGCTCCCCCGGCGTCCCGTTGTGCGCCACCGCGTTTTCCGGGAGATCGGCGACCGGCCGCGTTGTCACGACCGTCACCGGCCAGCGGCCGTACTCCCACCGGCCGTCCCGACGCACCACGTCATAGGTGCCGCGGCCCATGACGATCCCGGTGATCGACCGCAGGAAATTGTCGAAGTCGAAATCGTTGTCGGCCGGGTAGTCGTTCAGCCAGTCGAAACTGCCATCAGGCCGCGCAATGAAGCCGTCGAGGCTCATCGCGAACATATAGATCACCGCTTCGGACATGCATTCCTCCCCCATCCATGGTGCGTCGCCAGGCAGCGGACCCAGGAGGGCGTGCATACCGATCGCTGGGGGCAACCGCCATACCCGATGATGAACGACGCGGCCCGCGGCCCTGTCAGGATTCCTTGCCGCCGAACAGCTTGCGCAGCATCGCGGCCATCGGCCCGGTCTCGGGAACCTTGACGGCGGGCTGCTGCGGGCGCGCCTGCCGAATGTGGCTCTGGCCGCGCGGCTTGACGGGCTCGGGCTTCGCATCGCCGCCGGCGGCGAGGGCAAGGCGGTTCATGAAGCCGGCGTCGTCGCCCTTGACGACGTAGTGGGCGTTATCGGCAATCGCCTCCAGCAGGGGCGTCAGCCATTCGGCGTCGGCCTTGGCGAAGTCGCCGAGGACGTGGTTGTGCACGCGCGACTTGTCGCCCGGATGGCCGATGCCAATGCGCACGCGGCGGTATTCCTTGCCGCAATGGGCATCGATCGACCGGATGCCGTTGTGGCCGCTGGAGCCGCCGCCGATCTTCACGCGCACCTTGCCGGCCGGCAGGTCGAGTTCGTCGTAGAACACCGAAAGGGCGGAGAGGGGGAGCTTGTAGAAGCCGAGCAGCGCGCCGACCGACTGGCCCGAAAGGTTCATGAAGGTCTGCGGTTTCAGCAGCAGAACCTTCGTGCCGTCGATCACGCCGTCGCTGACGAGGCCCTGGAACTTCTTGGTCCAGGGCGAGAAGCCATGGCGGCGGTGAATCTCATCCACCGCCATGAAGCCGACATTGTGTCTGTTGCCGGCATATTGCGGGCCAGGATTGCCGAGGCCGGCAAGAACCAGCATCGAGCGATCCTCCCGGGAGCCGGATTACTCCGCCTCGGCGGCCGGAGCTTCGCCTTCAGCCTCGCCCGGCTTCATGGCAGCCGAACCGGCGATGGTGGCGATGGTGAAGTCGCGGTCCTGGATGACGGGGCGCACGCCCTCCGGCAGCTTCACGGCCGAAATGTGGATCGAGTCGCCGATGTCCGTGCCGGTCAGGTCGACGGTGATGAACTCAGGAATCGCGTTCGCGGGGCAGTGGAACTCCACCTCGTGACGGACGATGTTCAGCACGCCGCCGCGCTTGATGCCCGGGGACTGCTCTTCGTTGACGAAGTGCACCGGCACCTGGACGTTGACTTCGGTGGAGCTGCTGACGCGCAGGAAGTCGACGTGCAGCGGGGTGTCCTTGACCGGATCGAGCTGGTAGGCCTTCGGCAGGACGCTGATCTTCTGGCCGCCGACGTCGATCGTCGCGACGGTGGTCAGGAAGCCGCCGCCATGGATCTTGTAGTAGACGTCCTTGTAGGAGAGAACGATCGACAGGGGGGGCTGCTTGTCCCCGTAGATGACTCCGGGAACCTTGCCTTCGCGGCGGATAGCACGGGCGGACCCCTTACCGACCTTTTCGCGCGCGTCGGCCTTGAGCTCGTAGGTAGCGTGGCTCATGGCTTTTCCTTCTTTGCTGCTGGAGCGCCTCCGGTCCGATACTGGGTCCGGAAACGTCGAAAGCCGCGACGAACGCGGCCCTCGCCCGCGTTGCCTCCAAGGGTGTCTACGCGGGTGGCGGTCCTATAGATGATGGGGCGGGATTGCGCAAGGTTCGGGTTGCGCACTGGCCATCCGGCCGCCTGTCCGTGGCCGTCGCGCGGTCGTGCACCAGCGTATAACACGGGCGGATGATCATCCTCCATCCCGGCTTGCGTGACGCATGACCGAGCTTCTCCCCGCCGGGCTGTCCATCTGGAGCGTGGCCGTGCTGGTCCTCACGGCTCTCGTCGCCGGTTGCGCCCGCGGCTTTTCCGGATTCGGCGGCGCGCTGATCTTCGTGCCGGTGGCGAGTTCCGTCGTGGGGCCGAAACTCGCGGTGCCGCTGCTGCTGATCGTCGATCTCGTGCTCACCCCCGGCATGTTGCCCAATGCCTGGCGTCGTGCCGACCGCTTCAATGTCGGGACAATGGCGGTCGGCGCCGTGGTGGGCGTTCCGCTCGGCACCTACATGCTCACCCATGTCGACGGCACGGCGATCCGCTGGGGAATCACTGGCATCGTCGTTGCCCTGCTTGCGCTGCTGATGTCCGGCTGGCGCTATCACGGCCGGCCGCACGCGAGCCTCACCGTCGCGGTCGGGATTACGTCGGGGCTGTTTTCGGGCGCGGCACAGGTGGGCGGGCCGCCCGTGGTCGCCTACTGGCTGGGCGGCATCTTTCCGCCGCAGACGGTGCGCGCCAACATCGTTCTCTACTTCGCGATCTCGAGCGCGCTGTCGATCTCGAGTTACCTGGTGGCGGGCATCATCACGCCGCAATCCGTGCTGCTGTCGCTGATGATCGGGCCGACATTCGCGGCGGGGCTGTTTTGCGGGTCGCGCCTGTTCAGCCGCACCAACGAGCATACCTTCCGCTTCATCTGCTACGGCCTCATTGCGGCTGCCGCGATCGTCGGCCTGCCGGCGCTGGACGGCATCCTGCGCTGACCGCGGGCGCGGGCGAGTGCACTGTATTGCTGGCCGGTTACGTCCGACGTATGTCTTGCGTTATCGGGGGCGTGGTGGAACTCCCCGTGAGGCCGAGGCCCAAGTTCCGCCTTCGCTGCGCATGCGGAGGAAAAGCCATGCCCCGGAAGATCTCCCCCAGGACCACCGCCGAAACCCACAACTGGCCGGGGAAGGCGTCCTGAGATGAATGCCAGAACCCGCGTCATCGAGCCGCCGTCCTTCGCGGAGGCGACCCGCACATTCGCACGCATCGGGATCCTGTCGTTCGGCGGACCCGCCGGTCAGATCGCGCTCATGCACCGCATCCTGATCGACGAGAAGGGATGGCTCGACGAGAAGCGGTTCCTGCATGCGCTCAACTACTGCATGCTGTTGCCGGGACCGGAAGCGATGCAGCTCGCTACCTACACGGGCTGGCTACTCCACGGGGTGCGCGGCGGCCTCGTCGCCGGGCTGCTGTTCGTGCTGCCCGGCGCCCTCTTCATCACCTTTCTCTCGGCGCTCTACCTTCTCTACGGCCAGGTGACTCTGGTCCAGGGCCTGCTCTTCGGGCTGAAGGCGGCCGTGCTCGCCGTCGTCGTCGAGGCCCTCATCAAGGTGGCCAGGCGGGCGCTGCGGAGCGCTCCCCTGGCTCTGCTTGCCGTTGCAGCCTTCATCGCCATTGCCTTCGTCAAGATGCCGTTCCCGCTGGTGATCGCGCTGGCTGCCCTGGTCGGCGCGCTCGGGCCGCGGTTCGGGAAGGGGAGGGCAGGGCGATCGGAGGACACGGACCCACCGGCGCTGCCCATGCCGGAGTGGACGCAACCGACCACGAGACGGTTCCTCCTGACGCTCACTGTGTGGCTGGCGATCTGGTTCGTTCCGATCCTGGCGATCCTCGCGTGGTTCGGAAGCGGCCACGTCTTCGCCGACGAGTCGCTTTTCTTCTCCAAGATGGCCACGGTCACCTTCGGCGGCGCCTATGCCGTGCTCGCCTATGTCGCGCAGCAGGCCGTCGAGGTCTACGGCTGGCTCAAACCCGACGAGATGCTGACCGGCCTCGGGCTGGCGGAGACCACGCCGGGTCCGCTGATTTTGGTGCTGGTCTTCGTCGGCTTCCTCGGTGGGGCGCGGTTGTCGGGATGGGAGCCGCTCGCCGGAGGGCTCGCCGGCGCGGCGGTGACGCTGTGGTTCACCTTCGTGCCATGCTTCCTCTGGATCTTCATCGGCGCGCCCTATGTCGAGACGCTGCGCAACGTGCGCTGGCTGGCGGGTGCCCTGGCGGCGGTGACGGCCGCCGTCGTCGGAGTGATCGCGAGCCTCGGGCTGTGGTTTGCGCTGCACGTGCTGTTCGGCGCGCTGTCCGACCTGAGGATCGGCCCGCTGGTGCTGCCCTGGCCGGACTGGGCGACCCTCGACCTGGCGGCGGCCATCATCGCCGCTGCCTCGGGCGTGGCGCTCATTCGCTACAAGGCGAACATGCTCATGGTGCTTGCGGCGGCCGCGCTTGGCGGCGCTGCCTGGACCTTGCTGCGGAGCTGAGGGGAGAGCCTCAGTCGAACAGGCTCGAGACCGATTCCTCGCTCGCGGTGCGCGAGATCGCCTCGCCGATCAAGTCGGCGATCGAGCAGACGCGGATGTTTGGCGCGTCCATGACGGCCTGCGTCGGCTGGATGGAGTCGGTGATGACGAGCTCCTGCAGCCTCGAAGCGCTGATGCGGGCAACCGCACCGCCCGACAGCACGCCGTGGGTGATGTAGGCGGTGACGCTGAGCGCGCCCTTCTCGAGCAGCGCATCGGCGGCGTTGCAGAGCGTGCCGCCGGAATCGACGATGTCGTCGTAGAGCATGCAGTGCTTGCCGCTGACGTCGCCGATGACGTTCATCACTTCGGACTCGCCCGGGCGCTCGCGCCGCTTGTCGACGATGGCGAGCTGGGCGTCGATGCGCTTTGCCAGCGCGCGTGCGCGCACCACGCCGCCGACGTCCGGCGACACCACCATCACGTTGGAAAGCTGGCGGTACTTCGCCTTGATGTCGCGCGCCATCACCGGCACGGCGAAAAGGTTGTCGGTGGGGATGTCGAAGAAGCCCTGGATCTGGCCGGCGTGAAGGTCGAGGGTGAGCACGCGGTTGGCGCCGGCGCGGGTGATCATGTTGGCGACCAGCTTCGCCGAGATCGGCGTGCGGCCGGAGGCGCGGCGGTCCTGGCGGGCATAGCCGAAATAGGGGATCACTGCCGTGATGCGCCGCGCCGAGGAGCGCATGAACGCATCGATCATGATCAGCAGTTCCATCAGGTGGTCGTTGGTCGGATAGGACGTCGACTGGAGGATGAAGACGTCCTCGCCGCGGACATTCTCCTGAATCTCGACGAAGATCTCCTGATCCGCAAACCGGCGCACGCTCGCCTTGCCGATCGGAATGTTCAGGTAGCGGGCCACGCCTTCCGCCAGGGTCCGGTTGGAGTTGCCCGCGAAGAGTTTCATACTACGTTTCCGACAGGATGGGTCGACCGGGCTTTTAGCCGCCTCGCGCGCCAATGCAAGCTAAACGCTCGCACGTTTTTGCATTGCCGCCATTCCGAGCGTGATGGTTGCAGTCCTGCAACCTTAGCCATGGCTGGCCACCCAGCTCGCGAACTGCTCCACGGTGCTGTTTCCGATCGCCTGCATGGACGAGTTGGGGACCGCGTCCCAGCCGTCGCCGGAGCCGGCGCGCGCCTTCTCCTGCCCGGAAATGCGGTGAACCCTGTTTCCCTTCGCATCGTAAACGTCCCAGACGTAGATGACCGTCACCTCCCGTCCCTCGACCAGCGGGGTGAAATAGCCGCGCAGCATGTAGCCGCTGTCGTCGTTCGGGCCGGCCGCGACGATTCCACGCTGGCGCGCGCTCGTCGTCAGGCTCTGCGACAGGGCCGTGGCAGCCTCGACCGAAGGACCGACGATCGGCGCGAAGCGGATGCGCGTGCCCGTCGGAGCCTGAGTCTGCGTGGTGGACGCCGTTGTGGTGCCCGGGGTGGGACCAGGCGTGGGTGCCGCGCTGGTCGTAGCCGAATCGGTTGCGCCCGCGACCGTCTGCTGGGGCGCAAGATGCGATGGATCAAGCACGTCCTGGCTGCTGCTGCATGCGCCGAGCGCCAGGCCAACAACGGCCGTGGCGGCCACCCGCCAGTCTGTTCCGCGTGGACGCGACACTACCCTCACAGACACAAACCTCTCAGAAAGTCCGACTCACTTCACGATCAAGTCGAGATCATGGCGAGACAGCGGGCGGGGCCCGCTCTCGGTGGTCAGATAGGTCCTTCCGAGCGTCATTGCCGTTTCGGTCTCCGAGTCCATGATGATCATGTGGGCGAACAGCGTCATGTCGGGCGCAATCGGCTCGGGATTGCCCTGGTAGAACATCGGCATGTCCATCCAGCTCGGCGTGAAGCGGGCGCCGACCGAATAGCCGCAGGCGTTCAGGCGGTGCCGGGTCAGGCCGTGCGCCTCGAAGGCCTTGGCATGGGCCTCGAACACGTCGCCGAAGGTCTTGCCCGGCACCATGGCGGCCTCGACCGCCAGCAGCGCCTCGCGGGCGGCCTCGAACAGCTCCTGGTGGCGGCGGCTGGCGCGGCCTGTCAGGATCGTCCGCATCATCGGTGCATGGTAGTGGTTGCAGACGCCGGACCACTCCAGCGTGAGCTGGTCGTTCTTGGCGAGCTTGCGCCGGCCCGACTTGTAGCGGCAGAGCAGCGCGTCAGGGCCGGAGCCGATGATGAACTCGTTCGCCGGATAGTCGCCGCCGCCCGCGAACACGGCGCCCTGCATTGCCGCCAGGATCGCGCCTTCGTCGGCGCCCTGCGTGATAAGGGGCAGGGCGGCGTCGAGCGCGTCGTCGGTCAGGGCGGCCGCCTTCTCGACCTTGGCGATCTCGGCGGGGCTCTTGAACTGGCGCAGGCGACTGACGATGCCGGAGGCGTCCGAAACCTGGGCGAAGGTCTGGAGCTGCTCGTCCAGCCGCCGGCCGTTGTATGCGGTCAGGCCGTGGGTGTCGTATTCGACGCCGATGCGGGCGCCGAGCAGGTCCATGTCGTTCAGCATGTTGCGCAGCTCGAGCGCGGGATTGGCGCCATCGCGGTCGAGCCAGACGACGACGTTTTCTATCGTCGAGGTATGCCGGGCCTGGCGCAGGTCCGCCGAGCGGGTCAGGAGCACCATCGAGCCGTCGGCCTTCACCACCAGGCACTGGAAGAAGCAGAAGCCGAAGCTGTCGTAGCCTGTCAGCCAGTACATGCTCTCCTGTGCGAACAGCAGCACGGCGTCCAGCTTGCGCTCGGCCATCTCGATCGTGAGGCGGTCACGCCTGGCGTCGAATTCCGATCGTTCGAAATGCAGGGCCATCAGCCTTCCTCCAGTACGATCGCCGAGATCAGCCGCCCGTAGTCCGGCTCGCCACGGTGCGTGCTGCGGCGGTACGAGAAGAACAGCTCCTCCTCCGCATAGGTACAGCGTCCGAGCGCATCCGCCGTCACGCCGGCCGCCCGCAGGCGATCCACCGTGTAGGCGTTGAGGTCGAACATGGCGTGGCCGTCGCGGGGGGAGGCTGCGAAATAGCGCTCGTTATCGGGGTCGGCGGCGACGAAGCGCACGACGAATTCGGGCCCGACCTCGTAGTTCCGGGCGCTGATCGAGGGGCCCAGCACGGCCACGATCCGCTCGCGCCGCGCGCCGAGCCGCTCCATGGCCGAGATCGTGTTCTCCAGCACGCCGGTGAAGGCGCCCTTCCATCCGGCATGCGCCGCGCCGATGACGCGGGCCTGCGGTTCGCAGAACAGCACCGGGCCGCAGTCGGCCGCGCTGGCGCCGAGCGCCAGACCGGGGCGGTCGGTTACGATGGCGTCCGCCTTCGGCCGCTCGCCAGACCAGGGTCCCGTCGCCGTGACGACGTCGGGCGAGTGGACCTGGTAGAGGGAAAGCAGCCGGTCGGGTGTCACGCCCATCCAGGCGGCGACGCGGCGGCGATTCTCGCTGACCCGTTCGGGGTCATCGCTGGAACCCGTGCCCGTGTTCAGGCCCCGGTAGATGCCCTCGGAGACACCTCCGGCGCGGGTGAAAAAACCATGACGGACACCGGGAAACCCGACGAGCAGGGGGGCCAGAAGCGGGTCTGGACGCGATTCGCTCTTCATTCCCCGCTTTTTCTCCGTCGCACCGGCGAGGTCAAGACATGGCGTGGCGCCCGGCGGCTGCCAGGGAGGCCGCCGGGGGCTCGGCGGATCAGCAGGGCCCGCCGCGGATCACGCGGAAGTTCGACACGCGCGCCTCGCAGGCGTTGGGGAAGGTCCGGAAGGTACGGCCGCGCACGGCACATACGGGTTGGTAGATGCGGCTGCAGATAGGCTCCGGACGCGGCGGAGGGAGCGGCTGCGGGCGAGGCGGCAGCGGCTGCGGGCGGCATTCGCCGGCATGCATGATTCGCCAGTCCGATGTCCGGGCAAGGCAGGCATTCGCGAATGTGCGCCAGGTGTTGCCTCGCCGGGCGCAGACGGGCGCGTATTCACGGGTGCAGAAGGCCGGCTCGGGGATCGGTCGGGGCCCCGGTCTCGGTTCCTCCACGACGACGGTGCAGCCGGCGAGTCCGAGCAGGATGAGGGCCGCTGCCGGGCCGACCAGGGAGCGGAATTTCGAAATGCGCATGATGACCTCCCATCGATGCTCGTTCAGGAGGGCATATCAGCCAAATTCCGACGGCAATTGCAATCCGAAGCTTCCTGGGGGAACGACTTTGCGCGAGGATAGATAATCAGGAAAACGTTCGTTCTTGCGAAGCGTAAATTTCCGTGCGATACATTTCGTGTTCGGGCATTTGCTGTCCCGGAGACTGGTCGTTTGGACGAAACCTTTCCCCGACACTGTAAATCTCTGACGGCCCTTTCTCTGCAGGGGCAGGACTGCGATTTGATCGCGGACGCAGAGGCCCGAGCCGCAGGACAAAAGGCGGTAGCGTGCGGGATACCGCGCCAATGCAACTCCAGAGGGTAAGGAACTTCCAGATGTCCCAGACGGGCACAGTAAAGTTTTTCAACGCCACCAAGGGTTTTGGCTTCATTACGCCGGATGGTGGGGCCAAGGATGTGTTCGTGCACATCTCGGCCGTCGAGCGCTCGGGCATGCGCACGCTGATCGACGGGCAGAAGGTGACCTTCGACGTCGAGCCGGATCGCATGGGCAAGGGCCCGAAGGCGGTTAACCTTCGCGTCTCCTGATATTGGCACTTTGCGCCGCTGGCCTAACGACAGTTGGGCCGCGGACAAATAGGTTGTGTCTTGCAAGGCCGATGAAGGCTAGTCATTCGGCCTTGTGATCTTTTCCCGCTCCTGGCGGGTTCCCGGGGTTTCTTGCCGTCACCGAGCCTAGTCGCGCGGGGCGGAAAGTTTTGCTTGCCCCGTGAAAGAAAATGAAGACAATCTCCCTGTCGGGCATTTGCCGACCCGGTGTCGGGTAAGCGCATGCCGCCTTCGTTGCGTCGGGCGGTCATGCAGGGGAGGACTGGAAGTGGGGCCAAACCCAGTTGCCCCCGGATGCTTCTTCCCATCGACGGATGACCGGCTCCGGATCACATTTGTGGTTCGGAAGCATGCCGCGTGGGTCACAAGGAGCGATCAATGCCGCAGTACGGCACCGTCAAGTTCTTCAATCACGCCAAGGGCTTTGGCTTCATCACGCCGGATGACGGGGCAAAGGACGTGTTCGTACACGTTTCCGCGGTGCAGGCATCCGGCCTTCCTGGCCTCCAGGATGGGCAGAAGGTGTCCTTCGAAACCGAGCCCGACAAGCGCGGCAAGGGTCCGAAAGCCGTCAACCTGACGGTGCTGTGAGCCTGCCGCTTGCCTGAGCATCGACCCCGGGGCCGGGCAGCGCCCGCAGGGCTGCTATTGCAACTTGCGGTCACGCGCTGGCCTCGTTCAGGAACCGTTCAGGTGGCGCTCCATAATCTCCTCGGCGATAGCGGCAGTATTGCCGCCCGTTGCAGGAGATGCTCACGTGAACCGATTCCTCAGATCGGCCGTCCTTGGCCTCGCCGTCGCGGCGACCACGCTTGCAGCTCTGCCGGCCGCGCAGGCCGGCGATCGTTGGCGGCATGGCGGCCACTATCACGGCCACTACTACAGTTCCGGTGACGTGGCCGCCGCCGGCGCGGTCGGTCTCGCGGTGGGCGCGCTCGTCGGCGGCCTCGCTGCCGCCAACTCCGGTCCGGTCTACTACCGCGATCCACCGCCGCCGCGTCCGCGCCCCTACTATCGCGGCTACTATGCGCCGCCGCCCCCGCCGCGGGTGGCCTATGCGCGTCCCTCCCTGGAGCCCTGGACGCCCGGCTGGTACCGCTACTGCGAGAGCCGCTACCGCTCCTTCGATCCGCGCAGCGGCACCTTCATGGGCTACGACGGGGTCAGGCACTTCTGCACGGCGAACTGACCTTCGCCGGCAGGCGTCACGTCAGGAAGGGGTTGCTTCGGCGCTCTTCGCCGAAGCGCCCGCCGGGACCGTGGCCGCAGATGAAGCCGACGTCGTCCCCCAGCGGCAGCAGCTTTTCCTTGATCGAGCGGATCAGTGCGGCATGGTTGCCGCCCGGCAGGTCGGTCCTGCCAACCGAGCCGTGGAACAGCACGTCGCCGACATGGGCGAAGCGAGCAGCCCGGTTGAAGTAGACGACATGTCCCGGTGCGTGGCCGGGGCAGTGTAAGACCTCGAAGACGTGAACTCCGAAGGAGACGGTGTCTCCCTCGACCAGGAAGCGGTCCGGCGTGCAGTTCCGGACCTCGCCCGACAGGCCGAACTGGCGGGCCTGGGTCTCCAGGTTTTCCAACAGCGGCCGATCGTCCTCATGCGGCCCGATTATTTGGACGCCGAGCGCCTCCTTCAGCTCCATCGCGCCCGCGGCGTGGTCGATATGGCCGTGGGTGATCCAGATCTCGCTGATCTGCAGGTCGTTGTCGCGGATGGCGTCCAGGATGCGGTCGACATCCCCGCCCGGGTCGATGACCACGCCAGCCTTGCTGTCCTCGTCGAACAGGATCGTGCAGTTCTGTTGAAATGGCGTCACCGGGATGATGCCTGCGTTCAGTCGTCCCATGTCTTGCCTGCTGCCTCCGGCCGTGTCAGCGCGCCGCGACCTTTGCCCTGCCGGGGCGCGCGATTCAACCCTTGCGGCCGGAGGCTGCGGGCCGATCCCGCTCGAACGCTGCGGGATCGGCCTACCCGGCTGCCGGACTAGCGGTTGCTGCCTTTCATGATCGTGCCGACGATCGCGGTGAGGATCGCTCCACCGCCCACGCCGCCGATGAGGTTGCCAAGCATGCCTCCCAAGGCTCCGCCGGCTTCCGCACCCGCGGCGGCATCGCCGCCCGCGCCGCCACCCACGAGCATTCCGAGGATCGTTCCACCCGCGACTCCCCCGATCGCGCCGCTGAGTATCTTGGCAAGCTGGCTCATGGCCGCCTGCTTCATAGCCGCGCCGACGGCCTGGCCGCCGATGACGCCGGTGATGACCTGTATGATGATGGGAACGAGTGCTTCCATTTCAGTCTCCCCTCCAAGACGCCGGCACCCAGCCGGCAGGAGAAGTGAGACCCTCTTCGCAACGGAAGTCAAATGCAGGCACTGTGCTGCCGGCAGACAAGCGGGAGAAAGCGGAAACAGGCCCGGTCTTGCAGGCGGCGCGGCCCGCTTTTGCGGGCTCTCGGGCGGCGCACCTTATCCCGGGAGACCGCGCGCTGGCGCAGGCTCCCGGGCAGGGAAGGGGGTTACTCCGCGGCGATAGCGTGCTTCGGCTGCACGTCCGCGGCGTAGTCTTCCATCAACGTCTTGGTGATCTCGCCGACCTCGAAATTGTAGGGGCCGATCTCGGACACCGGCGTGACCTCGGCGGCGGTGCCGGTCAGGAAGCACTGCTCGAAGCCGGCCAGCTCGCTCTCTTCGATAATGCGCTCCCGGACCTCAAAACCGCGTGCCCGGGCGAGCGCGATCACCGACTGGCGGGTGATGCCGTTCAGGAAGCAGTCGGGCTTCGGCGTGTGAATGACGCCATCCTTGACGAAGAAGATGTTCGCGCCCGTAGCCTCGGCCACATAGCCGCGCCAGTCGAACATCATCGCGTCGGCATAGCCCTTGGCTTCCGCGGCGTGCTTGGAGAGCGTGCAGATCATGTAGAGGCCGGCGGCCTTGGCGCGCGAGGGCGCGGTGCGCGGGTCGGGGCGGCGATACTCGGCGATGTCGAGGCGGATGCCCTTCAGCTTCTGCGCCGGGTCGAAGTAGCTCGGCCACTGCCAGATGGCGATGGCGCAGTTGATCTTGTTGTTCTGAGCCGACACGCCCATCTGCTCGCTGCCGCGCCAGGCGATCGGCCGGACGTAAGCATCCGTGAATCCCTGCTTCTTCAGCAGCGCCCTGCAGGCATCGTTGATCTCGGCTACCGTGTAGGGAATGGTGAAGCCAAGAATGCGTGCCGACTCGTGCAGCCGTTCCGTGTGTTCGTTGAGCTTGTAGATTTCGCCGCCATAGGCGCGCTCGCCCTCAAACACCGCGCTCGCATAATGGAGCCCATGGGTGAGAACGTGAATTTTGGCGTCGGCCCATTTGACGAACTCGCCGTTCATCCAGATAAAGCCGTCCAGTTGATCAAAAGGAACGGATGCCATTGCAGCCTCCCTCGGGCCCGCTGGCCCGGATGGTGTTATCAATACGGGTGGTCGTCGCCACCTTGACGGAAAGGTCTATGCCTCTGCACGCGACAAGGCAAACTCAGGAAAAGTCGGATATGGCGTCCGGATTATCCATTTCGTTCGCGATAGCGCGAAAAGCTTGGCGAAAATTACACGCCGATGCTAAATATGTCAACATGGCTGACATAAATTATGCAGGGAGCCGCTAGCAGCATGGCCGAACGCACCGGGCAGGCGCCGGAGCCGATACGTACCCCGCTTGCCGGGCAGGATGGGCTGGACCTGTCGATCATCGAGCTTTTCTTCTTTGCCTATCGCGACTTCACGTCGGATCCGGATCAGATTCTTGAAGCTTACGGGTTCGGTCGTGCGCACCATCGCGTGCTCTATTTCGTCAACCGCTCGCCTGGGCTCACCGTGGCTGAGCTGCTCGACGTGCTGCAGATCACCAAGCAGAGTCTTGCACGCGTTCTCAAACAGTTGATCGACGCCGGCCAGATCGTTCAGATCCAGGGACTGCGCGACCGGCGGCAGCGGGAGCTTTACCCAACCGAGAAAGGCAGGCAGCTTGCGCTCGACCTTGCGCGGCCGCAGTCGCGCCGCATAAAGGCGGCACTTGCGAGCGAGGGCGTAGCCGATCGCGCGGAGATCCAGGCCTTCTTGAAGGCCATGGTCAATCCGGAACTTCGGCCCCAGATCGACCGTCTCCCTGCGCCGAAAGCCACCACGGAGGGCTCTGTCCATGAGTGATCAAGCGCTTCCCAAGACCGTGCCGGACGACGATGCGCCACACCTGCTCGTCGTCGACGACGACACGCGCATCCGTACCCTGTTGCGCCAGTTCCTGGTCGAGAATGGTTTCCGGGTGACCGTGGCCGGCACTGCCGAAGAGGCGCGGCGCCACCTCGTCGGGCTGGACTTCGATCTGATTGTGCTCGACGTGATGATGCCGGGGGAGACCGGCGTGGAGCTCACGCGCTCGCTGCGCGAGAGCAAGAGCGTCCCGATCCTGATGCTGACCGCCCTGTCGGAGACCGACAGCCGCATCACCGGCCTCGAGGCGGGGGCCGACGACTACCTTGCCAAGCCGTTCGACCCACGGGAGCTCATCCTGCGCGTCAACAACATCCTGCGACGCGGTTCGCCGCCGTCGGTGCCGAAGGTCGAGCAACTCGTCTTCGGGCCGTATACCTTCCAGATCGCCCGCCGCGAGCTGAAGCGCGGAGGCGAGGTCATCAAGCTGACCGACCGCGAACAGGAGATCCTGGCGATCTTCGCCATGCGCGCCGGCGAGACGATCCCGCGCCACGAACTCGTCGCCGACGAGTCCGACGTCAGCGAGCGCACCATCGACGTGCAGATCAACCGGCTGCGGCGCAAGATCGAGCGCGATCCCGCGAATCCGGTCTGGCTGCGTACTGTGCGCGGCATCGGCTACCGTCTCAGCGTCGAGTAACGCTGCACTATGAAGGCGCGCGCAGGCTGATGCCGTTGGCCGCCTGCGCGTCCGGAGACTTACGGCTCCCATCGCCCCCGCGACTTTCGGCCGGTGTCCAGGCCGCGCGCCGCGTCAAAAAAAAGCTCCACAGCCAAGTCCCGTCGTCGTTAACCCTTTCTTGCGAGGCCCGAACCCAGTTTTGCCCTGCGGCACGGATGATTCGCCGCGTGTATGGGTGGGGTAGGACATGACAGTTCAGTCTGCAGAGGTCTTCGCGTTTCCGGTCGAGCGTCGCGTCGGCCTTGTCCGGCAAACTGCGGCGGAGCTGCTGGCGCTCAGCGGCGAGCCGGCGAACATCTACTGGCGGACGCTGGCGGCGGATCTTCTGCGCGAACTGGTCGGCCAGGGAATTCAGATGGAAAAGGCGCGCGCGCAGGTGCTGCGCTTCTTCGAGGCCGTGCAGATCGAGTTCCAGCGTGAGCTGGCGGTGCGGCGCGAGACGGTGCTGGCCTGACGACCTGAACCGCGTCGCGGTTTGAACCACGGCCATCTTGCCTTACATTGGTGGTCCGGACACAGCTTGACGGAACCGCAATCCGGGCCATGGCCTCACTCGATACGCAAAGCCTGCGCGCCGGCCTGGCGCGCATCAGCCGCTGGCGGCTACCCATGCCGCGCGTGTGGCACCGGTTCTGGCGCCGCGTCTCCGCGATGCTGCCAAAGGGGCTCTACGCGCGGTCGCTGATCATCGTCATCGCGCCGATGGTCCTGTTGCAATCGGTAGTGACGCTGGTCTTCCTGGAGCGCCACTGGCAGCGCGTCACCGAGCAGCTTTCGACGGCGGTGGTGCGCGACATCGCCGCCATCATCGACCTGATCGAGGAGAACCCGGACAGCGACCATGCGCGCCTCCTCCGGGTCGCCCGCGAGAGGCTGGAGCTGCGCGCGGATCTGCTGCCGCTGGCGCCGCTTCCGCCGCCGACTCCGAAGCCGTTCTTCTCTATCCTCGAGCAGACGCTTTCCTCAGAGGTCACCAAGCAGATCGGGCGGCCGTTCTGGATCGACACCATCGGCAATTCCCGCATCGTCGAACTGAGGATACAGCTCGAGGACCACATCCTGCGGGTCTTCGTACGCCGCAACGAGACCTATGCCACCAACTCGCACATCCTGCTGGTCTGGATGGTCGGCACGTCGCTTGTGCTGCTGATGATCGCCATTCCTTTCCTGCGAAATCAGGTGAAGCCGATTTCGCAGCTGGCGGAAGCGGCCGAGAGCTTCGGCAAGGGACGGCCGCTGCCCGCCAGCTTCCGCCCGCGCGGGGCGGAGGAGGTTAAGCGGGCGGGCCATGCCTTCCTGCAGATGCGCGAGCGCATCGAGCGGCAGATCGAACAGCGAACGGCCATGCTGACGGGCGTCAGCCACGACCTCCGCACGATCCTCACCCGCTTCAAGCTGCAGCTCGCCCTCAGCGGTTCGAAGCCCGACATCGCCGCCCTCAACCAAGACGTCGAGGACATGCAGATGATGCTGGAGGGCTATCTGGCCTTCGCGCGAGGGGAAGCGCTGGAGGACCCCGGCACATTCGACCTTGAGGACTACTTCGACAAGATTTCGGAGGAGGCGCGGCTGCGCAAGCGCAAGCTGACCACGTCTCTCACGGGATCGCCGGAAGTGCAGGTGCGTCCCAACGCCTTCAACCGGCTGCTCTCCAACCTGATCGGCAACGCCTTCCGCTACGGCAAGACCATCGACGTGAGGGCCACCCACACGCGCGGCGCGCTGCGCATCGTCATCGACGATGACGGTCCGGGCATCCCCGGCGACAAGCGCGAGGAGGTGTTCAAGCCGTTCGTGCGGCTCGATACGGCGCGCAACCTCGACGCCAGCGGAACGGGGCTGGGACTGTCGATCGCTCGCGATATCGCGCGGGGCCATGGCGGCGACATCCGGCTCGAGGACAGCCCGCTCGGCGGGCTGCGGGTTGTATTGCGGGTGCCCGCTTGACTTCGCGGGGCTTTTGAGTGGAGGCGCGAGCCGAGGCGCTCCATGAAAAGGGGGGCTGCGCCCGGCTCTTCCTCCTGCAGGTTCGCGCCCAGTCGGTGTCGCGGCCTGTTGAAACTTCCGGAACACCTTTCATCCAAGCTGATGGCCTGATTCCGGTTCCGCGGCCATCCTGTTGATCGGATTGCAGCTCCGTCCGTTTGCGCGGAGCTTTCAGCGACCGAACTGGGGCCGACTGGCGGGCGCAGCCGCGGCAGGCACGGCCTTGCGGCGACCAAGCCAGGAGAGAAACGCCGCGACCGCCAGGGTGATGGCAACAAGCGTGATCGACAGAAGCGGCCGATACCAGAACCAGGCGATGCCGATGGTGATGGTGCCGGCCAGCAACGCTGCGGCGAAGGCGAGCACTCCGGTACCGAGCCGGACGATGCTGCCCAGGAAGGGGATCACGTCGGCCATGACGCCAAGCGGCGAGGCGAGCAGCAGGAAGCCGACAAAGAGCAGCACGAGGCCCACGCCTCGCAGTATCCAGGTCAGGACGGTGTTGTCGGAGACCGCCTTGTCGAACATGGCGGCGGCGGTGTGCGTGCCGGGTTGCACCAGCAGCAGCGCATCCCCCGCCTGGGTCTGGTAGGGTTGGAGCGTGTCGCCCGACTGGCGGCCGACGAGGCTGAGCGGGCCCAGCGGCACCAGCGTGTAGCTGATCCGGTAATCGCCGATCCGCGGCGAGGTGGGATCGGAACCCAGGTAGATGCGTCCGTCGCTGATGGAGATGCGCTGCCGTCCGGCGTACGCGTTCTCCACCGCCGTGAGGTTGGAGGGGCCAAGGTCAAGCCGGCTGCCGCCGCCGATGCGTGCGATGATCTCGCTGCCCAGGCGGAAGGCGCCAAGTGAAGCCTCCGGCACGGCGAAGTCGCGGCCGCGGATCTCCATCGGCGGGTTCTGGTGGCCTGTCGGTTGCTTGAACTCGGAAGACTGGATCGGCCTGTCCGACCAGGCTTTCGAATAGCTGTAGGTGGTGACCGTCTCCTGGCCGCCGCCGAGCTTGGTCGTCGTTTCAGAACTGGAGGACTCGCGCCACTGGAACATCTCGACCGAGCGTTCCAGGCGCAGCCCAGCGGCGGCGATGCCGAAATCCGTATCGGTGGGTATCATGCTGGCTGTCGTGACACCGGAGACGTGGACGAGCTTGCCGTCATTGGAAGGCTCGACAGGAGTGTCTTCCACCGACACGACCAGCCCCGCGCCTTCGGCCAGCGACTTCGCGGTCATCACGGCTCGGCCTTCATTCCAGAACAGCAGCACGATCATCGCGATGATCAGCAGCAGGCCGATCAGGACGCCGACGACCGAGTTGCGCAACCGTCCGAACCACGAAACCTGACTGACTTCGCGAAAAGAATCGCTCATGGCCGCCCCCTCTCAAAAGCGGCTTGCGATAGCAGGCCCGCAGGGGAGGCCGCAATCGACCGTGACGGGGGCGCTCAGTCGCGCATGAGCCAGGCGCGCACCGTCGTCTCTTCGTCGTCGAGGCCGACTGCGATGCGCTTGCGGCCGCGGGCGCGCTTCAGGTTTTCGGCAAGCGCGCCGGCTTCCCATTCCTCGAAAACGCGCGGATGGATGTAGCAGCTGCGGCAGACCGCGCGCGTGTTTCCGAGCCGGGCTGCGACCTTGTCGATGACAGCGTTGGCCTCGCGCTTCAGGGCCGCCGCGGTTTCCGGCGCCGGAATGCCCGCGAACAGGGCCGCCGCGTGGATGGTCGCGCCCCAGGTGCGGAAATGCTTCGAGGTGAAATGCTCGCCGGAGGCTTCGCGCAGATAGTCGTTGATGTCTGTCGAACCGATGCGGCGCCGCGTTCCGTCCTGATCCACATACTGGAAGAGATGCTGCCCAGGCAGTTCCTGGATCTGCCGCAGGATGCGCGCCATGCGGCGGTCGACGAGGCGGATGCGCCAGTCCTTGCCCGACTTGCCGGTGAATTCGAAGCGCAGCGTCGAGCCGTCCACCTCGACGTGCCGAGCACGCAGCGTGGTCAGGCCGAAGCTCTTGTTGTCGCGGGCATAGGCGGCGTTGCCGACGCGGATCATGGTATTGTCCAGCAGCCAGACGACCGACGCGACTACCTTTTCACGCGGCAGGCCGCGCCGCCGCAGGTCCCGATTGACCGCTGAGCGGATCGCCGGAAGCGCGTCGGCAAAGCGGGCCAGCGTCGAAAACTTCGTCTCCTCGCGACAGGTGGTCCATCGCGGATGGTAGCGGTACTGCTTGCGGCCCCGCGCGTCTCGCCCTGTGGCCTGAATGTGCCCGTTCGGCAGGGGCGAGATCCACACGTCCGTCCAGGCCGGTGGAATCGCCAGCGCGCGGATGCGCCCCAGCGTATCGGGAGAGGTTACACGGCTGCCGTCCGGCATCCGGTACCAGAAGCCCCGTCCGGCCCGGAGGCGTCGTATCCCCGGCTCGGCGTCACCCAGGTGCATGAGGTCCGCCTCAGGCGTGAGAGCTCAGCGCCACCCGCCTCTGTCTGCTCGATACGCTTCAGCATGGAACGCTCCGCCTTCGGCATGGCGGAGCAAACAACAGTCAGGGAAGGCGAATAGTTCCGGGGCGAAGCGCGGGGATCAGAACATCGCGGCGCCGTTCGGCACCTTGCGCTCGATTGAGCCGAGCACGACCGCGCCTTCCTCGTCGGAAAAGCCCAGCGTCAGCACCTCGGACACGAACTTGCCGATCTGGCGCGGCGGAAAGTTGACGACGGCGAAGACCTGGCGGCCGACGAGTTCCTCGGGGGTGTAGTGCTTGGTGATCTGCGCCGAGGAGCGCTTGACGCCGATGTCAGGACCGAAGTCGATGCGCAGCTTGATCGCCGGCTTGCGCGCCTCCGGGTAGGGCTCGGCCTCGACGACGGTGCCGGCGCGAATGTCGACCTTCTCGAAATCGCTCCAGGCGATCTCGGGTTTGCGGGGACCTTCGGCCATGGCTCAGGCGGTGCCGAGCGTCTCAAAGAGCACGCTCGACAGCGCCTCGCGCGCCGAGGTGCCGGACCAGATGACGAATTGGAAGGCCTGGAAATAGCTCTCGCAGGCGTCGAGTGCGCTCGACAGCAGCACCTCCACCTGCTGGCTCGACGGCTCGACCCCGCCCGCCAGCAGCAGGGATTGGCGGAACATGATCGCGCCTTCCTGCTCCCACAGGTCGAAGTGCCCGAAGAGCAGCTGCTCGTTGATCAGCGAGAGCAGACGCATCACCTCCAGCGTCCGGTTCTCGGGAACCTTGATGTCGAAGGCGCAGGCGAGGTGCAGGGCCTCGAAGTCCTCCATCCAGGAAAAGGAAACGTGGTAGTCGGTCCAGGTGCCCGTGACGGAAATGGCGATCTCGTCGGCGCCGCTGCGCTCAAAGGCCCAGTCGTTGTTCGTCGCCACCTGCTCGATGACGTCGACGGGGTGTACGTCGCGTCCGATTTCGATTTCGACCAGTTCCATGAATATCGTCCCACCAATGTCCCTTGCATGGCGAAACGGCAATCTGCCGGCCCGTTGTTCGCGATGACCTCGCGGCCTCACGAATCATGCAACAAATTCAGTGTATTGATCACGAGTCGCGAGGCCAGCCCTTTTTCCCTGGCAGGCCTTCACAAGCTTGGGACAGACTTGGGAACAGATTCACCTAACGCGGCTAAAGGATTCAGGAACCAACGCTTTTCTGAAGGCGACCCTGTGGATAAATTCTTGGGGTTTGAGCGCAGTGCGGCGCCTCAGGAGCCCTTCTTGGCCTCTTCGCCGGCCAGTTTGGCCTCCAGCGCCTCGATCCGGGCCGATAGCGCCTTGTTCTCGGCGCGCACCTTGATGACCATCTCGCGAAGCGCCTCGAACTCCTCGCGCTGCACGACATCCATCCGGTTAAGGATCTTTTCGGCCTGCGAGCGGAACGCCGTTTCGACCTCCCGCTGCACACCCTGCGCAGCGCCGGCCGCGTCGGTCAGCAGCTTGGCGAACTCGTCGAGGATGCGGTTGGGTCCGGTCGTCATGGGAGGCCTCCGTCGGTTGTCACGGAGTTAGGCCCGCGGAGCGGCGAATGCAAGGCGGTGCGGCAGCTTGATGCGCGGCGCCGCCAGTCGTGCTTTCGGCACGTTCAGGAAGGGTAGGCGGTAGGCGGCGCAGCGCCGTGACACCAGCGCCTGCGCCACCATGCGGTCAGGTCGCTTCGAGCACCATGTTGAACGGCGTCTGCGCAGCGCGGCGGACGTTCCTGAAGCCGCCCGCCCGGATCACCTCGGTCAACCGCTTCTCGCCTGCCTGGGCGCCGAGCGCGAGTCCGACGTCCTGTGCCAGCGATGTCGGGACGCAGATCATCGTCGAGGCCGAGTAGTAGAGCCGGCCGATCGGGTTCAGATTGTCCTCGAGCGTGTCGCCCGCCATCGGCTCGACCACCATCCAGGCGCCGTCCGCCTTCAGCGTCTTCCTGATGTGTTTCGCCGCGCCCTCGGGATCGCCCATGTCGTGCAGACAGTCGAAGCAGGTGACGAGGTCGAAGTCTCGACCGGCGAAGTCCTGCGCGGTTCCGACCTCGAAGCTGAGGTTCTGTAGGCCGTGTGCGCGCGCATGTGCTGTCGCGGCCGCGATCGAACCGGGATGGAAGTCGTAGCCGGTGAAGCGGGAGTTGGGGAAGGCCTCTGCCATCAGCAGTGTCGACACCCCGTGTCCGCATCCCACGTCCGCCACGGTAGCGCCGGTCTTCAGCCGGTCTACCATCCCGTTCAGTGCCGGCAGCCATTCCTGCACGAGCGCGTTGAGATAACCCGGCCGGAACATACGGGCTACGGCGCAGAACAGGCAGCCCGCCTGGTCGCCCCAGGCGACGCCGCGTCCGGTCTTGAAGGCCACCTCCACCTTCGGCTGGTTATCGACCACCGCGGCGGCGATGTCGAAGGCGCCGATCAGATTGACCGGGCTGTCGGGTTCGGCAAACACGAAGGTCTGCTCCGGCGTCAACGAGAACTGGCCGTTCTCATGCCGCACGTAGCCGGAGGCGGCCTGGGCAGCGAGCCACTCGCGGATGTAGCGCGGCGCGCATCCCGTCGCGCTGGCGAGCCTGTCGGCAGTGGTCGGCCCGCTCTCCTTGAGCGCCTTGTAGAGGCCGAGCGCATCTCCCATCCGCACCAGTGGCACGCTGACCGCCCCGCCGAGGTCGCCGAGCACTCGGCCGACCAGGTCATTGAGCTTTGTCTCGTCTATCTGTTGCATGTGAAGTCCTCCCTGTGGCCGGAGGGCAAGCGCCTCCGTCGACGCAGGGAATGCCCCTTGTCCAGGCGTTCCGCATGAGGCGGCAGTCCCGGGAGGCGCGAATAAATTTCCGCCATTGGTGATGACAGGTGTCCCAATCCGGCAAGCGCGACGACCATGACCGGAGGAGGTTGCTAACCGGACAGGGCCATGACGATCGCCTGCGAGCGGCTGTGCACGCCGAGCTTGCTGAAGATCACCGAGAGCTGGTTGCGCACGGTCTTTACGCTCTTGCCCAGCCGTAGCGCGATGGCCCGGTTGTCGAGCCCTTCGATCACCAGGTCGAGGATCGCGGCCTCGGCGGGCGTCAGGCCGGCCTCGCTGATCGCGCGGCACTGTATCTGGCGATCCTGTCCGAGGAAGGCGGACATCTCGCCCAGGAACACGTTCCAGGCCGGTTCGGTCGGCAGGAGTACGTGGTTCTTGCTTTCAAGCGGCACGAAGCGCGCGCCGGGAATGACAGCAGCTAGCTTGCAGCCTTCGCGGAAGGGCACCCGCATGTCCTCCCGGCAATGCGCGATCAGCGTCGGGACGGTGAGCCTCGCCGCCAGGTCCATCACGTCGATCCCCTGCATGTGGGAGAAGAGCTGTGCGGCGACCTCGGGCGTCGCTGTCTCGCGCTCGAGGTCGCCCCACCAACGGTGTTGTTCAGGCGTCCCGTCGGGGATGAAGAGATTGGTGAAGAACTGGCAGAAGGCCGGATTGTCGCGTCCCCAGCCGATGCGCACGAAGTTGACGAGGGTTTCTGCCTCCAGCCGCTCCTCGTCCGTCTTTGCGCGGACCCGCGCACCCTGGCCGTAGGCGTTCAGGAGCACCAGGTGCGACACGCGCTCGGGGTGGCTCAGGGCATAGACGATTGCGAGCGCGCCGCCCTGCGAGAGGCCGAGCAGCACGAAGCGCTGCTCCTCGATCGTCGCGGCCACCGCCTCCAGGTCCGCGTGCCAGGCCTCCACCGAAAGATCGGCGACATGGCGCTCCGACAGGCCGCAGCCGCGCGGATCGTAGCGAATGAAGCGGTTGTGCGCCGAAAGCGCCTGCAGCCAGGGGCGCCAGACCGGGCTTTCGAGGTCGTAGTCGACATGGCTCAGCCAGTGGGCCGCACGCAGGATCACCGGCCCTTCGCCGCATGAGGCTACGGCAATGCGGGTGCCGTCGGCGGATGTACAGAAGCGTATGCTCTGGCTCAGCTTCATGGGCCAAGGATACCGCAGGGGAATGTCACCCGACAGGACGATTTCTGGGCAAACTCGTTCGGCTGTTCGATCGAAGCTCCTGCCCCGAACCGGGGCGCCCGCTTGCCGCCAGGGGCTCAACGTCGCCTTGACCCTGCCGCAAGGCTGCAGCATGGTCCGCCCGCATTCCACCTTCCGGAGCGACCGCTTGCCCGATCTCCTGCTGCCGCTCGCGGCACTGCCGTTCCCCAACATCGACCCGGTGGCGATCCAGGTCGGCCCGCTGGCAATTCACTGGTACGGCATCGCCTATATCGCGGGCATCCTGTTCGGCTGGTGGTACGCCAAGCGCCTGATCGCCAATACCGCGCTCTGGGGTTCCGCCGGCCCGTCGATGAAGCCGGAAGACATCGACGATTTCCTCGTCTGGGCAGCGGTCGGCATCGTGGTTGGCGGGCGCGTGGGCTACGTGCTGTTCTACGACCTGCCGCGCTACCTCGCCAATCCGTTCGACATCTTCGCAGTCTGGCAAGGCGGCATGTCGTTCCACGGCGGCTTCCTCGGCACGACGCTGGCCATGATCATCTTCGCGCGGCGACGCGGCATCAGGGTCTGGAGCCTGTTCGACGTGATCGCCGCCGGCACGCCCGTTGCGCTTGGTCTCGTGCGCTGCACCAACTTCATCAATTCCGAGCTGTGGGGCAGGCCGACAGACGTGCCGTGGGCGATCGAGTTCCCCACCGGCGGCCCGTTCACGCGCCATCCCAGCCAGCTCTACGAGGCGCTGCTCGAGGGCCTGGTGCTGTTCCTGGTGCTGCGGATCGTCACGCATGTGTTCCGCAAGCTCGATCATCCCGGCTTCGTCTCCGGCGTGTTCGTGATGGGCTATGCGCTGTCGCGCATCTTCGTCGAGTTCTTCCGCGAGCCGGACGCGCAAATCGGCTATCTGGCCGGCGGCTGGCTGACGATGGGGATGGTCCTGTCGGTGCCGATGCTGCTCGTCGGGCTGTGGGCCGTGGTGACGGCGCGGCGCGCGCCGCCCGCAGCCGCCCTCGCATGACGCCGCTCGGGCGGCGCATCGCCGCTCTCATCGCCGCCGCGGGACCGATCCCCGTTTCGCAGTACATGGCGCTATGCCTGTCCGATCCACGCGACGGCTACTACACGACGCGCGACCCGTTCGGTGTGGCCGGTGACTTCACCACCGCACCCGAGATCAGTCAGATGTTCGGTGAGCTGGTGGCGGCTTGGCTGGTGACCGCGTGGGACGGCCTCGGCAGGGCGCCGTCGCCGCTGGTGGCGGAGATCGGGCCGGGTCGCGGCACGCTGATGCGTGACATGACGCGTACCCTGCAGCGCGTGGCGCCCGCCTTCCACCGTGCCGCCAGTTTCCACCTCGTCGAGACCAGCCCGAAGCTCCGGCAAGTGCAGGCGAGCACGCTCGAGGCCTCGGGGACATTCGCCTGGCACGAAACCATCGACGACCTGCCCGAAGGTCCGCTGTTCATCGTCGGCAACGAGATCTTCGACGCCCTGCCGATCCGGCAGTACCAGTTCGTCGGCGGTGCCTGGCGCGAGCGGCTGGTCGGCCTCGGCGAGGATGGCGGCCTCACCTTCCTCATCGGCGAGGGATCTCTCGACCCAGCCCTGCTGCCGGCCGAGACGCCGAAGGAGGGCGACATCTACGAAGTTTCGCCCGCCCGCACCGCGCTGATGCAGACGATCGCCCATCGCATCGCGCGCCACGGCGGATGCGGGCTTTTCTTCGATTATGGCCATCTGCGGCCGGGCTATGGCGACACGTTCCAGGCTGTGCGGCGTCACCAGCCCGAGGACGTGCTGGCCAATCCCGGACACGCCGACCTCACCTCGCATGTAGATTTCGCGGCGCTCGCCGCGGCGGCGCGCCTGGAGGGGCTCGCTGCCCACTTCGCCACGCAGGGCGATTTCCTGCTGCGCCTCGGGCTGCTGGAACGGGCAGGGAGGCTCGGCGCGAGCGCGGACGAGGCCGGACGCGAGGCCATCCGCTCGCAAGTCGAGCGCCTGGCCGGCCCCGACCAAATGGGAACCCTCTTCAAGGTCATCGCGATCGGCCCCGCCGGAACCGAGCTGCCGGCGTTCGCGGCGCGCTAACCGCGTCCATCCGTGTCGGCCCGGAATTAACGGGCTTCGGGGAGGGGGCTTCAGTCTGAGCGCAATGACGATGTGCATCGTCGCCGATCCTGCGACGAGGCATTTGCGATTGCGCATCCCTCCGATTCCGAAGGTATCTCCGGCTCGATGTTTCAGCCTGTAACAATTTTTGATTCCGTTCGCCGCAAGGCCTGCGCATTTGTAAATTTACCTAGGGAAAGGCGGGCACGGAGACCGGCCGGGAGGATGCGCAAGGAGCTGGCCATGGCCGATCGAGAGCAGACCAAAATCGACCTTGATGTGATCGGCCAGGAGCTCCTTCTCGATGGGGATGCGAGGGCCGACATCGAGTTGGCGGCCGAAGCGGTGCTCTCGGAACTCGGTCTTTGGGACAGCAGGGATTTTCGGCGGCGGCAGGTCGTCACCCGCATGGCGACGTCGTGGCAGGCTGGGCGCAGGCTGCCCCTTCATCTCGTCAGCGCCGGCCTGGACGCGGGCTGCTACTGAACGAAACGCCGCGGGCGGTGCCAAATCCACCGCCAGTCCCGGCAAACAAGGAAGGGAGCGCCCCGGGGACGCTCCCTTTGTATTTCGATGGACGGCTTGTCCGGCCGGCGTCAGGCGGCCTTCGCCTGAACCGACTCTTCACGGGCGCGCTTCAGCGTCTTGGCCCACCAGGCAAGCTCCTCGAGCATGGCATTCGCGGCCTGGGCAAGGTGCGGGAAGTCTGCCAGCGTCTTCTCCCCGCTCATGACCTGAGCCATATCAGCCCAGACGACGTGGACAGCGTTGCGCAGCGGCACCATCTGCAGTTCGATGGCGTGCAGTCGGAGCTGCTCGACCGCGCGCGCACCGCCGACGCCACCGTAGCCCAGGAAGCCCGCCGGCTTGCGGTTCCACTCGGTATAGGCGTAGTCCAGCGCGTTCTTCAGAACCGCCGTCGGTCCGCGCGAGTATTCCGCCGCGGTGAAGACGAAGCCGTCGAACCTGTCGACCGTCTTCTGCCACTTCTGCGCCACCTCGCTCTTGGACGGGGCGTAGAGCGAGGAGGTGACCTCGTCGAAGAAGGGAAGGGGGAAATCCCGCAGGTCGAGCGTCTCGAATTCGAGGTCCGTGCGCGCGGCCGCCAGCTCCGCGAACCACGTGGCCGGCTTGTCGGCGAAGCGGTTCGGTCGGACCGACCCTATGACGATGGCGATTTTCGGTTTAGACATAGACGGGAACCTTTCGAGTTCTGGTATCAATTGGATACTCGCACTATATCGGTTACTTAGGTTGCCGGACGCAAGGAGGCACTTTCTTGAAACTGAGGCACCCACACGTAAGCGAGGATTGCCGGGCGATCAGCGCGGTGCTTCAGCGCGTCGGCGACAAGTGGACCGTGCTGGTGGTGACGAAGCTCGGCAACGGCAGGATGCGGTTCAACGAACTGCGCGAAGCCGTTGGCGGCATATCGCAGAAGATGCTCACCACCACGCTGCGGGCGCTGGAGCGCGACGGTTTCGTGGTGCGCGAGCAGTTCCCGACCATACCGCCCCGTGTCGAATATGAGCTGACGACGCTCGGGCGCGAACTGCTCGACCCGGTGACGGCCCTTGCCGAATGGGCGCGCCGCAATGGCGAGAAGGTCGTGCTGGCCCGTGCGCGCTTCGACGGCGAGAATCGCGGGCAGGACACTTCGGACGACTGCGCCTGACGTCAGGATCAGGCGCGCAGCGCGAGCACGCGATTAGTCACTCCGCCGGAATCGGCTTGGGTTTGCCGTTCTCGTCCAGGGCGACCATGACGACGTCGGCGTCGGTCACCTTCTCCATCAGGTCGGTCAGGTAGCGCTGTGCCCAGGCTTCCACCTTCAGCGTCATCGAGGTGCGGCCGACCCGCGTGACGTGGGTATAGATGCAGAGCGTGTCGCCGACCTTCATCGGCTTGGCGAAGGACATTTCCTTGACCGCCGCCGTGACCACGCGCCCCTTCGCGCGCTCGGCCGCCCGGATGCCGCAGGCAAGGTCCATCTGGGCCATGACCCAGCCGCCGAAAATATCTCCCGCGGCGTTGGCGTCGGCCGGCATGGCCAGCGTGCGGAGAGTCAAGTCGCCGGTCGGCTGTCCTTCGCTGTAGTGAACCACGTATTCCCTCCAAGACTTCAGTCCGTGCCTAGGCGCTCTCCTCGCCGCCGGTCAATCTCCGGAGAAGGCCGCCGTCGCTTTTCTCACAGCCCATGCCGGAAGGATCGTCGGCAGTGGCCGGGAAGCCCGGCTAGTCTCGCCGTCTCAGGGAAAAGCACCCCGCGGGCCAATGCAGACTTGCGACTTCGTCATCGTCGGCGCCGGATCGGCTGGATGCGTGATGGCGGAGCGGCTTTCCGCGAACGGACGGTTTTCCGTGCTCGTGCTGGAGGCTGGCGGCAGCGACCGCCGCTTCTTCGTGCAGATGCCGCTCGGCTACGGCAAGACCTTCTACGATCCGGCGGTCAACTGGAACTACAGAGCCGATCCCGATCCCGGCCTCGCGGGCATTGCCGACCACTGGCCCCGCGGCAGGGTGCTCGGGGGCTCCAGCTCGATCAATGCGATGGTCTGGATCCGCGGGCACCCGGAAGACTACGAGGCGTGGGCCGCGCAGGGCAATCCGGGCTGGGGCTGGGCCGACGTGCTCCCCGCCTTCAAGGCGATCGAGCACAACGAAGCCGGCGGGAATGACTTGCGGGGGCAGGGCGGTCCCGTCCACGTCACCGACTGCCGACCTTACACGCATCCGCTGACCGCCGCCTACCTGCAGGCCGGCCAGCAGGCGGGGCTGCCGCTCAACGACGACTTCAACGGCGCGCAGCAGGAAGGAGTCGGCGTCTACCAGATCTCAACCAAGGGCGGGCGTCGCATGTCTGCGGCGCGGGCCTTCCTGCGGCCGGCCATGAAGCGGCCGAATGTGCGCGTCGAAACCGGCGCGCTGGCCACCGGCATCCTCTTCGAGGGGCGCCGCGCCGTCGGGGTCGCCTACGAGCAGAACGGGCGCACGCATGTGGCGCGGGCAGGCCGCGAGGTCATAGTCTGCGGTGGATCGGTGAACTCGCCCCAGCTTCTGCAGCTTTCCGGCATCGGCCCGGCCGGACACCTGAAGTCGCTCGGGCTGGAGGTCCGGTTCGACAACCCCAATGTCGGCCGCAACCTCCAGGACCATCTCGGCATCAACTACACCTACCGGGGCAACCGCGGAACGCTCAACCAGATCCTGCGGCCCTGGTGGGGCAAGGCGTTGGTCGGGCTGCAATACCTGGCGCTGCGCAGCGGGCCGCTTTCGCGGTCGATGAACCACGCTGGCGGCTTCTTCCGAACGGATCCCTCGCTCTCGCGGCCCAACATGCAACTCTATTTCCAGGCCTTCTCGACCGTCGTCCCGAAGGTCGGCGAACGGCCGATCCTGACGCCGGATCCGTGGCCGGGCTTTTCCATCGGCCTGTCGAGCTGCCGGCCGACCAGTCGCGGCGAGATCCTCATCCGCAGCGCCGACCCGCATGAGTCTCCGCGCATTATCTCCAATGCCTTCTCGACCGAGCATGACGTCGCGGAGATGCTCGCGGCGGTGAAGTTCGTGCGCCACATCGCGGCGCAGCCGGCGATGCGCGCGGTTATCGAGGAGGAAATCCTTCCTGGCCCGTTGGTGCAGTCGGACGAGGACCTGATCCTCGATTTCCGAATGCGCAGCGGCACCGTCTACCACCCCGTCTCGACCTGCCGCATGGCGCCCGAACCCGAGCGCGGCGTGGTGGATGCGCGGCTGCGGGTCCACGGGGTCGAGGGACTGCGGGTCATCGACGCCTCGATCTTCCCCGAGAACATCTCCGGCAACACCAACGCGCCCGCCATCATGGTCGGCTGGAAGGGCGCGGAGCTCGTGCTGGAGGATTGCAGGTGAAGATTTGTCTCGACGCCGCTGCCCGGCAGGGCAGACTGGCTTGGCGTTGAGGATTTCCCGTTCCGCTACAGGGAGGGCCCGATGAAAGTCACCGACGTGAAGACCTGGGTGGTCGGCAACCCCCCGCCGGGGATTGGCGGCAAGTACTTCATCTTCGTGAAGCTCACCACCGATTCCGGCGTCGTCGGGTACGGGGAGGCCTACAACGCCACCTTCGGTCCACACGTGACCGCGCGCATGATCGAGGATTGCGCGGAGCGCTACCTGGTCGGGCGCGACCCGCACGACGTCGAGGCATTCTTCCGCCGCGCCTATTCCTCCGGCTTTACCCAGCGACCGGACGTTTCGATGATGGGCTGCGTGTCGGCGCTGGAAATTGCCTGCTGGGACATCATCGGCAAGGAGGCGGGCAAGCCGGTCTTCAAGCTTCTTGGCGGGCGCGTGCACGAGACGCTGCGCACCTACACCTACCTCTATCCCTATTCCGGCAGCGTCCACACCGAGGACGCGCCGCCGCGGAACGTCTACAACGACCCCGACCTCGCCGCCGAATGTGCGGTCCTCTACGTCCGCGAGGGCTTCAATGCCGTGAAGCTCGACCCGGCCGGGCCCTACACCGCCTATGACGGCCACCAGCCGCGCCTCGTCGACATCGACCTATCGGCGCGGATGCTGAAGGCGATCCGCGAGGCGGTGGGGACGAAGGCAGACATCCTCTTCGGCACGCACGGCCAGTTCACCGCCTCGGGCGCGCTACGGCTAGCGAGGGCAATCGAACCCTACGATCCGCTCTGGTTCGAGGAGCCGGTTCCGCCCGACATGCCGGAGGTCATGGCCGAGGTGGCGCGCGCCACGAGGATACCCATCGCCACTGGCGAGCGGCTGACTACGAAGACCGAGTTCGCGCGCGTCATCGAGAACCGCGCCGCGAGCATCCTGCAGCCCGATCTCGGCCGCTCGGGTGGCATCCTGGAGACCAAGAAGATCGCGGCGATGGCCGAGGCCTACCACATCCAGGTTGCGCCGCACTGCTATTGTGGTCCGATCGTCGGCGCGGCCAACATCCAGCTCGCCGTCACCCTGCCGAACTTCCTCATCCTGGAATCCCTGCGCCAGTGGGACGGCTTCCACGCCACGCTCCTGAAACGCAAGATCGCGTGGCAAGACGGTCATGTGATCCCGTCGAGCGAGCCCGGCATCGGCGTCGAGCTCGACGAGGAGGTGTGTGAAGCGCATCCTTATGGAGGATCCAGGTTGCACCTGGAGATGGCGGCCGATCCGCTGGTGCCATGAAATCAATAGTGCCCCGCAGTTACGAGCTAAAATACGAAGCCGTGATAATATTGATATCGGCCTGAACAAGTCTCCATTTTCGGTGACAATGCAAGTATAACGTGAAAGGTCGATCCTTTGGGGTATGCCGCGTTAGGCGTGCCGGTTTTTGCGCGCGCGCCCCTATTCCATCCGCAGCGAAACACGGTATGATTTAATGACATTTCGATAATGCCTGCGTTCGTTTTCAGGTACCGGCGTATAGGGAGCATGGCGGATGAATATCACCAGTATCTGGTCGCGGAAGGATCCGCTCAAGAAGGCGCTGGTGAGTCTTGAAGACTCGATGGAAGACGCTCTGAAGGAGGAGCTTCTTCTGCCCGAGCCGGTCCTCGAAACTCAGGAACAGGATCAATCCGAAGGCGCCGTCATCGAGAACGAGAGCACGGCCCTCGAAGCGGTCGAGAGTGACGAGCCGGAGGAGGTGGTGGAATCCGAGGATTCGAGCCTGCCAGTGGTGATGGCGGAAGAGCTGCCGGAAGACCGGCTCACCTCGTACACGAAGCGCCGTTTGGTCGACCACACGGCGTTCGAGGCCGCTCAGGCCAGCATCGCGGAGGAGGTCAACCGTATCAGCGACGCGCTCGCTGCGATCACAGCCGCGGCTCATGTGACCCGCGAATTCGCCGCCGACAGCCTCGCCGATATCCACCGGGCCAACGACCTGGAGACGGGCAACAACGCCTACGCGGTGGAAAACCGGCGCCTGCTCGAGCGTGTCGGCAAACTGGAGAAGCTGCGGGCTCGCTACGACCAGCTCGTCGACGTGCTGAAGCGCCGCGAGCTGAAGCTGAGCGCCGAGGTCGAGCAGCTTCGGGAGGCGCTGAGCGAGTCCAAGCTGGAACTGGTCGAGGCGCACAACACGATCGTCCGCGGTGAATCCGTCCAGAGCGAGATCAGGGCAGAGCTTGCGGCCCGCGCCGCCGAGGCCGAGCGCCACATGCGCGCCAACGAGAGCCTGCGCGAGAAGAATTCCGGCCTGACGCTCGAACTGGAGATGACGCAGCGCAAGATGGCGGAGTTCCGGCGCAGGGCGGACGAGCTCGCCACGCTGCATTCCTCCGACTCCGCGCGGCTTGCCGAGATGATGTCGCGGATCGCGACGGAAGAGGCCGACAATCTCAGGCTCCAGAAGCTGTCCGACAGCCTCGACGCGCGGCTCAACGAGGCGGGCGAGACGGTCGTGCGACTGTCCGCCGACCTCGCGGAAGCGGAGAAGCGCCACAACAGCGAGACGCACGCGCTCAAGCAGGAGATCCAGGCGCTGAAGCTGCGGCTCCACAACGCCGCCGCCACCAGCGGCGAGCAGGCGTCCGAGCTCGATGCGGCGCTCACCAAGATCGGCGACCTCGAGACCGAGCGCCAGCTTCTGGAGAAGAAGAACAGCGACCTAAAGGCCGAGATCGACGTCGAGCGGCGGTCGCGTGCCGCCAATGACGACTCGCCGGACGAACAGCCCGAACTGCGCCGTCGCCAGGTCGAGCAGATGCGCAAGGAGATCGAGGAACTGCGCACCACCGTGGCCCGGCTGAAGCGCTACGAGAATCTGTACACGGCGGCAAAGAACCGGGCCAAGGCAAAGGCCGAGGCCGTGCCCTTCGCTTCGGGCAAGGGTAAGTTGGAAGCCGAGCAGCAGGCGCTTTCGTAGTCGTTGGGCGGCGTGACCGAACAGGTCGCGCCCGCCCTTCGGCTCGCGGTGTCCGGGCCTGGGGCGCCTTATCGTCCCGAGCCGAGCGCGTTGGCGCAGTTTTCCAGAGCGGCTTCGAGTTCGGCGCGCTTTTCGCCGAAGCGGCGCGCGGGAACCGCGATGGCTACCGCATAACGGTCGGCCAGCCCGAGAGCCACCACCTTCGCAATCGCGCAGACATCCTCGGCATGTTCCTCGAGGTCGGCGGCGATGCCGCGCCGGCGCACGCCCTCGATGTGCTTCAGCAGCGCCTCCATGCTGGCCGGGCCGTGTGGTGTCCGTCGTTCCACCGTGCCGCCGAGACGTGACCTGATGGCGTTGTCGTCCTGCAGCGCAAGGAACGCCTTCCCCGGCGCCGACGACTCCAGCGCCAGGCGCGTGCCGCGCGCCAGCATGATGCGCACCTCCTGATCGCAGGCGATCTCGTCGACGAGTTCCACCCAGTTCGGCCGCTCCATCCACAGATGCACGGTCTCCTGCGTAGCGCGCTGCAGCGCCTCCAGGTGCGGGCGTGCGATGGTCGCTGCGTCGAGGTTGGCCGCCGACGCCAGACGCAGCAATGCCGGCCCCAGCCGCACCAAGCCGTTGCGCACAGCCACGAACTGCTCCGTGTTGAGAGAGCCTACCAGCCTTGCGACGGTGGTGCGCGGCAAACCCGATCGGCGGGTGATCTCCGCCACCGTCAGGCCTTCCGGCGCTGCTTCCAGCGTCTTCAGGATCGCGGCCGCGCGGGCGAGAACCTGCCGCCCCGCGTCTTGGTCTGGGTCGGAAATGTCCCGGGCGGCGAGGGATTTCGTCATGGAATGACCATTGAGCGGTTATGTTGACCGGATAATGGTTGTATGCGATCGCGGCGTGTTCCCGTCAAATACAGGGTCGCATTGCAGATGGAAGACAAGGGCGCCACCGCCAAGACCGGCTCCGTGGGGGCGATCATCATAGTCCTCGGTTTGCTGGCAGCGTTCGCGCCCATGGCCACGGACATGTACCTTTCGGGCTTCCACGTCATGTCCGAGCATTTTGGCGTGTCCGAAGGCGGCATGGAACTGACGCTTTCGATCTTCTTTCTCGGTCTCGCCGCGGGACAGGCGATCTACGGTCCGCTGATCGACCGGTTCGGCCGGCGCGGCCCCCTGCTCGCCGGGATCTTTCTCTACCTGATCGCCACCATCGGCTGCCTGCTGGCGCCGAGCATCGAGATCTTCATTGCCTTGAGGTTCCTGCAGGCCGTAGGCGGCAGCGCCGGGATGATCACCGGGCGAGCGATCATCCGCGACCTGTTCGATGCGCGCGAGGGCGCGCGGGCCCTGTCGCTGATGATGATGGTCATGACGATCGCCCCGATCGTCGCGCCGATCCTGGGCGGCCTTATCGTCACCTACATGAACTGGCAGACAATCTTCTACGTCATGCTGGGCTTCGGCATGATCTGTATCACCCTCGTGTGGCTGCTGGTTCCCGAGACGCTGCCACCCGAGCGGCGTATCGCCAGCAGTCTTCTCGGCATCGCGCGGATCTGGGGTGGGATGATGGCCGACCGGCGCTTCGCGATCCCCGCGATCGCCGGCGGGCTCGGTCAGGCCTCGATGTTCGCCTTCATCACCGGCTCGCCATTCGTGTTCATCAACGTCCACGGAGCGAGTTCGCAGACCTATGGCCTGCTTTTCGCGCTGGTGGCTTGCGCGCTCATCGTCTCGGCCCAGGTCAACCGGGTCGCGCTGCGCTACAAGACGCCGGAATTCATCCTGAGTGTGGCGCTGGTGCTAAACGTCGTCGCGGGGCTTCTGTGTGTCGCCTCGGTCGGCACCGACAGTCTCGTGGCCCTGCTGGTCCCGCTGTGGTTCGCCGTCGGGTCCCTCGGCTTCATCGGCGCCAACGCCGCGGCCGTGGCCATGGAGGCGAGCGGGCGGAATGCCGGGAGCGGGTCGTCGCTCATCGGCGTACTGCAGTTCGGCCTCGCCTTCATCGTCAGCGGCCTTGTCGCCTCCAGCCAGAATGGGACGGCCTATCCGATGACCGTCGCCATCCTGTGCTGCGGCCTGGGATCGTCGCTCCTGTGGTTCGTCGCAAGGAGCCGCCGGGCAGGGTGAGGGCAGGGCCGCTATCGCCGTGCGGGTGATTTTGAAAGCCGTGCGTCTGTTGCCGGAGGCAGGGTCGTGCAGGTTTCGCCCAACGTCGCGCCCCCTCCACCACGCTACGCGTGGTTCCCCTTCCCCGCTTCGCAGGGGAGGATTGACGGTGCCGCCTGCACGTCCTTGATCCTCCCACGTTTACGGGGGAGGGGGACCACGAAGTGGTGGAGGCGGCACAAGCTGCCGCCGCTATGACCGGTCGAGTCTGATGACCCGCGACATCCGTCAAAGCCGGAGCGCGACGGCATAAATCCAGGCACCGCCATGTCTTGCCGACCTAGCCCGCATCCCGGTCGCGCGCCGGTCTAGTGTCCCGGCCGGCCCGTCTTGCCCGGACGACGCTTGCGCCGGCGCTCGTCGGCGGGGTCCTCGTAGGAACCGGCGCCAACCCGCTCGCGCCGGATCGGTTTGACTTCCTCCGGCTTAACCGGCCTCGCCCCCTCGACCGGCTTTTCCGTCCGGCGCACCGTCATCTCGTCCAGCGTGTTCTTGCGGAACAGCGAGCGACCGGCGTCATCGGGCGTGCCGTAGTCCGCCCCGTGCGCCTCGCGGTGCGACTGCTTGCGGAACAGGGCACGGTCGACTGCGCCGGCGGGCGTCGCATGATCGCCCGAGGTGCCCATCTCATCGAGTTTCGGCTTGGCGAACAGGCCGGCGGGCTTTTCGCCCGCCGCAGTCGGCTTGCCGCGCGCCTTGTCCTTGCGGCTCTGCTGGGTGTTCGCCACGCCCGCATCCCGCGCCAGCGGGTCGTCCATGACGGCGAGTTCCGTCTCCCGCAGCCGCTTGATCTCGTCGCGAAGGCGCGCCGCCCGCTCGAAGTCGAGATCGGCGGCGGCGTCGCGCATCTCCTTTTCGAGATGTTCGAGATGCGCCTGGAGATTGTTGCCGACCAGCGCGCCGCTCTCGGCGAAGCCGGAGACGTCGGGGCGCACATGGTCCCGCTCGTAGACGGAGTCGAGAATGTCGGCGATGCGAGACTTGACGCTCTCGGGGGTGATGCCGTTGGCTTGGTTCCACGCCATCTGCTTTTCGCGGCGGCGATTGGTCTCCGCCATCGCCCGCTCCATCGAGCCGGTTATCTGGTCGGCATAGAGGATGACCTTGCCGTCGACGTTGCGCGCCGCGCGGCCGATCGTCTGGATGAGCGACGTCTCCGAGCGCAGGAACCCTTCCTTGTCGGCGTCCAGGATGGCCACGAAGCCGCATTCGGGGATGTCGAGGCCCTCGCGCAGCAGGTTGATGCCGACCAGCACGTCGAAGGCGCCGAGGCGAAGGTCGCGCAGGATCTCGATGCGCTCCAGCGTATCGATGTCGGAGTGCATGTAGCGCACACGCACGCCGCGCTCGTGAAGGTACTCCGTCAGGTCCTCGGCCATGCGCTTGGTCAGCACCGTCACCAGCGTGCGATAACCCTTGCGCGTCGTCTCCATGATCTCGCCGACCACGTCGTCGACCTGGGTCTTTGCCGGCCGCACCTCGACCGGCGGGTCGATGAGGCCGGTCGGGCGAATGACCTGCTCGGCAAATACGCCGCCGGACTGTTCCAGTTCCCATCCGCCGGGCGTTGCCGACACCGCGACCGTAAGCGGACGCATCGCGTCCCACTCCTCGAAGCGCAGCGGACGGTTGTCCATGCATGAGGGCAGGCGAAAGCCGTATTCGGCCAGCGTTGCCTTGCGGCGGAAGTCGCCGCGATACATGCCGCCGATCTGCGGGATGGTGACGTGGCTCTCGTCGATGAAGATCAGCGCGTCGTCCGGCACGTACTCGAAGAGGGTCGGCGGCGGCTCCCCGGGCGCGCGCCCCGTGAGATAGCGCGAATAGTTCTCGATGCCGGCGCAGGATCCGGTCGCCTCGAGCATCTCCAGGTCGAAGCGGGTGCGCTGCTCCAGCCGCTGCGCCTCCAGCAGGCGTCCAGCCTTTTCAAGCTCTTGCAGGCGCTGCTGAAGCTCCTCCTTGATGGACTTGATAGCCTGATTCAACGTCGGGCGCGGCGTAACGTAGTGCGAGTTCGCGTAGATCTTCACGCTCTTCAGGTCGCCGGTCTTCTGGCCGGTGAGCGGGTCGAACTCGGTGATCGCCTCGATCTCGTCGCCGAACAGGGTGATGCGCCAGGCGCGGTCCTCAAGGTGGGCAGGGAACAGTTCGATCGTGTCGCCGCGCACCCGGAACGAGCCGCGCACGAAGTTGATGTCCTGGCGCTTGTACTGCTGCGCCACAAGGTCGGCGAGAAGCTGGCGCTGGTCGATGCGATCGCCGATCGTCATCTGGAAGGTCATCGCCGTATAGGTCTCGACCGAGCCGATACCGTAGATGCAGGAGACGGAGGCGACAATGATGACGTCGTCGCGTTCCAGCAGCGAGCGCGTTGCCGAGTGGCGCATGCGGTCGATCTGCTCGTTGATGGACGATTCCTTCTCGATATAGGTGTCCGTCCGGGGCACGTAGGCCTCCGGCTGGTAGTAATCGTAGTAGGAAACGAAATACTCCACCGCGTTGTTCGGAAAGAACTTCTTGAACTCGGCATAGAGCTGCGCGGCCAGCGTCTTGTTCGGCGCGAGGATAAGGGCGGGGCGCTGCGTTTCCTCGATCACCTTTGCCATGGTGAAGGTCTTGCCCGAGCCGGTGACGCCGAGCAGCACCTGCGTGCGCTCGCCGGATTTGATGCCCTCGACCAGATCGCGGATTGCTGTCGGCTGGTCGCCGGCGGGTTCGAACTCCGACTCCATGCGGATCGTGATGCCGCCTTCGGACTTCTCCGGCCGGGCAGGGCGGTGCGGCGTCCAGATCTGGCCGTTCTTGTGCAGCGGGTTGCCGCTTTCGATCAGCTTCGCCAGCGCCTCGACCGTTGCGGTGACGCCTGACTGCGGCAGGGCTTCGGCGTCCTCCAGGCTGATGTCCAGGCCGGGGATCGGATTGAGGCCGGCGGCAGCACGTTCGCGCGCGCTCGCGGCGCCGCCCATCGACGTGCCGCGAGCCGTCTTCGTCGGCGCGGCAGAGCGTTCCGGAACCTTCTTCGAGCCGCGTGCGCCCTGTGACGGGGTGTCGTCACCCTCTCGCACGGCGCGGACGCGGTGCTTGCCGGCCTGCGAGCGGATGGCGCGCATCTCGGACTTGCGCGCTTCCTCCTCGGCGGCGCGTTCGAGCTCGCGCGCCCAGTCGGACACCGAGCCGGAATAGGGCACGCCTTCGAGCGACGCCTGCGGCGCCTCGTCGAAGCCGCCTCGCTCCAGCGGTTCGGAGGCGTCGAGATAGTCGGTCAGCGGGTTGCCGCGCTTGCGATAGCTCTCGTCCTTCGCCACGCGCGCGCTCTTTCCGGAAGGTTTGGCCATGCCCCGAATATGGGCGGAGTCCCCGCCCAAGGGAAGGGCAGGGATGTTTCACGATTCGTCCGGCGCCGCCCTCCTGACAGAAGGCTGGCAGGAGGAGGGAAGTCTCGGGCCGGTTGGCAGAGGCCTCGCGGCGTCTGAAAGCAGTGCCCCGTGGGGCCATTCGTGCGGTATGGCCGGAGCCATCAGCCGTCGCCAGCCGCAGCCCGGCTTGCCAAGCCACTCCGTCGCGTCAAAGATGGCCGGGCCTATCGCGACGAGGGGATCCGATGGACAGCCGGAATTTCCAGCCAGATCAGGCAGCCCTGCAGACGATCCGCAGCAAGATCGCCGACTTCGAGGCGCGGCGTAGCGCCGCGAAGCGGGCAAGGGTGCTGCGCGCTGTCCTCTCCCTGCTGGTGCTCGTCGTCGCTGTCTGGCTGGTCGCCTGGGGATTCAACACCGTAGCCGACCCCAACGAGCAGTGGCTGTCGACGCCGCACGTGCTGCTGTACGTGATCGCGCTGATCGTGGCCGTCATTCTCTTCGCCACCGCGGGTGCGCAACTGCGCGCGCTGCAGAGCGGGATGCGCGACGAGCTGATGCCGGCAATCTTCGGCTTCGTCGACAATGTCCGCTATTCAAAGGGCACGACGCCGTACACCTATCCCGATTTGCCGCATGCCGTCGTGGGCGAGTTCGACGAGGCGAGTTTCGACGACGTCATTTCAGGCAATGCCGGCTTTCCGTTCGAGCTCTACGAAGCGCGGTTCTGGCAGTCCGGGCGCACGCCGGACACGCGTTTCCACGGCATGGTCACGGTGTTCGAGCTGGAGACGCCGTTTCCCGGTCTGCTGGTGGCCACTCGCAAGGGGCATGCGGTCCTCTCCTTCTTTGGCGGGCTGTTCGGGCGCGACAGGTTGGATCCGCTGCTGAGCGGCGACGCCGGCCTCGATGCGGTCTATGATTTCCGCAGCGACAATCCGCAGGCGGCATTGCCGCTGGTCACAGGCCGGCTGGCCCAGGCGCTGCAATGGCTGGGCGAGTCCTGGCCGGAGGAGCCGGCGCGCATCGCGCTTTCGGGCAAGGACGGCTTCCTGCTGCTGCCCACGGCGAAGAACTTCTTTGAACTGCCTGACGGGCCCGAACCCGTCGTATTCGAGAAGCACGTGACCCCGATGATCGCCGATCTAGGCTCGCTGCTGGCCACGGCGGCGCTGGTCCGCAAGGTCGGGTCTTCGGGCGAGGGCTGAGACTCCACCTCCTGCAACGGATGCCGGCGGTTCGGTCCGGCTGAGATGCCAAAGCTCGGCATGGCAGTTGCGGACTCGATTCGAACCGCCGCCGCAAATCCTTGGCGTAGCTATCTTATGTTGCGGTGGGGGCGGTTTCCGGGCAGGCGGGAGGCCAGCACCTTGTCGATGCGCCGGCCGTCCAGGTCGACCACCTCGAAGCGCCAGCCCTGGACGTCCACCGTCTCGCCGGTCGCCGGGAGGTGGTGGAGGTGGGAAAGGATGAAGCCGGCAACCGTTTCGTAGTCGCGGTTCTCCGGCAATTCGATGTGGAGCTGGTCGCGCATCTCGTCGGCCGGCATGTAGCCCGCCAGCAGCCACGACCCGTCCGGCCGAAGGACCGCGCTCTCCGGCTCCTCCGCCTCCAGGTCCGAGCGGAACACACCGGTGATCGCTTCCAGTATGTCGGCCGGCGTGACGATGCCCTCGAAATGCCCGTACTCGTCGTGCACCAGGGCGACGGGAACCTCCGACTCCTTCAGCGTCGTCAGCACGTCCAGCGCGTCGGCCTGGTCGTGCGCGATCGGCGCTTCGCGGACATGGCGGCGGATGTCTAGTCTCTCCCCGGACAACAGCGACGCCAGGATCTCACGCGTCTGGACGACGCCGATCATGTTGTCGACCGTGCCGTCGCCGACCGGAAGCCGCGAGTGCGGCGTCTCCACCAGGGCCTTCTTCACGGCGGCCTCGTCCCAGGCGAGGTTCAGCCAGTCCACGTCGGTACGCGGGGTCATAAGCCCGCGCACGGCGCGGTCGCCCAGCCGCATGACGCCGGCGATCATGCGGCGCTCGTCGGACTCGATGGTGCCGTGGTGCTCGGCCTCGGCGACGAGCATCTTGATCTCCTCGTCCGTCACCTTCTCTTCCTGTTCGCCGGCCTGGCCCAGCAGGCGCAGCACGGCGCGCCCGGAAATATCCAGCAGGAACACCAGCGGCGCGGCGATCGTGGCGAGGAAGCGCATCATCGGCGCGACGCGCGACGCCACCGCCTCGGGGTTGCGCAGCGCGACCTGCTTGGGGACCAGCTCGCCGATGATCAGCGAGCCGTAGGTGATGATGGCGACGACGACGCCGACGCCGAGCGCATTGGCTGCGCTCTCGGACAGCCCGGCCTCGATGAGTGTATCCGACAGGCGTTCGCCGAGCGTCGCTCCGGAAAAGGCGCCGGACAGCACGCCGACCAGCGTGATGCCGATCTGCACGGTCGATAGGAACCGGCCCGGATTGGCACCGAGTGCAAGGGCAGCGTTGGCACCGGAAACGCCCCGTTCGGCCATGGCCTTGAGGCGGGCGGGGCGGGAGGAGACCACCGCCAGTTCCGACATCGCCAGCAGGCCGTTCAGGCAGACGAGGACGATGACGATCGCGATTTCAGCGTAGAGCATTCAGTCCCTGTAGCATTCGCCGCAATGCTTCGGAAAGATGCGAACCCAAGGCGGGTTCAACATCTCCCTACAGGGCTTGTGCGCAAGGTCAGGATGCGCGGCGGTGCTGCCAAGCCGCCGGTTCAGCGGCAGGCGACCCTCCTGCGCTGCATGATGTCAAAGTGGAAGTGGTCCGCGTGGTCGGCATTGTACCCCGGCCCAAGTACCGTGCCGAAGTAGCTGCAGCCATCGGCACGCACCGAATTGAGGAAGGCGCGCTGGCGGAACGCGAACCAGCCCGGCTTGCGCACGTCGATGTCGCGACCGTTCTTCAATTCGATGCGCATCACGTCGATCGCGTTGCCGAGCGCGTGCTGCGAAGCCTTGCCGGAGCCGCGGATGTTGCGGCAGGAGTAGCTCGATCCCTGGTGGATGGTCTTCACGCCGGACATATAGCGCCACCGCGCGGCGGGCTGCAGCTCGTTGCGGGTCCATTTCGCGAAGGTTGCCGCCATGGCGCAGGTCAGCGTGGCCGCAGGCTTGATCTCGACGCCGTTGATCGCGCTGACCTTCACCGGCCAGTCGACCCGGCACGCGCCGCCGTCATTGATGGGCGCCAGGTCGCGATAGGTCACGCCGAGCCGTCTGAGCTGGCGACGGCACTCCGTTTCGGCATTGGGCATGACGGGCGCCGCTTCGACAGGCGTCTCCCAGCGTGGAAAGCCGGCCACGATCGGCTCGGACGTCACGACCGGCTCGGACGACATGGCAGGCTCGGATGCCACGACGGGATCCGATAGCGCCACGCCTTGCGGTTCGCTGACGGGGGCTGGCGGCCGCGCCACGCCCACGTCCACTTCGGGGTGGACCGCAAGCACGCCATCGCTGCTGCAGGCGCCGAGCAGCAATGCGACAGCCGCAGCCCCGGCAAGGGGCAAGCCGGCGCTCCAGGGTCGGGCGGGAATGCGCATGGGACGAACCTCTGCCCTGTGGTGTCCCAGCCTAGAAGCGTGGGTGTAAAGGAACGGTCAGCGGCGGGGTTCACGCCTGTGGCGGAAAGGTGGCCTCGCCTATTCGCAGACGGCGGTCCGGCTCTTCCGCGGCGCGAGGTCGAGATGCAGATGGTTGGCGTGATCGGCATTGCTGCCGGGACCCAGTACCGTCCGGAAGGGACCGCACGCCAGCGCGCGCAGCTTGTCCACGAAGGCGCGCGGCTTAACCTCCAGGTCCGGCGCGACAGCTATGGTCCGGCCGTCCGCCAGGCGGAAGGCGGCGATGTCGAGGGCGTTGCCGAAGGCGTGCTCCGAGAGCCTGGTCGAGCCGTTGCGCGGACGGCAGACATAGCCGGAGGCCTGGTTGATCGCGGCGAGCCGCGTCGAAAGCCCCTCGCTGGCCGCCTTCGACATCTCGTCGCGCGCGAATTCGCTGACGGCTTCCGCCATCGCGCAGTTCAGCACGGCTTCAGGCTCGACCGCCACGTCGCCGGGCAGCTCGCGCAGGGCGATGGGATAGGGAAGGGCGCATCCGTTCTCCGGTGCCGGCGCCGGAACGTCCACGAAGACGGCTCCGGCCTTGCGCAGCCGTTCGCGGCAGCGAACTTCCGAGGGCGGCATGAACGGCATCCGGACGAGACTTGAGCGCGGATCGGCATCCGGCGACTGTACTGTGCGGCTGTCTTTGGTGGTGGGGGCGTCGCCGCCAGAATGTTCCTTGCTGGCCGGCTTCGCCGTGCTGCCGTTATCCCGCGCCTCGGCTTTCGGCCGCGGTTCTGGCACCGGCACGTCACCGCCCAAATCGTCTGCCTCGGCGGGGCGGGCCTGCGGGGCGGGAGGATGTTCTGGAAGGTGTGCTTGCTGTCCGGAGGCGGGCGGGGCGAGAAGCGCCGGCGCCAGGATGAAAGCCGTGATTGCGAACAGTTCCCATGGTCTCATGGGCCGTCAACGCCGGTCCTTGGCTGCGGGTTGCGGCGCGTTCAGGCTCCGATCGCTTCCAGTCCATCCTCGAGCCAGTCGCCCAGCATCGGCATGCCGAGCAGGTAGTCGGCGACGCGCCGCGTTCCCCGTTCGCGGGCGGCAGCCACTGCCTCTGCCCATTCGGACGCGTCGAAGTCGCCGCGCCCGATCCAGGCCAACGCGATCAGTTCGGCGATCTCGTCGACATTGAGGTCGGCAATGAGCTGCCGCAGTTCCTGAGCCAGCAGGTTCTCGGTTACTTCCTCCGCCAGGCCGTCGTGATGGTGGCTTTGGCGCGCATTGTCGTCCAGCTCCACCTCGTGCTCGGAGCCGTCCTCGTAGTCCTCAAGGACCTCGGCGTGGATCGCGTTCGCCTTCTCGATGAACAGGCGGACGGTGTCGGGCCCGATCGAAAGCTCCCAGTCGCGGTCGTCGCGGGTCGCCACGGCTGATCTCCCTTCATCCGCCCGATGATACAGAAAATCGCTCCTGCGTCACGCCTCTCCCGGGCGGCGTGTTCCATCGTCGCCGGCAGCAGAAAATCGTAGCCCTGCGCGCAACTGCACCAATTGACAAGCGGCCCCGCCACAATGAAATGCGCCGTCCCTCCTGCGGTGATCATTCATGAGCCTGCTTGTTTCTCCCAAGATCGTTCCGATCCTGCTGCTGCTCGCCTCCAACGTGTTCATGACCTTTGCCTGGTATGGACACTTGAAGTTCAAGTCAGCGCCGCTCTATGCGGTCGTCCTCATTTCCTGGGGCATCGCCTTCTTCGAATACTGGCTGGCTGTCCCGGCTAACCGGATCGGTCACCAGGCCTATTCAGCCGCCGAGCTCAAGACGATCCAGGAAGTGATCACGCTGCTCGTCTTCGTCGGCTTTTCCTGGCTCTACCTCGGCGAGAGCATCACCTGGCACCACGTACTCGGCTTCGCGCTCATCTTCGCCGGGGCGGCGTTGATCTTCCGGGCCTGATCCGACCGGGCGAATCCGACAGGACCGCGCGCCCTTGGGGATGAAAGGCACCTGCCGCGGCGTTAATGTCGCGATGCAGCCATCAGGGAGGCTTTGCCATGCGCAAGTCCACGGTGCTTTTTCTCGCAACCGCGCTTCTCGGCGGTCCGACTGGGGCTACCGCGTTCGCGGCCGGCTCGGGCGGCGACAATGTCCCGAGCTGCGCATCCGGCCAGGTCTACGACCAGAAGGCGAAGAAGTGCGTGCCGCGCAGCGGCAGCCTCGATGACGGCAGCCTCTATGCCACCGGGCGCAAGCTGGCGCTGGCGGGCAATTACGAGGAAGCCATCGCCGTGCTCAGCCTGATCAAGGACAAGAGCGACGTGCGGGTCCTGAACTATCTCGGCTACGCGCATCGCAAGGCCGGCCGGCTGCGCGTCGGCATCGGCTACTACGAGGAAGCGATGAAGCGCGACCCGACCTACACGCTGGTACGCGAGTATTACGGCGAGGCGCAGCTCGCGATGGGCGACGTCGCCGCCGCCGAGGCGCAGCTTGCGCAGATCGCGAGGCTCTGCGGCACCGGGTGCGAGGAATATGGCGACCTCGCCGCCGCCATCCAGGCCTACAAGAAGGGCTGAAGGCCTGGACATCCTGCCGCCATCCGCCTTGCGGGCGGCGGCTCAATCGTTGCGTGACAGTCGCACGATGGCGCCGTCCGGCGCGTCCGTCAGCAGCCACACCGAGCCGTCTGGCGCGACGTTGACGTCCCGGATGCGCCCGAACTCGCCCTCCACCAGTCGATCCTCGCCGAGAATCCCGCCTGTCTCGTCGCGGTCCATGTGAGCGAGATAGGCGAATTTCAACGAACCGATGAGCAGGTCGCCCTTCCATTCCGGGAACATCTCTCCCGCGTAGACGGCCAATCCGGACGGCGCTATCGAGGGGTCCCAGTAGTGCAGGGGCTGTTCGTAGCCTTCGGCGCTCGTTCCCACCCCGATGCGCTCGCCGGAATAGTCGACGCCATAGGAGATGACGGGCCAGCCATAGTTCTTGCCCGCCTCGGGACGGTTGATCTCGTCGCCGCCGCGCGCGCCGTGCTCGACGGTCAGTAGCGCGTTGGTCACCGGATCCCATGCGGCGCCCTGGATGTTGCGGTGGCCCTTCGACCACAGTTCCGGCAGCCAGCCGTCCGGCCTGGGGTTGTCGGCGGGTGCGGATCCGTCGGGGGCGATGCGGATGACGGCGCCGGCATGGTCCTGCATGTCCTGCGCCCGATCTCCCTCTCCCCGGTCTCCGGTCGTCACGAAAAGCGTGCCGTCCGGCCCGAACACCAGGCGGGAGCCGAAATGGTGGCCGCGCGGCGTCTTGCGGTTCATCGAGAAGATGGTCTGGACCGCCTCCAGTCGCGGATCGTGCGGGTCGGGCACGAGGCGCGCGCGGGCGACGGCCGTTCCGGCGCCACCCTTGCCGGGCTCCGAGAAGCTGAAATAGACGAGGCTGTCCGTGGCGAAGTCCGGGGACAGAACCACGTCCAGGAGGCCGCCCTGTCCGAACGCCGCCACCTCCGGCACGCCCCGCAGGGGTTGCGAGAGCCTGCCGTCGACGAGGAGCCGCATGCGGCCCGGCCGTTCCGTGACGATGGCGCCGCCGCCCGGCAGGAAATCGAGCCCCCAGGGATGGGCGAGCCCGCTGGCCACGATCTCGGTCTCGAAGCCGGCGGAGCTGTCGGATTCACTCGTTTTGCCCGACTGTTGGGCGAAGGCACACCCAATGCCGAACAGGACGGCGAGGGTGGCAACGGTGCTCGTGCGCAGGTGTGTCATCCTTCCGAGCTAGGGTCCGCTCCGGCCTCTTCAAGTCGTACACGCGCCGTCGGCGTCACGGGTGCTCAGGATCGCGTGTCGCCCTTTGGACAGGGGGGCGTACGCCCTGCGCCTACCGCTTTTTCTGGTGAAATTCACGCTGCGGGCTGCTATATCTGCCGCGACACGCGATTTGGAAACGGTTCCGTAGCTTGGGCGATCGGACCGTTTTCTTTTTTGTCGGCCCGGTGCGTGACCGGCCGGCAGAATGGAGTGAGAGGCAAGGCGAAATGAACAAGGTTCCGATGACCCCCGGAGGCTTCGCGAAGCTGAAGGAGGAACTGCGCTGGCGCCAGCAGGAGGAGCGTCAACGCATCATCGAAGCGATTTCCGAGGCGCGTGCACATGGCGACCTTTCCGAGAACGCCGAGTACCACGCGGCGAAGGAAGCGCAGAGCCTCAACGAGGGCCGCATCTCTGAACTCGAGGATCTGGTGGCGCGGGCGGAAGTCATCGACATCTCCAAGCTGTCCGGCTCGAAGATCAAGTTCGGCGCCACCGTCCAGCTAGTGGACGAGGAGACGGAAGAGAAGAAGACCTACCAGATCGTGGGCGATCAGGAGGCCGACGTGAAGGCCGGCCGCATCTCGATCTCGTCGCCGATTGCCCGTGCGCTGATCGGCAAGGAAGTCGGCGATTCCATCGAGGTCAACGCCCCCGGCGGCCCGCGCGGCTACGAGATCGTCGAGGTTGCCTTCGTCGGCTGAACCGGCGGTAGGCGTCCTTGGTCGACATGAGACAGGTCGAGGTCGTCGCTCCCAACTTCAAGATCCGGCTGTCCGGCGTCACGAGCACGATCATCCAGCTCGTGCCGGTACAGGCGCGGCATCTGGGGGTGGCGACGATCGGCCCTGGCCTTCCCGACGGGCTTCCCAAGCTGCGCTGGTGGCAGGTGCCCGGCCTCTGGCTGCGGCCTCGCTCGCGCCGGGCGCGGATCTGGCATGCCCGCCGCAATGTCGAGATGGCACCCGGCATTCTGCTGCGGGTGCTGGGCGCGCCGGTGAAGCTTGTCTTCACATCCGCTGCGCAGCGCCACCACAAGCCGTTCACCAGGTGGCTGATCCGGCAGATGGACGCGGTGATCGCGACCAGTGGGCGGTCGGGCTCCTTCCTCGAGATCCCCCATGTGGTGATCCGGCACGGGGTCGATCTCGAAGCCTTCCATCCCGCCCGCACGGAGGCGGACACCTACGCCTCCACCGGGCTTCCCGGCCGCTACGCCATCGGCTGCTTCGGCCGCATCCGTCACCAGAAGGGGACGGACCTCTTCGTGGATGCGATGATCGACCTGCTGCCGCAGCACCCGGAGTGGACGGCCATCATCTGCGGGCGCGTCACCGCCGAGCAGGTGGCCTTCGCTGAAGATCTGAAGAAACGGATCGCGCAGGCCGGCCTTTCGGAGCGCATCCTGTTTCTCGGTGAGGTCGATGACGTGAAGCCCTGGTATCGCCGGGTCTCGCTCTATGTGGCGCCCTCGCGCAACGAGGGCTTCGGGCTGACGCCGCTCGAGGCGATGGCGTCGGGCACGGCGGTAGTCGCCAGCGATGCGGGCGCCTATGCCGAGATGATCGTCCCCGGCGAGACCGGTCAGGTGGTCCCGGCGGGCGACGGCGTGGCGCTGCGCGAGGCGATCCGGCCCTACATGGAGGATGTCGAGCTCGCGCGCCGCCACGGCGCGCAGGGCCTTGCCCGGGTGCGGGCGGAATTTTCGCTCGATCGCGAGGAAACGGCCATTCGCCGCGTCTACGAGCACCTTTGGGCGGGCGCCCGATGAGCGGCGCAACGGTTTCGGCCTTCGTCATCCACCTCCAGAGAGCCGAGAAGCGGCGGCCTCAGGTTGAACGGCTTCGTGCGGCCTTGCCGATGCCGACGCAGATCGTCGACGGCGTCGATGGCCGTATCCTCCCCGATGCGGAAGCCGCAAAGGTCTATCGGCATCGTCTGGCCGCGCCCACCTATCCGTTCCCGCTGCTGTGCACCGAGATCGCCTGCTTCCTCAGCCACCGCAAGGCGTGGCAGGCGATCGTCGACAGCGGGCTCGACAGCGGGCTCGTGCTGGAGGACGACGTCGCGCCCGAGCAACCCCTCTTCGACGATGTCTGCCGCTTCGTCCTGCGGCACATCCAGCCCGGCGACTACGTCCGGCTTCCCTATCGCACCCACACGGACGGCGGCACGGCGGTCGCCACGGAAGGCACCATGACGCTGGTTGATCCGCGCCTGCCCGGCATGGGCATGCAGGCGCAGATCATTGGTCGCGGCGCGGCGCAGGCGCTGCTGCGGGCTACCGAGACCTTCGACCGGCCGGTGGACGCCGTCCTGCAACTCGACGGCATCCCCGGCGTGCGGATGCTCGCCGCCCGCCCGGTCTGCATCCGGCAGATCGCCGAACAGCTCGGCGGCACAGTGGTGCAGAAGAAGAACAAGTCGCTGGGGGAAGTGCTCGACCGGGAAGTCAGGCGCGCCTGGTACCGGCTGGGCGTGTGGTGCCGCTCGCGCAGGCCGCGGTCCGCCGGGTAGCAACGCGGTTCCCGGCAGGCGAGGGGACGCGGGGCGCGGCGGTTGCGGCCTCCCTGGAATACGGCCATAGGCTTCCTTGCTCCCCGGTCCGGGCACGAAGGTTTCGATCGATGCGGAAGGCAGTCGCGTGACACGCAAGAGGCTCATGGTCGTCGGCAACGGGCCGCTGTCCCGCGACTTCTCGGCCGAGGTGGAGTCAGCCGACTTCGTCATCCGCTTCAACGAGCCGAAGCAGGGGAAGGGGCTGAGCGGGACGCGCACCGACCGCCTCTACATGGCGAATTCCGGCAAGCCGATGCAGCGGCGGCTGAACGATCCCGACCTGATCCGCTCGCCGATCTTCCTGTCGGCGCGCGAGATCGTGCTCGCCTACCATCCTCAGATCATCGCCCGTTACTTCCGCAAGCCGAACGTTTTGGCCTGGTTGGGCGGACGCCGCGCCGACTGGACCGCGGCCTCGATCGCGAAGTTCGGCGGCGCCGGCAAGGAGATCCGGATCATGCCACCGCAGTTCTATCTGGCCGGCTGCCGGGAACTGAGCATCCCCGAAGAGCGGATGAACGAGGTGTTTCCCAGCACCGGCTTCTTCGGCATCTGGCATGAACTGCGGACGCGACCGGCCGAGGAATGGGTCGTCGAACTGTGCGGCTTCACCTGGGCGGGCTGGCGGCGGCACACCTGGGGCGACGAACGCAAGTGGATCTCCGACAGGGTCGCCGAAGGCCGGATCGTCCTCATCGACCCCGACGTGGAAAAGGTCGGCGGGAAGTAGCCACGGAGCCTGTGCATGCCCCGAGGCGGCAATCCTCAGCGGGCGGGGTGGCTGTCCTGCCAGAGCTTCAGGCCGGCTTCGGCGGCAAGGTCGGGCTCAGTCGTGAACAGGGTCGGCGCTTCCCTGATCCGCGAAAGCACCAGCCGGTCCTCGTCCGTCTGCAGCCGCTTCTTGCCGACCGTGTTGTAGGAGTGCCCATTCTTCGACAGCGAGACGCCGGCAAGGACCACCTCGGGAACACCCATGTAGAGCGCGTAGCAGGCCGCAGCGATGCCGTTGGTCGCCTTGCCGCGGCTGCCGACGCTGCGCATGTCGGTGCCCGCCATGATGTCCACGATGGTGTCGCGCTCCATCCGCGTCATCTTCATGAGGTGGGACACCTTCGCGCGGCGCTTCAGCGCCAGTTCGAGCTTGATGAGAAGCAGCGGCGCGTTGCGGTACCAGATCAGGCCGCGCGTATGCAGGTCCTGGTGCTCGGCCCAGGGCTTGCTGCGCTTTCGGAAGGTGAGGTCGGCCGCTCCCAGCCCGAGTTCCTGCGCCGCCCGGCCGGAATTGTTGATATCGATGCGGGCGTGCGTCTCGAAGATGCCGGCCGGCAGGGTCGGGGTGGGCGCGGCGCCGAAGATCAGCCAGGGGCGATCGAGGATGCCGAGCTTTGCGAGCCAGGCCCGGTGCTTCTCCCGCACATCGTCTTCCAGCTTCGGCGCGGGCGTGTTCGCTTCAGTCATCTGCTCTCCGATCTGGCGCCGTTCTGGTGGCGCTTTTCGAGCGCCTCGCGGACGATCGTCGCGATGCGCCGCGACTCGTCGGGTTCTTCGTAGGTGTAACTCTCGATCGTGCCGGTGAACGGCCGGGTGAAGCCCAGGGTCGAGGACATGTCGTTATGGAACCACTCGAACCCGTCCAGCTTTTCGCAGGGCGTCTTCGGCAGGTCGAAGATGTAGACCGGCTTGCCGGTCGACAGCGCCTCGCAGGTCATCGTGATCGTGTCCTTGGTGATGAGCGCCGCGTCGGCCGCCGCGAGGAAATCGAAATAGGGGTTTGTACCGGTGCGGTCCCACACGTAGATGCGGTCGGAATTGAGCGGCAGCAGGCGCTGCAGCAGCTCCGGATGCGAGCGGCGGGAGGTCGTCACCAGCGGCCGCCAGCCGTCCGCGGCCAGGCGCTGGACGGTGGCGACCAGCTCATCGACCGTCTCGTTCTCGTAGCGGTAGGCGCCGTTGGGCCCGCCGGCCAGCACCGAGATCACCTTCTCGCCGTTCGGCGCCCACTTGGCGCGCGCCTCTGGCCTGCCCGCCTGAATGCGTTCCTTGCTGATCTGGTGCGGCACGCCCATCATCTGTCGATAGGTAGGGCGCTGGTCGTACTGGGGTTTCCAGTCGTGCCGCGAGATGAAGGCAAGGTCGTACATGTGCGCGAACTTGTCCTGCGGCGTCTGCAGGTGGACCGTCAGTGGCCGCTTCCGGCACTGCCGCGCGATCGCCATGACATGGCGCGGGGCCATGGAGCCGCAGGAGATGATGAGGTCCGGCTCCGGCTGCTCCAGGTTGCGGTAGGGCGACAGCAGCCCCTGACGCCAGCGCGGCAGCCGCTTCTTCAGGACGATGGACTTGGGATCCGGGTCGATGTGACGGGCGACGCCGAGACACTGGGTCAGGGTGCCGGCCTTGCCTTCCGAGACCGTCCACACTCTCGGCTTCCAGTTGGTTTGCATCGCGCTCGTCTTGCCGTGTCGTGTTCTCAGCTGCGGCTTATTGCAGCCATCTGCCCCTTGCCGCCAGTCTATTCCAGCAACTGGCGCACATGATCCCATGCGTCACCATTGCGCAGTTCCTCGATCGTCCATTGCCGCCAGGCCATGTCGTGGCACCAGGCAGTGCGGTCCGGGCGCACCAGCGGTTCCGAGACGTCGTGCGCGGCAAGCGGATAGCACAGCGAGCCGACGTCGGTAATGATCCCCGGAATGCCGGACAGGATCGCCTCGACATCCGTGGAGGAGTTGAACGACACGATCATGGCGGCGCCCGCGAGGTCGTCTGCCAGGAGTCCGGTCGAAAGCTCCGCGCCCGGAGGGCAGGGGGTCGGCCGGTCGGGGTGGGGGCGATAGCGCACGCGGTGGCCGGCCGCGACGAGGCGTTCCGTCATGCTGCGTGTCCAAGCCACGAAGTCTGCGCCGTGCAGGGACGGGTCCTGCGGGCCCTTGCCGATCATCAGCGCGTAGTCGCCGCCCGTCTTCCATGGCTTGAGCAGATGGGCGAAATGCCGGTTCCAGCGCTCTCCGCCGTCGGGAGCCGGGGCGAAGCGGCCGCGGCCGTTGAAGCCGTCCAGCGCCAGGCTGCACCATTCCTTGCGCTTCGGCAGGAAGCCGCGCTCCATGACGAGGACGTGCCGGCCGCTGGAGAGCATCGACTCGATCAGCCGCGGCTGCTTCCATGACCAGATGACGGCAATGTCGCTCGCCTCGGTCGGCTCGTACTTGCGCGCACGCACCGTCTTCACGCCATGGCGTTTCATGCCTTGCCGCAGGGCGTGCCCCATTTCGTACTTGTAGTTGAGCTTCGACCAGCGTTTCCAGGAAACGGGGAATGGCCAGTTCTTGGGATAGGTGTGAAAGGATACCGTCAGCGGCAAGCCTGGGCTCCCGGGATCGTGTCGTAGGACGCGGGCGCGTCGGGGGCGACTTCTAGACGCATTCGCCGGCAAGTCCAAGCGCTTGCGGGGCTCCAAGCAAGGGCATATTGAAATCTCAACCAAGAAAGGTGGAAAAACATGACAGAGCCGCTCCGCATTTTCATTGGCTGGGACTCGCGCGAGCCGATCGCGTACGAGGTCGCACGTGCGACTGCGCTGGAGCATGCGTCGATTCCGCTCGACATTCGCCCGATCAAGCTGGACGACCTCATCAAGCAGGGCGTCTACACGCGCGAAGTCGATCCGCTGGCGTCCACCGAATTCACCTATTCGCGATTCTTCACGCCGTATCTGGCCGATTACAAAGGCTGGGCGCTGTTCTGCGATTGCGACTTCATCTTCTTCGGCGATGTTGCCCCGCTGCTGGACTTCCGCGATCCTTCGAAGGCGGTGTTCTGCGTGCAGCACGATTACCAGCCCAAGGAAGGCGTCAAGATGGACGGCAAGGTCCAGACGGCGTATCCACGCAAGAACTGGTCGTCCTGCATGTTCTTCAACTGCGAGCACCCGTCCTCGCGCAGCCTCACGCCCGAGGTGATCAACCGCGAGACCGGTGCCTATCTGCACCGCATGCAGTGGGCGAAGGACGAGGAGATCGGCGCGCTCCCGACGGAGTGGAACTGGCTGGAAGGCTGGAACGAGAAGCCGGCGACCGGCTATCCGCGGGTCGTGCACTACACGCGCGGCGGTCCGTGGTTCAAGGACTGGCAGGACGTCGAATATGGCGACGAATGGCGGGCTGCCGCCAAGAAGGTCGACCCGGACTTCGTGCCGGTCTGATCAGCGTCATCGCGTAGCTGGCGGGTATTTCCAAGGCCGGGTCAGATCGGGATCCGGCCTTCTTCCTTCACCTGACGGATCGTCAGGGACGTCCGTACCGTGTCGACATTGGGCGTGGACGTAAGTTCCGTGATGACGAAGTTCTGGAACGTGGCGAGGTCCTTCGCCACGCAATGCAGCAGGAAGTCCGACTCGCCGTTCAGCATCCAGGCGTCGCGGACGATCTCCCATTCACGCGTCTTGTCGGCGAAGGCGCGAAGTTCGGCCTCCGACTGGTGCTGCAGTCCGACCATGCAGAAGGCGACCACGTCCATCCCGAGCGCCGGCCCGTTCAGCAACGCCCGGTAGCCCCTGATGACGCCTGTGTCCTCCAGCCGTTTGACGCGGCGCAGGCAGGGTGGCGCGGAGATGCCAACGCGCCGTGACAGCTCCACATTCGTCATGCGTCCGTCCGCCTGAAGCTCGCTCAGGATTTTCCAGTCTATGGCGTCGAGGTCCGCCCTGATCGTCATGGGTAATTCCGGTCGTGAAAGAATCTGTCGCGACACTGCCACCAAATCTCGCAGTGCGATAGGGATGCAGACGGCCAATACGCCCCTTCCGCCGGCGGCGCTTTCACGCATCACCCGCGGTCAGTTCTTGCTGGCCACAACACCAGTACATAGATTACAGACGCGCAAGGGGGACGCACTCTCTTGTCGCGTCCGAAGGCTTTCCAGGTAGACCAAGGCGATCATGACCGCGAGACACGCGCCAGTCCTCATCATCGGCTCCGGGCCGGCCGGCTACACGGCGGCGATCTATGCTGCGCGCGCGCTTCTGCGCCCGGTGCTGATCGCCGGCCTGCAGCAAGGCGGCCAGCTCATGATCACGACCGACGTCGAGAACTATCCGGGCTTCGCCGACCCGATCCAGGGTCCGTGGCTGATGGGCGAGATGCAGAAGCAGGCCGAGCATGTCGGCGCCGAGATCGTCTACGACATCGTCACCAACGTCGATCTTGATGTGCGGCCGTTCCACGTCACCACAGACTCGGGCGCCGTCTGGACGGCCGATGCGCTGATCGTCGCTACCGGGGCCCAAGCCAAGTGGCTCGGCATCCCGAGCGAGGAGATCTACAAGGGCTTCGGCGTCTCCGCCTGCGCCACCTGCGACGGCTTCTTCTATCGCGGCAAGGACGTGGCAGTTGTGGGCGGAGGCAACTCCGCGGTGGAGGAGGCCCTCTACCTGTCGAACTTGGCCAAGAGCGTCACCGTCATCCATCGCCGCAGCGAGTTCCGCGCCGAGCGGATCCTGCGCGAGCGGCTGATGAAGAAGGACAATGTCCGCGTCATCTGGGACACGGTGGTCGACGAGATCACCGGCCGGCCCGGCCAGCCCCCCATGCCGCCGGTGGCCGATGGGTTGAAGCTGCGCAACGTCGTGACGGGCGCAGTCTCGCAATTGCCCGTCGACGGCGTCTTCGTCGCGATCGGCCATGCGCCTGCCGTCGATCTCTTCGTGGGCAAGCTGAAGCAGAAGCCGAACGGCTATCTGTGGACCGAACCCGGCACGACGCGGACCAACGTGCCCGGCGTCTTTGCCGCCGGCGACGTGACCGACGACGTCTACCGGCAGGCCGTCACGGCCGCCGGCCTCGGTTGCATGGCGGCGCTGGAAGCCGAAAAGTATATTGCAAGTCTGGAGGAGCATCGCGTGGCGGCCGAGTAGCCGCCGGGTGACATAGCAGCCGACCGGCAGGTCAATGCCGGCGGGTCAAGGGGAACGAATGTCTTTAGATTGGGACAAGCTTCGCGTGTTTCACGCTGCGGCCGAGGCTGGCTCGTTCACGCACGCCGCCGCGACGTTGCGTCTGTCGCAGTCCGCCATTTCGCGCCAGGTCAGTGCGCTTGAGCACGATGTCGGCGTGCCGCTGTTTCACCGCCATGCGCGAGGCCTGGTCCTGACGGAGCAGGGGGAACTGCTGTTCCGCACTACCCATGACGTCCTCTTGAAGCTTGAGGCGGTCAAGTCCCGCCTCACCGAGACCAAGGACCGCCCATCCGGTGTGTTGCGTGTTACCACCACGGTGGGTCTCGGCGCCGGCTGGCTGACCGACCGCATTCCCGAATTCCTCGAGCTCTACCCGGACATCCAGCTGCAGCTCATCCTGGCGAACGAGGAGCTGGACCTGACCATGCGCCAGGCCGACTGCGCGATTCGTCTGCGCCAGCCGCAGCAGCCCGACCTCATCCAGAGGCGGCTGTTCACGGTGCATTTCCATCTCTTCGCCGCTCCGTCCTACGTGCAGAAGTACGGCAAGCCGGAGAGCATTGCCGACCTCAAGAACCATCGCATCGTCACCTTCGGGCTACCTGTTCCGAGCCATCTCAGCGAGCTCAACTGGCTCGAGACGGTGGGGGACTTCGAGGGCGGGCAGCGCGTTTCGACCCTGCAGATCAACGACATCCTGTCGATCAAGCGGGCGGTGCAGCGCGGTGCCGGCATCGCCATGCTGCCGGATTACCTCGTCGACAAGGATTCCGGCCTCGTCCAGCTGCTGCCCGAAACCGAGGTGCCGTCCTTCGACACCTACTTCTGCTACCCCGACGCCATGAAGAACCAGGCGAAGCTGCATGCCTTCCGCGACTTCGTGATCGCCAAGTCGCGGGGCTGGTCCTACTGACCCCGCGTTTGGTCGGGCCACAGCGCCCATGATTTTGCATGGGAGCGTTGCAAACCTTTTGCTTGTTTGTTGGGCAGGCATGGCCCATATATTGACCATCTCCGGAGCGCATTTCTCCTCCCATTGGCGCTCCCGAGTGTTCCCCTCTGGAGGTTTTGCCGTCTTACGGCGCTTCCATTCAACTCAGCCGGGTCCGTTCGGATCCGGCTTTTTTTGATTCCATTACCGAATTTCCCGCGTGCACCTGCGGCGCCTTGACGGGCGCGAGGCTCGGTCACGCCGACGCGCTCCTCCGAATCTGGTTCGATTGACTGCTGCGCATGGATTGGGCGCGTGCTGCAGGTGCGCAATTTTTGAGCACCTGCAGCATCGCATTCGCAAACGCTCCGTCAGGCAGCCTTGCGCCTGGCGCTGTTCAGGGCCTCGTCGGCAAGCCGGCCGGTCAGCTCGGCCATGTGATCGAAAGTGGCCTCGAAGGTTGCGACGCCGGCGGTCGCCGAGCGCAGCTCGATGATCAGGTCGCCGATCTCGGACTGCGGGATCGTCGCCTCCACCACGTCCCACCCTGTCCAGGCCGGTCGCGCATCGTAACCGAGGATCTGGCCGCGCCGCTGCGGCACGATGCCGGTGATACGGGCGGTGGCATCGCTTGGAGTGAAGATCCGCACCTTCATGATCGGTTCCAGCAGAACCGGCGAGCAGGCCGCCAGACCCTCCTTCATCGCGAGCTTGGCTGCCATCTGGAAGGCCATGTCGGAGGAGTCGACGGCATGATAGGAGCCGTCTGACAGGTTCACCGCGAGATCGACCATCGGGAAGCCGAGGGGGCCCGCCTTCAGGAAGTCACGGACACCCGCTTCGACGGAGGGGATGTACTGCTTCGGAACCACGCCGCCGGTGATGGTGTCGGTGAACTCGAAGCCCGACCCGCGCGGCAGCGGCTTGATCTCGATCAACACGTCGCCGAACTGGCCGTGGCCGCCTGACTGCTTCTTGTGGCGGCCGCGCTGCTGCGTGCCCTTGCGGATCGTCTCCCGGTAGGGAACGGCCGGCGGATGCTTCTCGATCGGGATCTGGTGACGCCCTTCGAGCCGTTCGAGGATGACGCGCAGATGCATCTCGCCATGGCCGGCCAGCACGGTTTCGCCGCTGTCTTGCTGCTGGGTGACCGTCAGCGACGGATCTTCCTCGGCCAGCTTCTGGATGGCGGTCGACATCTTCACGTCGTCCTTACGTTCCTTAGGCCGCAGGGCGATCCGGAAGACGGGCTGGGGCGGCTCGACAATGCCGATCTGCTCCGGTGCGCCCTTGCCCGCGCCGAGTGTGTCACCGGTCTTTGCGCCTTCGAGCTTGCCGAGCGCCACTGTCTCGCCCTCGGCGGCGCTGGCCAGCTTCGCCTGGTCCTTGCCCATCATCCGGTAGATGCCGGAGATCCGCGTCGCACTGCCGTCGGGCAGCGTCAGCTCCGTGCCATCGGCGAAATTGCCGGCGAGGATGCGGGCGACCGACAGCTTGCCGCCATGGGAGGTGTGGATCGTCTTGAGGATCTGCATCAGCGGGGTCGATCCGTCGATCCCCAGGCGCTCGCGCGTGTCCGCGACGTCGCCGACGTCGTGCCGGATGGCCTTCAGCAGCCGCAGCGCGCCGTTGCCCTTCTCGGCCGTGCCGATGAGGACCGGGGTCACATGGCCGGCTCGCAGGTCGGCGGCGAGGTCATCGAAGATCTCGTCGTTGGCCGGTGCGATCTCCTCCAGGAGCTGTTCCATCAGCCGGTCGTCATGGTCGGCCAGCGTCTCCAGCATCGAGAAGCGGGCCTCCACCTCGCGCGCCTTCTCATCGTCCGGGATCGGCATGATCTCGCTGGCGGCGTGCTCGCGCCAGACATAGACCCGCTCCAGGGCGAGGTCGATGGAGCCGATGACGATGCCGTCGCGGCGCAACGGAATCTGGCGCAGCAGCAGCGGCTGTTCGCTGACGGGCTGGAGCAGCTTCAGCACGTCGCGTACGCCGGCGGTCGTGCGGTCGATCTTGTTGAGGAACAGAATCCGAGGCAACTTCAGATCGTCGAGCTTGCGCATGACGAGCTGCAGGGCGGGTATCTTCTTCTCGTCGGCTTCGGTGACCACGATGGCCGCGTCGCAGGCGGCCAGCACCGCGTCGGCTTCCGTGGCGAATTCGACCGAACCGGGACAGTCGATGAAGGTGATCTGGTCGCCCATGAAGTCAACCGTCGCCACCGTTGCCTCCACGCTCATCGCATGGGCGCGCGCTTCCGGCGAATGGTCACCGACCGTGGTGCCGGAGCCCACCGGATTCTGTCGCGGTATGGCGCCGGCCCGTGCCAGCAGGGCCTCGAGGAGTGTGGTTTTTCCGCAGCCGAAGGGACCGACAATGGCGATGCATTTCGGTCCCGTCCGCCTGCCTCCGGCTCGATTTCCCATGATAGACCTCCACCCAGGCGTTTCCCGGCTGTGGTCTGGGGCGTCCGAGCGGGCCACCCACGGACCACGCGCCTCCCTTGACGAGCGGAGGCGCGTCCGCGCGGGATCGCGCCTCGGCCCGAGCGGCGGCCGGCCTGTTCGGCCGTCGCAGGCGGGGCCCTTCTGCGGGCCCTCTGCCTGCTCGGCATCGTTTCACTTCTGCGCGGACAGGGCAAGGGTCGAACCATTCGGATGATTGCCTTCCGGCCTTGCCACTCCTACAATGTATGCGACATGAGCCTGCATCCCCCAACGCCGATATTCGTCCGGCCACGCCGCTCCGCGGCGCCGGTCCCGCGACGCATCGGCATACGGCCGCCGGCGGGCGGGAGCGTTTACTACCTGTTGTGTCACCTGCTGTTCTGGCTGATGGCGGTCGGCATGGCGGGCGCATTTCCGTCCGGGTCATCGTCGGTGGAAACCCCACGCGCGGCGCATGTCATCGAGCTGCACGATCATCTTTTCGCCGGGTTGCCATTCATCGCCGGCGACGAGGCCGACCTCGGCCAGGATGATGTCGCGCAGGGTGCCTCGGACATTTGCGACGAGGGCGGTCTGCCCCACCCGGACCCCTATGGGTCCATCCCGTCAGGCTCGCTTGTCACCGGCGTCTGTCTCTCGGCCGCGCCGATGCGGCTCTCCAATGCCCGCCCGAGTGCGCGGGCGCCCCCTTTCCAGGCTCTGGGCTGAACGGCGCCAAAGGCGCCGTGCCGTTTGCCGCGGCGTTGCCTCAAGCATTTCGACGTCAGGGACGTCGGCCCCAGGAAAGGAAATATCGATGGCAAAGACCCATCCTCTCGGCTTCCGCATCGAACCGGAGATCAAGCAAGCGCTCACGATCGCGGCGAAAGAAGACCACCGGTCGGTTTCTTCGCTGGTTGAACTCATCATCGCAAAGTGGCTGCGCGAACACGGCTATCTCGAACCGCAGACCGAGCGGCGCGGGCAGCGCATGGTGGACGCAGCCTGATCTTGAGGTTGCCTGATCGCCGCCGGGTCGGGTCCGCTCCGGCTCCGGCGGCATTCCTGCACGCATGACTGTTGGCGACCGCCTGTCGCGACGCCATCCGTCGGGGCGGCTTCTTCTCAATCGTGTGTAAAGGGGCTGGCCGAGGCGCCGGTTTACCTGATGCGGGGCAAGGGCGGCGGGCGGTCGGCCCAGTTTCTCGCCTCCTGCGAGAGAGCCTTGCCCAGAGCCTTTGCCTCTTCGACCTGCTGCTTCAACTCGGCCCGCGCGTTCTCGTAGCGCGCCAGCGCATCATTCAGAGCCTCTCGGCCTTCCGCGAGACTCGATTCCGCGTGGCGTTTCTCGGCCATCAGCCTGTCGTATTGCGCCTTCGCCTCGTTCACCCTCTGCTGCGCCAGGGCCTTGAGTTCCTCGACGCGCGCCGTTGCTGCCCGGTGGGCGCTCTTGGCCTCGTCAATTCCCTGGCGAAGCCCGTCCAGCGCGGCCTGAACACCCGGCGGCAGTGTCCCCGGCGGCAGCGAACTCAGTGCGTCGCCCAGTGACTGCACGGTGGGTATGGCGATGTCGGCCAGCGGCGAGGCAGGCGCATCCGCCAGCTTGTCGAGCGTCTGCCTTGCGGCCTGGATGGCCGACGCGGCGGCGGCGGCCGCCTGCGCAGGGTTTGGCGGGGCAGGGGGAGCCGACCGCGTTCCTGCCGGAGCGGCCGGTGCGCCTGCCGCTGCGGCGGCCGGAGTCGGAGGCACTGCCGGCCCTTCTGGCGGGGCGGGCGGGGTGGGCGGCGCGACGTCGAGGATGGTCTTCGCCATGGTGGCGAGCAGGCCCGCTTCGGGCCCGCTGATCGCCGGCATTTCGGGCGCGGCCGGCATCTGCGGCGTCTCGGGCAGTTTCGGCACGGGCACGTTCGGCAGGGCGGGCATCTTCGGCGGCGAGGGGGTGACGACGCCGATCTCGCCGATCATCACCGACGGCCAGCCCTGCACGATGACGCCGCCATGGTCGGTATTGTCCCCGATGCGCGCCGCATTGAGATTGGCGATAAGGACGCCGGCCGAGCCGCGTATGATGACGTCCGGGGGGCCGGCGCACACGCACATGTCGGTGATCCGCGCCGCCGGCAGGTTGCCGATCAGCACCGTCGGGGCACCCGGCGATACGATTGGGCCCCCGACATGCGGGACGGGTACCACGGCAGGGGTCTGCATCGGGCAGACATGCATATCGGTGAGGCGTGCTGCAGGAGGCATGCCCTGATCCCGTTAGGGGCGCGGCCGTGTTTCGGCCAACTGACGCCCACTGGATGCGGCGAATGATCCATCCCGTTGGCCGAGATGTCCAGTGCGCTTAATGGGTATCGGGTTGTAGGCGTGGGGAAGCTCCGGCATGATCGCATGGCAGTCCGCTTCGGGCTGGATCTCACGTCCGGGGCGGGCGCCGCGTCGTTTCGCGAGTCGTTGTGGAGGTTTGCGCGATGAAGCTCATCCCCTGTGGCAGCGTGCCGACGCGCATGGCTCCCGACGCCTATTTTACCGGCCGCGTGCTGCAGACGCCGATCGTGGAGGCCGACCCGCCGGCGCGCGTGTGCGCGCTGCTGGTCGCCTTCGAGCCCGGCGCACGGACCGCCTGGCACACCCATCCGCTCGGGCAGACGCTCTACATCGTCTCCGGGGCGGGCCGGGTTCAATCGTGGGGCGGGCCCATCCAGGAGGTGCGCGCCGGTGATACGGTGTTCTTTGCGGCCGGAGAGAAGCACTGGCACGGCGCAGGGCCGACGACCGCGATGAGCCACATCGCCGTGCAGGAGGCGCAGGACGGCATCACCGCCGACTGGCTGGAGAAGGTCTCCGACGAGCAATACGGGTCCTGAGCCCAGAACCCAATCGCCCGGATGCTTCACTGATCGCGTGCGCTGGCCGTCGGGGGCGCAGTCTCGGCTGCAGCGTCGTCCAGTCTCCGCGCGTGCAGGCGGTCGATCCTGCCGAACTCCGTCATGATGCTCACCAGCACGCTGCCCGTCCAGCCGAAGGTGAACAGGCCCGACATGGCGATGATCGGACCGATCAGCCGCCAGCTATCCGGGGGGCTCACCTTGCCATCGCCCAGCGTCGTGTAGCTCTCGAGCACGTAGTAGTAGCTGTCGCGCAGGGAGGGAATCAGCCGGAACGCCGAGACCAGAACCGACCAGATCAGCGTCTCGGCGAAATGCAAAATGGCCAGGGCGCCGATCGTGAAGGCGAGCAGCAGGTTGATCCGCCAGTGCGGGGTCATGTGGTCCACGCGGACCCACGCCCTGCTGAACCGCCGGTTGATCGTGCGGATGCCTGCGCCGTGAACGAAGATGATCACCACCAGCGTAATGGTGCCCAGGGCCGTTTCCAGGATCGGGTTCGGAGCTGCAAGTTCATCCATGGCCAAACGAAGTCCCTCTCCCTGGACATATCCGAAGCGACGGTGGGGGCCGCCAGCCGGCCCGATCTGCCTCCCGGTCCACCGTCAGGCACGGAATATCATCACCATACGCCACATAACAAAAACCCGGCACGAGGCCGGGCTTTCGGTCTGGGTCTTTGCGTTGCTCTCTCAGGTCAGCGCCGCGGTGAAGCGCTGGATGCGGGTGCAGGCTTCCTCCAGCAGGGCCTCAGAGGTTGCGTAGGAAATGCGGAAGTTCGGGCCGAGGCCGAAGGCTGAGCCGAACACCACCGCGACGCCCTCGGCCTCGAGCAGCTCGGAGCAGAAGTCCTCGTCGGTCTGGATAACCTTGCCCGAGGGAGTCTTCCTGCCGATCAGGTTGGCGCAGGACGGGTACACGTAGAACGCGCCCTCAGGCGACGGGCACTGGATGCCGCGTGCCTGATTCAGCATCGACACGACCAGGTCGCGGCGGTTCTGGAAGATCGCCTTGTTGCGGGCGATGAAGTCCTGCGGTCCGTTCAGCGCCTCGACGGAAGCCCACTGGGCGATGGTGCAGGCGCCCGACGTCTGCTGGCCCTGGATCATGTCCATCGCCTTGATGAGCTGCACAGGGCCGGCCGCGTAGCCGATGCGCCAGCCGGTCATGGCATAGGCCTTGGACACGCCGTTCATGGTGAGCGTCCGGTCATAGAGCGCCGGCTCGACCTGGGCGATGGTCGTGAAGACGAAGTCGCCATAGGTCAGGTGCTCGTACATGTCATCGGTCAGCACCCAGACATGCGGGTGCTTCATGAGTACGTCGGCCAGCGCGCGCAGCTCCGCTTCCGTGTAGGCGGCGCCCGACGGGTTGGAGGGGGAGTTCAGCACCAGCCACTTGGTCCGGGGCGTGATCGCCTTTTCCAGTGCGTCGGCCTGGAGCTTGAAGCCGTGGGCGGCGGTGGTTTCGGCGAAGGTGGGCGTGCCGCCGCACAGCAACACCATCTCCGGATAGCTCACCCAGTAGGGCGTCGGGACGATGACCTCGTCACCGGGGTTCAGCGTCGCCATGAAGGCGTTGAAGAGGATCTGCTTGCCGCCGGTTCCGACGATCGTCTGCTCGGGCTTGTAGTCGAGCCCGTTTTCGCGCTTGAACTTGGCGGCGATCGCCTCGCGCAGCTGCGGGATGCCGGAGACGGGTGGATACTTGGTCTCGCCGCGCCGGATCGCCTCGATGGCGGCGTTCTTGATGTTGTCGGGCGTGTCGAAGTCCGGCTCGCCGGCGCCCAGGCCGATGACGTCGCGGCCTTTCGCCTTCAGTTCGCGCGCCTTCTGGGTAACCGCGATGGTGGCGGACGGCTTCACGCGAGAAAGGGCATCTGCAAGGAAGGCCATGGTCGGCGATCTCCGGGCTGGTCGTAGGCCGGCAACAGCCGGCAAAAACGCCGCCGTAATGTCCGATCGCGCGCCGATGTGCAAGTCGAGGATTCGTCACAGAGACAAGACGATCGCCGCGCGCCCCTCGATGGAGCGTTCACGGAATTCGCCGGAGCGCCCCATGTGGTGCTCCTTGAGGACCGAAGCAGCAGAATTAACGCCGTCTAAACGCGATGGGCGTATGATGGGAACAGCAGGAAGTGCGACCAGTGTCCTATCAATCCATCTTGGCCCACATCATAAGGGAAGACGACGGAACCTCGTCCGGCGTCTGGGGGCCTTATCGCCTCAGGACTGCCTTCCAGCCGATCTTCGCCTTCCAGGAGGGCAGGCTCTCGATCGTGGCGTTCGAGGGGCTGGTACGTCCGTTTCGCGACAACGAGCCGGTGCCGCCGGGTGTCTTCTTCGCCGCCCTGCCTGCCATCGACCGCCTGAACGTCGAGACGCTGTCGCGCACGCTGCATCTGCTCAATGCCGCCGCATGCCTGCCGCGTCAGGCGTCGCTGTTCGTCAACTTCGATCCGTCGGTCTTCCTCGACAGGTCCGTCGCCAGCACCGCGATCCAGGACATGAAGACGATCCTGAGTCGGTCCGGCATGGACCCGCACCGGGTCGTCTGCGAGGTCACGGAGCAGAAGTCGCCATCGCAGGATACGCTGCGCAGCTTCGTCGAGGTGCTGCGCGCCAACGGCTTCCGCATCGCCGTCGACGACTACGGCGCGGACGATTCCGACATCGAGCGGATCAAGTCGCTGAAGCCGGAGATCGTGAAGTTCGACGCCCACTGGATCAGCCGGCTCATGGGAACGGGCCCGGGCCTCGCGCTGCTGCGCACCATGGTGTCGCTGTTCGCGGAGCAGGGCATCACAACCGTGTTCGAGGGTATCGAGGAGAACTGGCAGCTCGACTTCGCCGAGCGCTCCGGCGCCCGGATGGTGCAGGGCTTCGCCCTGGCCAGGCCCGAGCTCGTGCCGACCGACTATTCCCAGTTTCGCGTCACGCCGCTGCTGCTGGTCACGCGCGAGCAGGCAAGCCAACCCTATCGGCCCGTCGAGGTCGCGCAGTCGCCGCCGGCTGCGCGCCGTATCTTCCCCAAGAGCTTCGGGCGGAAAGTCGGCCCCTGATGTCTATGTCCGGCAGCATGGGCCTCGACGACTGGTTCGTCGATGAGGTCGGCATCACCTTCGGTGTCATCGGTCCCTGGCGTCTCAAGACGGTGTACGAGCCCGTCTACGAGCGACGTGGCGACATGCTCAATTTCGTCGCGCTCCGGGCCACTTCGGCGCTCGAGCGGGGCGGCAGGCCGATCGAGCCGAACGCGGTGGGCACCCTGCTCACCGCCGGGGAACTCTGGCAGGCACGGCGGCTCGCCGGCGAGCTGGCGATCCGCAATCTCGTCCTCGCCGATTCGGAGGAGCCGGTCCCGACTACCATCGTCCCGGTCGCGTTTCCGCCGGACCGCCTGGCGGCTGGCCTCGACCATCTCGTGCGGCTCGCCAACCTCGCGGAGGTCGGCGCGGAGAAGCTGGTGTTCGATCTGAGCGGCACCGATCCGCTGGCGCGGGGCCGCGCCCTGTCGCGTCCCGGCCTCAACATCCGCCATGCCCTGGATCTGGCGTCGGCCGCCGAAATCTGTGACACGCAGGAGCGCCCGGAAATCCTGCGAGTGCCGGAAGAATGGGCCCGCCGCCTGCTTTCCTCGGGGCAACTTGCGCTCCAGATGCGCCGTCTGGCGACGGTGCTCGGACGTGACGGCCGCCACATCCAACTCGAAGGCGTGAACACGCCGGGCCTGCTGCGCGCCGCGTTGTCGAGCGGCGCGGAGCGGCTGCATGGGGTGCTCCTGGCGCCGTCGATCCGGGCGGGCACGGAGCCCGACCGTCGTTCGCTCAGCATCCCCGAACTCCTGTCGCGGGGCGATACGGGCGAGGGCATCGCCTAACTTCCTTCCGGCGCAGGGCCGGGCCGTTCGACAGGAAAGTAGGCAAAGAAAAAGGCGGGATCGCTCCCGCCTTTCTCATCGTACGTCGATGTCCGTAGGGATCAGCCGACCTTGGCGAGCTTGCCGGCGGCCGACTTGCCGGTGCGGCGATCCTGCTCGATCTCGAAGCTGATCTTCTGGCCTTCGACCAGGCCGGTCATTCCAGCGCGCTCGACAGCCGAGATGTGGACGAAAACGTCTGCACCGCCGGCATCCGGCTGGATGAAGCCGTAGCCCTTGGTCGTGTTGAACCACTTCACGGTTCCAGTAGCCATTCGCATTCTCCCTGCATTGCTACGTTTCTGACCGGACTAGGGCGCCGGCGGGCCTATCGAAATTTTGCAGATGAACGTAGCGTACGCGGGTTTCGCGAACTGCCGACCGATCGACCGAAAATTCAATACACCCCCCGTATAATGGCTGCCGTGGCGTGAAACAAGAGGCCAACTCTTCGCGTTGTTGCGCCGGGCCCGGGGAAACGGCCGGTCAAGTCTTGGCAGTTCGGCGGTATGTTCCGGCGCGATATGGATCGGCGACAAGCCGCATCCGGGAGGAGGTCAACGTGAAGACGGCGATGGTCGCGCTCGGGCTGGCACTGATGGCGGGCCAGGCCCACGCGATCTCCCGCTACAATCCGCAGGGCATGACCTGCGGCGATGTGCAGGCGAGGCTGCGTGAAGAGGGCGCGGTGATCCTGCGCTACAACTCCCCGCGTACCGGCGTGCCGCTCTACGGCCGATACGTCTACACCCCCGCCTTCTGCGAGGTCGGGCAGCATACCGAGTGGAAGCGCGTTCCCACACGCGACAATCCGAGCTGTCCGGTCAGGGAGTGTGAATACAATGACTATACCGGCTCGGCGATCTATCGCCCCGGACGCTGAACGCCGTCGCGCGGGCGCGCCTGATGGCTGGAGTTGGAGTAGGCGCGGCGCGAAGGCTTGATGGTGCCTGCCATGTGCCCCATGTCCGTCGCACCGTCCGAAGCGTTGCTGCGCTCGAGAAGGGAGGCTCTCGTGAAAACACTGATGCTCGCGCTGGCGCTCACGGTGGTTGCGGCCGACGCCCACGCGATTTCCCGTTACAACATAGATGGCAAGAGCTGCGCCGAGGTGCAGGCGATCCTGCGCAATGAGGGCGCGGCCATTCTGCGCTATCGCTCGAAGCGCACCGGCGCGCAACTCTACGGCCGCTACGTCTACACCCGCCAGTTCTGCGACATCTCGCAATATGCGGACTGGCGCTATGTTCCGACCGCTGACACGCCGAACTGTGTCGTCAAGCAGTGCGAGTACTACGACGTGGACGATCCGTTCATCCGTCGGCACCACCGCTGAACGTCAGAAGTTGAAAGCGGACTGGCCGGGAGGGGAAGGCGGACGTGCCCGCTCGACCGCAAGGAGCTGTCGCTTCGTCCTCGTTCCGCCGGGCGCGGAGAAGCCGCCGAGCCTTCCGTGGGCGGCGAGCACGCGATGGCAGGGAATGATCAGCGGGACCGGGTTGCTGCCCATCGCCGCGCCGGTTTCCCGTGCCTTGCCAGGATACCCGGCCGTGGCGGCCAGGGCGCCATAGGTCGTGGTCTCCCCGAAGCCGATGCACCGCGCCGCGGCGTAGATCCGTGCCCGGAACTCGTCCACCCCGCGCAGGTCGAGGGGAATGGACCCGAGATCGACCTTTTCTCCGCGCGCTAGCGCGCGGATTGCCGGGATCGCGTCTGCCGCCACGCCCCCCGGCGGAATTTCGACCGCCGCGCCGACGCGCTGCAGCAGCCGACCCCGCGTCGCCGTCTTGTCCCGCTCGGGCAGTTGCAGGTGGGTGATGCCGGTCTCGCTCCAGGCAATGCCGATCCAGCCGAGCGCCGTGTCGAAAAGGCAGACGTGGAGATCGGGTAGGGATGTCTCTGCCATCCGGTCCTCCTGACAGCAGTCTAGCACGAAATCGAACGTGAACAAATAGAGAACAATCCTGTCATCCGCGGCGCGCTCCTCTACCTGATGCTTGCGGGTGCATCCGCATTGCCCGGGCGGGAGCTTTGCTTTAGAGACGGTCGGACGATCAATCAGCCCGGGTCCAGGTTTTGCAGCTTTGTCAGCCGCTCCGATTCGCGTTCGTCCTGCTTGCGCCGCTAGCGGCGGCGGGATGCGTCTCGAGCAAGTCGGACGGTGCGGCGGAACTCGCGATGAGCTCCAGCGCCGATCTGGCGCTGCCGGAGACGGTCGACATCCTGCCTGAAACCTCCCCGGTCGGAACCGCGGTCGCCTATGCGGCGGCGGGCGCCCAGTCGGTGGCCGAGGGCTCTGCCACGATGGTCGCGAGCGCCGCGACGACGGCCACGGATGCGGTTTCCTCGGCAAAGCAGGCCGTCGCCACCGCAGCGGACACGGTCGGCGAGACGTTGGTGCCGGCCGCCTACGTGCGGACCGACAATCCGCGTCCCGAAATCGACCAGCTGATCGAGAAATACGCTGCCATCTACGAGGTGCCGGTGTCGCTGGTGCGCCATGTCGTGAAGCGCGAGAGCAACTACAACCCTTCCGCCTACAGCCGCGGTCACTGGGGCCTCATGCAGATCAAGCACGCGACCGCGCGCGGCATGGGCTATGACGGGCCGCCAAAGGGGCTGCTCCACCCCGAGACCAACCTCAAATACGCCGTCAAGTACCTACGCGGCGCCTATCTCGTCGCCGACGGCGACCCGAAGCGGGCCGATTGGTACTACCGCACCGGCTACTACTACGACGCCAAGCGCAAGGGCCTCCTCGACGAGACCGGCCTGGGCAAGGACCGGGTGCGCAAGAGAGGGGCGAGCTAGGCGTTCCGCCCACTCGGCTGGCGGCAAGGGCCGGCAGCGCATCTTGCCGGCCCGTCCGCCGGCCCGGCTTGTCCGCTCCCTCGCAGACCGGCGCCGCATTCCCCACATATTCGGAAAACCGAACCTCTCCGAAAGGTTTTCTCCGTGGGCTACTTCGACAGGAACATCCGCGCCGACGCAGAGCTGCTCGACGCCTATTCCAGCACCGTCGCCGGCGCGGTTGACCGCGTCGGCCCGGCCGTGGCGCGCATCGAGCGGGCCGGCGGCCACGGCTCCGGCTTCGTGATCTCGCCGGACGGGCTGGTCGTCACCAACAACCACGTCGTGGAGGATGCGCGCCTGGTGCGCGTCACCCTGCCGGACGGGCTTTCCGGCGAAGGCCGCGTGCTCGGCCGCGACCCGGACACCGACATCGCGCTGGTGCGCGCCGACCTCAGCCCGCCCGTCTACGCACCGCTCGGCGACTCCAAAACGTTGCGGCGCGGCCAGATCGCGATCGCCATCGGCAACCCGCTCGGCTTCGAATGGACGGTGACGGCCGGCGTCATCTCCGCGCTCGGCCGCTCCATGCGCGCCGCCTCGGGCCGGCTCATCGACGACGTGATCCAGACCGATGCGGCGCTCAACCCAGGCAATTCCGGCGGGCCGCTGGTGTCGTCCGCCGGCGAGGTGGTGGGCGTCAACACCGCGGTGATCCGCGGCGCCCAGGGCATCGCCTTCGCGGTCGCCTCCAACACGGCGAACTTCGTGATCTCGGAGATCCTGCGCTTCGGCCGGGTGCCGCGCGCCTTCATCGGGGTGTCGGCCGACACGATGACCCTGCCGCGGCGCACCGCCCTGCTCGCAGGCCGCAGCCAGGACACGGCCGTGCGCCTGCGCGCGGTGGAGAAGGATGGTCCTGCCGAAAAGGCCGGCCTGCGCGAAGGCGACGTCATCCTCTCGATCGACGGCGTACCGGTCTTCGGAGTCGACGATCTGGTGCGGCTGCTCGACGGCGAGCGCATCGGCCGCGACACGGTGCTCTCGGTGTTGTCGCCGCGCGGGCTGGAGGAGAAGACCGTCGTGCCGGTCCCGCGTTCCTGAGTTCGGCCTGCTTGCCAGCCCCGCGTCATGATCGGAGCCCCTGGACGCGGCATGCCTCGCGCCCTGGCGTGCCCCGCAGCCGATATGGTGTCGCGATCGAAGCGCAGGATGGCGAGGTTCGCCCTGTCATCCTCGGTCGAGCGCAGATGCACGTACCACTTGGCCTTGGCGCTGCTGGCGTCGGCCTTCGACCGGGCGGCGCTGGCGATCGAAGCGGGAGCTCGGCCGGAAGATTACAAGGCGGCGCTCAAGGCGCTCATCGAAGGACTTGCGGCACTGGGCAGCTCAAGGGTGCCGCCGACGTGAAGCCGCCGACAGAAGCTAGTCGAACAGCCGATCGCCCTGTTCGTTGATGATCTGCTGGCCCTTGCGGATGGCCATGTCGGCTGCGTCCTCGGCTGAGGCGAAGCGGTCGGCGCGGACGAAGCGATGCTCCTTCACGACACCGTCGATTTCCTTGCTGATGACGCCGCAGGTCTGGAACTGGCCGTCCGCCTTGTAGGGCGTCGCCAAGATGCGGAAGCCGTTGTGCTCCACTGCACTGCCGACCGGCTTGCCGGCCTCCGGCGCGGCGTCGCTCCCACCCCCGCCGCCGAACAGTTTTTTCAGGAAGGACATGCTCTCGCTCCGTTTGCCCGAATCTAGCGCGCCCGAGGCCGCGAGGCCAGCCGGCGCCGTCGCCTCATGGTGACAGGTGCAGCACGATCTCGCGGCGGTGCGGCCGGGTGCGGTGCTCGAAGAGGTAGATGCCCTGCCAGGTACCGAGCGCGAGGCGGCCGTCCATCACCGGCACCGAGAGCGACACCGCCGTCAGCGCCGCCTTGATGTGGGCCGGCATGTCGTCCGACCCCTCCAGCCGGTGGACGAGAAAGGCCATCGACGGATCGTCGGCTGGAGGCACGAGGCGGCGGAAGAAGGCCTGCAGGTCGCGCTGCACGTCGGGGTCGGCGTTCTCCTGGATCAGCAGGGAGCAGGAGGTGTGGCGCACGAAGGCCGTGAGCAGGCCGGTTTCCTGGCCTGCCTGCCGCACGAAGGCTTCGGCCCGATCCGTGAACTGGTAGAGCCCGGCGCCTTCGGTGCGAAGGGTGATGACGGTCTGCGGCATGGCCGGCTACCGGGAGCTCAGGATGAAGCGCCGGTTGCCGGCGAGCGTCGGGCGGGCGTTCATGGGATAGAGCGAGGTGAAGCGCGCGATGTCCAGTTCGGCGACTTCGAGGGGCGCCTTCAGCACCATCCATTCGACGATCTCGCTGCAGGGCGGAGTCGTGAGCGAACCGCGATAGGCCCAGTATTTGAGCTCACCCGGCAGCAGGCCGCGCGGGTCGATGTCGATCGCGGCCGTCTCGCCGGCCTTCTGCGGGAAGGCGGACGCGAGAGCGCCATAGACGGCGTTCGCCGCGCCGGGCACGAGGAACACGCCCAGCACCGCCAGCCCGCCCGCGTCGTCCTTGTGGACGAAGTGCGCCTCCATGGGGAAGTGCTTGCCGTCGACGGTGTGTTCGCCCGGCGCGTGCAGGTGGAACTGGACCAGCCGGTAGGAACGGTCGCCGCGGGTGAGCGTGCCGCCGGCGGCGAGGTCGCACTGGATGGTATGGCCGTTGTTGACGAGCGTGCCCGTGCCCGGCTCCCATCCGATGACGAGTTGGGGGAGGTCGGCGTCGATCGCGCCAGAGATGTCGATGGGCGACTGCTGCGCGCCGACCGAACAGGCGGCGTTGTCGGGGGACAGCGCGCCCCAGCGGTCGGGACCGGAGTCCCCCTCGTAGGACCAGAGATGCTGGTGCCCGCCGTCGGCGGCGAAGCCCGGTCCCGCGCAGAGCGGGCACAGCGCCATCGCCCCCAGCCCCTTCAGAAAAGCGCGCCGCTTCATGTGCCCCTCGTGGCGAACCCTGCGGGCAGGTACCGGCCCGACCCATTGCCGCGACCTTTACCGGCCGATGGTAAAGGCGATGCTTACGGCCAATTGCGGGCGAGCGGGCGGTCCGGGACGCGCGCGGCTTACGCCGGGGCGAGGCGCGGGGCGGGGCGCGACAGCGTCAGGATCAGCGCCGCCGCGACGAGGCAGAGCATGCCGGCGGCGAACAGCGCCGGCAGGTAGGTGTCGAAGCCGGTGCGCGTCGCGCCGGCGAGATAGGTCGCGGCGGCCGCGCCGAGCTGGTGGCCGGTGAACACCCAGCCGAAGACGATCGCCGCGCGCTCCGGCCCGAACCGCTCGGCGGCGAGCTTGACCGTCGGCGGCACGGTGGCCACCCAGTCGAGCCCGTAGAAGATGGCGAACAGCGACAACTCGTAGATCGAGAAGCCGGTGAAGGGCAGGTAGATGAGCGACAGGCCGCGCAGGCCGTAGAACCAGAACAGCAGCCAGCGGTTGTCGAAACGGTCGGAGAGCCAGCCGGAAAGCACGGTGCCGGCGAGGTCGAAGACGCCGATGACGGCAAGCATGCCGGCCGCGCCGACGGGGGCGACGCCGAAGTCGCCGCAGATCGCGATCCAGTGCGTCTGGATCAGGCCGTTGGTGCTGAAGCCGCAGACGAAGAAGGTCGCAAACAGCACCCAGAACACGCCGGTGCGGGAGGCGTCGCGCAGCGTGACGAGGGGCGCGGCCAGCATCCGGGCGAGCGAGGCGGCCGGCGGGGGCGGGGGCACGATCGCGCGCTCGCCATAGGGCGGCAGGCCAACGTCGGAGGGCCTGTCGCGCATGAAGACCAGGACGGCGACCAGCGCCAGCACGAGGGTGACCACGGTCACGGAGAGCGCGCTGCGCCAGCCGACGGTCACGGTCAGGCTGGCGAGCATGGGCAGGAAGACGAGCTGGCCGGTGGCGTTGCTCGCCGTCATCAGGCCGACCACGAGGCCGCGCCGGGCAGAGAACCAGCGCGTGGCCACCGTCGCGCCCAGAACCAGCGCCGTCATCCCGGTCCCGACGCCGAGCACGATCCCCCACAGCGCGACGAGCTGCCAGAGCTCGCTCATGGCGAAGGAGCCCAGGATGCCGGCGATGATGAGCAGCAGCGCCGAGACGACCACGCGGCGGATGCCCCACTGGTTCATGAAGGCGGCGGCGAAGGGGCCGAGCAGGCCGAACAGCACCAGGCGGATCGCCAGCGCCGACGAGATCTCGGCGTTCGTCCAGCCGAACTCGTCCTGCAGCGGCCGGATCAGCACGCCGGCCGAGCCCATGGCGCCGGCGGTCGCCAGCATGGTGAGGAAGGTGACGCCGGCCACCGCCCATCCGTAATGGACGCCGCGCGCCGCCATCCATCGTGCCAAACCAGAACCCATGTCGATCTCCTTGCGGGTGCCGTTATCGGTATATGCCCGCAATCGGGCGAAAGGCGCTCACAGCGCCCGCAGCAGGGCCTCGAGCCGTTCGGTTCCGTCGGGCCCGAGCAGGGCCTCGACCCGGTCCTGCGCGGCCTGCCACAGCGGGGTCGCCTGCTTCAGCGTGGAGGCGCCGCGCTCGGTCAGGCTGAGCGCCTGTTCGCGCTGGTCCGCGCCGGGGGCGGCGGACACGAGGCCCATCTTCTCCAGCACCTTGACGTTGCGACCCACCGTCGAGCGGTCGAGCTCGACGCGCGCGGCCAGTTCGGTCAGCGACACCGGGCCACGGGTGGCGATGTTTCGCATCAGGCTGTACTGGGCGAGGTTGACGCCGGCCGGCGCCAGCATCTCGTCATAGAGCGCGGTCATGCGGCGCGACGCGCGCCGCAGCGTGATGCAGTGGCAGACGGATCTCATGGATAGGGGTATATACCCGCATTTGGGGACAGGCAAGGGGCGCCTGCCTCTTCCCGTTCACGGGGGTCCGAAGGACGCGCCGGCAAACCCTCGCCCCGCCCGCGGGGAGAAGGGCCCCGAAGGGCGGAGGAGGGGGCGCACGAACCGTCCATCGTCGGCCCCGCCCCTCGACCGGCTGCCGCCATGCCCGGGGGCCGCGCCGCCGGTCTCGTCCCGTCGATCGGGCCCCCGCGAGCGGGGAGAAGCCGCTGGCCCCGCTGTCCCGCACCGGGACGAATCCGAGCTGCGCCTGCCACCGCAGGGCGCGCGCCAGCGCCCGGAAATTCTTGGCCAGGCGCCTCGCCTCGGAGGCGCCGTCGCCGGGGCGGGCGACGGGGCAGGCCGCGCCGAGGACGAAGTCGCGGGCAATCCGCTCCGCCGGGCGCAGGACGCAGAGCGCAAGCGCGCGCACCGCCGGCGCGCGCTCGTTCGCAAGCTCGGCCAGGTGGGCGAGCGACAGGAGCAGCGCGACGATGCGCTGCAGTGCCACCCTTTCCCGCCACTCGTCCATCGCCGGCCTCCGTTCGTGGGCCAGTGTGGGGGAGGCGGGAAGGAAGGGGATAGATTTTCTCTTTCCGTGTCCGGGGGCAGGGTTCCGCTTCCCGGTGGCGGAACGACAGCAAAGGGGTGGATAGCGGAATGGCTGCTTTGACACATTCAAGCGGCAAAAGCTGACTTGATCTGCGCTTCATCGTTCGGCGCTCACAGACTAAGTCGCGCCTTTCGGCTCGGCTCATGTAGTGCAGAATGTTGGATCTTCCGCCGGGTAGGTCGGTCCCGGACCGCGTTTGTGTCGCCGTCCGGTGACCCTCGGTTTAGGACAGTGCCGCCCTAAGTCGCGGCATGAGCCGAAGTGCAACGACGTCGATCAGCAGAACTGTGACGATAGCGAATCCCGCCATTGGAAAAGCCACGCCCAAGATAACCACCATCATGGCTGCTCCCTTCCAGAAGGGAAGGTCACGCGGCCTGGGTGGAGCGGCCAGTCTGAGCGCAGATTCGGGACGACGGAGCCACCACATGACGATCCCAGAGAGCGACACCGTAATCACCGACAGGCAGAACAGGGTGTTCAGCGCCAGGTTCCAGATGCCGAGGTCGCCCTCATGAAAGGCGATGCCCCAGGCCATCGCCTTGGCGTAGGGCGAGTAGTCGGCGTAGCGGACATCAGCCAGAACGTTTCCGGTGTACTGGTCGAGGTGGATCGTACGGTCTGCGGAGGGGTTTGGACCGTCATTCGACATGCTGTCGTGGCTGACCGTCCACACGCCGCCTTCTCCAGACGGGAAGTTCACCTGGAACCGTCCGATGAAGCCAAGATCGCGGGCGAAGGCCGCAACGCTGTCGATCGTAACGTCGCCGTCGATGGCATCTGTCCCTGCCAACGAACCCGAGGCGGGCATGGGAGCCTTCTCCAGCGCCCATGGCACTTCGTGGTGCCCGTCATGGTTCATGCTCGCATGCGTGGCATCGGAGACAGGTGCCGCGTACTTCTCGGCAGGGAAGGTGTTCCATGCCTGCACCATCCTCTCGCCCCAAATGCCTGACCAGCTCAGGCCGGAGATCAGGAAGACGGCTAGGATGGCCGAGATCCACATCCCCAGAACTCCATGGAGAGACTTCCAGAACGTGCGTCCCGAGGTTCGCAGCCGCGGCACCAGCGCGGTCCGCCAGGTCGATCCATTCCGCGGCCAGTGGAGGTAGAGTCCCGTCGCGATCATGACCATCGCCAGGCTCGCGGCGATCTCGATCATCCGGTCGCCGAAGGTGCCCAGCAGCAGCGTGCCGTGCATCTTGTTCACGAAGTCGTACCAGCCCGCGCGCCATGGAAATGTCTGGAGGACCTCCGCGGTGTAGGGGTTGACGGCCACCCCGGTCTTGTCGTCCCCGTGACCGATGACGAGCACCGCCACGCGGTCTGCCTCCAGCGGCTCGATGTACTGGGCAGCCGTGCCACCGGACACAGCTGCTTCCGCTGCCGCCTGAAGCTCGCTGACGGCCCGAAGGTCGCCTTGCGGCGCGACGGGCATTCGTTCGCTGCCGATGCCTGCGCTCCAGGAAATCCAGAGCATGATCAAGCCGGTCGTCGCGAGCATGACGAGGAACGGCACGACGTAGAGCCCGGCGTAGAAGTGCCAGCGCCAGGCCACGAAATAGAACTTGTTCACGGTCGAACCTGCCTGCGGAGCGTTTGCCCCGTAAGTCACATCAGCCATCTGTGCGTCCTCCGGCTCAGTTGGACGAATGGTTGGCATGGTCGGAGCCGTGGCCTTCGCCATGTCCACCGACAGACGGATGACTGCCGTCTGCCTGCATCATCACCACGCCGTCGAAGCGCGAGAACTTTTGGACAACGGATGGGTCAAGCCGGGCTTCGGCGGTGACAACGGCCGTAGCCATCGCCTCAGCCTGTTCAGCCGTCAGTCCGAACTGCTGAAGGGACTTGGCCTCCTTGAGGGCATCCCCGCTACAGAGGATGAGCTGCCAGTCGGCGCCCTTGCGCCGCAGGAGCGCGCGGCCCCCCATCTCGCCCTGTGCCCAGCCCGCGACGGCAATATCGCCTTCGACGGTGACCGGGTCGACGGCAAGCCGCTGCTCGGGCTTGTCGAACATCTGCATGAGGACGTGGCGGACGGTGTCGGTGACTTCCGCATGGGCGGCGAGTGGTTGTGCTGTTGCGAGCACGGTAGCGATTGCAAGCGCGCGCATGGCGGCTCGGGTCGAGAAGCGCATTGATATCTCCTGTACGCGTCACCGGACGGGGTCGCCGAACCGGGGAACTTCAAACGATGTTGCATGAAGACCGCCCGCAGGCGGCAGGTTCACATCGTGGGCGGGGGAGATCGAGGGCTTCCAGGTCGCCGTGCGGCCTGGTTCGGCTCAGGAGCGACATCGAACGCGGCGTGGCGCGAGGAATCAGCGACGGGTAGGGGATTCGCGAGCGAAACCTCGGCGCGCCCGCTGTCCATCGCCGCAGCGAACATGCTGCAGGAAACGGTACAGCAGTGCGGAAGCGCCGTATGGCCTTGGCCGTCCTGTTCAGGGGCTTGATGGCTCGTGATGCAAAGCGGGTTGCCGAACGCGTCCAGCATCGGGCTGGCAGATGCCGACGAGCCAATCGCCAAGGACGCTGCAATGGCCTGAAGAACGAGCAGCAAGGCCGCAATGAAAGCGACTGCCCTATCCTGTCGATGAGCCTTCAGATTGACCATTTCGTCCCCTGGTAACCTGTTAACATGCAGTTTCCGCAATGCGAACGGGCGACAGGCGCGGCAGATTGACTAGGTCGCGACGTGGTAGTCACTGATCTCCGCTTTCGGGCGCCTGCAACGGACAAACCGGCGGCCGGATTGGGGTCGACATCCGCCCGGCAGTTGTGGGGTGGTTAGCGGTCGGTCGGCTGTTAGTCTGCTGCGCAGGAAAGCCGACCAGCGCATACGGCGTGCTTGCGATTGTCGTTGTGGTCGTTAAAAAGCGGCTTGGGTGTCCGCGCAACCGTGCATGGGCAGGTGGATAGCGTTGGTCGGGCCGCCAGCGTCTCTCTGCTTGTATGAGGCACCCGATGGCCCAGAACCCGCATGTCCGCCCCACCGCGTTTCGCCGCTTCATCGACAGCGAGTCGTCCGGCGGTATCATTCTTATGGCAGCTGCTGCGGCTGCGCTGATCGTCGCCAACTCGCCCTTTGCGACGAACTACTTCGCGCTGCTGAAAGTCTATGTCGGGCCTCTCAGTGTGAGCCATTGGATCAACGACGCTTTGATGGCGGTCTTCTTCCTGCTCGTAGGGCTGGAGATCAAGCGTGAGTTCGTGGACGGGCAGCTCTCGACTTGGCCGCGCCGAGTCCTTCCCGGGGTATGCGCCGCCGGCGGCATGGCGGTTCCGGCGCTGATCTTCGCCGCACTGAACTGGAGCAATGGCGACGTGATCCGCGGTTGGGCGATTCCCACTGCCACCGACATCGCATTCGCGCTTGGCGTGCTCTCGCTGTTTGGCAACCGGGTGCCGGCCTCGATGAAGGTGTTTCTGGCCGCGTTAGCCATTATCGACGATCTCGGGGCGGTCATCATCATCGCGATCTTCTATACGGCCAACCTGAAGCTTTGGGCGCTGCTTGGAGCGGCCACAGTCTTGGGAGCCCTCTTCACGCTTAACCGTATGGGCGTGAAACGGCTGCTGCCGTACCTTGCATTAGGAGTGGTGCTCTGGCTGCTGGTCCTGTTGTCCGGCGTCCATGCGACGGTGGCGGGAGTGGCATTGGCGCTGACCATCCCGATCGTTCGGTCGCGTGGCGGAGATGTAGAGCACTCCGTGGACTCTCCGCTGCATCGGCTTGAGCACGCGCTAGCAAAGGTCGTTCCATTCGTCATCATCCCGATCTTTGGCTTTGCCAATGCTGGCGTGTCGCTGGTCGGCGTCGATGCTTCCGCCTTGGCGGACCCGCTCACCGTTGGCGTGGCGGGTGGCTTGGTGATCGGCAAAGTCGTCGGGGTCTATGGCACAGCCCGTGCAGCGGTGAAGCTCGGTTGGGCCGACGCGCCCGCCAATGCCGCCCCGCTTCACGTCCTAGGGGTGGCGCTGCTGTGCGGCATCGGCTTCACGATGAGCCTGTTCATCGGACTGCTTGCTTTTCCCGACGACCCATCTTTGCAGGACGGCGTGAAGATCGGAATCCTCCTCGGATCGGTCATCGCTGCCGTGTGCGGTTCTATCGTATTGCTTTTGAGTCCCAAACCCGGCGGCATCGAAGCGCGGGCATTCTAACGTTAACGTCCGCTTTCGGTCAGTATCCCGATCGTCGGCAATGTCCCAGAAGGGGTCGGCTGCAGACCTTCAGCTTGCCGTACGCTTCCGACCGCAGTTGGTGGCTCGCTCCCATCCTCATCACGGAATTTGGCCCAAAACAAAAAGGCCGACCCAATGGGCCGGCCTTTCGCATTTTGTCCTGACGGAACCGCCTAGCTGTCCAGGAAGCTCCGGAGCTTGCGGCTTCGGCTGGGGTGCTTGAGCTTGCGGAGCGCCTTGGCCTCGATCTGGCGGATGCGCTCGCGCGTCACCGAGAACTGCTGGCCGACTTCCTCGAGGGTGTGGTCGGTGTTCATGCCGATGCCGAAGCGCATGCGCAGGACGCGCTCCTCGCGCGGGGTGAGCGAGGCGAGCACGCGGGTGGTCGTCTCGCGCAGGTTCGCCTGGATCGCGGCGTCGATCGGCAGGATGGCGCCCTTGTCCTCGATGAAGTCGCCGAGGTGCGAATCCTCCTCGTCGCCCACCGGGGTTTCGAGCGAGATCGGCTCCTTGGCGATCTTGAGGACCTTGCGGACCTTCTCCAGCGGCATCGCCAGCTTCTCGGCCAGTTCCTCCGGGGTCGGCTCGCGGCCGATCTCGTGCAGCATCTGGCGCGAGGTCCGCACGATCTTGTTGATCGTCTCGATCATGTGGACCGGGATGCGGATGGTGCGGGCCTGGTCGGCGATCGAGCGGGTGATCGCCTGCCGGATCCACCACGTCGCATAGGTGGAGAACTTGTAGCCGCGGCGGTACTCGAACTTGTCGACGGCCTTCATCAGGCCGATGTTGCCTTCCTGGATCAGGTCGAGGAACTGCAGGCCGCGGTTCGTGTACTTCTTGGCGATGGAGATGACGAGGCGCAGGTTCGCCTCCACCATTTCCTTCTTGGCGATGGCCGCCTCGCGCTCGCCCTTCTGCACCTGGTTGACGATCTTGCGGAACTCGCTGATCGAGATCGCGGTCTCGGTGGCGAGCGCCTGGATCTCGGAGCGCAGCGCCGTGATGGTCGCGGCCTCGTTGCGCGAAAACTCCTTCCAGCCGCGCGTCGTCAGCGTGCCGACCCGCTCGACCCAGTTGGTGTCGAGCTCGGAGCCCTGGTACTCGCGCAGGAACTCGTCGCGGCGCACGCCGTAGCTCTCGGCCAGACGCAGCAGCTTGCCCTCGTTCTGCACCAGGCGCTTGTTGATGTCGTAGAGCTGCTCGACCAGCGCCTCGATGCGGGCGTTGTTGAGCGACAGCGACTTCACCGCCTTGATGAGCTGTTCCTTCAGCGCCTTGAGCTGGGCGTTCTCGCTGGCGGTGAGCGAGCCGGAGGCCGACAGGCGGTTCTCGACCTGCTGGTCCTGCAGCTTGCGCAGCTTCTTGTAGGTGTCGGCGATGACGTCGAGCGTCTCCATCACCTGCGGGCGGAGTTCCGCTTCCATCGCCGCCAGCGACAGCGAGGCCTCGTCCTCGTCCTCGTCCTCTTCCTCGAGGCCGCGGGTGTCGCCGCCGACATTGGTGATGTCGTCGTCCTCGCGGGAGGCGCGGCGCGGGGGCAGGCGGTCCTCCGGCGTCTTCGGCCGCTCGAGCTCCTCCTGCCGCTCGGGCGTCGGGGCCTGCTTGGCCTCGGGGCCGGCATAGGTCGCCTCGAGATCGATGATCTCGCGCAGCAGGATCTTGCCCTCGTTGAGCTCGTCGCGCCAGATGATGATGGCCTGGAAGGTCAGCGGGCTCTCGCACAGGCCCGCGATCATGGTCTCGCGGCCAGCCTCGATGCGCTTGGCAATCGCGATCTCGCCCTCGCGCGACAGGAGCTCGACCGAGCCCATCTCGCGCAGGTACATGCGAACGGGGTCGTCGGTGCGGTCGGTCGGCTCCTTCTTGGCGACCGTGGTGGCCACCGCCGTGCCGGTCTGCTCGGCCAGCTCGGTGGCATCCTCCTCGGCATCGCCGGCCTCGCCGTCGGCTTCCTCGCCCGTCTCGTCGTCCTCGACGACGTTGATGCCCATGTCGGAGAGCATCGACATCGTGTCCTCGATCTGCTCGGAGGTCACTTCCTCGGACGGGAGAACCGCGTTAAGCTCGTCCATCGTGACATAGCCACGCTTCTTGGCGAGCTTGATCATCTTCTTGACGGCGTCGTCGGAAAGGTCGAGAAGCGGGCCGTCGGTCGTGGCCTCGCGTTCGGTCTCGGCCTCTTCCTTCTCCGGTTTCGCCATATTGAACGTTCTCCAAAGCGTCGGCTTCCGGGGTACACCGGGGCCAGATGTCGTTTCACCTGCGGCTCAGCAAATCCGCCAGCGCGTTCCGATCCGTGTGGTCAGTACGTCCTGATCCGTCTGGTTATATCTGGAACCGCCCGCGCGGCTGTCCAGCTTCTGTCCTGTCCAATGCCCGAATGGCGCTCAAGGCGGCGCGATCCGCCGAATCGTCCTGATTCCGCCTATCCTGCCAAACGTCAAGCGCCTCTGGCATGATTCGTCTCGAAAAACGAATCAAATCAGAGGCAACAGCCAGCCCGGCCTAGGTCTTGTCGACCTTCCCGGACAAAACGCCGAAGCCTTCTATCAGCGCTTCGGTTGCTTGAAGGTTTCGAAACTGCGCCTGCACCTCGATGAGGTGCAGATAATTTTCCTCGGTAGGCTCTGCCGCGAGGAGAGCCTCAGCCGCCTTCAGCTCCTTATGTAAGTTGTGCGCGGCGCGCTGCAAGTGCAGGGCCTGCGCGAAGGCGTCGCGGGCATCTTCGGGGGCGGCGTCCTCCAGCGCGGTCCACAGCCGTGCGCGGCGGACGAGGTCGACGGCGCGGCTCCAGATTTCCGACAGGCCCGCCGCCTCGATCGCGGCCAGCATCGCCTCGCGGGTGTCGGCGCGGCCGAGCGCATAGGCGTCGATCGCGGCGCCGTGCAGGCGCTTCAGGTCGCTGCTGGCCACGTCGAGCGTCTCGATATCCTCGAAGAACTGGTCGATCAGGACGGGGTGGTTGACGAGCGTCACCACCAGCACCGTCTCGCGCAGCGGCATCGCCTGGCCAGACTTGCGCACGATGGCCGAGCGCGTCAGCGCCTCGGAGGGCCCCAGCCGCCCGCCGCCGGCCTGCACGCGGCCGCCGCCGCGCTCGCCCTCGCGCCGGCCGCCCTGGCCGTTCCACGGCGTCGCCTGGCGGTCGCGGCCGAAGAAGGCCTTCACGCGGTCGCGCATGTCCTGGGCGTAATGGAAGCGCACGCTCTCGTCGCGGATGCGGTTCGTCAGCTCGCGCAGCGTCTTTTCCAGCTCGGCGCGGCGCTCCGGCGTGTCGAAGGTGCCGCCGGCGGTCTCGCGCATCCAGATCAGGTCGGACAGCGGCCGGGCCTCCGCCAGCACGGCGGCGAAGGCGGCCGGGCCCTCGGCGCGCACCAGGTCGTCCGGGTCCTTGCCCTCCGGCAGGAGCGCGAAGCTGGCGGTGCGGCCGGGCTGGATCGACGGCAGGATCATGTCGGCGGCCCGCCAGGCGGCGCGCAGGCCGGCCTGGTCGCCGTCGAAGCACAGCACCGGCTCGGGCGACACCCGCCACAGCAGTTCCATCTGGTTCTCGGTGAGCGCGGTGCCGAGCGGCGCCACGGCATTGGCGAAGCCTGCCTGGGCGAGGGCGATCACGTCCATGTAGCCCTCGACGGCGAT